>WNFZ01001261.1_pt1 | contig 37902 bp, 33 predicted proteins | sample 5400081 | NCBI WGS metagenome assembly WNFZ01 (sample SAMN13153365, study PRJNA577476) | soil metagenome | isolation source: 80 cm soil or saprolite under grassland replicate 1 | place: USA:California | collected 2016-06-15
AGCCAATGTTTCTCTTCTTGCAACAGTGACATCAAGCGTGCCATTTGATGCTCATAGATTGAACTTAGATGTTCGCGTTCGGAAATTACCCAATCATCGTAGAAACCCGGCAACAATTCCCCCTGATAATTTGAAAGAACAGCCATCAAATCATCAGCCGACGCATCGTCGCTTAATTTCTCCAACTCAGCCGCATCGAGCCGGTAATCCGATGATTTTTTGAAACTAATCGTTACATCGTCAGCTTGTAAAAAGCGAGTGGAAGAGGCTAATTCCAACGCTTTCCTCATTCGCCACAAAGCGTGACGCAGGTTATCTCGGGCAGTCTCTTCCAAAGAATCGGGCCACAGCATTCCCGCCAGTTTTTCGCGGCGGTGAGCAGTCCCCGCGTTCAAGATCAAGTAAGCAAACAAGGTTTGTGCTGGGCGCGATGATATTGTGATAGCTTTCTGATCACTTTTAACTTCAAAATTACCCAGTAAACGGACTTCTAACATCAACTGCATTTACCGATAACCTAAGTAAAGTATAGCAGGTTGATGAAGCAATTACAATTCGTGCCCTTTGGTTGAAAACCAAGCTCAGCTCGAGGTCTGGGCGCGGCGGCTTTGCCAACGGAGGGCAGCGCCCCATATGACTAAAGGTGCCACGCTTCCCATTGCCAGCAGCAGGACAATCGTGCGGGGGGTCAGATGAAAAGCGTCGGTAACGAAACCTGTCAGCCAGAGTGAGATTGAAACGGCAAGCGTAAACACCGCGATATCGAATGCAAACACGCGTCCTAGTAAATGATTTGGGACAGTCATCTGTAACAACACATCGCTATAGGTCCAGTTGATCGAGCCGCCAGCGCCGCGCAATATACATCCGGCAAGGACAATCGGAAGTGTTGGGGCAGTCCCGACAATCAGCCAGGCCAGCGGCATACATACAAATCCACCCAGAATGGCGCCTCTTAACCAGACCGTACTGGAATTGCCAAGCCGATTCGTGATGAGTGGACCTAGGACCGAGCCAGCGCCGAAGGCTGTGAACATCAGACCGAGTGTGGTCGCTCCGTCCTGTCCCTGGCGGAAAACATGCGCCGCATACAGGGCAGTAATAATGTCAAAACTGCCCACTTGCCCGAGCGCCTTGACCAGCGTGACCAGTCCCACATCCAGATTTTCTCGCACATAGTTCATGCCGTCGAGAAAATTTTGCCAGCCACTTTCTAACGCATGCACGGCATTAACGCGGAAGTTGCCAGGGATACTGAGGACGAGTCCTGCTGAAGCCAGAAAACTCAGCGCATCGACAATGAGCGAGACGCGCACTCCAAAGACCGAAGCGGTAAGCCCTCCGATGGCTCCTCCAAAAGCAAGCATGGCAGACCAGGTAATGCTGGAAAGTGTATTTGCTGTAATCAACTCGTTGTTCTCAACCAGGGCAGGTACGAGGGCGGCCCGCGCCGGTTCAAAAAATGCAGAGACACTGAACTGTAAAACGGTCAGGGCATAGAGCAGCCACAGCCGATCCGGACGATCTACCAGTAAGAAGCAGAGCACAATTCCAGCACGCAGCACATCGCTCAGTACAAGAATTTTTCGACGGTCGAAGCGGTCGGCGATCACTCCTGCAACCGGACCCAACAGGAACGGCGGCAAAGCACGGGCGATAAACAAACCTCCTACAGCCAGCCCGGAAGCCGCGTAGCGATTCACAATGATGACCGAGGCAATTGTGTTGAACCAGTCACCGGTGAGGCTGATAACCTGTGCCAGCCAGAGAGATCGAAATTTGGTCCGCCGTTGAAGGAAGGAAAGATAATTTGCCATGTGACCATGACGCCTTCATCTCACAGGGTCATACTCAGAAAACGCTTTCGGGGTCTCAATAAAAAGTTTTGCGAGCAGCGCATCCGATGTTTATGAAAGTTCAATTCCAATTGTTTCCATGGGTTATACTCTTATAGAAGCGTAGTTTTTTGGAAGAGAATCTATGGGAAACAAACTTACTCCAAAAGTCATCCTCGAAGGCACACGCCTAACGTTTAAAACAGAAATTGCTTTTGAGCTTAATGAGCATCCACGTGTGGTGGGACCGCGCAAGTACCGTTATCATTCCCCGCTGATCTCTGCCGAGTGGTGCACGTTCACCAATTATCCCTGGGGAAAAGGACCTATCAACTTCGAGCCAAAGGATGAAGCGCTGGCGATGGAGGTTTATCAGACCTGGGCGAGGATGTTCGAATTGCAGAAGTATTACTCGTGGATCGTAGACCGCTTCCACATTTCGACCCAGGCATATCAAAAACAAACCTACAGCAAAGATTATGACTTCCGTTGGTTGGAAGAACGATTACTGCCATTGAATTTCCGAATTGTGTTCTGCACGCGTTCGCCGGAAAGCTTCGCTGCGGCGCGCGAAGAAAGGCTGAAGGTTTCCGGCAATCCATCGCAATATAATGATTTGACTCCTTTTATTCGCGAGCAGGAATTAATGCGCGAGTTGATCTCAAAATCGATGCTGCCAAGTTTGACATTGGATGTTTCCGATAATAATATCCCCGCGGCGGTGGAGCATGTCGCCGATTGGCTGGAACAATCCGGCGGCTTGTATATGTCTGACTAGCAGAATAAACCTTGCGAAGGTTCACTCTTTCAGAGTGCCTTCGCAAGGCTTTTGGAAAACATGAAAAGGTTTATAATCTTTGTGAGAAAGAGAGGTTCGAATGACCGAAAACACAACTCGACGGAAGTCTTTTAAACGTGAAATGCCCGAGGAAGTCCGCGAGCACATGCGCGCGGCGCGTGATGAAATGCGCGAAAGTATCCAGTCTATTCTGCCACCCGGATTTATGGAACACCGCCGGAACGCGCGCCGGGAAATGTTACTCGCCTGGCGCAGCCTGATCGACTCAGCGATAGAGCGAATGGATACTAAAGAAAAAGAAGAAGACACCGTATAAACATGTGCCCCGCGAATGCGGGGCTTTTCCTTCGTGTTTAGCGCCACGGGGAATGCCCGCGTGCCGCAAAAGCCATCCACAATAATGTGACAAGCGAGAATGTCCAGAACAAATATCCCAGCCTCATGTTTCCACTTTGAAATAGCAACACACCGCCAAATAAAAATGCTGCGAACACAATACTCCCTGTTAACCGATTTACTGCACTTTCCAGGTGAAAGATTTGACGGTTCACCTGCGGGACATTGACATTCAATTCGCCGCGTTCGATTCGAGATAATACGCGGTCGGTTTGCGCTGGTATCGCGATCAACTCTTTGACCAAGTTTCCGATCTCATCCAGCCAGACATCCCAATTTGATAGGCCTTCCTCAGCGATCATCTCGCGTGCATAAGGTACAAGTTGATTCCAGAGATTGAAGTTCGGATCCAGTCCTGTGCACATCCCTGAAAGAATCGCGACAGTCCTTCCGAGCAGTAAGAGATTATGAGGCAACTGAAACGGCATCTCATACATCAAGCCGCGGAATTGCATGGCGAACTTCGCCATCTCACGGTGATCGATGTTGCGCAGCTCGTTCATCGACATGCCCCAGAAGCGGTCGAACATTTGCGCTTCTGCCTCCTCCAGCAATTTCAGATCTACACTGGGAAGAAGCACATCCAATATTTGGAACGATTTCACCACACGCGCCGCGTTACGCGTGCCAACCGCAATCAACAGTTCTCGCAAACCATCATCCAGATTATCAGGAACGAAACCCACCATCCCAAAATCGACAAACGTCAATTTCCAACTTGCTCTCTTTTCGGCCGTAGCTGGAATCGGTGTGACAAACAAATTTCCCGGATGTGGATCAGCGTGAAACAAACCATCTTCAAAGATCTGCTTGAGATAGGTATCTAACAAAACTTTGGCAACTTCGCCGCGGTCGATGCCGGCTGCGGTGATCGCGGCATAATCGGTGATCTTGATGGCATATACGTTTTCCAGCGTGAGCACGCGCTTTGTCGTTCGACTCCGTACTACGCGCGGCACATGGATTCGTTTGCGCTTCGCAAAATTCTTGGCGAATCTTTGGGCATTGTTTGCCTCGGCGAGATAATCGATCTCCTGATAAACAGTTGTTTCCAGTTCCTTGATCAACGCCGGAACATTGGCACGTTTGCGAATCGGTTCATAACGCATGAGCCAACCGGCGACACGATGCAGGGCTGAAAAATCCACCTGCACCAATTGCTCGATGAACGGGCGCTGAATCTTGACGACTACTTCTTGAAAGCCATCCGTTTCTGCAGTAGCGACTCGCAATCGGGCGCGGTGGACCTGTCCGAGCGAGGCGGCAGCTAGCGGGTTAGGATCGAAGTGCTCGAATAAATCTTCCAGAGAGGCGCTCAGTTCGGTCTCTGCTAATTTCCGAATGGCATCAAACTGCTCGGGCGGAACTTCATCCTGCAGGCCGGAGAGTTCATCGGTGATTTCAGGAGGCAGAATATCGAGGCGGGAGGAGAGAAATTGGCCCACCTTGATCATCACGCCGCCCATGCGGATCGCCATCACGCGGAAGCGTGCCGCGAGCTGTTTATATCGTCTTGAGCGCGTCTGACGAGTCAGCGCTCGCAACCCGAGTCGCGGTAAAACAACTTCCCAATAGATGAAACTCGCCACAGCGCGAGCAAAAAAACCCATAATGTAACGATAACGAGCCCGTAAACGTGATTTATGCATAGAGTCCTTCTTACGAGATTGTATCACTGAGAAAAATCCTACCTGTGTAAAATTGTAAATAAACAAGCTTGCTAAGATTTAGAACCTTCGCAAAGCTCCATCATTTACAGAGGATTAATCATGTCGTTCGACCAAATCGTGGAAGCGCTCATCCGAGAAGCGCAGGAGCGCGGTGAGTTCGACAACTTGTCCGGTAAAGGCAAGCCCATTGATCTGACATCCTATTTTGAGACGCCTGAAGATGTTCGCGTGGCGTAGTCGGTCCTGAAAAATGCCGGCATGCAATCGCCAGAAGTCGACCTCTTGAAAGAGATTGCCAGGCTCAAACAACTCGTTGCGTCCTTTGAAGATGAGAAGAAAAAGAAGGAACTGGAGAGGCAAATTCAGGAAAAACAGATCGAGTTCAATATGATGATGGAGAGACGGAAGAGAAAAAGTTAGAAATAGTAGCAAAAACGGGCAATTCGCTGGCCCAATTGTGTTAAATTCCTGTTAAAGATGGGACTATCTGCTTTACAAATCACTCTCGCCCTGCTATACTCTCCGACATTGAATTTGACTTTCACTGTCATCAGACAGTTTGCTGTTAGGGAACAATCGCAAGTGATAGACGGCGTCACCCCCGCGAGCAAGTCAGCGAGGGTTTTTTAATTAATTGACCTTATCGAGACGATCCATAAATTGGGCAGATTTCACAGATTCAAAGTGGTTCATAAAAACCTGCAGAGAAAGTCTAATTACATGACCTTAACCGCCATTGGCGGAGAAATTACATTTTTTAACTAAGTGAGGATAAATATACTTGTATGAGTAAACACGGAAAATTGAAGATCATTCCCCTGGGTGGACTTGGGGAAGTTGGCAAGAACATGACCGCCTACGAGTTCAACAATCAAATCATGATCGTGGACGCGGGCATCATGTTCCCACACAACGATATGTTGGGAATTGATTACATCATTCCCGATTACGAATATTTGCGGGGAAAAGCACGTCAGGTGGTGGGAATCGTCATTACGCATGGACATGAAGATCACATTGGAGCAATTCATCACGTTCTGAACGATATTCCTGCGCCCGTTTATGCGACACCTTTAACTATCGGTTTGATCGAAGTCAAGCTGACGCGTAACAATGCGGCGAGTAAAGCCGTGCTTAACACTGTTGAAGCCGGCTCGACAGTCGAGATTGGACCATTCAAAGTGGAATTCTTCCACATCTGCCATTCGATTCCGGATGCAGTGGGCCTGGGCATCACCACGCCCGCGGGACTTGTCGTTCACATGAGCGACTATAAGTTCGATCACACTCCGGTCGATGGCTGGCCCACAGACTATGCCAAACTGTCGGAGTTCTCGCGTCGCGGCGTGGACCTGTTGCTTTCGGACTCCACCAACGCCGAACGCCCGGGTTGGACCCCCTCCGAGATGGTTATTGGTCCGGCATTCGATAAAGTGTTCACCGAAGCACCCGGACGCGTGATCGTGGCAACCTTTGCATCGTTGATCTCGCGCATTCAGCAGGTGGCGGATGCCGCCGCCAAGCATGGACGTAAGATGGCGCTTGCCGGCACGAGCATGATCGATAACGTGAAGATCGCCCGCAAACTTGGCTATCTCGATCTCCCCGATGATCTTGTCATCCCTCTGGATCAGGCCTTACAAATGCAGGACCACAAAGTGGTGTTGATGTGTACGGGTTCACAGGGAGAACCCTCTTCCATCGTAGGACGATTATCAGCGGGCACGAATCGACAATTCGATTTGAAAGCCAATGATACGGTCGTGCTTTCGTCGCATCCCATTCCCGGAAATGAAGAGACAATCAGCAAAACGATCAATCGTTTGCTACGACGCGGTGCGAATGTGATCTATGACGCGCTGGCTCCGATCCATGTTTCCGGTCACGCCAGCCAGGAAGAACAGAAGTTATTGATCGACATGGTTCGACCGAAATACTTCCTCCCCATTCATGGTGAACTTCGTCAGTTGATCCGGCACGGAAAACTGGCAGTCGAAATGGGTATCCCCGAAGAGAACGTGATCGTGATCGAGAACGGACAGATCGTGGAACTCTCGGGTGGTCGAATCAAGCTTGGTGATCGCATTCCTGGTGGTTATGTATTTGTGGACGGACAATCCATCGGCGATATTGATTATGACATTATGCGCGAACGCGAGAAGCTGGCGCGCAATGGCATCTTCCTGATCGATATCAGCGTTGACTCCTATAGCGGGCGCTTATCGCACGAACCGGAAATCATCACGCGCGGGTTTGTCTCGCCGGAAGATGCAGAAGAACTGCTTCCCGAAGTGCGCCGGCGAATTATGGATGTGGTCAATGGCGGTGGCTATGACAGCGAGAAAGATATTGCCAACGCGGTGAAATCGTATCTTTATGAAGAAACGAAACGCCGACCGATGGTGCTGGTCACATTGAGCAAGTCAGCAGTACAACAGGTATAGGATAAGAAGCGTAAGCCTTGCGAAGGTTTCACGCGCTTTCAGCGCAGCCTTCGCAAGGCTTTTATTTAGCAAAACAGCCCGACCGGTGCGGTCGGGCTGTTCATTATTTAACAGGTTATCACTGTTGAACGGAGAGATTAAAGAAATCGGCTTGTAAATTGTTCACGCCATTGTAAGCTTGATAGCCGACAAACAACCATTTATCTGGCGATGAAATCTTCACAGAACCCAGATTGATCTGGTTGTTCTGCAACTTAACGTTGATATTGCCACTATCGAAAGTAAATGCGACATCATACGTAGCGGAAGCGGAAGTAATAGCACCGCTTGTTTGCGCGAATGTGTTTTTATTGGGCATCGTTCTCAACAGCATCCGTTGTTGCTTTACGTCCTTGCCAGAAGGGATGACGAGGAGCACACCGTTCGAATTCACATCCGCGGAAGAAAAGATGCCGATCAGGATCTCACCTTTTGTCACATCGGTCAGATGAAACTTCAGCCTCACTGTTCCATTGGAGGGCAGTTGCGCAAATAATCCATGAATCTCTGCGCCCTGAACTCTATCGGAATACGTAAATGCGAGGTGCCCATTGGCGGTATAAAACTTGTCCACCAGCGGTACATAGCAACCATCTTTTTGTTCCGTCTGGAGGTTATTCGGGTAAGGCTGCCAGACAGCACTGATGCAGTTATTCGCCCAGTCATCGCCAATGACCGGCGGAGCAATTGTCGCTGTAGGTTGTGGCGTGGGAGTATCTGGAGCTGGAGTAGAACTTGGTGTACCCGGCAAAGTTGTATCCGTCGGTACGGGCGTAAGTGTAATTGTGGCTGTCGGAGCATCCGTCCAAAATGATAATGCCACCTGCTACCGTGATAATTGCTGCTAGTACCGCGGGATCGATAGATTTCTTCTTGTCACCGGCCATAATAACCTCTCCTCGAATTTTGATTATTCTAAGTCATATTAGATGCATATTCAAGTGTCTATTGCATTTTGCACAAGATGCGCAATTTGCCGATCGATTTTGCCCATTGGATATTCATCCAAATCTTTTATCCAAACCCATTTCAAATTTTTTTGGCTTGGTATCGATTCCAATTCGCAGGTATAAGCATAAGTGTCAACGGAAAAATGCGAATACCCATGGTGGACAATTCCCAGCGGCTTCGTGCTTTGATTGCTTCGCCGGTTCTTGCGCAGCCGAAGGTTGTATCCCATTTCCAAAGCGGGAGCCAACCCTTTGAGCGGATCTCCTTCTACGCGCCCATTGGGGAACTCCCACATCCCGCCCAGCAAGCCCTCAGATGAACGATGCGCTAATAAGACTCTTCCCTTGTTGAGGATGACTCCTGCCGCGTGAATATGATGTGGCACTTCCTTCTTGGGAAGTTTCACCGGTCGTTCATTTTGCGTTCCATTGGCGCGGGCTTTACACAATTTCATCACCGGGCAGATCAAACAGCGCGGATTTTTCGGCACGCAAATAGACGCACCTAAATCCATGAGCGCCTGGTTGTAATCGCCGGCATTCTGTGAAGGCAAATATTTTTCGGCGATTTCCCACAGAAGTTTTTCGCCTCTCGGTGCATCGACTGGCTCTGCGATATCGAAGAGACGCGCATACACCCGTTTGATATTGCCATCCAATGCAGGGATATTCATATCAAAAGCGATGGAAGCGATCGCGCCGAGCGTGTAACGCCCGATGCCAGGAAGTTTACTGAGCTGATCAAGATCGCGTGGCAATTCGCCGTTGAATTCCCTGGCAACGATCTTTGCTGCCTTATACAAATTGCGCGCCCGGCTGTAATAGCCGAGTCCCTCCCAGGCATTGAGTACATCCTGCTCGGAAGCATCCGCTAGTGCGTCTACGGTGGGGAACTCGATCATCCACTTTTCGAAGTAGGGAATCACCGCCTCGACGCGCGTCTGTTGCAGCATGATCTCCGACACCCAAACAGCATATGGATCTGGGTGACCGCGCCAGGGTAGAGTCCGCTTGTTGAGGCGGTACCACTCTAACAGCTTGGAAGAGAGCCGAGAAGTTGCCATCCTAAATAAAAATCACGGAGACATCTGCCTCCGTGATTCTGAAATCCAATCGAACTTTAGAATTGGAATCCGCCACGGGCGGGTACAACTTTGCAGGAGTAGTTTTTGATGTAGTCAAACAACTTGTCCTGCAACAATCCCCAATCACTCGAATCCAAGACCTGGCGTGCCTGTGTTGCGTCGTTGGCAAGTAAGCCAACTTGAATCTGGGGATACGACCCGTAGATCGTCGCCCAGGCTTCTGCAGGCTGTAAGCCTAAGCGCTGTACGCCAGGTATCCATTCGCCGATGATGAACTCGAAATATTCCTGATCGCGTTCCCCGGCGATATCCCATGTCATCAAAACTTTTACTGCCATTTTGTCCTATTCGTAAACCTTAGCTCTGCTGGTAATCCAACACAACCACATGCGTCTCTGATGGAAGAGCGCTGCGAGTTACCTTTAGAGAGGGTTGTGATTCCGGCGTCGAAAGTCCCATCTCTTTGATGAATTTATTCAGCGAGTCGAGCGAGAGCTTTGTGGCGGGCGTCGAATAGTGCATTGGAATGACCAAGTTTGGCTCGATCAAGCTGATGATTTCCGCCGCCTTAGCCGCGTTCAGCCCGTTGCCACCACCCACTGGAACTAATACAACATTGACTGTGCCAAGCAATTCGATCTCAGATTGCGTGGGCGTTTGTTGCAGGTCACCCAGATGAGCGACCGTGATCCCATCATAATCAAACACGTAGATGGTGTTGTGGGCTCCATTATCCTTGCTTTTTCTCTTCCCGGAACTCGTGCTATCTGACTGAACCCCGGTGATGAAAACGCCACCGATCTCGAACTCGCCGGGACCATCGATCACATGCGAAGTACCTTTGACGACATCCGTGTTACTGTGACCCGGCGCCTCGTGACTCACGGTACAAATGTCAGCTCTCAATTTGAGCGCCTCATAACCAATTGCTTTACTATCAAATGGATCCGTCACAACCGTCGCATAATTACGCTCGGTGAGACGAAAACAAGAATGTCCGTACCATGTAATTTCCATGAAACTTTAGCCTCCAACCGATATTATACCCGTTGTTGCACAAATGTTCTTAGTTAGAGACTACGCTTATCTTGCCCTTCACTACATCATCCACAAACTGCCAGCGCTTGGTTTTGGAATAATCTCCGCCATCGGGATAGAAATATTTTTTATAAGTTGTCCAATTGTCCACGCCGAAATTCGGATCGGATGCTCCGTCGGCTAAGGTGTAGCGATTGAGGCGCGCTTGTGACCAGTGGGAAAGGTCGTTATTTCGTCCCCAAGCTACATACATCGCAACCGACTCCGCGAAATCTTCGACACGGTTGAACATCCAATTCGAGCCGCTGGGTTTATCGCCATAGAAATAGCCTGCCGCGTTGCAACCGGGCAATCGTCCGCGGCGACCCGGTTTCTCTTCCGGACTGTTGAGTCCAGAATCAGCTGGACCGATCAATCTCTTGGCATAGGCGAGGATAGGGTTAGTAAATCCACCCGTATATTTTTCCAGGGCACGGGATAAACCCCAATTGTGGTTGGCGTCCCAAGTGTGAGAGAACTCATGTACAACCGTCCAGGCAGAGAACGGACCCTTCGTGGAAAGGCTAACTTTATGCGCCAGCGCTTCGCCGCCGTGCGAGCCAATGTCCGCTTTTCGGATCGTAACGCCGCCGGTAAACTTTTTGAGGTTATCGGGTCCGCCGACGCAGCTAGCAAAACAATCCAGAATGTTTTCCAGTTGATCCAGTTCATTCTTCGCCCAGAGTCCTGGTTGCCAGGTTCCAGAACTATCGCCCCAATCGGGAACCACATCCACTTGAAACTGTGATCTCAACAGCGCTAATTTACCCATTGCATATTGAACATCAGACTGATTCATGATAATGCCTCCTAAGTTGATGAAGCCTTGCGAAGGTTCGAACCTTCGCAAGGCTGTTGGAAATTAACGATGTGCCTTGACACCAACCTGCTGGCACATATCCAATACGGGACAAGTGGAACAATGTGGAAGACTGCCAGTACAAATATGTTTTCCAAATGGGACAAGCAAACGATTGATATCGACCCAATACCGTTTGGGAAGTTTTGATTCCAACTCGACCATGCTCTTCTCCGGCGTGGATGCTTTTATATAGCCCCAACGATTCGTCACGCGATGGACGTGAATATCCACGCTGATAAAGGGTTCGCCGCACGCGATCCCCATCACGAGATGCGCACATTTGGGACCGACGCCTGAGAATGATCGCAGGGTTTCTTCATCACAGGGAAGTTCGCCGTTGAATTCAGCAACCACGCGCTGCGCCAGGTCTCGGATTTGGACAGCCTTACGTTCGTGGAATGTCGACTGCCCAATCAGTGAGTCGATTTCATCCGGCGATAACTTACTCATTTCCTTTGGCGTACGCACTCGCTCGAAGAGTCGCCGCGACAGGGGAATCGTCACCTCATCGTAGGTGCGAATCGAAATCATACAGGCGACGAGTTGCTCAAACGCGGAGTTGAACCCGTCTTCTGCCAATTCAAACATGGCGGCTTTTTTATACGGGAGGATTGCTTTCTCGATCAGTTTTACGGCACGGTTAATATCAAATGGTTTTTTTGCCATACAGATAAAACTTTCTGCCTGTAGTATACAACGTTCAGAATTCAAATGCGAGAACCAAAATTAAAACGGTAGGGGCGGATCGCACTCTACGAGTATCTGCGACGATCCGCCCCTACGGGAACCTTATATTGTCAATTCAATTCTTATAAACCGGGTTGAACTTGGACTTGCATCTCCTGTCCATTGCGGAGAACGGTGAGCGTCAAGGGATGGTCGGAAGGAAGTTGTGCGAGCGCAGATCGCAGATCATCAATACTCGTGATCGGTTGACCATCGAGTCCAGTGATGATGTCGCCTCCGACCGTCACATTCTGTCCATGGATGGTGACAGATTTCGATCCCACTTTCAAGCCCGCTTTGTCAGCCAGGCTGCCGGGTTGGACCTGTTCCACCAATACACCCTGCTGACCATTCGGGAGATTCATCGCTTGTGCAATGTTCTGATCGACGGTCATCCCCTGGATGCCCAGATGGATGCCATTCGTTTGAGAAGGTGTCGTTGTATTGTTGTTCGCTTGCTGCTGTTGTGAAGGGCGAGCCGCCAGTGTCACGTCGACAGTTTGCTGCTTTCCGTTGCGTAGAATCGTCAACGTGACTTTTTGATCAACTTTCGTGCTGCCAGCGAGGTAGGCGATCAAGTCATCCATTTGCAGAATCGGTTGACCATCAATCGCAGTGATTACATCGCCGCCAACAGGAACCTGCTGTCCATCAATTGTGGTCTGCTGAGCACTGGCTTTCAATCCAGCTTTTTCCGCAGGGCTATTCGGCAAGACTTCTTCCACGAGTGCACCGCGTTGCGCCGGATCAATCTTCATGGCGGTTGCTAGGTCAGGCGTCAGGGAAGTTCCGCTGATGCCGAGCCAGGAATGAACATACTTGCCATCCTTAATCAACGCCGGGACAACGTTGTTTACGATCGCAGCTGGAATGGCGAAACCGATACCCGCGTTCGTGCCCGAAGGCGATTCAATTGCAGAGGTCACACCGAGTACCTGCCCTTGTGCGTCGATCAGCACACCACCGGAGTTGCCTGGGTTAATCGGCGCATCGGTTTGAATGATGTCTGGAATCGAGTACGACTGAATATTGTTTTCATCTGCCGGGAGTGAACGTCCGACCGCGCTGATAATGCCAGTCGTCATTGTGCCTTCCAAGCCAAACGGGTTACCAATGGCAATTGCCATTTCACCAACCTTGATCGCGCTGGAATCAGCCATTGTTACCGGATGCAATTTGCCAGCAGAAACATCCACTTTGATGACAGCCAGATCGCTATCGGGATCGGTACCGACCAGCTTGGCAGGCAGGGTTGTCCCATCACTGAAGGTCACCTCAATCTTATTCGCACCGTTGACTACATGGTTATTGGTCACAATGTCGCCATTTGCATCCCAGACAAAACCAGAACCTAAGGCACTCTGAAGCTGTTGCTGAGGCTGTCCTCCCTGTGGCTGGTTGAAGAATGGAAAGCCTGGAATTTGAGTAGCTCCCGAATTAGCACTGCCAGATAACACTACATGGATGTTCACAACAGATGGACTCACCGTTGTGTAGATATTCTCCAATGTGCCTTGATAAGCAGACAGAAGATCATTACCGGGAGTGGACGATACGGCTCCCTGCGCGGGCGCGACCGCGGTCGGTGTAGCAACTGTAGACGATTGCAGGTTGAGCGACGACAAGCCTACACCGCTACAGGCGGTAAGAACGAGGAGTCCGGCTGCAACCCACGTTAAAACAGAAAAGATTCGCTTTCTCATTTTTCTCCTTCTTTCGTTTGATCCATGCTCACATCATACGCAGAGTAAGGATTTTTGACTTTATCGGGAGAATAAGCGAACCTTATGGTTACCTTAAGATCAGTTGAGGATACGCCATTCATAGGACACGGACATCTATAAAATACGGAGAAAATCCGTGATGTCCGCGTAATCCGTGTCCTAAGCTTGGAATATTTATGCCCCCCTCTGGCTGACTCTCGACTTTGATTTCCCCACCGTGAGCCGAAATTATCTCGCGGGCGATGCTCAATCCCAATCCCATCCCTTCGACAATGCGACGTCCCTGGCTGCCGCGATAGAAGGGTTCAAAGATTTTTTCTTGCTCACTCGCCGGGATACTTAGTCCATTATCAACGACTTCAATTGATAATTGATGATCCTGCATTCTGACAATCGTAGAAACTTGTCCACCAGAAGGTGTGAACTTGATCGCATTGCTGACGATGTTTCCCAACGCCTGCGCCATCCGGTCGGGATCGATCATCAACTTGGGAAGATACGGAGTGATATCTACAAACCAGGTCAAGCCTTTTTGCCGCGCGGCTGCTTCCCACGAAGATAAAATATTTGGCAACCAATCATTGAGTTGAACGGGAGACCGATTCAACTCCAATCGTCCCAGAACCTGATCATGCAATCCCGCTAAATCATCAAGCAGATGCTGAAGGCGAATCGTTTCATCATCCATTCCATTTAGAAGGTCGCCGGATAATTGCACATCTTTATCAGCGCCGTGAAGCAATGCCTGGATCGCGGAACGAATCGCACCGAGCGGACGCCCAAGCTCGTGGACTAGATTCGCAAGTAATTGTCGGCGCGCTTTTTCCAAACTATGCAAGCGATCTACAAGTGTGTTCACTTCTCCCGCCAGCACACGCAATTCCTCCGGACCTTGTTCTTCCACATGCGCCTGCCAATCGCCATGTGCCAACGCCTGAATGGAATGCGTCACACGCTGAATCGAGCGATTGATTCCAAATGCGAAATAAGATCCAAGGACAACACCCGCCAGCACGCCAAGCAATAATACAAAACCAAGCAAATATCGCAACTGATAGATTTCATCCGAAACTGTCACAACGCGTGTCGTCATACGGATCACACCGACTGGACGACCGCGCAAGTCATAGACGGGAGTGATCGCTTCGGCAAGCGGTCCATTTTGCAATTGGATTACTTGCCCCTGCGGGACATTGTTTAGATCGGGGAGTTCCACCAACTGATTGATATCTATATCTTCCGTGACATCGCTGGATGCCAATAAGTGCCCGTTCCAAGTGACTAGAGAAATTTTTCCATTGAGGTAAGGACTCACTCCCTCTACCAGTAACGCTGCAGCCTGACGATCTTGCCAGAAGATCGGCTGATTGCGGGTGAGTTCCGCCATTAATTCTGCTTCCTTGGCCAGGTTACTGTAGATGTTGGGGAGCAAGAGACGCGTTTCCAGCACGTAAACCATCGCCGCGCCCATTAGCGGAATTATGATCAGCGCCGGCAGGATATGACTCAAAATCAGACGGGTTCGTAACGTACGGAACATACCTGCTTTACTCTGTTTGAGGAACCAGTTTATATCCAACGCCGCGAACGGTCAGAATCCGTTTTGGCTGATCGGGATCATCTTCCAGTTTTTGGCGCAACCAGCGAATATGCACATAGACGACTTGCGGCTGACCGATAAACTCCGCGCCCCACACTTGCGATAATAATTCCTCTGTCGAAAATACTTTGTCCGGCTGGCTGGCGAACAGGAATAACAGATCAAATTCGCGCGGCGAAAGTTCCAGCGCTTGTCCGGCACGAGAGGCAGTATGGGCTTCGTTGTCGATTTCCAAATCGCCGACAACGACGTGCTGATTTGTTTTCTCCTCGGAAATATTCTTCTCCGCCCTTCTCAGCACAGCTTTGACCCGCGCCAACACCACATCCACGTCGAACGGCTTGGTAATGTAATCATCTGCGCCCAGCTCCAAGCCGAGAACTTCGTCGAACTCGCGGCGGCGACCAGTTAGAAATACGACCGGCAAATTTTGAGTAGCTCGCCTCAGCTCGCGCAAGGCTTCCAGTCCATCCATGCCCGGCAAACCAATGTCGAGAATAACCAGATCGATAGGGGTGCGCTGCGCCAAGGAAATCGCGTCTTCGGCGTTGGCAGCGGTATGAACTTTATAGCCAGCCTGCTCCATATGAAAGGCAAGACTGCGACGCATGAGAGCATCATCATCGACTAACAGAATGGTGCGGGACATATTAATAGTTTATCCCCAATCGAATCTTTAGAGAAGGATGATGCACATAATGTAAAGTTTTGAACATACCCTGCCGTACTTAAATTTCACCCATTTTGAGAATATCTTAGTTGGAGAGGGCGATTTATAATTTCTCATCTTTTACCAAAGGAAAACGCGATGTCGAATTCAAAGTTCTTTCCGTATCTCGAGGCGGTATTTGCTGTAGTTGTTTGGGGTGCTTCCTTTATAGCCACCAAAATTGTTCTGCGGGATATTTCTCCTGTAGCTGTTGTATGGCTACGATTCGCAATGGGCTTGGTCATCTTGGGGATCGCTGTTGCCATGCGCAGGCAGTTTTCCCTGCTCAATCGAAACGAATGGTTGTACTTCGCTTTGCTCGGTTTCCTTGGCATCACGTTCCATCAATGGCTTCAGTCTAATGCGTTAGAGACCTCGGAAGCCAGTACCACGGCATGGATTGTTTCTACAACACCTGTGTTCATGGCATTGCTTGGATGGATTGTATTAAGAGAAAAACTTCCCTGGATCAAGACTTTCGGTATTCTATTAGCGTTCGTTGGTGTCTTGCTTGTTGTCTATAATGGCAAGCTCAGTGCGATCTCGCTGCGAAGTTTTGGTAAGCCCGGCGATATTTTGGTCCTCATCAGCGCGATCAACTGGGCGGTCTTTTCGGTCCTTTCACGGCGCGGGCTGAAAGCGCACCCCGCAGCGCTGATGATGTTTTATGTGATGAGCTTCGGATGGATTTTCATTTCCATTCTTTTCTTTACAACAAGCAATGTTTCCGAATTTGGAAAGCTAACAACGAACGGCTGGCTGGGAATCTCTTTCCTTGGCATTTTTTGTTCAGGCTTGGCCTATATCGCCTGGTACGACGCCTTGAAAGCATTGTCTGCGGCGCAAACTGGAGTGTTTCTCTACATCGAGCCGCTGGTGACTGTGGCCGTCGCTTTCATTATTTTGGGAGAAGCGATTACCGTCGCGTCGCTGCTCGGCGGCGGGATCATTATCTTCGGTGTGTGGCTGGTGAACCGCAATTAAGTCTGTAATTTTGTTTGGTAGGGGCGGATCGTGATCCGCTCCTACGATGCGAAGCAGAGCAATTCCCATCGAAATAATGACACTATCACTAGATGACTTAATGTTTCCGAAATGATTGGGAGTATAATGAAATCACTATATTCTCACGAAACGGAGGAAAGAATCATGGCTAATGTAACGTTCCAAAACGTCGTCAAAAAATATGGCGACGTGACTGCTGTCAACAACTTAAATATTGCTGTTGACGACAAAGAGTTTTTAGTGCTCGTGGGTCCATCTGGCTGCGGAAAGACGACCGCTCTGCGCTGCCTGGCAGGACTCGAAGAAATCTCAAGTGGGGAAATCAAGATCGGTGACCGTGTGGTAAACGATGTCGCACCCAAGGATCGGGACATCGCCATGGTCTTTCAGTCGTACGCTCTCTACCCCCACCTTTCTGTGTATGACAACATGGCATTTGGCTTGAAACTGCGCAAGGTGCCGAAAGAGGAGATCAAGCGCCGTGTGAACGAAGCTGCTGATGTCCTGGGTATTCGTGACCTGCTCGAGCGCAAGCCGCGGCAACTGTCTGGCGGTCAGCGCCAACGTGTTGCGGTAGGACGCGCGATCGTGCGCGAGCCAAAGGTCTTTCTCTTCGACGAGCCGCTCTCCAATCTGGATGCCAAGTTGCGCGTGGCAATGCGTGCTGAGATCAGCAAGCTGCATCAACGCCTGCAGACCACGTTCATCTACGTGACTCACGACCAAATCGAAGCCATGACGATGGCAAGCCGTATCGCGGTTATTAACAAGGGCATTTTGCAGCAACTCGATACTCCGCAGAGTTTGTATGACCACCCGAATAATCTTTTCGTGGCTGGTTTCATCGGCTCTCCTGCCATGAACTTCTTCCCAGGCAAGCTTCGCAAGGACGGAGATAAACTGGTAGTGGATACTGGTGATTTTGTTGTACCGATCCCGGCCAAGAGAGCCAAACCGTATGAGGCTTACGCAGGTAAGGATGTCATCTTTGGCATTCGCCCAGAAAACATCCACGATGCAGACTTCGTCCCACCTAACATTGACGCGGAAAAGGTTGCCGTCAAAGTGGATGTGACCGAGTTGATGGGTAACGAGATTTTCCTGTACCTCGTGAGTGGGAAGAATACGTTCGTCTCCCGCGTCGATCCTCGTTCGACACTGCGCGTCGGTCAACAGGCATCTGTCGCGTTTGACATGGACTCCATCCACATCTTTGACGCTGCTACAGAAGAAGCAATTCGCTAAATAGTTTTTTATCAAATCTTTCCGGCTGGACACTTGTCCAGCCGGAATTTTTTAATCTGGAAAACTTTAAGATTAAACTTTGTTAAAATACTTGAAAATATCATCCTTTATGCTACACTTATGAAGGCTGGTCATTCAATATTTTTGTAAAAGGTTCATCTTGACTGCTTTCTACTGGCTGCCTACAAATCATAATGTTAGGAATTTTAACAAACACGCAGCGGTGGATCTTATCCGTTTTGCGGTAAAAGGAATTTCCCGTACAGACCTGGCTGATCAAATGGGGTTAACCAAAGCCGCCGTCACCATTATTGTCAATGACTTAATTTCAAACGGTATTATTCTTGAAACAGAGAGCCGCACCACATCCAGTGGACGACCTCCCATTGTGCTTGAGATTAATCCTGATCAAGGGTTTGTTGCCGCCATCGATATGGGAGCGATGCATCTGAGTGTGGCATTAGGGGATTTTTCCGCGCGTATTTTAGAAGAAGTCGAAGTTCCATTCCGGGTTGCCGATGGACCCGAAAAATGCATGCAACAAGCCGATTTGGTGCTGCATCAAGTGTTAGAGAAACGCGGATTAACCTCCTCTCAACTTTCCGGAATTGGCATTGGCGTTCCGGGACCAGTCATTGCCGAAGAAGGATATGTGATGGCGCCTCCCATCATGCCAGGCTGGGACCGCTTCCCGATCCGCATCACACTCGAGGAGCAATGGAAAACTTCTATAACATTGAACAATGATGCAGAATTAGGCGCTTTGGGAGAATGGGCGTATGGTGCTGGGCGTGGTGAAAAAAATCTGGCGTTCATAAAAGTTGGCAGCGGCATTGGCGCGGGCTTGATCATCAATCAACAAATCTATGGGGGCACAACTGGCTCGGCAGGCGAGATCGGTCATTTAACAGTGGACGAAAATGGTCCGCTCTGCACTTGCGGTAATCATGGATGTCTGGAAGCATTCGCCGGCGGTCATGCGATCGCCTCGCAAGCCAGGAAACTGGTCGCGTCCGGCAAACGAACGCTGCTCTCTGAAAAGAATATTGACTCGATCACCGCCCAGGATGTAGCCGAAGCTGCACGTCGCGGTGATCTCCCTGCTCAAGAAATTATCAAACGATCCGGAACATACATCGGCATCGCTATGGCCGGCTTAATCAATTTGTTCAATCCCAGCACGGTCATAATCGGCGGAGGGGTGTCACAGGTCGGCGATGTGTTGACAACCCCCATTCGCCAGGCGGTGCGTGAACGTTCTTTGCGTGCGTCTGAACACGGGGTGAGAATTACAACCGCTATGCTTGGAAGACGTTCCTCGTTGATAGGCGCTCTCGTGCAGGCGATCAACATCGCGATTCATGACACGATCGAGCGTAGAGTGCAAGGTGCCAAGAATCAATTATCGGAAACCGAACAAGCATCTGAATTCAACACAACAAAGGAGGTGATTGTAAACAAGGATTAAGAAGCATATAATGAATTCACGCAACGCATAATGTAACAACCAAAATTCTATTTTCATTCATAGGAGAAGAGAAGTATGAAGAACAAGCTTTCTGTCCTCTTCGGACTGCTGATTATCGCCAGCATGGTGCTCACAGCCTGCGGTGGTAAAGCAGCTCCCGCTGCAGCCGGCCCCGCTGAACTTACAATCTGGCACTCTTACCACGCCGGTGGCACAGAAGAAGCATCCATCAACAAACTGGTTGCCAGTTATCAAGCTGCTCATCCAAATGTAAAAGTTACGGTTCTGGAAGTTCCCTTTGATCAGATTTTCAACAAGTATGAGACCGACACCGCCGCTGGTGGTGGTCCAGATATGTTCACAGCTCCGAATGATAATCTGGGCAAAGAAGTCCGTGCCAGTGTGGTAGCTCCGCTTGATGATCTTCTGAAGGGCAAGTTGGATGGTTATACAAAGGCTGGTGTCAATGGTGTCACCGTTGATGGCAAGATCTATGCTGTGCCCGGCATTGCCAAGGCTGTGGCCCTGTATTACAACAAGTCCACAGTTCCCACAGCACCCGCGACCACTGACGATTTGATGAATCTTGTCAAATCTGGCAAGAAATTGGTTCTCAATGCCAATGTCTATCACAACTTTGGTTTCTGGGGCGCCTTCGGTGGAAAGTTGATGGATGATACTGGCAAGTGCACTGCCGACCAGGGTGGCTTCGCCGATGCTTTGCAATATCTCGCCGACTTGCAGGCAGCTGGTGCCAAGTTCGAGACTGATGGCGGTAAAGCTGACACCGCTTTCCGTCAAGGTCAGGCTGACATGATCATCAATGGACCATGGGTGCTTGGAGACTATAAGGGAGATCTCAAAGATAACCTTGGTGTCGCCCCGATGCCCAAAGGACCCAAGGGTGATGCAACTCCATTGGCTGGTATTGATGGTTGGTATATCAACCCCAATAGCAAGAACCAATCGGCAGCCGTCGATTTGGCGCTCTACATCTTCGGTAAGGATGGATTGACTGAGTATGCTAATACTGCAGGCGATCCTGCCGCTCGCTCTGATGTGACACCAAGCGATCCGCTGGTTAAGGATTTTGCTGATGCTGCTGCAGCTGGCTTCCCCCGCCCGCAAAGCAAGGAATTCGATAATTATTGGGGACCGTTCGGTGACGCACTGACGGCTGTTTTAGCTGGCAAAGCACAGCCGGCTGACGCTGTCAAGACCGCTTGCGATGCAATGAATAAAGCAAACGGCAAGTAAACGATTTTCGCACGATGGAGAGGAGCACTGCCTGCGAGTGGTGCTCCTCTCGCTCCTTAGGAATTTTGCTCTTATCCAACATTTTTTCATAATGAGTTGTGTTTGGACGGAGGTTGTATGGCAGTACTAACTAAAAAGGCATCCGCGAAAAGTACCGGGCAAGTAAGTAAATCCCTCTTCAAAGTCCTTAACCCATATCTGTATTTACTTCCGGCATTTTTAGTGATGGGTGTAATCACTTACTATCCCATGATCTATGAAATATGGATGTCTTTTACGGACTATGGATTAAAAAACCTGCGCTTTGATGCTCCTCTTCCAAACTTTATCGGATTGACGAATTACATCAAGATTCTGACGAATGATTTGGGATTGTCCTATTACGACTTCTTCCGAATGCTCGGCTTCAATCTGTTTTGGACATTCTCTAACGTGATCATTCATGTTGCCCTGGGCATCTTGATCGCGGTCATACTCAACCGACAGGGAGTCTGGTTCAAAGGCTTTTATCGCGCTCTTTACATCCTCCCCATTGTTCTTCCACAAGTCATTGTTGCAAACATCTTCCGCAATATGTTTGACCCGGATTATGGCGCCATTAATCAGGGCTTAGCAGTTTTAGGAAAGGTCTTCTTCAGCCTAAGTCCCGATATGTTTCATATCCGTTGGATCGATCAGGTTGACTTTCCCGTCAGCTTTATACCGCTCACCCTCTCCTATTATGCGCTGCTGATCACCAACGTCTGGTTGGGCTGGCCCTTTATGACCATTGTCGCCAGCGGTGCGTTACAAAGTATCCCCAAGGATCTCTATGAAGCCGCCAGAATTGATGGTGCCACAGAAGGCCAGCAATTCTGGCACATTACCCTTCCGCTTCTGCGACCAGCCATGGTGCCAGCTTCGGTGTATGGAATTGTCGCAACGTTCAATCTTTTTGGTCTTATATATTTCCTCTCCGGTGGCGGCCCTCTCCGGCAAACGGAGATTCTGATTACCACTGCCTACCGTTTGATCAATGAGCAACGCTTATATGGGGTTGCTGCTGCATTCTGTGTTTACATCTTCTTCATTCTGCTCACACTGACATTGATTACCAATTCCATCAGTCGGGCAACGGAGAGTTACGATGCTTAGTCAAACAAAACCTCCTCTGGGGACGCGTATCCGTCGAGCTATTGCCGGTCAAAGCAAGAACGGCGAGCGCGGCTTGAGCCTGGGGCAACAGCTGCTTAGCCAATTATTCTTATTGCTCATCGCTGCCACCGTGATCTATCCAATCCTTTGGGTAGTTAGTATATCGTTTGATCCGCGTGACATATCCCGCCCGACCGAATTGCGTCTTAACCCGTTACAGGGCGGTTTGAGTCTAAAGGCTTATGAGGATGTAGCAAAGCAACCAACCGCGAATCCTGTCAGCTTGGGAAGATTGATATTCAATAGTTTTCGCTTGGCAACATTAACAGGTATTGCATCTATTATTGTGGGCGTGTTTGCTGCTTATTCATTTTCACGTCTGCGATTTAAAGGTCGCCAGGTATTGATGATCGCGGTTTTAACAGTCTTGATGTTACCGTCCATTGCCACGCTTCCAGCGCTTTTCGTATTGCTAAACAAAGTCCAAATTCACATTGGCAACGGTGTTTTCAATCTACGAGATTCCCTGATGGGCGTTGGGATGGCAGTCCTCTCGGGTTCTCTGCCGTTTGCCATTTGGAATATGAAAGGCTACCTTGATACCATTCCAAAGGAATTGGAAGAGGCTGCGCTTATCGATGGCTGCACACCGAATACCGCTTTCTTCCTCGTGACTTTACCGCTCTCCACGCCGGTTCTGGCGGTCACATTCTTCCTCGGCTTCATGAGCACATGGACGGAATTTCCTACTTCCTGGCTGTTCCTCACTCATCCCAAAGATTTCACGCTGATGATGGCGCTGTATAACATGGTTGGACAGTATTCAGACAACACTCCCTGGTCGCATTTCGCGGCGATGGCTATTATCATCGCCTTACCGGTGACCGTTGTTTACTTGTTTGTTCAAAAGTATTTTCAAGGCGGTCTTGCTATCGGCGGCGTCAAGGGGTAGCCCATTCGGGCGGTCAAATTGACCGCCCTTTTTTATTCCCATGAAGAAACTGATCGTTTCCATTCTATTGATTTCGATTCTCGTTGGATGTATTCCTTCAATCCCATCAACCCAAGCAACGCCATGGTGGCGCGACGCAGTTTTTTATGAAATCTTCGTCCGCAGTTTTTACGACACTAATGGAAATGGCATCGGTGATTTCAATGGCATTACACAGAAACTGGATTATCTACAGCAATTGGGAATCAACGCCATCTGGCTGATGCCAATTCATCCATCGCCTTCTTATCATGGTTATGATGTGTCGGATTATTACGCTGTCAACCCAGATTACGGCACAATGGATGATTTCAAGCATCTACTTGGTGAAGCTCATCAGAGAAATATTCATATCATTATCGATCTCGTTTTAAACCACACCTCAGATCAGCATCCATTTTTTAAAGAGGCGTCGAGCGATCCAAACTCCAAATATCATGGCTGGTATATCTGGTCAGACACAGATCAAGGCAAAGGCTGGCACTTGGCAAGCGGCACAAAACCGATGTACTACTTTGGGCAATTTTGCGATTGCATGCCAGATTTGAATTATCGTAACGCGGCTGTCACCAAAGAAATGGAAAATGTTGTGAAATATTGGCTGGACGATATTGGCGTGGATGGTTTTCGAGTCGATGCTGCCAAGCATCTCATCGAAGAAGATCAGCAAGTAGAAAACACCAAAGCTACACATGAATGGTTCAAAGGTTTTTATCAAGCATACAAGGCTGATAATCCCAGAGCTTTCGCAGTTGGGGAAGTATTTGGTGCAGATGCCTCTCTTGCCAAAGCGTATACCGGCAATCAGCTAGACGAGATATTTAATTTTGAGGTCGCGAATAGCATTCTCAATAGTGTAAACGGTGGCTCGAACATTGCCATCACTAGCGCGCTCACCTTCGCGCAGCAAAGCCTTCCCGATGGAGAGTATGCTACGTTTCTCACGAATCATGATCAGAATCGGACGATGACAGTGCTCAATGCTGACTTGAACAAAGCAAAGCTGGCTGCGTTTCTGCTGCTGACCTCGCCGGGCGTTCCCTTTATTTATTATGGCGAAGAGATCGGCATGCAGGGTGAAAAACCCGATGAAGATATTCGGTTACCGATGCAATGGAGTACGGATGCAAACGCCGGGTTTACCACCGGTACGCCTTGGCGCGCCCCCAGCCAGGATTATCGAACGGTCAATGTTGCCGCACAGGCTACAGCTACGAACTCGTTATTGAATCATTATCGCGCGTTGATTAAGCTACGACAGAATCAACCAGCGTTGTCAACCGGGAAATCAATTACACTCCAAACGGGGAATCCAGGCATCTATGCAATTCTGCGCATGGACAATCATGAAACCATGCTCGTGCTTGCTAATTTGACAAACAACTCTATTTCCGATTTTGCCCTGAGCCTTTCCGATAAAGTGTTAATGGATGGTACATACAAAGCAGAAGTGCTATTTGGGAGCGGGCCGGTTGAAGGCGGCGCCCTGAGCGTGTCGAAGGGTCCGCAAGTGATCGGGGGCAACTTTCAGAATTACAAACCCATAAAAGAACTAAGTCCTTATTCAACGCTCATAGTAAAATTTAGCCCATAATTTCACATCAACTGAGGCGTACATACATGACTACACCTGGCTGGGTACAAGACGCAGTCTTCTATCAGATATTCCCCGATCGATTTGCAAAAAGCACTCGTAATCCTGCAGGAAATTTGCCATTTGAGACCTGGGACTCCGCTCCCACGGTTCACGGTTTTAAAGGTGGTGATTTATACGGCATCGCTGAAAAATTGGATTACTTACAGGATTTAGGGATCACGGCTCTTTATCTCAACCCGATTTTTGCGTCTGCTTCGAATCATCGTTATCATACGTTTGATTATTATCAAGTGGATCCACTGCTCGGCGGCAATGCTGCTTTCGTGGAATTGCTCGAGCAAGCCCATAAGAAAGATATCCGTATTGTATTAGACGGGGTTTTCAATCATGCCTCGCGCGGTTTCTGGCAATTTCATCACGTGTTGGAATGCGGTGAAGCCTCTCCATACAAAGATTGGTTTTTCTTTGACCCGGAGAGATTGAGCGGCAAAAAACATTGGGGCGCCTATCCTTCCATGAATGAGCAGAAGGCTCTGCAACATGAAGATAGTCTTACGGCGATTGGCTATCGCGGTTGGTGGAATTTGCCTGCCTTGCCAAAGTTCAATACAAATACGTCTGCTGTGCGCGAGTTCTTGTTTGGTGTAGCTGAGCATTGGATCAGACTTGGGATCGATGGCTGGCGTTTGGACGTCCCTACCGAAATCGACGATGACTCTTTCTGGCAGGAGTTCCACCGGCGAGTGCGTGCCATCAATCCCGAGGCCTACATTGTGGCAGAGATCTGGCACGAGGCGCATCGCTGGTTGCAGGGCGATCAATTCGATGCGATCATGAACTACGATCTCGCCAGACCGATCATGGCCTTTGCCGGAGGAAACTATCTTGACCGCCGAGTAATCCATCAGCAATCGAATTATCGAGGCATTCAAAATAGGATCGATGCACATGAGTTCGGGAATCAAATCGATCATAATTTTCGACTGTATCAACATGACATTACGTATTCTCAGTTAAACCTCCTCGGCAGTCACGACACGCCGCGGTTTCTTTCCTGTGTAAACGGTAACAAAGATTCGCTGAAACTGGCATGGTTATTTTTGTTAACGTATCCGGGTGCGCCATGTATCTACTATGGCGACGAAATTGGAATCGATGGCGAACATGATCCTTATTGCCGCAAATCATTCCCTTGGGAGGAAAGCACCTGGGACAAGAATCTGCGTTCTTATCTGAAGGACGCGATCACCTTGCGCGAACAAAATCCTGCCTTGCGCCGCGGCGACTTCAGACGTATGTGGTCGGCGGATGGGATTTATGCTTTCTCACGCTCGCTCGATGACAAATCGTTGATCGTGGCATTGAATTCGTCGGAATCGCCGCAATATGCCGAAGTTGCGTATGAACCGAAGCAAATTCCACAGGTAATGTTTGGCAGGGCATCAGACCTGTCAATCAATAATGGACGGCTGAAGTTCACCGTCCCTGCTCGGAGCGGAGCGGTGCTAGGCTAAAAATAACGGGACGAATAAACTCGTCCCGTTATTTTTTACATAACTTAAGCTACCGACAAGGGTTTAATTCTATGAAGGGCAACAAGGAGCTACCATGGCACACAATGATTTAAAGCAAACCCTTGATCGTATTTTGAGCGAATTGCAAAGCAGCGACCCAACACGTTGTTTGAGTGCCATTCGCGAACTCCAGACTTTGAGCTACAGCAGCAATGCAATTGTTTCGCAGTTAGAGCGTTTGGCAATCCAGGGGAATAACGAAGTACAAGAGGCAGCCCTTAATGCGTTATCTCTCAAAGCAAATCGATTTATCGCATCACAACGTGCATGGCATACAAAGTTCAATCGTGACCTGATTCTGAAAGAGATTGATAAATGGCAGGAAGCGGAACTCATTCAGCCGAATCAAGGTGAAGTTCTGCGACGGCGGTATGATTTTGATGCTCAGCCAATATCTCAGCCATCAGCAGCACCCGCCTCGGCGGAAAAGATCCAATCGGTTCCAAGGATAGAGCAACCATCTGTCCCGACAGTTCCTCGACCAACTCTGATGCAGACCCTGCTCAGTGAATCGAGCGTCAAAATTTATTTATATCTCGGGGCGTTCTTTGTCATTGCCTCGGCGCTGATTCTGGCGGCGGTGGTCCAGGCGGCGCGCTTGCCCATTTTAGCGGCAGCAACTCTTGGCTTTGGAGGAGCCGCTTTTGTTATCCGCAGGCGATTGCCGCAGCCAAGCTTCGCATTGTTTATTGTCTTTTCGTTCCTGCTCCCCATCGATGCGAACGTGCTCGAGGAGACAATTCGATTTCATGAACCCGCACTGAGTATTTATTGGACATTTATCTTCCTGCTGATGGCGCTCATTTGGGGCTTCAGCATCTGGTTTTATGCTTCACGCTTTTTCAGCCTGGTAGCATTTGTGGCTTTGAGTCTTGCATTCTATCGTGCAGCACAGATCTTTCAAACCGAAACCGAATTGCAAATTCTATTTGGAATGTTTGCATCACCTGTCGGACTGGCGGGCGTGTTCGTCTTGAAAAGATGGAAAGATAATAAGTTTGCACTGCCGCTGTTTTTGCTTGCCCAGTTGCAAACGATTGGATTACTGCTTGTTTCGCTGACCCTTGTTGTTATTCATGTTTTTGATTCTGAAATCGCCAGCGGATGGTGGCTCACCATCGTGATCACGTGGATTGCATCTGCTTCTTTCTTCGCCGCAAGTGATATCCTGTTTCCATTCTTTTTATTCCCGTGGATGGCGGTCGCGGCGCTTCTTCCCCTCCCGTGGTTTTTCCTGAATACTTTCCATCCATCCGAATCCGTGTATGCCATCGGCTTTTGGATCTGGGGAATAGTTTTTGCTTTAGCAAGCGAAGTGTTTTTCAGATGGGAACGAATCAAAAAATATGGATGGGCTTTGCTGGCTGGATCTCTTCCATTATTTTTCACTTCCGTCATTCTCGCCCTGGATTGGGATAAACCCGTTTTGACATTCTCTCTCCTTATGGGAACCGCGTTGGTGTATGCAGCATTACATGTCTTACGTCCGCGCTGGTATGTGTGGAGTGTGGCATTGGTCAGTGCCTTATTCGCTTACGTTGTGTTCTTCACGTTGCCAGCAATCGAAATCTTCGAGGTGCCTTTCACAGTTCAACTCCTTGGCGCGAGCATCTTGTTGACGGTGCCAGAGCTTCTTGCCCGCCCTTCGCTGACTTTGCACAATCAATCGCGGCTTCCGGCTCTGGCTTTGGGTTTATTCGTTTCGCTGCTTTGTGTTGTGAGCGCATTTGCAAATTTTGGAGATCCCGGTCGTGCAGCCATTGTTTTCCTCACCTTTGCGATTCTACTGACACTGCACGCCTTCCACTTCAATCACCCTTGGATCGGTTATTTCGCGATCCCGGCAGAAGTTCTGACGATCCTGTTTGCACTCCAGTATTTTGAACATGACTGGTGGCTCCCCGCGCTAACATTGATGTCCGTCATTTATTATGCGGCGGGTTTCTTCCTGCGCCGCGCAGATTCAGAAGTAAAAGCCTGGGGACCTGTGCTCATCAACAGCGGGTTAGTGCTCGGTGCATTGCTTTCTCTAACCGCGCTCGCATTGCAAAAAGAAACCGCCGGCTGGTACATGATACTCATTGCTGCGGTCTTCGCTGTGGAGACCTTTGCACGCCCACTTGCCTGGCTGGAAGTTGGAGTGGAGATCCTACTTTCGCTCGCACTATTCCGCATTCTGGTGGATTTCAATCCACCGAACGCCTTGGAGCATGTTCTTTTCGGCGTGAGTCTCATTTGGCTGGGAGGCGATTTGATCTTTAGCCGGCTTGTTGAAAAGCGAATCCACCGTCCGCTCACAATCGGAGTCGGTTATCTTTTTGTTCTGGCTTCCACAATCGCTTTGTTTACTGGGTTACACAACTACATTCCAGTGACATATTACTTAATCTATGCGGCATTCTTTGTGCTGTACGCATTTCTACAACGAGAACCATTATTGGGATATTTCACTGCTGCATTTATTCCGCTCGCCGTCTTCAAACTCTATGAAGTTTTGAAGCTCGAAAAATGGATGTTTCCGTTCATCGCTATTGCTGTTATTTATTACATTCTTGGTTTTGTATTGAGGCAAACTCAAAAAGCAAAAGCCTGGGATATAACGATGTTGAATAGCGGGCTTGCGCTCGGTGTGCTTACATCCATCAGCGCACCGTTTCAAGGTGGCTTGGAAGCATCCATTCCAATTGCGATTGTCGCAACTTTATTTGCAGCCGAAGCCTTCGCGCTGCGCAATGTGTGGTGGGCAATACCGGCGAACGGGCTGTACCTCGCGTGTTATTTTGTGATTCTCAATCGTCTCAGCGTGCATGAGCCACAGCTCTATTCTATTGGTGCATCTCTCTTAGGTATGCTCATGCATTACCTTCTCACGCGCGCGAATAGCAAAACAGGCGCTTTTATTATGGGTATGCTTTCGCAGCTTGTCCTGCTAGGCACAACTTATATACAAATGGTAGCCGCCAACGACTTGAAGTTTTTCTTCATTCTGTTCATACAGTCTATGCTCGTATTGCTATATGGATTGATTCAGCGTTCTCGCAGCCTCGTGATCACACCGATTGTTTTTGCCGTGCTGGGCGTTGTCACCGTTGTATACAGCGCGCTTAAAGGACTCTCGTCAGTGATTTTGGTGGGATGCACCGGGATTGTTCTGTTGTTGTTGGGAATTACAGCGGTCATTCTGCGCGAGCGCATCACCAGACTCGGCGAACAATTAAGTGATTGGAAACCGTAACTTCCTCTCTTTACCAATTCATTTCGCAAAATAAGCAGAATACTTTAGGAGAGTGACGCTATGAATGACAACCCGATTTCCAATCCATTTGACGAAGACGACAAAAAATCTTCCAAAGCTGCATTCGACAATAGCAATATGAGTCCGCTCGATGCAGGCGACTCCAATCGATGGATGTTGGTCTGGGTTTCCCTGGGCATCCTTGCCATGTGCTGTGGTCTCATCGCGGGAGGCGCATTTATTTATTACAAGCCCAACGCGCAACAATTGATCGGACAGTATTTTCCGTCTCCTACAATAACGCCGTCTTCGACTCCCAAACCGACTGCGACAGCAACGATCACGCCATCCCCCACCTCCACGCCGACACCCAATCTCACAGCCACGCAACAAGTATTAGATGTGACATCCACGGTGGAGGTCATTCAGTCTACGGCGACACAGATCGCCGGTAACTGGAAGGTTGTTTTTTCAGAACCATTCGATTCGAATAAGAACAAGTGGCCCACAGGTCCTTCCGATGATAGTTACGCCAATATCTCGCACACATTGGAAAAGGGAATTTATACATGGGATGTGACTGCCCATCAGGATTTCATCGGATGGAACCGTATCAACAAGAAAACATATAGCGACTTTTCCTTTAGCGCGCAGGTACAGCAGACAATCGAGTCGGGCAGTTCAGATATGGGTTTGATCTTTCGCGAGGATACGGAAGGCAATTTCTATTATTTTGGGGTCACCAACGATCAACAGTACCTGCTGGCACTGTATAAGGACAAGCAGTGGTCCAACCTGATCGATTGGTCTTCCTCGTCGGCGCTTTTGACGGATGAACCCAATCGTTTGACCGTTATCGCACAGGGAAATCACCTGCTTCTTTTTATTAACGACCAATTCGTCAATGAAGCCTATGACGATCAAATCCAAAAGGGCGCGAACGCACTGGCAGTTGAGTTAAGCCCGGCAAATTCCCATACGGTTTATCAATTCGATAATATTGAGGTCCGCACCAAATAAACGGATGGAACCAGTGTCTTAACCCCAAACTGCTTCTACCAATGGAGGCAATATCTCGCCTGATTTGCCTTGCAGGAAATAATCTGCTTTTGGGGTGAGTGGCGTCCGTTCGGCGTTGATCTCCACGACGACTGCGCCGCGATTATGCGCGGCGAACGCCAACGAGGCAGCCGGCTGGACAACTCCCGAGGTGCCAATCGAAAAGAAGGCTTCGCATGAACGCGCCGCTTCGACTGCAGCTTCTAATTGATCACGCGGCAAAGTCTCGCCAAACCAGACCACATCTGGTCGCAGCAATCCGCCGCAAACTTTGCAACGCGGCACCAACTCACTGTCATCTTCCCAGGTTTCTGTGAACATATAACAATCCGCGCAACGGACGCGTTGAATGTTGCCATGCAATTCCAGGAGGTTTTGGCTTCCTGCCATGCGGTGCAAGTTATCAACATTTTGTGTGATCAGGGTAAATTTCGGAATGCACTGTTCCATTTTTGCCAGAGCGTAATGACCGGCATTTGGTCTCACGGCTTTGACTGCCTCGCGCCTCCAGGAATACCAATCCCAGATCAACTTGGGATCGCGGTGAAACGCCTCCGGGGAGGCTAACTCTTCCGGCTTGTACTGCGCCCAAAGTCCCGTTTGAGCGTCGCGGAATGTGCGCAATCCACTTTCCTGTGACACACCGGCTCCCGTCAAAACAACAATACGATTTGAATTACGCAGTTTTCGAATCAAATCATCATTGAACATGTATCAAATTGTACCCTTTTGCGTCTTGATAACCAGAGTATTAAGAGTAGAATGCGTCAAATTATTTTCACTGAGGATATCTTTACGACTCAACACAAGCAGTTCTCGTGAATCTTTAACGAACAAACGCTTACAGGGCGTTTTTTTCGTTAAGTGAGCGTCATCGAACAAGAATCCCACAAGGAGGTCATTATCGAAAAGTGCCTTTCATGAATTCATATGACCAGCTAAGAATGCAGCAGATCGTTCGCAACATCATTCGTCAGATGAGGAGAATATATGTTCAGCAAGAAAGCAATTACGACAGCGTTCTTAATGATTTTCCTGTTTAGCAGCACATTGTCGGCGCAGGCTGCCGCATCTGCCCACTCAGATCCCGTCGGTCCGGTGGAAGTGTCCTCTGCGGTTTATTCCGATGTTTCTGCACCTGTCCGTGACATGGTTGGCGCAGCGCCAACGGCAGAGGATGGCAAGGAAAAAGAAAAGGACAAGCCCCTGCGCGTTTTACCAAATATGGGTAATGCCCTCGATCAGGTGGATGGCGCACTGCAAACATCCGCGGGACCATTGGCGGGTACGACCAATGGCTTGAATTTTGAGGGTATCGGTGATACCAGCAACACTCCATCGAATCCATGTAACTGCGCTCCTCCCGATACCAACGGAGCGGTTGGCGCCACTCAGTACGTGCAATGGGTCAATACAGCTTTTGCTGTCTATGATAAGACAACAGGCGCTCTTGCTCCAGGTTTCCCGAAAGCCGGTAATGCTCTTTGGGCAGGGTTTGGAGGTGCATGCCAAAACAGCAACGACGGCGATCCAATTGTTCAATACGATAAACTGGCCAATCGCTGGGTGATGACCCAATTTGCCGTGTCATCAACTCCCTATACCCAATGCATCGCCGTTTCTACAACCTCGGATGCGACGGGCACATATAATCGCTATGCGTTCTCTTACGGTACTCAGTTCAATGATTATCCCAAACTGGGAGTCTGGCCCGACGGCTACTACGTCAGCTACAACATCTTCAATAATGGTCAAACGTTCGCGGGCAGCAAAGTCTGTGCGTTTGATCGAAGCAAAATGCTGACCGGTGCCAGTGGTGTAACTCAGCAATGCTTCCAACTCAGCACCAGCTTCGGCGGCTTGTTACCCTCCGACCTCGATGGTACGACAGCTCCTCCGGCTGGAGAGCCTAATTTCTTCATGAACTTCGGAGCGAATTCTCTAAACCTATGGAAGTTCCATGTGGATTTTATCAACGCGGCGAATACCACCTTCACTGGTGCCACGAATATCGCGGTAGCAGCTTTCAATGCGGCTTGTTCCGGTGGCGGTTCCTGTATTCCACAACCCAGTACGAACAACAAATTGGACTCTCTGGCTGATCGATTGATGTACCGTCTTGCCTATCGTAACTTCACAGGGACCGATGCTCATGAATCCCTCGTTGTCAACCAGTCTGTCACAGTGGGCAACAAGCGAACCGGAATCACGAGTGTTCGTTGGTATGAGATTCGTAACCCCAATGGCGCACCGACTGTTTTTCAGCAGGGCACATTGGGCACCGGCGACGGAATCCACCGCTGGATGGGCAGCATCGCGATGGATAAGCAGGGAAATATTGCCCTTGGCTATAGTGCGTCGAGCGGCTCTGTCAAGCCGAGCATTCGTTACACGGGCAGACTCGTCACCGATGCACTTGGCACCATGCAGACTGAAAATACTATTCAGGCTGGCGGCGGATCGCAAACCGGAACCTTACACCGCTGGGGTGACTACAGCGCGATGACAGTCGATCCGGTCGACGATTGTACCTTCTGGTTCACCTCGGAATATCTGAAAACTAATGGTTCTTTCAATTGGAGCACCCGCATCGCCTCCTTCAAATTCCCGGGTTGTTCATAATTCAGTTTTTTTTTAGCAAAAGAGACGGCGAAAAACTCGCCGTCTCTTTTTTGCTTGGATCATCACAGAATATCATTGTATCGGCTTGCATTGAACAAGCGAAGCGCTGCGGTCATAGATTTGAGTGCGCCCCACGACTTCCATATCTTTGGTGAGAGCAACCAGTTGATACTCGATCCAGGCTTGCTTGAAGTAATAGTAGTGCCTAAGGTTCCAGGTGTGAAGATCATAGTTGTAAGAACCATTGTCCGGATTCTTGATCATGATCGCCCCGGAATTCCAATCGGTAAGATTCAAGGTATTCTTCGTTTCACGGAGTCGCGTGAAGAGTAAAACCTTATCGGTGTTGATCGTATCCTGTACAAACGCCGAAAATTTGATATCGCGCGGCATGCATGGACCTTCATTCCAATATAACACATTATTGGAAATCAAAATCGTCAAAAAGCCAACATTGACGGGAGTGAACAAGTTGCCATTGATCGCGGCGGGCGGAAAGCCGGGTGTCGCGAAAGGCTCATCTGTAACGGTGCCCGTGGGCGTAAACAGTTCCGCACCAATCTGTGTGACAGTGGGAGTAAATGTCAACGGCGTGCGGGTGGCGGTCGCAAACAAGTTCTGCGTAGGGGCAGGTGTGATGCTCGGAACAGGCGTCAGCGTATCCGCTGGCGGAACGGGGGTCGGCGAGGCGATCAGCTTCGTCAGGTCCGACAGAGATGCGCAGCTCGAAAGAAAAATCGAAAGGACAAGGATATAAATTTTTTTCTTCATTGAATAACCCTTTGCACAGTTCTACGCGAGGAATCGAAAAACGCACTTCGGAAATCAGATTATGGACTGGGATTCGGGTTGAGCACTTTGCAATGCGTAAGAGACACATCCGAGAGGGATACCACCGAACGACCCAAAACATGCTGTGTGATTGTAGATGCCACCAGTTGATATTGGAACCATGCATCCTCATAATTACGATAATGATGAATCTGTTCCAATTCAATGGTGTAAAAGTAAGTCCCCTGCTTATTGTTACTCAAAATGGCACCGCCACCCCAATCGGTGTGACGTCCGCTGTATTTATCCTGCAAGCGGTACCAGAGCGTCACAAACTTTAGTCGCTTGGCGGGTACCACAGTTGCCTTGAATTGGATCGAACGCTCGCCTTCGCAGGTGCTTCCCCATACAATCAAATTCGTGCTCCTTTGAACAGTTAGGAATAGGTTCGGCGACGGCGTAAACAAACTCGGGTCAATGGGTTCCAGCGTAATCGTTGGGCGAAATGTTGGTGTAAACGTTGGGACGCGTGTGTTTGTAGGAGGTGGTGTTCCCGTTCCGGTGAATGGTGTCCCTGAAGATTCGGCAGTATTGATCACAAACAAGTTAGGAGTGTTTGTCGCAGGCACCGTGGGCAACGAAAAAGGTGTCGCGGTGGGTGCCGGAGAATTCACCCCGGAAGGCGTTTGCAAAAACGGAATGGAAATCGGAAGTCCGCTGCAGCCCGCCAACAGGGAAACCAACAAGGAAAAAAATAAGAACCTTTTCATGAGACCTCTTCAATGAATGTCATAGGTAGTCGCCCTCCAACAGCGCTTCCATTAACGCAACTGCTGTCACTAAGGCTCCCATTGCGGCTGCCAGTCTGGTTCAGGATTTGTTGTCACCTGCCGAACATCCGATCCATCCGGGCGCATGATAAATATATCAGCCTGATCGTTATTTCGCAAAGAGTTGAAGGCAATCCACTGACCATCGGGGGAGAACGCTGCTGAAGCGTTATTTCCGCCGTTGGTAAGCTGGGTAGCAGTTTCTGCATCCACATTGATCATGAAGATATTTTTACCGCCGGCCGGACCGGCATAGATCAACAGAGATCTACCATCTGGTGACCAATCGAGGCTACCGCCGATGCCCGGTAACCCTCGGGTCAATTGCCGGACGTTGGAACCATCTGCGTTCATGATGAAGATCTCATACGAATCAGGCTTGTCCACTGCCATCGCAAAGGCGATGCGATCGCCGACGGGTGACCAATCCACGGCGACAATTGTGTTGGGACCCGAATAAAGCAGGTCTGGATTTTTCCCTGTTTCGTCAACGGTCCATAAAGAGGTTGGTCCATCTCCAGCGCGATTGGCAAAAAGAATCTTTTTCCCATCCGGCGAAAATGTTGGGGAGACCACATTGCCGATTTGTTTCGTGAGCTGAATCAATTTCGCGCTATCAAATATAAAGAGGAACAGATCAAACACGCCACCTTCTTGATTGGAAGCATAGACGACGGAACCACCCTTTGGAGAAAAAACAGGATAATAACTGTGGGCTTGAAGATTCGTCAGCTGCTGATAACCTGTCCCATCGGCGTTGACCATGCAAAGTTGGTTGAAGTCACCCCGCGTGCAGGTGAAAATAATGTGTCCGATGTGTTGCGGTGTTGGCGGCGGAGGACGCGTGATTGTCCCAAGAGCTGTAGGTAGAGGCTTATCGGAAACATCCTTGCCGGTGATGTTAAGAGGTGTGGACGGAATTAACAGGCAAAGTGAAATCGCAATTGCCACCAGAATGAGCCCCAGCGGTAAATGCATACCCCGTGGATTCGTGCGACGAGTGAAAATGCGCCGTCGTGACATATTTCGTTAATTTTACATCGTTTCAATCGCCAACAAGGAACTCATCAAGACAAGAGAGTGGCTAATTGGGTGGGCTTACCGATGAATGGTTTAGCCACGGAGTAATCATGAAAGGGTTTCACCCCAAAGCATGAAAATTGGATAACGGTGGTAATCCCGGGATTTGAACCACGGAGCCACAGAGTTTTTTGATCTCAGTGGCTCCGTGGTTAGCTCTTGGCCTTTTCCAAAAGGCTCAAAGAGGCTATTTTCATATCAGTGCACAGGGAACTCAGTGCTCTCCCCCGGCATATGCGTCCGGGGCAGGTGTGGCGAGAGCAATTCTTGGCTACGCTTTTAGCCACCCATCAAGACCGGGAGTAGTAACAGATGAATGGCCCTGGCGTTAACCAGACTGACAGCACATTGTAATTGTGCCAGTCTGTGATTCCCACTGTTTGAGAGTTTTGTTCCTCGGAACAAGTATTCAATTGGAAGGAGATAATTGAGATGACAACTTGTGGTAGTGTGATGACCAAAGATCCCGTCTGCGCGTACCCGGATGATACTGTTGCTCATGTAGCGCGTTTGATGAAAAACGAGGATATTGGTCCAGTGCCGATTATACAAAACGATGCATCCAAGCAACTCATCGGTATTGTCACCGATCGAGACCTGGCAATGAAGGTGGTTGCAGAAGAACGTGATCCTAAGCAAACACGGGTGAGCGACGTTATGTCCACAGATGTAGTCACTTGCCGCGCAAATGACAATATTGAGATGGCTCTCAAGGCCATGTCTAAGAATCAATTGCGCCGTATCCCTGTGGTAGAAGATGGCAACATGTTGGTTGGCATTATCGCCCAGGCGGATGTTGCGACACGTATGAACGCACCGGAAAAAACCGGTGAGGTTGTAAAGGAAATTTCAGAATAAGAATCGTTGATTGAAGATTCGAAGCAATCAAACATCCCTCAAGTTCTCAATACTCGAGGGATGTTTTGTTATTTCGCAGTGGCGACCGCTTCCGCCTGCCGCTCTAACAGTGCCTGAACCAATTCTCGACAAAAATCTGGAATATCGGCGACGACTCGGCCCCATATCAGATTCCTTTCGCGAAAAGCAGGTTCATCCGTCCAGGTTCCGCCGGCGTTGATGATGTCGTCCTTGATGCCAAGAGAACCGGTCGCGCGGCGTCCCTTCATGATTCCCGCCGAGATGGCAATCAAGCCTCCGTGGCAGATGATTCCAATTGGTTTGCCTTGCGCATCCATTTTGCGGATGAGGTCCGTCACCACGGCATGACGTCGCAGTTTATCTGGTGCCCATCCACCGGGGACGATCAAGGCAAACAGTTCATCGGCATTCAGTGATTCGATTTTCGTATCCGGCTTGATCTCTAGGCCGTTTTTGCCATGGATCGGTTTAAGTTCAAGAGCCGCCGTCAGTACTTGCGCGCCTTCCTCCTGCAATCGCATCAGCGGCACATAATATTCCAAATCTTCCACGTCTTGAGCCACAAGGGTGGCGATTTTCTTTCCTTGCAAACGCATATTCTCTCCTTTCCTGATTCAATATTAATATACCTCAACTTTTTTTATCGAGACAAGTTATTAGACGCGTTTTATCTGTTCGGCTACAATACACACATGCCGGCCATCGAAGTTACCAACCTTCAAAAGATATTTCAGACGAAGCGTAAAGCCGCGGGAGTCAGCGGTTCAATGCACGCCTTATTCAGGCCAGAATATAGTTCCATCGAAGCGGTGCGCAGGCTCACGTTCCAGATGGAGGCGGGAGAATTACTTGGCTTCATCGGTCCGAATGGGGCGGGGAAATCAACAACGATCAAGATGTTGACCGGCATCCTTTATCCAACGGACGGTGATGCGAAGGTGCTGGGATATGTTCCATGGAAAGATCGCCAAAAACTCGCCTATCACATTGGAACCGTGTTCGGTCAGCGGCCGCAGCTCTGGTATCACCTCCCCGCGATTGACACGTTCACGCTCTTCGGAAAGATCTTTGAGATGGACGACCGCGAAACCAAGATGCGCATTGCTCAACTCTCAGAGACGTTTGAGATCAAAGATTTTTTGGAAACTCCGGTACGCAAACTTTCCCTCGGTCAGCGGATGCGATGTGAGGTCGCCGCCTCGCTCTTGCATCGACCAAAGCTGATCCTGCTCGATGAGC
>WNFZ01002109.1_pt1 | contig 37896 bp, 32 predicted proteins | sample 5400081 | NCBI WGS metagenome assembly WNFZ01 (sample SAMN13153365, study PRJNA577476) | soil metagenome | isolation source: 80 cm soil or saprolite under grassland replicate 1 | place: USA:California | collected 2016-06-15
CGATTTTGATCCATTTGCGAAGTCTGATGTCGGATTGATCTGCTGTCGATGGTAACTTACCACCGGCGATTTCTCGCATACGCATTTAATCACAGATAGGCGCATTTATCATCAAATTTTTTAGCTGTTCGCAACCCCTGCAATTACTGTGAGCATTGACCCCGCAAAGGTTAGAGAGGGAACGTCTGATGGGAACGGTGTCCGTGATTACGAAAGAACATAGTTATGCGCTCGCGGATGGTTGCACTGTGAGGCATTTCGGGACGCGCCTACACAAAAACCTGTGGGGTATTTCGGGACAATGCCCACGCCCAACCCGGCGAAATGCCCTACAGTCAACACCGTCATATCGGCACGGACGGCGGCGACACAAGTGGCTAAAAACGCTTAGGTTTAGGCAGGGTGTATGGTCAGGCTGTGATCGCTCTCCAATTGCGCCCGCGTCTCGAACGGCGCGCAGAGCCGGTTCAGAAGATCACAAAGCCATTGCGAGTCTTCGGCCGAGGCGCGGTTCAGCCTGAACCGCCGGGCTTGCATGGGGACCAATCGCGCTTTCAGCAATCGGCCCTGCCGCGGGTCCACATCCACCAGGTACATGAGCGTCAAGTCGCCGCGGAATTGCTCATAGCCACTGATGCCCTCATAGTCGCTCAGGAAATCTCCGCAGCCATAGAGGATCAGTCGCTCCCGGTAGACTTCAATGGTTTTCACGTGATGGGACGAGTGGCCGTGAACGATCGAGACGCCCTCATCGATCAGCCGGCGCCCGAAGCTGATCTGTTCATCAGGGACATGGTAGCCCCAGTTGCCGCCCCAATGGATCGAGGCCACAATCACGTCGCCGGGCCGCGTTCCCTTCAGCATCCGGTTTGCGACGCGACGCGCCGTCTCTTCCGACAGGTCCTCCAGCAGGTTGACGCCGGGCCGATCCCCGGTCGCGGCCCACTCCTGGGGGACGCCGCTTGTAGGCGAGCCGAGCGAGAAGACCATCACGCGCCCTTTGCCCGGCACATCGAGCGCGGCCGCCCGCTCGGCCTCCGACGCGTCGCGCCCCGCCCCGGCGTGAGCTATGCCCGCCGCGTCCAATGTCCGAAGCGTCTCTTGAAGTCCTTCCTCCCCCCAGTCGATTAGGTGATTGTTGGCAAGGGCGCAGCAGGAGATGTGGGCCGCCGTCAGGCAGCCGATGTTCCGAGGATGCATGCGGTAGAGCACAGGCTTGCCGCGCCAGAAGTCATCGCTCTCGGTGATGGAGGTCTCAAGGTTGATGATCCGCACGTCCGTCCGGGTGGGGTCCATCTTTACGAGCGCGTCCCCCCAGATGTAGTCGAAGCCTACAGGCCGTGGGATCGGGCCGTGAGCGAACTCGGCGAGCTGCGCGTATTCGCGCGCGTCGCGGACATACGACTCGTACAGCGCCGGGTCGCCGGGATGAGGCAAGACCTGATCAATGCCCCTTCCCGTCATCACATCGCCACAGAGAAACATGCGTATGGGCTCGGTGTGGTTGATACCCCTCATATTTCATATGCCATATTTCATATGCCAAATAAGATATGAAATATGGCATATGAAATATGAAAGACCGCGTCGTTGCGCGCAAGGCTATCTTCTATCCTCGATCCTCTTTGGCTTGTTCCATGTTTTTAGATCAACTCCTGGAAGTCGCGCGCTTAACCTGGCGGCGGAAATTGTCCATACGGCGTTCGGCGTCGGCCTGAAAGTAGACGCCTATCAGAATGCCATCGGAGGTAGTGATCAGGACTCGGTCCTGATTCTGTCGCTTCAAATATTCCGACGCCTCTTCGAAAGTCCAATTCGGGCGGATAGTGGTGGGACCTAGCTCCATCAATTCTTCGGCGGCGGCGTTCGGGTCTGTGACCATCGCATCCAAACTCAGCGCGCCGAGCGGGACACGCCGGCCATTGACCACGACACACATGTCCCAACCCGAAGCCTGGACGCGGTCATAGACGGCGCCGACGCGGTCTTGCAGATGGCAGGTCGGCGTGTCCGTCCGCGCCAGATCGCCGGCGTGTGGGACGCCGGCCTGCTTCCCTTCACGGGGCAGGCCGTTGGCGAACCAATCCGCCTTGCCGGCGGCGTAACGAAAGACCTGAGTAAACCCGAAACTTTCGAGCCGCCACGCCGCGCGCGCGCTCAGGTCGCACTGGTAATCGTAGCCATAGACGATCACAGCCTTGTTGCGATCAAGCGTAGCCGCCGTCCGGCCGTCCAGGTTTTTCAGCGGAATGCTGACCGCGCCTGGCAGCCGCTCCTCCTCGTACTGGCCGACGGGCAGCGTTTCGACGAGCTGCGCGCCGACGGCCGCCATCGTCAGCACTTCTTCTCGATTGATCTCTGTCGGCATCGTTTATTCCTGCGGGAAATAGTGGGCAGTGGGTAGTGGGTAGTGGGTAGTGGGCAGTCTTGATCTCTTCACTATCCACTATCCACTATCCACTATCCACTACCCACTGCCCACTACCGCTGTCACACGACCTGCAGATTATTGACCACCTTGTCCACGCCGAAAACGAACCAGGCGTCGAACTCCGCCATGTCTTTCTCGCCTTCACTCCTCACCGCGCCCTCCAGAGTCACGACGCGATCGCGCGTGGAGACGAGGACTTGAACGTCGTCCACGAACGGATCTTTGCTCAGAACAATCTTGACGGCGTCGGTTATTTCGTCGTCGTTGTCATCTTCGGGCGGGACGATCTCCAGGCAGTTGAGCACGTCGCGGCTGCCCGGAACCCACCAGGCCAGGGCGCCCGCGAGACGTTTGTGCGAGAGGCTGGGGGCCTGGCCTTCGAGCAGCGCCACCCCTTCGTCCCGGCCCTCCTGCAGCGCCATCCCCTCGCCGACGATGATCCTGAAGTCGCCGCGCTTCTCCGCCGGGTCGTTGAAGGTTTCCGCCCCTTCTTTGGTCTGCACACGTATCGCGCAGTTCGCGAACGCCGGCTCCTGGATGAAGGCGTCGCGGATGTGGTTGCGTATCTCTTTGTCGCTCATCCGCTCGCCCGGCGCCACTCTGAGCCGATCCACGACGCCGCGCAGGCCGGGGACGGCGGCGGTTAATTCCAGCGCCAGCTTCTTGGCCGCGATGTCAGGCGCTTCGCCTTGCAGCGTGACGGTGTCGTCAACCTCGTTGAAAGCGATCTGAATCGGATGCCGATCGAATCTGACACGCGGCTCGCGTTCCAGAGCCTCGCGGACTTCTTTCAGAGTCTTTTCCGAGTCGCGGCTCGCGACTGTCGCTTCGCTTCCCGATGAATTCATAGTCGTTTCTTTCAACACCCAACTTTGCCACAGAGGTCACAGAGATCACGGAGGTAAGACCCGAATCAATCTCTGTGATCTCTGTGACCTCTGTGGCTACTTCAGTTCCGCTCATCGGTATGGCGCGGGCGTCGGTTCGGAGACGGCGCACATCAGATCGGCGAAAGCCTGCCGCTCGCCGTGTCCGGGGAAGGCCCCGGCGTGACGCGCCAGATCGGCCTGGCTGACGATGCCGACGACGCGGTCGCGGTCGTCCACCACTGGTATGCGCCGGACCTGATGGCGCGACATCAGCCACAGGCAGCTCTCGATCAAGTCCTCCTCGTAGCAGGCGAAGACCCGATCGCTCATACATTCGTCAACACGGGCGCGGCGTGGGTCGAGTCCGCGAGCGATGACCCGCGTCACGATGTCGCGGTCGGTGACCATGCCGATCAGCCGCCCGCTGTCATTCACGACGGGCAGCGCGCCGCAATCGCGCCTGACCATTGCGCGCGCCGCGTTCTCGACCGAATCGCTGAAGTGGATCGTGCAGACGTCGCCCGTCATCACGTCGCCCACGCGCGGCTCGCCGGACCTGTCGAGCGAGGGCCAGAGTGGACGCTCGGAGCCTCTCTCGCGGATGCGGTCGTCGAGCCTTCTGCGCCGCTCCCTGTCGGCGACCCCGACCCACATGTCCTCTCGTTCTTCCGCATGATCGTCGGGGTCGCGCCAGTGGCGGCGCTCGTAATCACGATTCGGGTATGGTGTCGCCATTCGATCCTCCGCGCTCTCTCAGCCCTTCGCCCGGGCGGCCTGAGCCTTCTTGATGTTCGTCAATCGCGCCCGTTTTTGCGCCGGAGTCGGCTTCTTCTTTTCCGGCACGTTCGGTCTGGGGGCGGCTTTGAATCGGTCACCGCTGACGTGCGTCGGCTTCGACCCCAAGGTCCTCAGCGCCTCGCGCGCCTCTTTAGTGTCAGGGACGAGCCTCCCGCCTTCGACGTGCGCCTCGTCCTTACCGATCAGCCACTTTTGAGTGTCCCAGGAACCGCTGCCGCGTTTGCCCGCGACGCGCTGGATGCCACCCCTTTCGCCCACGTCTTGTGTGAGAAAAGTTGTGAACTCTTTTTTGGGCCTGACCTCGATGTGATAGTACTCGCCTTTTCCTGTGGTCCCAGGCTTCGCCCTGCCACGGCCTTCGGGTTGCGCCCTAGAGCGTTCTCTCGACGACATGCCTTGCCACGCCGCCTGCGCCTTCTTGATGTTCTTCCTGGCCGTATTCCTCTGTTTCGCTGTAGCCATATCGCCTCCTTGTTGCGTCTGTTTTCACTCGGACGCAAGCAGGGGGCCACAGTGGGGATTGCGGATTGCGGATTGCGGATTGCGGATTGCGGATTGCGGATTGATGCAGTTTTCAATTCTATTTCACGTCCGCGTCAAACAAGCTCAGCAATCCGCAATCCGCAATCCGCAATCCGCAATCCCTTTGAGCCTGGCACTGTGATTGCCCTAAAGGTCTCACATTGCATCCACATCGCATTCGGGTCGCGTGTGGCGCCGGAAGCCGTGTGGATGGTCATGGTTTGAATGTACGGGAGCTAAACGCTGAGTAAGCGAACAATACAAAGGAGGTAGAAAATGAAACTTTCATTTATAGCTATATCGGCCGCGCTGGTCATCTCCTTGGCCTGCTGCGAGAGACGTTCGGCTAGCGACACCACTATCACCACTGCGGTGAAGAATAAGCTCGCCGCCGACCCCACAACGAGCGCCGCCAAGATTGATGTTGACACTTCGAACGGGGTGGTGACCTTGAGCGGCAAGGTTCCTACGGCCGCCGAGAAATCCGAGGCCGAACGGATCGCGCGGAACACCCAAGGGGTCAGACAGGTCGTCAATAACATCTCCGCCGAAGGAGGAGAGAGCGGCGCCGGAGGGACGTTCAACGACGCGGCGATCCTATCTAGCATCAAGTCTCAGTATGTGGCCAACGGGATCATCGGCACGAACGTCGACGTGAAGAACGGCGAGGTCACGATCACAGGCGAGGTCGATAACGCGCGGGAGAAGGCCAGAGCCGAAGAGATCGCGCGTCAGACTTCCGGCGTCAAGAGCGTCCGAAATCAGCTCACGATCAAGCGGAAGTGAAGATAGAAGATAGAGGATTGAGGATCGAGGATAGAAGATCGCATCGAATATCGTTGTTCGGTCCTCGATTTCCGATCCTCGATCCTCGATCCTCGATCTTCTATCCTCGATCTTCCATCCTCGATCCACGCTCCTCAATCGGTGTGGTTTGCGACGCCATACTGGCGCGCAACTTGTTGTTGACGACCCTCACACCGAAGACCGATTTCGCGATGTCTTCGGCCCGGCGTTTGTCCCAGAGGCTGTCAACTGACCCGCTCAGAGTTACCGCGCCGCCATCCACGCCGACCTCGATGTCGGACGCGTCGAGATCTGTGTCATCGACCATGCGGTCAGTGACGTTCTTGCGGATGCGCTCATCGTCGTAATCGCGCGCCATCTTTACCCCCTCAGGTGTCAGGTTTCAGGTGTCAGGTTTCAGGTGTCAGGTTTCAGGTTCCAGGTGTCAGGTTTCAGGTGTCAGTTCCTCTTACAACCTGAAACCTGACACCTGGAACCTGAAACCTGACACCTGACGCTTGTCATGGCCCGCCGGCGAGATGCGCATGCTGCCTCGTGGTCACTTCACCCGTCCTAGGTGAGGGGGCGCCATAAGTCTCCGCCATGCGGCCCGCCGGTAGTGGGTTGGCCGCGTCGCGCGGCGGACATCCCTTCTCGATGAAGGTCTTCATCCGCAGAAGGTCCGCGTCCATTTCGCTCTTCGGGTCAGAGCCGAAGAGCTTAGCCAGAGCATGGCCCATCGCCCCGCCGATCGGGTGATAGCATATCTCGACATGGACTCGCGTACTGCCTTCATGAACCGGCTCGAAATGTACGACTCCGCCGTGCCTGACTGTCGAGCCGGGCAGGCTCTTCCATGCCAGCAGTTTGTTCGGGACCTGCTCGGTGATCTCAGCCGTCCATTCAATCGGCAGACCAGCCGGCCCGGATACTATCCAATGTGAGCGGCCATTGCCCGTGGGCCGCGCCTCGCGCACCTTGGACATGAATCGTGGAAAATTCCGGTAATCGGTCCAGAAACCGAAAACCTGCTCGGCCGGCGCGTGGATGTTGATCGTCTTCTGCACCCTGATCGGTTGGCGGTCGCGGCCGACGCCGAGAAGGGTTTTCATCTCCAGGTTAGTCGCGCTGCGCATAAACAGGCCGAAACCCACTGTGCCGAGCGCGGCGCTGACTAGATCGCGGCGCGCCAGACAATTGGCCATTAACGCGCCCCCGGTGAGCCCGGCGATCAGGCGCGCCGTCGGCGACCAGTTGGTCTGCATCAGCGCGAAGCGGTCGCCGGTTCGCGGCCGCCCGCCCTGCAGACTGGATATGTTTTCGGCCTCCGTGTGAACGGTCAACACATTCTCAATCCCCTTGACGCCGCGCACCGATGAGACGCCCGAGAGCAGGCGAGACGCTTCGTGAGCCAGCACAGGGCCGCTCAAGCTGACATGTCCGTTATTGACCGTGACCGAGATGGCGTGCGGGTGCGAGACCGAACGCCCGATCCGGGCGCGTACGCGATCTGAGAGCACGTCGTCCGAAATCTCCTCGCGCCGGAAGAGATTTCCGCTTTCGGCCATTGCCCCGTAAATGCGATGCGTCAGGTCACGGGACGTGGCGCCAGTCGCGCGCGCGAGAATGCGCGCCGCATGCGCCATTTGATCGCGCGCGAGCGCGCGCCGCCGTCGACCCCGGTCAGGGTCGAATATAAACATCAGCCCCGCGCCCAACCCCAGGCCGCCGATTCCCATCAGCCCCATCATCGGCGCATTCATCGCGCCCCGGTTGGCGCGCCTACGCGACCTTCCGCCGAATGGGATGATCGAATTCATCCAATAATTCATCTTATCCTCCTTTCTGTTCCATTTAGTATTTGTTTCTGATCTGGTCCGCAGCGCATCATATCGATTAAAAGACGCAAGGTGGGCGCCACGTCGGGAGCGGCGGGCGCCTTGTTCATAGACTCATTTGAGTGAGACGGAACAAACTCGGAGGACTGCAATGACAATTCAATCTATCAACCCGGCGACCGGCGAGAGGCTGCGCTCTTTCGAGCCGCTCGCAGAGTCGCAGGTCGAAGAGAAGATCGAGAGAGCGGCCGAGATCTTCCAGCGCTACCGGCGCATCCCCGTGGACGCGCGTGCGCGGATGATGGCGCGCGCCGCGGAAATTCTCGAAGCGGAGAAAGAGGTGTTCGGCCGCCTGATGACGACTGAGATGGGGAAGCCTTTGCGGGCGGCTATCGAAGAGGCCGCGAAATGCGCGTGGGGCTGCCGCTTCTACGCGGAGAAGGCTGCGGAATTTCTAGCCGACGAGGCGCCTCCGACGGGTCCGAAACAGGCCTTCGTCCGCTACCAGCCGCTCGGGCCTGTGCTCGCCGTCATGCCGTGGAACTTCCCTTTCTGGCAGGTCTTTCGTTTCGCCGCGCCGGCGCTGATGGCGGGCAACGTCTGCCTGCTCAAGCACGCCTCCAACGTGCCGCAATGCGCCCTCGCGATTGAAGAGATATTCCGGCGCGCGGGCTTCCCCGAAGGCGCGTTTCAAACCCTGCTGATCGGCTCCGACCAGGTCGGGCGCGTGCTAGACAACCCGCGTGTCATGGCCGTCACGCTCACAGGGAGCGCTCCGGCGGGCAGCTCGGTGGCGAGCGCGGCGGGCGAGCGAATCAAAAAGACGGTGCTCGAATTGGGCGGGAGCGATCCTTTCATAGTCATGCCCAGCGCCGACATTGAGGAAGCCGCCAAGACGGCCGTCAGGGCGCGAATCATCAACAACGGGCAATCATGCATCGCGGCCAAGCGCTTCATCGTCGCCGAGGAGATCGCCGACGAATTCGAGCGCCGGTTCGTCGAGGGCATGGAATCGCTGAAGGTCGGCGACCCGATGGACGAGACGACTGACGTCGGCCCGCTCGCGACGGTTGATATTCTCGAAACGCTCGAAGAACAGGTGCAGGAGACTGTGGCGCAGGGCGGCCGCATCCTCACCGGAGGCGAGCGGCTGATGCGCGCGGGCAACTACTTCGCGCCGACGGTTCTCACAAATATTCCCACGGATTCGCCGGCCTATCTCGAAGAGATGTTCGGCCCGGTCGCCTCGCTCTTCCGCGTCCGCGACCTCGACGAAGCGATCCGCCTTGCCAACGACACGACCTTCGGCCTGGCCGCCAGCGCCTGGACCAATGACGACGAGGAGCGCAGCCGCCTGATCGATGAGATCGATGCGGGCCTGGTCTTCATCAACGCCATGGTCGCGTCCGACCCGCGATTGCCCTTCGGCGGGGTGAAGAGTTCGGGCTACGGGCGCGAGCTTTCGCGCGAAGGCATTCGCGAATTCGTCAACATCAAGACCGTGTGGATCAAGGAAGAGCCGGAGACAGAACACATGGAGACTGAGTGATGTGAGACAGACTTATGGTCTGTCTCACATTTTCAAAGGCGCTTATATCCGTCCGCTTACGTACCGACTATCGGAGCGAGGCGAATTATATTGTCCTTTCCATGTCCGTTCCATAAGAATGATGCCAAACATGCCATCATCTTATCGTGACCGATTTTGTTGATTTGCTGGTCGCAGTTTCGTTCTTTGATTGACGCGGCGACTTGGTTTGGGCCATTGCCGCGTTCTAAAGTCTGCCCCGGAACGGTCACCGTCCTGATCTTCTCATCCGAAGATGAGGCATTCCGGTGTTCCAATCAGGCATTTTGAGAGTAGCGACCAAACCGGCATCACTTGCACATCCGCAGTTTGGACGTTGAAATATCTCGCCATTGCGATTTGCCTGATCCAAGTAACCGCAATTTTGATCCATTTTGCGAAGTCTGATGCTGGAGTGATCTGCTTTCGATGGTAACTTACCACCGGCGATTTTTCGCATCTGTATTTAATCACAGATGGGCGCATTTATCATCAAATTTTTTAGCTGTTCACCCCCCGCTCTTGAACATACCCACAATCCATCTCGTGACCCTGTGGCCTTTGGCGGTCTACTTCACCGCCGTGATCCTGCTGGTGGCGGGTATGCTCGCACTCTCCTATCTGCTGGGGCAGCGCCATCGAGCAAGGGCGACCGGCGAGCCTTACGAATCGGGCATCGTCTCGACCGGCTCGGCGCGTCTGCGCTTCTCCGCTCAGTTCTATCTGGTCGCGATGCTGTTTGTGATCTTCGACCTGGAGGCGGTCTTCATTTTCGCCTGGGCAATCGCGTTCCGCGAAGTGGGGTGGGTCGGTTATGCCGGGGTGTTGGTATTCATCGTCGTGCTCGTCGCCGCCCTGATTTACGAATGGCGGCTGGGCGCGCTCGATTGGGGAAGTAAAGGAAGAAAGACCCGGCAGGTCACAGGGCAAATGTGATTTGGCGCCCATATTTCATATGCCGTATGAAATATGAAATATGGCATATGAAATATGAAATATGGCAATGGAACCAACGGCTCCGATTCTTTTGAAGACGCCACGCGCCGTAATCTCCTTCTCACGCGTCTGCAAGACCTGCTGGCCTGGGGGCGCAAGAATTCTATCTGGCCTTTCAACTTCGGCCTCTCGTGCTGTTTCGTCGAGATGGCGACCAGTATCACCAGCAAGTACGACATCGCGCGGTTCGGCGCCGAGGTGATTCGCGGGACGCCGCGGGAGGCCGACCTGATGGTCATCGCGGGCACGGTCTTTATCAAGATGGCGCCGGTCATCAAGCGGCTTCACGAACAGATGATGGAGCCGCGCTGGGTGATCTCGATGGGGTCGTGCGCCAATTCCGGCGGGATGTATGACATCTACAGCGTCGTCCAGGGGGTGGACCAGTTTCTTCCGGTAGACCTCTATGTCCCGGGCTGTCCGCCCAGCCCCAGCGCGTTTATGGAAGGACTGACACTGCTCCAACAGGCCGTCGGAAAAGAGCGACGCCCGTTGAGCTGGATCGCCGGCCCGCAAGGCCTGATCCGCCCGGAGCCTCCCTCAATGAAAGAACTGAAGCGGGCCGAGAGACGGCAAGCTTCCACGTTACGCTCTCCCGACGAGGTTTGATCATTCCCTGACGATGTACCGTAGGTTGTCCAACCTGCGGAGGCTTCATCATCAAACCCTTGGCGGCAATCGAACGATTTCTAACTGAGCATCCGCAGGTTGGACAACCTACGGTACATCGTTTCCTATGCACGGTGACGCGGTCTTCCAGGAGTTGCAGCAGGTCTTCGGCGAAGCGTCCGTAAGGCCACAGGCCATGCGCGACGTGCGCGACGGGATCCCCACGTTCTGGGCGCCTCGGGAAAAAGCGCATGAAATGCTGCGCCATCTCAAAACGGAGGCGGAGAAGCCGTACCGTTTTCTCTATGACCTGACGGCCATTGACGAGCGCGTCCGCGCCGATCGCGGCGACGAACCCGCGAGCGACTTCACGGTCGTCTATCACTTGCTCTCCTTCGAGCGCAACCAGGACGCGCGGATCAAAGTGGCGCTCACGGGCGAACGACCTTCGCTCGACACCATCACCGACGTCTGGCCCTCGGCCGACTGGTATGAGCGCGAGGTGTGGGACATGTTCGGCGTCACCTTCGACGGACACCCGCATTTGAGGCGCATCCTGATGCCGGCGACCTGGCAAGGCCATCCACTGCGCAAAGAACACCCGGCGCGCGCCACCGAGATGGGGCCGTTCAGTCTGCCCGAAGAGAAAGAAGACGCCGAGCAGTCGGCGATGCTCTTCCGCCCCGAAGAGTGGGGACTCGATCGAGGCGGCGAGGACACCGATTTTATGTTCCTCAACCTGGGACCTCAGCACCCCGGCACGCACGGCGTGCTGCGCCTCGTGTTGCAGCTCAGCGGCGAAGAGATCCTGGACGTCGTGCCGGACATAGGCTTTCACCACCGGGGCGCAGAAAAGATGGGCGAGCGCCAGTCGTGGCACACCTACATCCCTTACACCGACCGAGTGGATTACCTCGGCGGGGTGATGAACAACCTCGCTTACGTCCTGCCGGTCGAGAAGCTGGCCGGGATCGAAGTCCCCGACCGCGTGATGGTGATCCGCGTCATGATGGCGGAATTCTTTCGATTGGCCAGCCACCTGGTCTGGTACGGCACTTTCGCACAAGACCTGGGGGCGCTCTCGCCCGTGTTCTACATGTTCACCGACCGCGAACGCATCTTCGACATCGTCGAGGCCGTCTGCGGCGGGCGCATGCACCCGAGCTGGTTCCGCATCGGCGGCGTCGCGCAAGACCTGCCCCGGGGTTGGGACAAGCTGGTCGGCGATTTCATCCCTTATATGAGGCGCAGGCTGGACGAGTACGACAAGATGGTCATGCAAAACGGCATCTTCAAAGCGCGCACCGTCGGCGTCGGCGCTTACACGCTGGAGGAGGCCATCGAGTGGGGCGTGACCGGCCCGGGCTTGCGCGCCTGTGGATTCGAGTGGGACTTCCGCAAGAAGCGGCCCTATTCCGGCTACGATCAATTCGAGTTCGACATTCCCACAGCCGAACGCGGCGATTGCTACGACCGCGCCGTCGTCCGCGTGGCCGAGATGCGTCAGAGCCTACGGATCATCAAGCAATGCCTCAACGACATGCCCGCCGGGCCGTATAAATCGGACCACCCGCTGGCGACGCCGCCGATTAAAGAACGCACGATGCAAGACATAGAGACGCTGATCACGCATTTCCTGGGCGTGAGTTGGGGGCCGGTGATTCCGCCGGGCGAAGCTCTGGTGCACGTCGAAGCGACCAAGGGCGACAACGGTTATTACCTGATCAGCGACGGCAATACGCGCGCCTATCGCGTCCGCATCCGCGCCCCGTCTTTCCCCCACATGCAAATGGTCCCGCTGATCAGTCGCGGCGCGATGGTCCCCGATCTGCTGGCGATCCTGGGCAGCATAGATTTTGTATTGGCTGATGTAGATCGCTAAAGGTGGGGAGTGGGTAGTGGATAGTGGATAGTGAGCAGTGGGCGGTCAAGAGATCAAAACTACCCACTACCCACTATCCACTATCCACTACCCACTCCCTGTGCATAACCATGCTGACTGAAGAAGAGAGACGAGAGATAGAAGCGGAACTCCATCAATACGCGCAGAAACGCGCCGTCTGTATTGATGCGCTGAAGATCGTTCAACGGCGCCGTGGTTGGGTGTCGGACGAGAGTGTCCGCGACCTGGCCGAGTTTCTTGAGATGACGCCCGACGAGTTGGACAGCGTGGCGACCTTTTACAACCTGATCTTCCGGAAGCCGGTGGGCAGGCGAGTGATCCTCGTCTGCGACAGCGTCAGTTGCTGGATTATGGGCTACGACCGGATACGCGAACATCTGACCGCGCGTCTGGGGATCGCGCTTGGCGAGACCAGCGCGGACGGCGAGTTCACTATGCTGCCGATCGCTTGCCTCGGCGCATGCGACCACGCGCCGGCGCTGATGATCGACGAGACGCTCCATCAGGATTTGGAGCCGCAGAAGCTTGACCGCATTCTGGAGCGTTAGTAGCGCCGCCTTCAGGTGTCAGGTGTCAGGTGTCAGGTTCCAATCTGTAAGAGAACCTGAAACCTGAAACCTGAAACCTGAAACCTGAAACCTGAAGGCGGTACTACGAACGTTTTTATGGAGAGACCGCTTACCAAAAACATTCGGGCTGACCGAGAGCCGCCGGGCCTCAAGGAATACGAACGGGCGGGCGGCTACCGATCCGTGCGCAGAGCCTTGCGGGACCTATCGCCGCAGGAGGTGACGGAGTTGGTCAAGAATTCCAACCTGCGGGGGCGCGGCGGCGCGGGCTTTCCGACCGGCTCGAAATGGAGCTTCGTGCCGATGGGCGCCGACGCCCCGCGCCCCAAATACCTGATCGCCAACGCCGACGAGATGGAGCCGGGCACGTTCAAAGATCGCCTCCTGATGGAGGGCGACCCACACCAGTTGATCGAAGGCATGATCGTCAGCTCCTACGCCATCCAGGCCGACGTCGCATACATCTTCCTGCGCTGGGAGTACAGGCTGGCGGAGAAGCGGTTGAAAAAAGCCATCGCCGAAGCCTATTCAGGCGGCTACATGGGCAAGAACATTCTCGGGTCGGGCTACAGCCTGGAGATGCGTCTGCACGTGAGCGCGGGCCGTTACATGTGCGGCGAAGAGACTGGCCTGCTCAACGCGCTCGAAGGGAAGCGGGCCACGCCGCGATCCAAACCGCCCTACCCGCAGGTGAGCGGACTCTGGGGCAAGCCGACCATCGTCAACAACGTCGAGACGTTGTGCAACGTCCATCACATCGTCAACAACGGGGCCGAATGGTTCAAAGGCTTGAGCCTGGCGCCGCACGAGGGCGGGACGAAGATTTACGGCGTGAGCGGAAAGGTCAAACGGCCCGGCGCATGGGAATTGCCGATGGGCGTGACCGTCCGCGAAATCCTGGAAGAACACGCCGGGGGGATGCGCGACGGGTTGAAATTCCGCGGCGCGATACCTGGCGGCGCTTCGACCGACTTCCTGGTCGAAGAACATCTGGACGTGAAAATGGACTTTGCCTCGGTGCAGAAGGCCGGGAGCCGCATGGGCACGGGCACGATGATCATCCTGGACGACCAGACATGCCCCGTGGGTTTGACGCACAATCTCGAACAATTCTTCGCGCGCGAATCCTGCGGCTGGTGTACGCCCTGCCGCGAAGGATTGCCGTGGACGGAGCGGATCCTGCGCGCCATCGAAGAAGGCAGAGGAGAGCCGGGCGATCTGAAGAGGCTGCGTTTTCATACGGAGTTTCTCGGCCCCGGCTTCACATTCTGCGCCCTCGCGCCCGGCGCTATGGAGCCGCTGCAAAGCGCCTTGAAATATTTCAGGGAGGATTTTGAACGGCACATCCGAGAGAAGAAGTGCTCTTACAGATGAATCAAAAATTCAACACAAAGGGTCAAAGGGTCAAAGGATCAAAGGCCCACTCTTTGTCCCTTTGATCCTTTGATCCTTTGTGTTTTTCATACACCAATGGCGACGATTTACGTGGAGAATCAACCTTATCAGGCCGAAGACGGGCAGAACCTTCTCCACGCCTGTCTGTCGCTGGGGTTCGACCTGCCTTACTTCTGCTGGCATCCGGCTCTGGGTTCTGTGGGCGCCTGTCGCCAGTGCGCCGTCAAGCAGTTCAAAGACGAAAAGGACACGCAGGGCAAGCTGGTTATGGCCTGTATGACGCCGGCCGCTGACGGCGCGCGAATCTCGATCGAAGATCAGCAAGCGCGGGAGTTTCGCGCTAGCGTGATCGAATGGTTGATGGTCAATCATCCGCATGACTGCCCGGTGTGCGACGAGGGCGGTGAATGCCACTTGCAGGATATGACGGTGATGACCGGGCACGCCTACCGTCGCTTTCGCTTCAAGAAGCGGACTTACCACAATCAGTATCTCGGCCCGTTCATCAACCACGAGATGAACCGCTGCATTCAATGTTATCGCTGCGTCCGCTTCTACCGCGACTACGCTGGCGGGCGCGACCTCGACGTCTTCGCCGCGCACGACGACGTTTACTTCGGGCGCCACGAAGACGGGGTCCTGGAGAACGAATTCAGCGGCAACCTGGTCGAGGTCTGTCCCACGGGAGTCTTCACCGACAAGACTTTGAAGGAACATTACACCCGCAAATGGGATTTGCAGACGGCGCCGTCGGTGTGTACGCATTGCGGCATAGGCTGCAACACCATTCCCGGCGAGCGGTATGGCGAATTGCGGCGAATCCTCAACCGCTACCATCACGAAGTGAACGGCTACTTTTTGTGCGACCGCGGGCGCTTCGGCTACGAGTTCGTCAACAGTTCGCGCCGGATCGGGCAGCCCCTGTTGCGCGCCGACGAACACGGCGCGGCGGAGGTTGTGACAGGAGAGGTAGCGCTGCGACGCGCGGCGACGCTGCTCTCCGGCGTCGTTATCGGCATCGGCTCGCCGCGCGCTTCGCTCGAGGCCAACTTCGCGTTGCGCGCTCTGGTCGGGGCGGAAAACTTCTACGCCGGGACGTCCGAGCGCGATTCGCGCCTGGTCTCGCTCGCGCTCAGTATCCTGCGCGAAGGCCGCGCGCGCGCGCCCTCGCTGCTCGAGGTGGGGATGTCAGACGCGGTCCTGGTGTTGGGCGAAGACGTGACGAATACTGCCCCGATGCTTGCGCTGGCCTTGCGCCAATCGGCGCGGCGGCGGCCGATGAAGATCGCCGAAAAATTGAAGATTCCGGAGTGGGACGACGCGGCTGTGCGCGAGGCCGTTCAACAGGCGCAAGGCCCGGTGTTCATCGCCACACCCGACGGCGCCGCGCTCGATGACATAGCCGCTCAAACCTACCGCGCCGCGCCCGACGACATAGCCCGCCTCGGGTTCGCCATCGCGCAAGCGCTCGATGCGGACGCGCCGCCGGTAGCAGGTTTGTCAGACCGCGCACGCGCGTTGGCCGAAGGTATTGCTCAGGCTCTAAAAGAGGCTGAGCGCCCACTGGTCGTCTCCGGCCCCGGTTGCGGCTCCGAGGCGGTAATGCGAGCGGCGGCCAATGTGGCATGGGCGCTCGGCGCGACCGGCCGCGCCGCGGGACTCTGCTTCACGACGCCCGAATGCAACAGCCTCGGAGTCGGCCTTATCGGCGGCGGGAGCGTCGAAGCAGTCTTCAAAGCCGTCGAGAAGAAAGCGGCTGATACGGTGATCATCTTGGAGAACGATCTTTACCGTCGGGCCGACGCGCTGCCCGTGGACGCGTTGCTCAGCACGGCCAGACACGTGATCGTCATTGATCATCTGGTCAATGCGATGACGCCGAAGGCCGAAGTGGTCCTTCCCGCCTCGACATTCGCCGAAGGCGACGGGACGTTGGTGAATAACGAAGGGCGCGCGCAGCGCTTCTATCAAGTCTTTGCGACCGAGGGAGAAGTTCGTGAGGGCTGGCGCTGGCTGCGCGACATGATGATCGCCTCCGGGCGAGAGCAGGCCGCGATGTGGCGCAACCTGGACGACATCACGGCGTCGATCGCGCGCGAGCTACCTGTCTTTGAGCCGATCTTGAAGATCGCGCCGCCGGCGAGCTTCCGCGTCGCGGGCGAGAGAATACCGCGCCAACCACACCGTTACAGCGGGCGCACTGCGATACTGGCCAACGTCACTGTTCACGAACCGAAGCCGCCCGATGACCCGGACTCTCCGCTCGCCTTCTCGATGGAGGGTTACGATGGCCAGCCGCCATCGCCACTCATCACCCGCTTCTGGTCGCCGGGTTGGAATTCTGTGCAAGCGCTCAACAAGTTCCAGAGCGAAGTGGGCGGGCCGTTGCGCGGCGGCGATCCGGGCCGGCGATTGATCGAGCCGTCGCGGGTTGAGAAGGCGCCTTACTTCGACGAGACGCCGGCGGCGTTTCGACCTCGCGACGACGAGTGGCTGGTCACGCCGCTCTATCACATCTTCGGCTCGGAGGAATTGAGCGCCCTGTCGCCCGGCGTCGCGGAGAGAGCGCCGCAACCTTACCTGGCGTTGAATCCCGATGACGCGGGCGCGCTGCGTGTGAGCGAAGGAGAAGAGGTCGAACTGGTTCTGGACGGCGCGGTCTACCGCCTGCCCGTCAGATTTCATCCGGCGCTGCCTCGAGACGTGGCCGGATTGCCCCGGGATGGGGAACAGTGTCACGCGTGTGAGCGACCGGCCGCTCACACGCGGTGTGACTTTGAGAACGGCGCCGCGCGTAAGCAAGCGGTTGCTCACACGCGCAACTTGTTTGCAAAGAGTAACCGCTCAGATTCCCCGCCGCGTCAGCGGCGCCTTGAATTTAGCCGTGGGTTTCAACCCACGGTAAGCGTGAGTTTTTCTCTCGCGTCGCGTCAGCGACGGTTGAATTCAGGCGTCGCTGACGCGACGCGAAAACATTCGACGACCATTCCGTGGGTTGAAACCCACGGCTAAATTCAAGGCGCCGCTGACGCGGCAGGAAGACCTGAGCAACTACTGCGAGAGTATGAATGAGATTGCGCAATCACTCCTGATCATCGTCGGCGTGCTGTTCGCCGCAATGACCATCAGCGCCGGCCTGATCTGGTTGGAGCGAAGGCTGCTGGCCTTGTGGCAGGATCGTTATGGGCCGAACCGCGTATCTTCGCCAAGGAGGATTGGGTTCCGCCCTTCGCCGACAAGCCGGTCTTCATCATCGCCCCGGCGATAGTCGTAGTGACTGCGTTGCTCAGTTACGCCGTCATCCCTTTCGCGCCGGGCGTTGTGGTGGTTGACCTCAACGTCGGATTGCTCTTCTTTCTGGCGATGTCGTCGATGGGGGCTTACAGCGTCGTCCTGGCCGGGTGGGCTTCGGACAACAAGTATTCGCTGTTGGGCGGCCTGCGGGCGGCGGCGCAGATGTTGAGCTACGAAGTCTTCATGGGATTGTCGCTGATGGGAGTGGTGATGCTCGCCGGCTCGTTCAACCTGCGCGAGATCGTCGAGGCGCAAAGGGGTATGTGGTTTTGCATCCCGCAGTTTCTCGGGCTGGTGATTTTCCTCGTCGCCGGCGTCGCCGAGACGCACCGGCTGCCGTTCGACCTGCCTGAAGCGGAGAGCGAACTGGTGGCCGGATATCACTCGGAATATTCGGGCATGAAGTTCGGGATGTTCTTCGTCGGCGAGTACCTGGGCATAACGCTGATTTCCGCGCTGACCGTGGCGCTGTTCTTCGGAGGGTGGTTGGGGCCGTGGCTGCCGCCGCTGGTCTGGTTTTTATTGAAGACGTTTGTGTTGATCTGCGGGTTCATCCTGCTGCGGGCCACGCTCCCGCGGCCACGCTTCGATCAATTGATGGCGTTCGGTTGGAAGGTGATGCTGCCGCTCGCGCTCCTGAACATTGTCGTCACAGGCGGGATCGCGCTGGCGACTAAATGATGGTGATCGCTTCTCTCCGCCGCATAGCGGCGCCATGAATTTAGCCGTGGGTTTCAACCCACGGTGGGCGCGATTTTTTCCATGTCGCGTCAGCGACAATTGAACTCAGCCGTCGCTGACGCGACGCGGAAATATTCGCTAACCGTCCCGTGGGTTGAAACCCACGGCTAAATTCATGGCGCCGCTATGCGGCGGGGGAACACGCGGTTGAGTAAAAAAATTTGGGTAAGGAGAAACGATGATCAGTATCCTAAGAAGTCTGTGGCAGGTGCTGCTGCACACGTTCCAGCCGCGCGTGACGGTTCAATATCCCGACGAGAAGCCCTATCTGCCGCCGCGATGGCGAGGGCGGATCGTGCTGACGCGCGATCCCGACGGCGGCGAGCGCTGCGTGGCCTGTTACCTGTGTTCGGCGGCCTGCCCCGTAGGCGTTATCCGGAGTTCTTTCGCATCAACTTCTCCCGCTGTATCTTCTGCGGCTTCTGCGAGGAGGCCTGTCCGACTTATGCGATTCAGCTCACGCCCGACTTCGAAATGGGCGAGTACAGACGCCAAAACCTGGTCTATGAGAAGGAAGACCTGATGATCAACGGCCCCGGCAAATATCCCGGTTACAACTTCTACCGGGTCGCCGGATTGGCCATCGGCGGGAAGGATAAGGGTGAGGCCGAGAATGAAGAGCCGCCCGTCGACGTGCGCAGCTTGATGCCCTGATTACGTCAGATGCCAGATGTCAGATGTCAGATGTCAGATGTCAGTAGTTTGTTGCGATCGAACAATCACTGAAACCTGAAACCTGGAACCCGATGCCTGACATCTGACATCTGACATCTGACATCTGACATCTGAAGTGATGAACGCGACATTCTACATTGCGGCGGCGGTGGCGTTGATATCGACCGTGATGGTGATCACGAGGTTGAACGCGATTCACGCGCTGCTCTATTTGATCGTCTCGCTGCTGGCGGTGGCGGTGATCTTCTTCACGTTGGGCGCGGCCTTCGCCGCCGCGCTGGAAGTGATCATCTACGCCGGCGCGATTATGGTTCTCTTCGTCTTCGTGGTCATGCTGCTCAACCTGGGGCCGAGCGCGACGGAGCAGGAGAGTCAGTGGTTGAGCCCGAAGTCGTGGGTCGGACCGGCGATTCTCGCGCTCGTCCTTGTCGGGGAGTTGGCGTTCATCATCGCGCGCGGTTCGCTCCCCGCCCCTGCCGCCGGCCCCGTGGAGCCGAAACAGGTGGGCGTCGCGCTCTTCGGCCCTTACCTGCTCGGCGTCGAACTGGCTTCGCTGCTGCTGCTGGCGGGGATGGTCGGCGCATATCACTTGGGCCGGGATTGGGGGGTGGAGATCGAGAGAGAAGGAGAGCGGGAGAGCGGGAGAGCGGGAGAGCGGGAGAGCGGGAGAGCGGGAGAGCGGGAGAGCGGGAGAGCGGGAGAGCGGGAGACAAGGAGATGAGGAGAGATATTTTTTCTCCCGCTCCCTCGCTCCCTCACTCCCTCGCTCCCTCAATTTCCCGCTCCCTCGCTCCCCCGCTCCCTCGCTCTCTCGCTCTCTCGCTCCCTGACGCAAGGTGGATCGTAATGGCTTCGATTCCGTTGGAGTACGGGTTGTTATTGGCCGGAACGCTTTTCGCGTTGGGGCTGATTGGCGTGCTCGTTCGGCGCAACATCGTTTTCATATTGATGTCGCTCGAAATTATGTTGAATGCGACGGGATTGGCCTTTGTGACGGCTGGCGCCAGGTGGGCGCAGGCGGACGGGCAGGTGATGTATCTCTTTATTCTTAGTATGGCCGCGGCGGAAGTGGCGATCGGATTGGCGCTGGTGCTCAAGCTCAAGCGCCAGTTCAAAACCCTGGACGCTGACGCGGCCAGCCGGATGCATGGATGATCCGCTAAATCGGGACAGACAGGAAGGAGATACACAATCAAAGCGATTCTCCATTGCCAATTCTCCATTCTCCATCCTCCGGCAGGAAGCGCAAGCCCCTTTCTCCTGCCAAAGAATGGAGAATTGGCAATGGAGAATGAAATGGCTTCCTATGACGATTGACGATCTAATTGCACTGTCGCCATTGCTCGCCATCGCCGCCGTGTCGGTGGCGCTCATGCTGGTGATCGCCTTTCATCGTGACGCGCGGGTCGCCCTGGTCTGCGCGCTCACGGGGATCGCCCTGTCCCTCGCCATGCTTCCGGTGGCCGCGTCTAGAGCGCCGCGACAGATCACGCCGTTGTTGATACTTGATCAGTACGCGCTCTTCTATTTGGGGCTACTCTTCATCGCCAGTTTCGTCGTCGCGCTGCTCGCTCATGGTTACCTGGGCAGGGTCGGAGGCCAGTTGGAAGAGTTCTACCTGGTGTTGTTGCTCGCGACTGTCGGCGGGGCGGCGCTCGTGATGAGCGCTCACTTCGCCTCTTTCTTCCTGGGATTGGAGGTTCTTAGCGTCTCTCTGTACGTCCTGATCGCTTATCCGCGCAGGAGCGCGCGTGGCGTAGAGGCCGGGATTAAATACCTGATCCTGGCCGCCGCGTCGGCTGCATTTATGTTGTTCGGGATGGCGCTGATCTACGCGGAGCTTGGGACTATGGAGTTCGCGCGAATGGCTTCGGGGATGGCGGGCGGCGAGATCCGCCAGGGGCTGCTGTTGATCGGCCAGGCGATGATCTTCGTCGGCGTGGGATTCAAATTGGCGGTGGCGCCGTTTCACGTCTGGGCGCCGGATGTTTACGAGGGCGCTCCCGCGCCGGTCACAGCCTTCATCGCCACGGTCTCGAAAGGCGCGGTCTTCGCGCTGCTCGTGCGGTACTTCGCGAATCTGGGCGACGAGGTCGCTCAACCATTCTTCCCGGCGCTCGCGGCCATCGCCGTCGCCTCGATGTTCGTGGGCAATTTGCTGGCGCTGGCGCAAACCAACGTCAAGCGCATCCTGGCCTATTCCTCGATAGCGCATCTGGGCTATCTGCTGGTGGCTTTTCTAGCAGGCGGAAGTCTAGGGGCTACTGCCGTGGCCTTCTATCTCGTGGCCTATTTCGTGAACAACCTGATCGCCTTCGGAGTCGTCACGGTCTTGTCGGGCCGAAGAGAGGCTGATGAGCTTGAGGATTATCGCGGCCTGTTCTGGCGGCGGCCCTGGTTGGCGACGACCTTCCTCGGCGCGCTGCTCAGCCTGGGCGGGATTCCGTTAACGGCGGGTTTCATGGGTAAGTTCTACGTCTTGATGGCCGGCGTCGGGTCGGCCCTCTGGTTGCTGGCGGTCATCCTGGCGGTGAACACGATGATCAGTTTTTACTACTACCTGCGCGTCGCGTTCATGATGTTCCGCGACGCGCCTGAAGGAGAGGCGGCGGCGGGCAGGCCGTTGCCGTCGCTCTCGTTTATGGGCGGCGCCGCGCTCGCCGTCCTCACGTTGTTGCTGGTGTGGATCGGGGTCTACCCCGGGCCACTGGTTCAAACTATTCGGTCCATGGTCGCTAAATAGGAACAGCCCGGAGTGGGACAGACTTTAGTCTGTCCGTCCGCAATTCACGCTACGGACAGACTAAAGTCTGTCCCACTATTTAAGATGAACGGAGCAGTCAGCAAAGAGATTCTGGAACTGGATGAGGTGGAGACCCGCGAATGGCTCGATTCGCTCGATTACGTGATCAATCGTCGCGGGCCTGAGCGCGCGCGCGAACTGCTCGCGCAACTTGGCGTCTATGCGCAGCGGGCCGGGGTCAAAATTCCTTTCACGGCCAACACGCCTTACATCAACACCATTCCCGTCGAACGGCAGCCGGTCTATCCCGGCAGCCGCGAGATCGAGCGGCGGATCAAGAGCCTTGTCAGGTGGAACGCGCTGGCGATGGTCGTGCGCGCCAACCGTGAAGAGAGCGGCATCGGAGGCCACATCTCCACTTACGCGTCGGCGGCGACGCTGTTCGAGGTCGGCTTCAATCACTTCTTCCGCGCCAGGAACGCCAATCACGACGGAGACATCGTCTACTTTCAAGGCCACGCTTCGCCGGGCGTCTACGCGCGGGCCTTTCTGGAAGGGCGCGTCTCGGAGGAGCATCTGCGCAACTTCCGGCGCGAGTTGAGGCCGGGCGGCGGGCTGTCGTCTTACCCGCACCCGTGGTTGATGCCAGATTTCTGGGAGTTCCCGACGGTCTCGATGGGACTCAGTCCGATCATGGCCATCTATCAGGCGCGCTTCAATCGCTACCTCGAAGACCGCGGGTTGAAGGAGACGAACGACTCCAAGGTCTGGGCCTTCCTGGGCGACGGCGAGATGGACGAGCCTGAATCGATGGGTTCGATCACGCTGGCCTCGCGCGAGAGGCTCGACAACCTGATCTTCGTCATCAACTGCAACCTGCAGCGGCTCGACGGCCCGGTGCGCGGCAACGGTAACATCATCCAGGAGTTGGAGGCCGCTTTCCGGGGCGCGGGATGGAACGTCATCAAAGTGATCTGGGGCAGCGATTGGGATCCGCTGCTTGCCCAGGATCGCGAGGGGTTGCTCGTCAAACGCATGGGCGAGATCGTCGACGGCCAATGGCAGAAATACGCGACCGAATCGGGCGCCTATGTTCGAGAACATTTCTTCGGCGCAAACCCGCGCTTGCTCGAAATGGTCAAGGGCCTCTCCGACGAGCAACTCAAAAAGTTGAGGCTCGGCGGGCACGATCCGCAGAAGGTTTATGCGGCCTACCATGCTGCGGTCAGGCGCCGAGGGGCGCCCGTTGTGATCCTGGCCCGAACGATCAAAGGCTACGGCCTCGGCGAAAGCGGCGAGGGCAAGAACGTCACTCACCAGCAGAAGAAGCTCAACGAAGACGAACTGCGCCAGTTCCGCGCGCGCTTCGGCATTCCCATCTCCGACGACGAGATCGCCGAGACTCCTTTCTATCGCCCGCCGGAGAACAGCCGCGAGATTCAATATCTGCAAGAGCGGCGACAGAAGCTCGGCGGCTACGTCCCGTCCCGAGTCGTGGCCGTCGAGTCCATCCGGGCGCCGGAGGAGGAGATGTTCGCGGAATTCTACGAGGGCACGCGGGGCCGCGAGGCCTCGACCACAATGGTCTTCGTGCGGCTGCTCGCGAAGCTGCTGCGCGACGAACGGCTTGGAAAATTGATCGTCCCCATTGTCCCCGACGAGGCGCGCACCTTCGGCATGGAGTCACTCTTCCGCCAGGTCGGCATCTATTCGCACGCCGGCCAATTGTACGAGCCGGTGGATGCGGCGACGCTGCTCTATTACAAGGAGGCGAAGAACGGGCAGATTCTGGAAGAGGGGATCACCGAGGCAGGTTCGATGTCATCCTTCATCGCCGCCGGGACGGCTTACGCCACACACGGCGTCAACACCATCCCTTTCTTCATCTTCTATTCGATGTTCGGATTGCAGCGCGTAGGCGACCTGGTCTGGGCCGCCGGCGATTCGCGCTGCCACGGCTTCATGCTCGGAGGGACCGCCGGGCGCACTACGCTTCCCGGCGAAGGGCTGCAACATCAGGACGGAAACAGCCACCTGCTGGCCTACCCCGTTCCCAACCTCATCGCCTACGACCCGGCCTTCGCTTTTGAACTAGCGGTCATCATCCGCGAAGGCATCCGCCGGATGTACGAGAAGCAGGAGGACGTCTTCTACTACCTGACCCTGATGAACGAAAACTACGCGCATCCGCCGATGCCCGAAGGCGACAAGATCAAAGAGGGAATTCTTAAAGGCATGTACAGATTCAAGGCGGCGGAGGACGGGCGATCCGAATTGCGCGCGCATCTGTTCGGCAGCGGGGCGATCTTGAACGAAGCGCTGAAGGCGCAAGACCTGCTGGCGGAGAAATACGGCGTCGCCGCCGACGTGTGGAGCGTAACCAGTTACAAGGAACTCTATCACGACGGCAATGATGTCGAGCGATGGAACATGCTCCACCCGGCTGAGAAGCCCCGAACGCCGTACATCACCCAGTGTTTGGCCGGCGACGACGGCGTCTTCGTCGCGGCGACGGATTATGTGAAGGCGCTGCCCGATTCGATCTCCCAATGGCTCCCCGGACGCCCAGGAGGTTTGATCTCGCTGGGGACTGATGGATTTGGCCGGAGCGATAACCGCGCCGCGCTGCGTGACTTTTTCGAAGTCGATCACCGGTTCATCAGCCTGGCGACGCTGCTCGCTCTCGCGCGCGAGCGGAAGATCAAAACCGAAGTTGTAAACCAGGCGATGCGCGATCTGGAGATCGATCCTGACAAGGCGAATCCCAGATTGGCATAGCCTCCGAAGTGTGGAGCGAGAGAGCGAGAGAGCGAGAGAGCGGGCGAGCGGGAGACAAGGAGTAATCCTTCTTTTCTCTCGCTCCCTCGCTCCCTCGCTCCCCCGCTCTCTCGCTCCCTCGCTCCCTATTCCCCATTCACCATTCTGAGAAGTCTATGGCGACTGAAATCAAGCTCCCAATGCTTGGCGAAAATGTGGATTCGGGCGTGGTGGTAAACGTCCTGGTGTCTGAGGGCAGTGAGGTGGCCGAAGGCCAGCCGGTGATCGAGTTGGAGACGGAGAAGGCCACGGTCGAAGTCCCGGCCTCCGCCTCAGGTCGCGTCAAAGAGATCAGCGTGAAAGATGGCGAGACGATCAAGGTGGGCCAGGTGATCTTGATCCTTGAAGAAGGCGCTGGCGCGGCCAAAGCGGAGGAGAGAAAACCCAAGCCTGCTGCCAAACCCGAAGAGGGAATGAGAGAGACGGCTGAAGCCCAGGAAGAAGAAGAAGTCAAGACCGTGGCCGCGCCATCGGGGGCGCCGAGGGCGGAAACGCGGGCCAAACCTCGCGCAGAGGAGCCAAAGCGCGAGGCGCCGAAGAAGGAGGCCGCGCCACGGCGCGAAGAGAAAGCCGAGAAAGAAGAACAGCCGCGAGGCGAGGTCGTCGAACCTCGACCTGGAGTTCAGCCTAAGCCTGAGGAAGCGCCAAAACCTGGGGAGGCGCGCGAACTCATCGCCGCCGCGCCTTCTGTGCGCAGGTTGGCGCGCGAGTTGGGAATCGACATCAACGAGGTGGTCGGCTCGGAGCCTGGCGGTCGCATATCCGAAGAGGATGTCAGGAATTACGCCCGCTCGATCATCCTCAATGTGACTCGCCTGAGGCCCGCCGCCGTGGGCATCACCCGCCCGCTCCCCGACTTCTCCAAATGGGGGGAGATAGAGCGCAAGCCTATGAGCGGCATCCGCCGCAAGACGTCGGAGCGCGTAAGCGAAGCCTGGCAAACAATCCCGCACGTCACGCATTTCGATCAGGCCGACATCACCGAACTGGAGGAGTTGCGCCAGCGGTTTGCCAAGAAGGCCGAAGATGCTGGAGGCAAACTGACGATCACGGCCATCGCGCTCAAGGTCGTCGCTTCGGCTTTGAAAGTCTTCCCGCAATTCAACGCGAGCGTGGACGCTGCGGCGGAGGAGATCATCTACAAAAAGTATTGCAACATCGGCGTCGCGGTGGACACCGACCGAGGGCTTCTGGTTCCCGTGATCAGAAACGCCGATAAGAAGAACATTCTGGAATTGGCAGTCGAATTGACTGAACTGTCGGAAAAGGCGAGGGACAGGAAGATCACGATCGAGGAGATGCAGGGCGGCTCGTTCACGATCACCAACCTGGGCGGGATCGGCGGCGTGAATTTCTCCCCGATCATCAACAGCCCGGAGGTCGCGATCCTAGGCATGGCGCGCGCAGCCCGCCAACCCGTCTTCGTCGACGGGCAAATTGCGCCGCGCCTGACGCTGCCTCTCGCGCTCTCTTACGACCATCGTTTGATCGACGGGGCCGACGCCGCGCGCTTCATGCGCTGGGTGGCCGAGGCTCTGCAACAACCCTTGCTGCTGGCGCTTGAAGGATAGCGGTAGGGGCGGGTATTCCCCGCCCAAGCGCCTCAGTAAAAGATGCGGGCGGGGAATACCCGCCCCTACACTGCTGGTCGCATTGGTCATTAAAAGACCATATGTCATATCGCGTATGGCCAGGATTTCGATATGAACGGGCGTATGGATTCAACACAAGTAGCGGTTATCGGCGGCGGGCCGGGCGGATACGCGGCGGCGTTTATGGCGGCCGACCTGGGCCTGAGAGTGGCGCTCGTAGACCTGGAACCCAATCCCGGCGGAGTTTGCCTTTATTGCGGCTGCATTCCCTCGAAGGCTTTGCTGCACGTAGCCAAAGTCATCGGCGAATCGCGCCAGGCCGCCGATTGGGGGATTGAGTTCTCCGAACCGAAGATCGATCTCGACAAACTGCGCGCGTGGAAAGAGGGCGTGGTTAACAAGCTGACTGGCGGTTTGGGGCAATTGAGCAAACAGCGCAAGGTCGAGTTCATTCGAGGCCGCGCCGCCTTCCTCGATTCGCGCACGCTGAAGATCGAGGGGCAGGACGGAGAGCGACGTCTGGTCTTCGAGAACGCCATACTCGCCACCGGGTCACGACCCGCCTCGCCCCCCGCGCTCTCGCTCGACAGTCCGCGCGTTATGGATTCGACGGGGGCGCTGGAACTCGACGACATTCCAAAGACGATGCTCGTCATCGGCGGCGGTTACATCGGTCTTGAGTTGGGGACTGTTTACGCCGCTCTGGGGACGCAGGTCTCGTTGGTCGAGATGACTTCGGGGTTGCTGCCCGGAGTCGACCGCGATCTGGTTTCGATCCTCGCCAGGCGTGTGGATAAAATCTTTCACTCTGTCATGCTCAACGCCAAGGTGGTCGAGATGAAGGAAGAGAAGAACGGCGTCCGGGTCAGAATCGAAGGCGCCGGGATCGGCGGGGACGAGGCGGTCTACGAGAAGGTCCTGGTCGCGGTGGGCCGCGAGCCTAACTCAGGCGGCCTCGGACTGGAGAAGACCAAAGTGATTGTCGACGCGCGCGGCTTCGTTCAGGTAGACGCCGCGCGGCGGACGGCCGAGCCTGCGATCTATGCGATCGGCGATGTGGCCGGGGAACCGATGCTGGCCCATAAGGCGACTCACGAAGGGCGCGTCGCCGCCGAAGCGATCAGCGGTCGCGCGGTCGCCTTTGAGCCTCGCGCTATCCCGGCCGTCGTTTTCACCGATCCCGAGGTGGCCTGGTGCGGGTTGACTGAATCCCAGGCAAAGGAAGAAGGCCGGCCCGTAAAGGTCTCCCGCTTCCCCTGGGGAGCTTCTGGCAGGGCCGCCACGCTCGACCGCGCCGACGGCGTTACCAAATTGATCATTGATCCGGAATCCGAGCGCGTCCTCGGCGTGGGGATTACCGGCGTCGGCGCCGGGGAATTGATCGCGGAGGGCGTGCTAGCCGTCGAGATGGGGGCCGTCGCTTCCGACCTCGAATTGAGCATCCACGCCCATCCGACGCTATCGGAGACCCTGATGGAATCCGCCGAAGCCTTCTTCGGAAGAAGCACGCATTTTTATCGCCGGGGGGCGGAGCGGGCAGTGGGCAGTGGATAGTGGATAGTGGATAGTGGATAGTAGGCAGCCAAGAGATCAAAACTGCCCACTGCCCACTACCCACTATCCACTGTTTTAAGGGGCAAACAATGAAAGACGATTTCACCATCTTTGCAGGAAGGGCCAACGTGGCGCTGGCGACGAGCGTGGCCGTTGAAATGGGCGCGCGGCTCGGCGCGTGTTCGGTCGAGAGGTTTCCGGACGGCGAGCTGTCAGTGCGACTGGATGAGCCTGTGCGGGGGCGCAAGGTCTTCATCATTCAACCGACCTCGCCGCCGGTCAACGACCATCTGATCGAACTGCTGGCCTTCGTCGACGCATGCCGCCGCGCCTCGGCCGCGCACATCACGGCGGTCATGCCTTACTTCGGTTACGCGCGCGCCGACAAGCGGCACGGCCGCCGCGAGCCGATCACCGCGAGCATGGTGGCCGACCTGACGCAGGCGGTCGGCGTCAATCACGTCGTCACGATCGACCTGCACGCGCCGCAGATTGAAGGCTTTTTCCACATCCCGGTGGACAGTCTGACGGCGGCTCCAGTAATGGTCGAAGCGCTGCGGCCCGGGTTGTCCGCCGAGACGGTGGTCATTTCGCCCGACGCCGGCCGGGTGCGCATGGCGACCGAATACGCGCGACTGCTCGGCGCGCCGGTCGCGGTGCTGCACAAGGAGCGCGCGAGCGGCGTCGAGACCAGGGTCACGAGATTGGTCGGAGACGTGCGCGACCGCCCGTGTTTGATCATCGACGACATGATTTCGACCGGCGGGACCATCGTCGAAAGCGTCGAGGCGCTGCTGGAAGCGGGCGCGCGGCCTGAGATCTCCGTCGCGGCGACTCACGGCATTCTGCTCGCGGGCGCCCGTGAAAAGCTGACGCGCCATGAGACGCGCGAAATCCTGGTGACAGACACCGTGGCGCCGCCCGCCCACGACTGGCCGCATTTGCGCGTCGTCTCCATCGCCCCGCTGATCGCCTCGGCGCTCCGGCGTTTTCTGGCCGATGGGCCGTTGAGCGGTTACATTGTTTCATAGGCGCCGTTCGGCGCCGTATAATTCGGAACTATCCTGGTCGGTAAGATTCATAAACAATGCGCCTTATTCTTATCGCACGCTCCCGACGCCCGTACGACCGCGAGATCCGGGCGTCGGGGACTATTTCCACATTTCTCGACCAGGGAGACTCCGAAACCATGAATAACGACAACCTCTTTTGGACGCGACGACATTTTCTGAGCGTTGGCGCGGCCGGGACAGCCGGCGCCGTCGGAATCGGCGCCTTGTTCACGCCCGGCGTTTTCGCCCAGAAGCTGATCCAGACGCCGCGACAAACCGAAGGGCCGTTCTACCCGAACAAAGCGCCGCTCGACACCGACAACGACCTGCTGATCATCAACGACTCGATCACTCCCGCGGTGGGCGCGGTCACGTATTTGAGCGGGCGCATCCTCGACAGCCGCGGCGAGCCGATCCGCAGCGCGCTAGTCGAAATTTGGCAATGCGATAACAACGGCGCCTACATTCACACCAACAGCGTCAACCGCGACAAGCGCGACGCGAATTTCCAGGGCTTCGGGCGTTTCCTGACAGGCTCAACGGGCGAATACCTGTTCCGCACCATCAAGCCTGTTCCCTACCCGGGCCGCACCCCGCATATTCACTTCGCCGTCAAAGTGAAAGGCCAGGAGAAATTCACTACGCAGTGTTACGTCAAGGGAGATCCGGGCAACGAGCGCGACTCTATCCTAAAGAACATTCGCGATCCCAAAGTTCGCGAGTCCGTGATTGTCGATTTCGCCCCGATCAACCGGTCGCGCGCCGGCGAGCTGGCCGCGCGTTTCGACGTCGTGCTCGGCTTTACGCCGGAAAGCTGATCATTTTTCATTTGTCATTTGATATTTGTCATTTGTCATTGCCCGGAAATCGCCAAATGAATATCTGGTATTAACTGATTTGCTCTCCGGCAATGACAAATGACAAATGTAAAATGATATATGAAAAATGGTTACTTCCCCATAAAAGGTCTGGTCAATCCCTTCTCCGCCTGTTGTCTAGTGTCGTAGACGTTGGGCCGGGCGAGCACTTCTCTGTATTGCGCGACCGCCTCCTTTCGCTCTCCCGCCAGGTCATACATCTGCGCGGCCCGGAGGCGCGAAACCGTCGCCAGGTTCGCGTCGCCCCCCCCGACCTGACAGACCGCGGTAAATTCCGCGGCGGCGCGCCTGTGTTCTTGGCTGCGGGCGAGCGCTTCCGCGTATTGATAATGGATCAGGTCGAGCGCGGAGGCCGCCACGGGGTCTTTCAGCAGGCTGTCGAAGACGGCGTAGGCCTCGTCCAGCCTATTTAGCGTCACCAGCGCCGAGGCCCTCTCGAGTTTGAGCAGATAGCTTCTCGGATATTTCGAGCTGAGTTGATCGAGCAAAGCGAGCGCGTCGTCATACCGCTTCTCGTTCCGGAAAATGGCCACCAGCAATATGCGGGCGTCGTCGGCCGTCGGGGAGTTATTTTCGATGATTGTTTGCAGCCTGCCGATCCCGCGCTTCTTGTTGCCGCGAACCCCCACCATCGACGCCATGAGTTTATAGCCGAAGGGCAGACTGCCCGCGATGTAATCGTAGACCCCGATCGACAAGTAGGCGTCATAATAATCCGGCTTGAGCCTCAGGACCTTTTCGTGAGCGTCGACGCACCGCGATCCGTTGCGCATCGCGCTGAAAAACTTGCGCGCGACCGAGGCCTCGTAGCCCGCCATCACGCCATAATAGGCGCCGAGGAAGTAGAGCGCGTCGGCGTCGTTCTTGTTTCGGGCGACCAGGGCCAGCGCCTTCGTCTTGGCCTGCGCCATCCGTTCGCGGAAAGCGCGGTCCAGGTTCGCGTCTACGGCGTCGCCCTCAGAGCCCTCTTTGGCATTATCGGCGCCGGCGTAAAAGCTCGACCCGGATCCGTAGAGTCCGCTCTGTAACCGGCGGGTCTTATTGAGGTGCCCGAGCCAGAGGACGGTCGCCAGATAGAGGTCGCCGGCCGGATGATGCGGCGCCCGCCTTCGGATCTCCTCGAATTTCTCCACCGCGGTCTCGGAATCCAGGTTGTACAGGGCCTCGTGGCCTTCGCGCCGGAGTTCCATAATCTCCGGCGGCAATGCGGCGCTTGCGGCGGCGGCGTTCCCGCTATCGGCGGCGACAGGGCCGATTCTGGACGGCGCGGGCTGGAGTTGTCCGAGACCTGTGGCGGACAGGAAGAGGAGCGTCGCCGCGAGGACGGGCATGGGTCGAACGACATGAGACAAACGATAGAGCATAACACCTCTGTTGAAGGCAGCGTAATGGTTGGTCGGGATAAATGTCGGGAAGAGCCCGCTAATCCGCGATTCCGGCGCTCGTAATTCGGAGCCTGAGGCGCCTTTCGCGTCTCAGCTTTAACTCAATTCCTATGCCGCACTAGGTTTCTTCGAAGGCGAGTTGGCGCTCATTTTTGGCGGTAGGATCGGGAGGGCGCTGAGGGGCGCGCCAATTATCAATCATAGCGACCTGTTGAACGCAGGCGATGGTGCACATACTGGCGCATGGCTTTTCTGTGTAAAACTCACGTCTGATGTCGTCGCGGGTGTAGTTTTCAAGCGGAACGGCGGGGTAGCCGCGCTGTTGCGAACAGTAGTGAACTAATCCGTCTTCGCAAATGTACAGGTATCGGGCGCCGGCGCGGCACCGCCAATCGTGCGGTCTGCCGTAGGCCAGATCGTCTTGAAACCGGTTAAGGCGCGTCCAGCTACTCTTGCCGAAGCGCTTCAGCTCTTCGTAAATCCGCGCCTCCCTCTCGCTCAAGGGTTTAAGCTGCCCTGAGCCGTCGTGAATGATGCCGAGCGAATTGCTGAATCCCAATTCGACCGCCCGGCGCGCCACGGCCAGCGCGTCCTCCGGATTATTGACCCCGCCGCCGATCACCGAATTGATGCTCACGTGAAATTCGGCGTACTCGGACAGGTAGCGGAGATAGCGGTCGAGCACCTTCAGGCTCTTTTGCGAGACCTCATCGGGCGTGACGTTGTCGATGCTGATTTGCAAATATTCAAGTCCGGCAGCGTTGAGCTTCTCGATCCGGTCTCTGGTCATGAAGTAGCCGTTGCTGATCAGCCCGGCGATAATCCCGCGCGAGCGTATGTGCGCGAAGATCTCGTAAATCTGAGGGTGCAGCATCGGTTCGCCGCCGCTGATCGTGATGATAGACGTGCCCAGCCCGGCCAGCAGATCAATCCGGCGCTTGACGGTTTCAATAGGCACTGGGTCCGAAGTCTTGTCGTATTCATTGCAGTATTTGCAAGACAGATTGCAGCGCCGCATCGGAACCAGGTGCGCCAGAATCGGATGTTTTGTCGAAAGCAACCCCCGCGATATCAATCTTGCTTCGCGGAGGAGCGTAGAAACTTTCTTCATGAAGGATTGATTGTTGATGAACTACGTCATTAAGCGCATCGCGCGATAAATCCTTTGGGGATGTGAGGGACGCCAGGCGGTACAGTACGGGGAGCCCTCAACGTATTTATGTTCATTCGTGGTTGTTATTCTTCCTCTTCGACAGTGTGGCCTGCCCCCTTTTTCTCCCACGCTTCATCAATCTCCTTGGCCATCGCTTCGCGGGTGAGATGTCGCGCACCTCCGTCGCTGACAATCACAAACTTTTCGGCGGCGTCGAAGGCCTCCTCGACGCGGAAATCTTTCCATTCGCCAGGAATCCGCGCCTGCCCTTTATTATTAATCAGGCACTCCCGCCCGGCGCCGAAATCGCCGAACCTGATTTCGACCCGGCGATCAATCGCATATTTTCTCAGTTCTAGAAGGTTCATTGTTTATTTGCGACAGCCCTAATCCGCCGACCCTAACATTCTGCTGACTGTCCGCCCGACACGGTCCGACGCGAAAAAGATGGACTTCACGGGCAATACGCCGAACAGTTGATAATCGCCTATGGACTTCAACCCGGCTGAAGCGATACAGCCGCACTGCGAGCAATCGGGGTTGCCGCCGAACTGGCAGGGAGTGATTCTGCCCTCCAGGTCGGCGGTGATGGAGAACGTGGTGCGCGCGAAGATACACTCCTTGGGTGATTTCGGGGGCCGGCGATAGCCTTCGAGCACGACGTTCGGCATATACAGCTTCGGAAATAGCGGGCGAAGACGCGCAATCTCTTCCAAGACGGCTTCCCGCTCATCCGGCGGAAGAATCTCCGTAGCCTCTTCTCCTATCTGCGGCGTGAAGATGCTGAACCAGATCTTCCTCACCTCGGGGCGGGCGGACCAGAAAGAGAGAAACTCTTCGAAGTAGCGCGCCCCTGTGGCGTCCTTAGAAACCATCTGATGGGTTATGGTGCAATGCACGGTGATCGAATGGCCCTCGATGTTCCGCAGGATGCGTTCATATGTCGCGGGCGCGCGCCGTACGTCATGATCAGGTTGTAGGCCGTCAATCGAGACGACCAGGTGCAAAGCCCCGATCTTCGCCCATTCGGGTGGGATGGGCCGAACGGCGCTGGTGACGAGTTGGACTTCGACGCCCATCTTATCCAGTTGCGGCAACAGGACGTCCAATTCGCGGAACCGCACCAGCGGTTCGCCGCCAACAATCGATAGATGGAGCGGACGGCGCCGGCGAACCAACGCCAGCAAGCCGTCGATCAATTGCTGGCCTTTGTAATCGGCCAGCGTGCGCAGAGGCCCGAGATCCCCGAGATGTTCGGGCTGGTAAGCGTAACACCCCGGGCAGCGCAACGGGCACTCGCGGGTGATCTCGACCGACAACATCGGATGATGGCCGCTCAGAATGCGGCCCCAGCCGCGGAAAATATCTCGTTTTTTCATTGTGAGCCTTTACTACCGCTCGTGGGGGCGAGGGGCGAGGATCGAGGATTGAGGATTGAGGATCGAGGATCGAGGATCGCCCCATTGTCCGTAAGGCAATCTTCTATCTTCGATTCTCGATTCTCGATCCTCGATCCTCGATCCTCGATCCTCGATCCTCGAAATTAAGCCTGTGCTATCGCCGTGGTGTTGCCGCTCATCCCGTGAAGCGCCTGTTTGACGATCCAGCGGAGCACGGTCTGGTTGTTGTAGTAATGACCGAGCACGTACTGCGTCGTCGAGAGGCAATGCGTGTTGCAGCCCTTCTTCATCTCGCCGAGCTGTTCGCGGTGGAACTTGGGATTTTCGATGGTCCCCCAGTCATAAGTGGCGGAATACATCGGGAAGCAGGGCGCGACCGTCCCGTCCGTGCGAATCAACATAGAGTTGTGTCCGGCGCGGCACTGCCACGGGTCGATGTGCCCGCGCATGAAGAGCTTCATCTTCTCAAGGTGCGCCTTCGAGTTGACCATGATATAGCCCTGCCGGTTCTTCTCGATCAGGTGATCGAGCAGTTCGTCCACCTTCGGCCAGTCTTCGGGCTGCAGGAAGGTGGCGTTATTCTCGTAATGCTTGAAGTGCGACTGCTCGATCATCGGCGTCTCGTTGATGTGGTAATCGGTCGAGATGCCGTTGTCGTGCGCGATTTCGGTCAGTTCCCTGACGTCGTCCATGTTGTTGCGGCAGATGTTCATGTTGAACACCACTATGTAGCCGTAGCGCCGCTGCATCTTGACCAGGTAATCGAAGTAAGACCGGATCTTGTTGAGATTCTTCGGCAGCCCCGGCTTCTCTTCGACGCAGTCGACGGCCAGATTAACCGCCGCCACGCCGGCGTCGCCGATCCAGTCAATCACCTCCGGCTTCATCAGACGGCCGTTCGTCGGCAGGTACATGAAGAAGCCCTTCTTCGAGCCGTAATAGATGACCTTGTGAATGAACTTTGGACGCAGCAGCGGCTCGCCGCCCATAATCGCCGTGACCCGGCAGCCGACCGAGTGCAGGAAATCGATCGAGCGTTTGGCGACCTCTTCGGTCATGCCCTTCACGCTGTTCTCGAACGCCCAGCAATAGTGGCAATCCAGATTGCACTTCCATTCGGTGAAGAGGTAAGACAGCAGCGGGCGGAACTCGTCGGCCATGATCCGCGATTGAATGTACGGCATCAGCCAGCGGCGGAATGCCCGCACGCCGTTGTTGGCGTGATAGAACAACCCGGACTGCTTCAAGTCCTTCGTCCTTTTGATCTGCGGAAAGACGGGGTCCGGCAGCGCGACAGGCTCCGCCGAAATCGGCAGCGCAGGCCGCTCTTGCGTCTTCTGCAACAGCGTGTAGAGCGGGACGTCTATCCTGAATTGCTGGGCGGGTGGCGCCGTGGCTGTGTTCTGAGTTCCTACTTTGTCGAGCATTCTAGTAACTCCTTTCATGCCTCATCGGCGAACTGGTTGGGTCGAATTCTATGATGTTTGATAACGCTTATTACCGCTGACGACGCCACGCGATTATTTTAATCGCGCCGCCATCAGACGAAGCGGCGCGATTAAAATAATCGCGCCACACTTGTTGTCGCACTTATTTTTCAAAAACCATAAACCCACGGCTAAACTCAGGCGCCGCTGACGCGGCGGGGAGGCCGTGGCAGGCGCCAATTCTGACTCAGTCGCCAGAGACGCTGGCGACCGCGTCCTCGTGAGCCTCGGGTTTTCTGCGGGTCTCGAGCTGCACGAGCGCCGGGGTCTCAGGCGCCGACTCCTTGAGGATGTGCTGGCGATAGAGTTGCGCCATGCGCTCGTTCTCCTTTTGCAGGCGAATCTTTTCGGCGCGCGCGCGGATCTGTTCCTCGCGGGCGTTCTTGGCGATGCCCAGCCGGTCCAGGTCATGCTGCACGTCCTGGGTGATCAATTCTTCGCGCAAGAGCATCCTGTGCTCGACGCTGTCGAGCTTCACGCTTTTGCCGCCGGCGAAGATTTCGTGGCGCCCGCGCTCCTCGTACCATTTCGTGAGGGTCGCGGTCATGTGCATCTTCTCGACGATCTGGCGCCAGCCGACGCCGGTGTTGTAGGCGCAGAAGCTGATCTCGCCCTCCTGCGTCGCATAAGGGATGATGCACATCTCGGTGCGGCGGAAGTCGTAGTTGAACAAATCCTGGAACCACATCCCGGCGACGAAGAGCACGTTCCAACGGTCGTTGCGGCGCCTCTCTACGTCCTCCAGGGTCCGGTCGGCCCCGACCTTGCCGTAATCGCGCCCGCTCGCGCCGAAGCCCTTGTCGAACTTCATCAGCAGACTCCAGAGGTGAAAGTGGGTAGTCGCCTTGAACGGGTCGAAGTTCCGCGCCACGGCCAGCGCCATACCAAGAACCGATAGAAACTTACCTCGCCCCGCGTCGTTGACTTTCTGCACGTCCTTCGCCAGTCGATCCACGTTCAGGAAAGACGTGAGCGTCGAGGCCTCCTTCGTGTGCTTATCGACCATGATGGCCATGCCCACGCCGCAGTTCGGGTGACAGCCGCAGGTCATCTGCCCCCAATCGGATCCGGGGCCATGCACCAGGTCGGCCCAGTCCGAAAACGTGCCCATAAACGAGATTGGGAACCAATCGCGCACCGGCTCGCTGATGCCGATCTGATTCTTCACGTCGTGCGCCAGGTGCGAGAGCGTGTAGCGCTGGGCTTGGCGCCGCTCGTCCGTGATGTCTTCGTCGCGCCCGGTGAACGAGACCGGCTGGAACGAGCAGAGCGAAATGATGCGCGGGTTGTCGAGCGCGAACTCGATGATGCGCCCGACCTGCTCGTTGTTGATGCCGTTGACAATGGTCGTGACCGGCACCACGTCAACGCCCGCCTCGACCAGGTTCTCGATCGCGCGCAGCTTCACGTCGAACAGGTTGCCGACTTTGCGGTGCTCATTCGCCGCGTTGCCGATGCCGTCGAACTGCAAGTAGGCGTAACGCAGGCCGGCTTCGGCGGTCTTTCGGCAGAATTCCTTGCTCTTGGCGAACTCGATGCCGTTGGTCGCGGCCTGGACGGAGTTGTAGCCGACCTTGCGTGAATACTTGATCGCGTCGATGAAATATGGCGAGAGCGTCGGCTCGCCGCCGGAAAATTGCACCGACAGTTGGCGGCGCGGCTTGATCGAGATGGCGTTGTCGAGCATCGTCTTGATCTCTTCCCACGACAACTCGTGGACGAAGCCGACCTGATTGGCGTCCATGAAGCATGGATCGCACATCATGTTGCAGCGGTTGGTCAGGTCAATGGTCAGCACCGCGCCGCGCCCATGCTGTATGGTGCTCGATCCGTGGTTGTGCAGCTTCTCGTCGTTGTGCGCGCGGATGTCGCGGCCCGGGAAAGCTTCTTCCAGATGGCGGAACATCTCCGGGTCAATGGACATCACGTCTTCAAAATGGCCGTGGATCGGGCAATCCTTGACCATCAAAATCTTGCCGTCGCGCTCGATGATCTGCGCCTTGATCTCGCCCACCTTCTCGTTGCGCAGCACGTCCACCGGCAACTCGCCGTCGAGAATCTGCTGGCGGATCTGCGGGACGCACTTCGGACACAGGCTGTCGGTCGTGCGCGGCCAGCCGAGAGTCGGCTTGGTCTTTTCCCATGATTTGAGCAGCGGCTTGTCCGACCATCTAGGGGTGAACGACGGGTTCGGCTTGATTCGATTGAGTCGCTCGAACACGGCCCAGGCCGCGCCAGCCGCGTAGGTCAGGCATTTTTCAAAGTATTTAACTGGTCTATGCATATCCTATGACTCCTTCCGAATCCTGCTCGTAGTCCCGCCTTCAGGCGGAAAGACTCGGCAGGCGACCCATCCCGCCTGAAAGCGGGACTGCGAATTATTATTGCTCAAGCGAGATAGCCGGAAAGTTCCCGCTCAAGCTCGTCAGGCCGCAACTGTTCGCCTCCGTGAAGTAGACCACCTTGTAACGGCGGTTGTAGCTCGCTTCACGGTAGATTTCGAACATGACCTTTTCAGACTCACGCATAAATCAATCCAGCCAATAGTGGCCAACCAATAGTGGCGCGGGCTTTAGCCCGCGCAGTATCGCATGCGCGGGCTAAAGCCCGCGCCACTATTGGTTGGCCACTGGCCGGCTGTTTCAATCAGCCGCCATTCCGACGTATTGCCCCGCCGAAGGTTGTGTCGGCAGCACGGGGAGCGACCTTCCACCGTCTTGCGCCTTCTCTTCCAGTTCAAGCTGCAACCGCAGCATCCGCTCGTATTCGGCCAGGCGCTCTTCCAGAGTCTTGACCTTGTCGCGGTTGCGGATCATGTCCTCGCGGTAGCGCGTGAGGAAGT
>WNFZ01000817.1_pt1 | contig 37760 bp, 38 predicted proteins | sample 5400081 | NCBI WGS metagenome assembly WNFZ01 (sample SAMN13153365, study PRJNA577476) | soil metagenome | isolation source: 80 cm soil or saprolite under grassland replicate 1 | place: USA:California | collected 2016-06-15
TGTAGTAATAGTTGCCCGCACGCATGTAGTGGTGACCGGCGGTGATCTGGCGACCTTCTGCCGCGGCTTTGTCGGCGACGGCGGCGACGCGATCCGCCATCGCCGCCCATTCCTCGCGCCAAACCTGATCGAGATCGGCTTCCCCCGCGCGCCCCTCGAGCCGCCGCCCCACGCGGTCGACCTCGTCCATGGCGACGGCGGCGTAAGGTGCCATGCCCTTGACGATCTGCATGGCGTTGGTCCAGCGCAGGTTGTCGGGGAACTGCACCGCCCAGCTTCTTGGCTCGGCCGGCGTGCCGTGGGTCATTGCTTGCCCCCTGGAGCGCGGTCACCACTCAAAGCTGGTACTTGGGTCGCGGTGCCCTTTTGTGTGGCATCGATGGATGCGGAGATCGCCAAGAGTAACGCAGCCTGGACAATGGCAAAACACCTTGCGGCTTTTCCCCGCCTCGCATTGAGGTTATCCTGCGGTTTCGGGTCCTCCTGAGCGCGGGCGTAGTTCAGTGGTAGAACGACAGCTTCCCAAGCTGTATGTCGAGGGTTCGATTCCCTTCGCCCGCTCCAAGCTCGTTACTTCGATTTAGGTGGATCGCCGGACTGCTCAATCGGATTCCTGCCATCATACTTACGCGCGAGGCGCCGTATGATCGCGCCCAACCTCGGTTCGTCGACCTTTTCCGCCGCCTGCGAGGCAGAGAGCCACTTGATGATCCGCTCCTGTTTTTCGGGCCATTGTTTGCTTTGCCGCCTGACCTCCAGCAGAAACACGCGCACGTCACAGACGACGACTCCTCCATTCTTCAGGCGTTTTTTATAGGAGAACGAACCGACTGGGCGCTTGGCAACGGCGCCGAGAACGCCGGCCTCCTCGAAAGCTTCGCGCGCAGCGGAATACTGCGGCGACTTGCCCTTCTTCGGCCAGCCCTTCGGAATGACCCAGCGTTGGGTTTCGCGTGATGTGATGAGCATGAACTGCGGCCGCCGCGAGCCGGTGCGCAACCGGTATGGCAAGGCGCCGTACTGAACACGCTTTACGACGGCCGGTTTACTCGCATTAGTCATTGACGCCGCCGTGGACTGGCCGCCCACCGTCATCGCATAAAGCGACGCTGCGCGGCAAAGTTACTCCCGTGGGGCGCACTCGCAAAGAAGTTTGTAAATAGGGCGGTGGCGAGCAGCGCTGCTGCCGGCAGCGCCACGACCCCGGCCACGACGATGTCGATGGCCACGTTGCAATGCACGGCGCTATCTCGCGGCAGTAGCGAATCACATCCTCGCCTCCGCTCCGCATTTGCGCAGAGCGCTTGCGCGCCGGCAAGCGTGACCTGAGCATGCGTGTGAATAGGTCGAAGAAGTGCTCTTCTTTCGGCATCAAGGCCCGTAAACTAGCCTGGCATAAGCGCCTCGCTCGACCATTGGAGGAAGGAATTGGCCCGCAACGATATCGCGGTCGAGCAGTGCTGATCGAGGCCATGCGCGGATCATTCAAGCAGCAACGTTCAAGCCAAACCGCATCGGGTGCTATCACCGGGGTCCTGTGGACATCAAGCAGCAGAGCGCGCGGCTGACGGTGGAGCAAGCTCAATGTCTGACGACCTGCCGAAACGGAGTGGCGGGTGCTCTGGAACGATTTCGGGTGTCCGGGCACAAAGGCGGCGCCGATCTTGCCGTGGCAACGCATCACAGGCCGGTTGTGGACCTCCATCATGCGTACGGCATCTGATGTTTAAATTTTGGGAACTCTCCGCGATCAATTGTTGTGGAACTCACCTTTGTTCCCGGCAGCCACAGCTTCGGTTTAGGAGAATGCAACGCCAGAAGGCGAGAATACTTGGAACACCGATGGAACAGTCGCGGTCGCTGATTTTGGAATCGGCACTCGCGAAAACGGCGTGCGGCAATTATCACAATGCCGGAACCTGCAGCGGGAGAGTCCGTTATTACCAGAGGTCGGTGCAGCGCGCATCGGCGTGCGCGCATCCAGGAACACGGCGCCGACCCTCGAAAATTCAACCGTAATCCGACTGTGATTCAAGGAGGCGGAGCTATGGCCAAACGTCCGACGGATTTCGCGCAGCAAAACACCGAACGAGCTTTCGAGGTGACAAGCTACAGTCTGAACTGGATGCGGGAGATGGCGGAGCGAAACCTCAATCAGAGCAAAGCCGCCCTCGAAGATCTACTCACGATAACTCGCAAGGCGGTCGATGATATGGACCATCAAGCGGCCGTTATTCGCGAGCACTCGATATCGGTTATGGAAGAAACCCTCTCGAACACCTTCGATTTTGCCCACAAGCTGGTTCACATGAAGGAACCGCAGGAACTGGCCCAGCTGCAGAGCGAATTCGTGAGCCGACAAGCTCAAGTGGTTGGAAATCAAACCAAGGAGCTCGGCCACAACATCGCGCAGGGAGCGAGCGAGGTGGCAAAGACCGCGATGCGCGAGGCAGCGGAATCATCGCGAAGGCAATCCGCAGCCGCCTAAGGAGCGCCACGAGCAAGCGCAAGCCGACGCTAATTCGACGCCGTACCGCGTCCGGTCCAATGGGCGCGCGACGCTCGTCCGGCTCTGATCCGGACCGTTCGACCGAAAAGTGCCGTCATTAGCGAAAGTATCCTCAGCGTCGGCTGAACCATTTGCGGACCCGTTCCGCTGTATCAGAGACGTTGGCGGTCAAAGCGGGCAAGCGTCGCGAGGAAACATCGGACAGGCGCGGTGCGGTCGAGGGCGTCTCGGCCGCCGACATCTTTTTGCTCTTCCTCGATCAATAATTTCTGAAGTCGCCGGCGCTCGGCGTCATCTTTCGCTTCAAGCAACAGTTTCCTGAAACGCTTGATGTTTTCACGCCTGATGAAGCGTTCCATGGCCGTATTCTGGCCGATCGGCCCCCCGAGGGGCCCACATTGGGACGTTGGCACGCAGAGACGCAGCCCGCCGTGACGGCCATCACAAAATGGCGGATTCCATTGCGGTCTCGCCGCCTTGGAGGCTGAGTGCTGCCGCTGCCTGGCCGCCGCTCCCAAAAGTCGGCCAAACGGGACCTCCTGGGCTGTGCGGCTTGACGAGGGGGCAAGCTCTCCGCGACCCGCTGGAAGCGGGCAGCCGCTGCTTCTCCCTATGGCCCGACCGAGCAGGGCAGTCGGTGACCGACCGCCGTCTCCTGCCCGCATCGAGACCGAAGTGGGCGGCAAACGTACCCGCCGCCGCAGGACCTGCGGGTGATGTGCTCAATCGCAGGTGGCTTGGGGCCGGCGGGGTCGATCTCCCTATCGCGCATTTGGGCAGCGTGTTGGGGGCCGCTTGGACCTATTGTCGGCCGCTGCAAGCAGCCCTATGTGGTAAGGTCCGACCGACTTGGCGATCGAACGCAGGCACATCGATGGCTGACACCGTCTCTGCAGCGACATCCCTTCTCTCGCGTCCGCTGATACTGGTCGCCGCGCTCGCCGGGATCGTGCTTGCCGGGACGCTGGCGCTCTGGGCCCATTACGGCACGGCCGTCTTCTACGAGATGATCGTCGCCGGGATCGCCGCCTGCTTGTGAGCCTCGCCCGAGGCGGAGGCATTCCGAAATGACCGCGCGCAACAGCCGCATTCTTGTGATGGCCGCCGCGTTCGTCGCGGGCTTAGCGCTTTGCTTCGGCCTCGTGCTGATCGTGGCCGGGCGCCTGTCGGCGCCGGTTGCGCAGCAAATCGCCGCCATCGGAGGACCTTTCAAGCTCATCGATCAGAATGGGCAAACCGTCACTGACCAGGATTTGAAGGGCCACCCCTTCCTGGTGTTTTTCGGCTTTACCCACTGCCCCGACGTCTGCCCCACGACCCTGTTCGAGGTGTCGGAGATTTTGCGCTCGCTCGGGCCAGATGCGGATCGCGCACGCGCGCTCTTCATTACGGTCGATCCCGAGCGCGATACGCCCGCCGTGATGAAGGACTATCTGTCGAGCTTCGATCCGCATCTTTCCGGGCTGACCGGCAATCCTGCGGAAGTCGCGGCAGTGGCCAAGGCCTACCGCGTCTATTTCAAGAAAGTTCCCCTCGAGCAGGGTGGCTATACTATGGACCATACCGCCATCGTCTATCTGATGGATAAGGACGGCCGGTTCGTGTCGCCATTCAACCTCAAGCGTCCGACCGATGCCGCGGCCGCCGATCTGCGCCGGTATTTGTGATCCGAATGAAAGGGCGCCGCGGCGAGCATCGCGCTTTCACGCGGCCCATTGCGGTGGGCGACACACCTAGATTGGACGTGATCGCCACTGATCCGCCTTACCGGCTCGTTTATTAACGGGGTCGGTCAAGTTCCTGGACCCAAGCAGTCACAGAGGTCACCGTGCCGGAATGCCCCTTGCGAAGCTGTATCGGACGGCTGGCTGTCTGTCTCTTGCTGATCACGCCGTTTCTGGGCGGGGGGCAGGCAGCGGCGGAACCGGCGGGCACCGGGCCGGCCGTGCGTGTGCCCGGCTTTTGGGACCCGCGCCGTCGGCCGGAGAAGCCTGATCTGTCGCGCATCAGCGTGATCCGGTTCCTCACTGAGACCGACTACCCGCCGTTCAATTATGCCGGGCCGGACGGCAATCCGCAGGGCTTCAACGTCGACCTGGCGCGCATGCTGTGCGAGGAGCTCAAGCTCGCCTGTACCATCCAGATGCGCCGTTTCGAGACGCTCATCCCCGCGCTCAACGGCAACCAGGGAGATGCCGCGATTGCGTCGATCGCGGCCACGGTGGACATGCGCACCAGGGTCGATTTCACCGATCCCTATTACCGCACGCCGGCGCGTTTCGCGGCGCGACGGGATTCAGCGGTGCAAGACCCGCTGCCCGAGCGGCTCGAGGGCAAGAAGGTCGCCGTGGTCACCGGTACCGCGCACGAGGCGTATCTTAAGGCTCTGTTTACCGAGGCCGAGGTTCGCCCCTATCCGAACGCGGAGGCGGCGCGGCTCGCTTTGCGGCGCGGCGAAGTCGATCTCTTGTTCGGGGATTCGATCACACTTGCCTTCTGGCTCAATGGGACGGACTCCGAAAATTGCTGTGCTTTCCGCGGGGGTCCCTACATTGACAGCCGCTATTTCGGCGAAGGCGTCGGAATTGCGGTGAAAAAGGGCAATGACACGATGCGGCTGGCGCTCAATTGGGCGCTGTTCCGGGTTTGGGAGCAGGGCCGTTTCACCGATTTGTGGCTGCGCTATTTCCCCATCAGCCCGTTTTGAAACTTCGAGCGGTTGCGCTGGGGCGTCGAACTGGATGTCACGCGCCGCCCATGGAACCGAGACAGTTACTCTCAATTTTAGCAAACTGCGCAACGATATCGAAGCGCGCCGATGATTGACTTGTAGCCGTGCCCCAATCGCCGGCGGAGTCGTTGATCATGAAAATCCTTCTTGCGCGTTTCGTGCGCGAGGAAAGCGGCGCGACGGGGATCGATTACGCGCTGGTCGCGGCCGGCATATCGGTCGCCATCATCACCGTGCTGTCGGGCCTCGGCTCGAAACTGAGCACGGCTTTCACGACGGTGCGAGCAGCGCTCGAATGAGCATGGGTCCTGGTCTGGACCGGGACCGCTTCGTCGCACGCGGAAGTCGGCACCGAATCTGTATCTGAATTGCGCAGGCGAGCGGTGCCGGCGTTTGGATTGACGCAGGGGGACGTGCTTTTTAGTGTTCGCGGCCGGAGAGCCATCGATGTCCACGCTCGAGGCGCAAGTTCCGGCGTTGCGCGAGATCGCCGAAAGCTCGAATGCCTGGCCGTTTCAGGAGGCACGCAAGGTCGTCGCGCGACTGAAGAGACATCCCAAGGACGAGGTGGTGTTCGAGACCGGCTATGGCCCTTCGGGCCTACCGCATATCGGCACCTTCGGCGAGGTCGCGCGCACCACTATGGTGCGACATGCCTTTCGCGTCCTGACCGAAGATAAGATCAAGACACGCCTCATCGCCTTCTCCGACGATATGGACGGGCTGCGCAAGGTGCCCGACAACGTCCCGAACCGGGAAATAATGGCGCGACATCTCGGCAAACCGCTCTCTCGCGTGCCCGACCCATTCTCGAGCGAATACCCCTCGTTCGGCGCCGCCAACAACGCGCGGTTGCGCGCCTTCCTCGATCAATTCGGCTTCGAATACGAGTTTCTCTCCTCCACCGACTGCTACACGTCGGGCCGTTTCGACGCCACGCTATTGAAGGTGCTCGAACGTTTCGACACGGTCATGGAGATCATGCTGCCGTCGCTGCGTGAAGAGCGCGCGCAAACCTATTCCCCGTTCCTGCCGATCTCACCGCGCACCGGCATCGTGCTGCAGGTGCCGATCGTGGCGCATGATGCCAAGGCGGGCACGATTACCTATGAGGATCCGGATACCAAGGAGCACGTGACGACCCTGGTCACGGGAGGCCGTACGAAGCTGCAGTGGAAGCCGGACTGGGCGATGCGTTGGGTTGCGCTCGGCGTCGATTACGAGATGGCGGGTAAGGACCTGATCGACTCGGTTCGCCTTTCCGGCGAGGTGTGCCGCGCGCTCGGAGGTATGCCTCCGGAGGGGTTCAATTACGAGCTTTTCCTCGACGAGAAGGGGCAGAAGATTTCGAAGTCTAAGGGCAATGGGCTAACTATCGATGAATGGCTGCGCTACGCGTCGCCGGAATCGCTCTCGCTGTTCATGTATCGCGAGCCGAAGGCGGCGAAGCGGCTCTACTTCGATGTCATTCCCCGCCATGTCGACGAGTACCAGCAGTTCCTGGAGGCCTACGAGCGGCAGGATCTCAGGCAGCGCCTGTCCAATCCAGTCTGGCAAATCCATTCGGGCAACCCGCCCAAAGCGGATATGCCGATCTCGTTCTCGATGTTGCTCACGCTGGTCGCTTCCTCGAACGCGGAGAACGCCGAGACGTTGTGGGGCTTCATCGGCCGCTATCGCCCCGGCGTGACGCCGCAGACGCATCCGAAGCTCGATGCGCTCGTGCGCTACGCGATCCATTATTTCCGCGACTTCGTGCTGCCGCAGAAGCGATTCCGCGAGCCGAGCGAGAACGAACGCGCGGCACTCCTCGACCTGCGCGACGCGCTGGCGCAGCTTCCGGCCGACGCCAGTGCCGAAGAGATTCAGCAGGTGGTCTACGAGGTCGGCCGACGCGAGCCGTTCCTCGACAAGACAGGAAAGATCAAGACCAAGGACGGCAAACCGGGCGTCGCGCTCGATTGGTTCAATATGCTCTACCAGGTGCTGCTCGGCCAGGAAAAAGGCCCGCGCTTCGGCTCGTTTGTGGCGCTCTACGGGCTCAAGAACACGATCGACATGATCGACGGCGCGCTCGCCAGATCGGCATAGTCATCCCGCAATGGCTCCCTCCGTCTTGGCTCTCATCGGAGCCACTATCGTTTTTACTTCATTTCTCTCCGGTGTCTTCGGTATGGCCGGGGGCATGATCCTGCTCGGCGTTCTGCTCAACTATTTCGACGTCGCCACAGCGATGATTCTGTTCTCAATCATTCAGCTGTTCGCCAACGGTTGGCGCGTCGTGCAATGGCGCAGCTACGTCCTGTGGCCCATTTTTGGCTGGTATCTGGCCGGTGCCGCTATCTCGTTCGCCGGCATGTGGATGATTGCTTTCGTTCCGGACAAAGCGATGGTCTACCTTGCGCTCGGGTTGATGCCGTTCGCGGTGGAAGCTTTGCCCACCGCCATGCGCCCGAACATCGAGTGGCGCGGCGTGCCGTTCGTTACCGGCGTGGCGACGACGATCATCCAGATCCTGGCCGGCGTCGGGGGACTCTTTCTCGATATCTTCTTCCAGAAGAGCGCGCTCGACCGCAAGACGACCAACGCCACCAAGGCCGTCGCGCAATCGTTCAGCCACATCGTGCGGGCGTTCTATTTCGGATCGCTATCGGGTGTCGGAGACCTGCCGCTGTGGGCCACCGGTCCAGCGATCCTGTTGGCGATCGCAGGCACTTCCCTTGCGCCCTTCGTCCTCGAGCGAATGACGGATCACGGATTTCGACAGTGGACGCGCGCGATCATCTTCGCCATCAGCGCTGTTTATCTCGTCCGCGCCGGCTGGTTGTTTTTTAATCGCTGAATCCGCCTGGCACCGCCGGAAGACGCGCCTGCTTCGCAACAATCGCATCTTTCCGAGCACTGCCGCCCGTGGCTGTCGCGACCAGCCGAAGCGGCCGCCTGGCTTAGCTGAACATCTCCATCGTGCCGTCGAGCGCCATCAGGCCCGTTTCCACGCCAAGCTGCGGGTGCCGCTCTCCGACTTGCTTGCGGAATAGCGCGAGCGCCGCCCTGTGTGTTTCGGTTTCCACTTGCGAGTTTGCGACTTTGGTCTCGCCATAGGCGATCTTGGCAGCGCCGCAGTCCCGATGATCGATCGCGATTACCTTCTTGATGTGGTGCAACTCGATCGATGTGGCAAGATTGTCCCAAAATGCTTTGTGCCAATCCTTGAACGCAGGCGCGACGACGCCGATTGCGGCCCCTGCGATGACGAACTGGCTGAACTTGCCGGTCAAATTCTGCTCGACCGTATACTTGCGTACCGGCTCCTGCATGCGAGGATCGATGCAGGCCAAAATCATCGCTTCGTAGTTGCCTTCGGCCGTCAGCGCGAAATAGGGCGTGAAGGCCAAGGTCGCGCCACCGACTGCAACGGCGCGCACAAATTGCCGGCGATTGAAGATGGCCGTCAGGCCGCTGCAGCACGCGCAGGAGGCTTCAGGCAATTGTGTCATTCTGCATCTCATCGTCCTAGCAGACATGCAAATCGAGCCTCGGTAAACGTATCATTTCTGCACGCACGCGTTTGGGCAAAGAGGAGAGGGCAGTATCACAGGGCAAGCCCGCTATCGCAAGCGTCGGTCCAACGAATCTGCGATCGCATTGCCTCTCGCCGTCCAGAACCTATGGCGTTAAAACTCCGAAAGGCAATCTCAACTCGCGGCCGCCGTCGCCGCGTACTGGACGTGCCACGTTCGCGTCGCGGTCATCCCAGAGACATCGAACCTGCCGAGACCATGGCAAAGATTATCTATAAGATCTGCGAGGTTGCGCTTTGGCGTCAGGCGGAACGTGCCGGCGTGTTCCGCGGTGCGTCGGTCGATATACGCGATGGCTTCATCCATTTCTCCTCTGCCAGCCAGGTGCGCGCCACCGCAGCCAAGCATTTTCTCGGCGTTGACGATCTCATGCTGATGGCGATCGACGCCGATGCACTGGGCGATGCGCTGAAATGGGAGGTTTCGCGCGGCGGCGAGTTGTTTCCGCATCTCTACGGCGAGTTGCTGCTCGGTGCGGTGCTATGGGTCAAGCCGCTGCCTCTAGGCATCGATCGACAGCACGTCTTTCCGGAGCTTCCGGCGTGATCGGGCTTGTCGAATCGCTGGCGCGGCCCTTGCTGCGCATGCTCGATCCCGAGGACGCCCATCGCCTTGCTATCCTTGGGCTGAAAATCCCGCCATTCGTCAAGCTGACTGCGGATGACTCGCGCTTGGCGGTGCGTGCTTTCGGGCTCGACTTTCCCAATCCGGTCGGGATGGCGGCGGGGTTTGACAAGCATGGCGAGGTTCCCGACGCGTTGCTCAAGCTCGGTTTCGGCTTCGTGGAGGTGGGCACCGTCACCCCCTTGCCGCAGTCCGGCAACCCGCGCCCGCGTCTCTTTCGGCTCGATCGCGACGAAGGCGTGATCAATCGGCTGGGCTTCAACAGCGAGGGCGCCGCTGCCGTGCTGCGTCGCCTCACCGCCCGCGCCAACAAACGCGGGATCGTCGGAGTCAACATCGGTGCCAATAGGGACAGCGCCGATCGCATCGCGGATTATGTACGCCTGATCGAGATCTTCGCTCCGGTGGCGAGCTACTTTTCCGTCAACATCTCCTCGCCCAACACGCCGGGTCTGCGTGACCTGCAGCAGGGCAAGATGCTCGACGAACTTCTGGCGCGCGTCATGGATGCGCGAGCCCGCGTGAGCGGAGAGCGAACAACCCCCCTGCTGATCAAGATCGCGCCCGATGTTGCGCTCGGCGACCTCGATGGCATCATCGCGGCGGCGCGCACGCACCGCGTCGACGGCATGATAATCGGCAATACCACCCTCGCGCGGCCACCGACATTACGCGAGCGGGCTACGGCAAGGGAGGCAGGAGGGCTGTCGGGACGGCCGCTGTTCGCGCTCGCTACCCGCATGCTGGCAGAAACCTATGTCAGGGTCGAAGGCGCGTTCCCCCTGATCGGCGTGGGTGGCATCGACTCCGGCGAAGCGGCTATCGCGAAAATCCGCGCGGGCGCGTGCTTGATCGAGCTCTACAGCGCGCTGGTCTTCCATGGGCTGCGCCTGGTGGCGACCATCAAATCCGCGCTTTCGGATGCGCTGCGTCGTGATGGATGCGTGAGAATCGACGAGCTCGTGGGCGCGGACGCCGCAGCCATGACGGGGGAAAAGTGGCCAGCCTGAATCGCGCCGAAGTCTTCCCCGAAAGCTCACTCGGCACTTAGTGGCCTTTGGCCACCCGCATGAGCCGAACGATCAGCCAGATCGGCACCACCACGACCGCGCCCAACAGGAGATAGCGCCAGAGCCAACGCACCGCGTCGAAACCCATGTCCCAGACGCGCACGACGAGCCGTCCGAGGCTTTCGAAGATGTTCCACGGATCGAGCCCGAGCACCTGCAGAATCACGCCGATTAGGATCGACAGCAGGATCAGCCGGAAGATGACCGACAAGGGCGGCCCACCAAAGAATCGGGTGATGTAGTTGCTCTCCCACCGCGTCGGCGTGGTCATGACAAGATCCTATCATATTGATCTACGGTAGCGGACGCGGCGCGTCCGCTCTCGATCTTCTCCAGCATTCGCTCGAGCGTTTCCAGCCGATCCGCCTCTGCGGGGCGTTTGTCCCAGCGTAAGCGGTTGATGCGGGGAAAGCGCATGGCAAGGCCGGATTTGTGCCGTGTCGAGCGCTGCAATCCTTCGAAGGCCACTTCGAGCACCAGGCCGTGGTCGGCCTCGTGAACGACCTCGCGTACCGGGCCGAACCGCTGCACGGTGTTGCGGCGGACAAAGCGGTCAATCTGAACAAGTTCCTCGTCGGTGAAACCGAAATAAGCCTTGCCGACCGGCACCAGCACGTCGCCCTCCTCGGCCCTGGTCCAGACTCCGAAAGTATAGTCCGAATAGTACGACGAGCGCTTGCCATGGCCGCGCTGGGCATAGATCAGCACTGCATCCACGATGAATGGATCGCGCTTCCACTTCCACCACGGGCCGCGGGCGCGCCCGGGCACATAGGGCGCATCGCGCCGCTTGAGCATGATTCCTTCCACCGCATCGGCATCGGCGCCGGCCGCGGCGGGCGTCTGGCGCGCGGCGATAAGATCGTCCCAAGTTGCGAAACGGACGAGCGGCGAGAGATCGACGCGCGGCTCGTGCAAACGGGCGATGAACTGTTCGAGGCGGGCGCGTCGCTCGACGAACGGACGCTCGCGCAGGTCTTCTTCGCCGTCGACCAGGAGCTCGTACGCGCGCAGATGTGCGGGAAATTCGGCCAGCAGCTTCGCGCTCACAGTTTTGCGATTGAGCCGCTGCTGCAGCACGTTGAAGCTTTGCACCCGACCGCTGCGCAAGATCAGGAGCTCGCCGTCGATCGCTCCCGGCAGCCGTAACGCATTGACCAGGTCCGGGAAGCTAGCGGAAATATCGTCGCCGGTGCGCGAGTAGAGCCGGCCAATCATTCTGCCATCCTCGCTTCGGCCGGCAACGGCCTGGACGCGAATGCCGTCCCATTTCCATTCGCCCGAAAAGTCCTTCGGATCTAGGCTGGTGAGATCGCCATCCTCGAGCGCATGGGCGAGCATCGGCGGCCGGAATGGAGCGGGATCGCGGCTCGTCGGCTTGTCGCCGCGACCTTCCAGCCAGGCGAACAGTTCGAGATACGGCGGCCGCATGCCGGGCCAGATCAGTTCCACTTCCTGCAGATCTTTGCCGCCGAGTGCAGCGGCCGCGGTCTTCGCAAGCCGCGCAGAGACGCCGATCCGCAACTCGCCGGTTACGAGCTTGAGCAGCGCCCAGCGGCCGGTCTCATCGAGTTGATCGAGCCAACACGCGAGTTGTCCCGGCAGCTCGGCTTTGCCGAGCGAGGAGAGCGCGGTGACGACCGAAGACAACAACAGCTCGCCACGCTGTGGCGGATCTTCACCGTCTGCGCTTCGCAGCTCCTGAGCGCAGCCGGCGGACGGAGCATCGCGCACGGCCGACGATCCGCCGGCTTGCATGCAGGACTTCCACATCAGCGCCACGGTCTCCGAGAGGTCGCCGACATAATCATAGGATACTTCGAACAATACCGGGTCGACGCGCTCGGCGATCAGCGCGCGGATCATGCTTGGCTTTGCGTGCTGAAAGCTCAGCGCACCGGTGAGCGCGGCAAGCGCGAAGCCGCGCTCGGGATCGGGGGTACCGCGGAAATAATCGGTCATCAGCCGCAGCTTGTTGTTGCGGCCCGGCTCATAGGCGAGGCGATCGAGCAATTCGGCGAAACGGTTCATTAGACGTCGGCGGGAGTTTGGCTCTCGCTGTCGGCCTCGTCCTCGTCGCCATAGCCGACGATGTCGAGCGGCCGTGCCCGCAGCCCCTGGGTGAGGCTCCAATGCACCAGCGCCTCTTCTTGGCCGTGGGTGACCCAGATATCCGACGCGCCGGTCGCGGCGATGGTCGCGGTAAGCCCGTCCCAGTCGGCGTGATCCGAAATGACCAGCGGCAATTCGACCAGGTGCTGGCGCGCGCGCGCCCGCACGCGCATCCATCCCGACGCAAAGCAGGTCACCGGATCAGGGAAGCGCCGCGACCATACCTCCTTTAGCGTCGAGGGAGGACAGAGCGTGATACTGCCGGCAAGCTCCGCCCTGGTAGCCCCGCGCGCGAGCTCGATCCGTCCGAGATCGATGCAGCGGCTCTCGTAGTAACGCGTGATCTTCTCCATTGCGCCGTGCACGTAGATCGGCCGGTCATATCCGGCCTCGCGGAGCATGGCGATCACGCGTTGCGCCTTGCCAAGAGGATAGGCGCCCACGAGGTGTGCGCGATCCGGAAACAGACCAACGGAATGCAGCAGTTTTGCAATCTCGGCCGCCGGATCGCCGTGGCGAAAGACCGGCAATCCGAACGTAGCCTCGGTGATGAAGACGTTGCATTGGACCAGTTCGAATGGCGTGCAGGTCGGATCCGCGATATTCTTGTAGTCGCCGGATGCCGCGACGCGCATCCCCTTCGCCTCGACGCAGACCTGCGCTGAACCGAGCACGTGCCCGGCGGGATGGAAGGTCACCCGTGCGCCGCCGAGGGTCACGGTCTCGCCGTAACAGATCGCCTGCGTCGAGGCGGCGAAGTTTTCCCCGTAGCGCAGGCGCATGAGATCGAGCGTCTCTTGGGTGGCGAGCACCGCGCTGTGGCCGGCACGCGCGTGGTCGGAATGGCCGTGGGTGATGACCGCTTTGTCCACCGCGCGCGTGGGGTCGATATGGAAGCCGCCGACCTTGCAGCAGAGGCCGGCGGACGTTCGCAGGAGAATATCATCGGAGCGCATGGCCTTGAGATATGATGGAAATGGCGCAATGACAGGTGGCCCCGCCAGACCGGTCGGCGCAAGGACGAGGGAAACGACGATGAGCCATGTCTGGCGAGCGGCCGTCGCACTTCTCGCAGTCTCGTTGCTCACCCCTGCCGTGGCGCAGGACAAGCCGGAAGTACCCAAGCCACGGCTGGCGGTCGGTGGTAGATCGGCGATCTTCTATCTGCCGCTTTCGATCACCGAGCGGCTCGGCTACTTCCGAGGCGCGGGCCTCGATGTCGAGATCGCCGATGTGCAAAGCGGCGCCCGTGCCCTGCAGTCGCTGGTCGGCGGTAGCGCCGAGGTGGGGGTCGGCACCTTCGATCACACTATTCAGATGCAGGCCAAAGGCCAGCCGATTGTCGCGGTAGCGCAATTTGGGCGCTATCCCGGATTCGTGCTCGCCACTATTGCATCGAAGTCCATCGTCTATCGCGGCCCCCAGAACCTCAAAGGATTAAAGATCGGGGTCACTTCGCCCGGCTCCAGCACCCATTTCATGGCGGCCTACATGCTCGTGCGCAGCGGCCTCAAGGCCGACGACGCCTCGTTCGTCGGCACCGGCGTGACATCGACAGCGGTGGCGGCGGCACGGCGGGCGGAGATCGACGCCATCGTCAGCTCCGATCCGATGATCAGCCTCATGCAAAGCGAAGGTCTCATCAACGTGGTGGCGGACACGCGCACGCCGGAGGGGACCCAGGCGGTCTATGGCGGTCCTTATCCCGGCGGCGTCGTGTATGCGACGCCGGACTTCATCGCTAAGAATCCCCGCACCGTTCAGGCCGTCGTCACCGCCTTCGTGCGCGCGCTCAAATGGATGTCGATCCATTCGGCCGAAGACATCGTGAAAGCGGTGCCTGAGGAGTACGCGCTCGGCAATCGTGACGTCTATGTGAGGGCATTGGCGGCAAGCCAGGCGATGTACTCGCCCGACGGCCGCTTCGTTCCCGGCGCGGTCGACACGGCTTATCAGGTGCTCAAGGTGTTCGATCCTTCCGTCGCCGCTGCAACCGTGGAGCTGTCGAAAAGCTACACCGGCGCCTTCGTGGAGCGGGCGCTTGCAGGAAATTAGCCTGCAACGAACCGTCGCAACGTTCGTTACCCGATGATGAACGTGCTCGATACGACTTCGCTCCTGCCCGAGCCGTTTGTGCGTTGGTTCGGGCCGGCAAACGTGCGGGCTCAATCCCGCCGGAAGACGACCGACGCAAACCAACCGGTGGCGATGGCCATCATGGCCGTAGCAAGTCCGTAGAGCACGCCGTGCTCGCGTGCGGCGACTGTGACAACCTGCTCGAAGCCCGATTTATAGACCTCGAACGGAGCCGGCGTGCGTGCGATCTGCGCGCCATCGGCGAACAGCCGGACGTCCACCTCATACGTGCCGACCGGAACCTCGGCCGGTAAAGGTATGGAGGCGCGAAATAATGCCGGTGCGAGAAAGGTCACGCCATTCGATGCTTCGCGGTAGAGGCCCTGCTCGGTTTTGATCTTGATGAAGGCGAGGCGGAAGGGGTCATCGCTTGCGGCGTCGGCGATATTGACGCTGGCCCGCTGCAGCAAGGGAATGTTGTCGAGGCCAAGCTGCAGGCGGCGTAGCGTTTCGGTATTCGTGATGGCATCGAGCGGCCGGTTCGAGAGCACGGCGAGATAGGCGGGCGCATTCTCCAGTATGCGCGAGTCGGCATTCACCCACAGCCCAAGTACCCTCTCCTTGCGGAAAGTCACCATGGTTTGCCGCGGGCCGGTGACCGTGACGATGATGTCGTAGCCGGCGCGCCGCGGGCGCGACGCCGCATCCTGCTCGATTCCGCCGAACAGCACGAGTTCCTCGCCGACGAAATTCGACGCTATCATCACCCGGTGATTTGACAGGGAGGCAACGAGTCGCTCGGCTGCGGCAGGCACAGGCGACGCGATGAGCGCACCAAAAGCAGCGACGAGCGCTGGCAGGGAAGGACGGGTCATGTGTCGCCCTCCAGCACACGGACCGAGTAGAGGGTTTCGGGCGGCACCATCAGATTGAGCGCGAAGCGAATTCCGACCGCAAGCACGAGCAGGCCGAGGAGGAGGCGGAGCCGCTCGCCGCTCATCTTCTGTCCGGCGCGCGCCCCGAACTGCGCCCCGGTCACGCCGCCGACCATCAGAAACAGGGCCAGCAATGCATCGACCAGATGATTGACGGCAGCGTGCATGACCGTGGCAGAGGCCATGGTGACGAGGGTGAGGACCATCGAGGTGCCAATCACGGTCGCGGTAGGCACCCGCAGCACGTAGATCAGCATCGGCACCAGCAGAAACCCACCGCCGATCCCCATAACTGCTCCAACAAAGCCGATGATAAACCCGATCCCCCAGACCGGAATCGCGGAGACATAGATGCGCGAGCGTTTGAAGCGCAACTTGAGCGGTAGTCCATGGATCCAGGTATGGCTGCCGGGCCTGCGCAGCTCGGCCGGTTTGCCTTGCTGTGCGCGAATGATCGCGCGCACGCTCTCGGCCACCATCAATGAGCCGACAATCCCGAGGAGAAGGACGTAAGAAACGCCGATAGTGACGTCGAGCTGGCCAATGGCCCGCAGTGTCGTGAACAGCCAGACGCCGAAAGCGGTGCCGATTATGCCTCCCGCGAGCAACATGAAAGCGAGTGCGAGATCGATGGCTCTGCGCTGCCAGTAGCTGATCGCACCGGACATCGACGACGCGGCGATATGGCCAGTGACGCTTGCCACAGCCACCGCTGGTGAAATGCCGAGGAATATCAGTAGCGGGGTCATGAGAAATCCGCCGCCAATGCCGAACATGCCGGAGATGAATCCGACCGCGAGCCCCATAGCTAAAATGACGAATACGTTGACCGGCAGGTCTGCGATCGGAAGGTAGATCTGCAAGCGCGCGGTCCCTCGAGGCTCAAGCGTTGGCAGGGCAGCCTGCAGCGACCCTGCGAAAGGTGACGGAGTCTCGACCGATTTCGCGGCGCGACCCGGCAAATGGCCGACTGACGAAATCGCGACAGCGGTCGGTGGGGGCCGACTTGCGCCGATCGTGGCGAGAAGGCATCGCCGGCACGACGCCCGCGAAATGGGCTCGGGACTCAGCGTACGTGCAAGCGCATTCTACCGATGTTCGTCGCGCATGCCATGCCTTGACCCATTTTTTATTGTGCAGGACGCGGCGTGGCAAGGTCGGGCTTGGGATTGGCGGCGGATGGCGCGGCCGTGACCGATGCTGAGGTCAAACCAGCGGTAGCAGCTGCGGCGCTGCTCGCAACGCCGGCTGACGCCTGACCTGCGGGTTGGGGCTGATGCTCCGTGATCCATCCGGGAAGGAGGAAGTTGGTCAAAGGCGTGTCCACGGTTCCGCCCTCGGCAAAGAAAATCGCGGGCCGGGGCGGCGTTGGAGACGGTGGTTCGGGGACAGTGGGCTCGCCGATGCCGGCCAGTTCTCGAACGGCAGCGGGCGCGGTATCGAGGCGCACGGCGGTGTCGGTCCGCATGATCAGTCCCGTTCGATCGGAAGAGCTGACCAGGATCCCCGCGATCTGCATCAGCCCAAGCACGAGCAGAATGGCCGCTGTTGCGCCGATCAACAGGTGCAACTTGCCGATAACGCGGGCCGGCATGCCGGCGCCGATTTCGGCGATGCCCGACGCCTCATCAGTAACACCTCCGCTCGCCGCCTGCGCAGCACGTCGCGCCGCGGCGATCAAGTCAGACCTGCCGCCGCGGTCCGGCATGACCGATAGCTTGAGTCCGCCGCCCGCGGCGCCCGCCGACTCGCATGCCGGGACATGATCGGCCGATGCGATCGGCTTGTGACCGCGAGCCGCGCCAGGTCCCAAGTCCACCGCATCATTGTGTGATGGGCTCGGGTCGACGGCGCGGCCCAAAAGCGTTGGCGCGCTGGAAACCGGCTCGGCGGTTGTAGGCGTCGCGGATTGCTCGGGCGCGATCGGCACCTCGGTCGGTACCGGAGCTGCCGGCGTAAGCCGATCCACCCCGAGGGCGGCCGATGACTGGGAATCCGGCGGGGAGCCGACCTCGCGGCTGATCTTGGCCTCGATCACGCTCAACCGGTTGGCGATATGTGCGAGCGCGCCATCGATGGTTTGGAGCGAGCCCTGGATGTTCTTCGCGGTCTGCTTGATCTCAGTGATGTCGTGCGCGAGCGCGTTGAGCTCCGACGACGGTGCCGCAGCGACGGGGCCGTTGTTCGGCACGCGCTGGCGCGCGAGATCCAGAAGTAGTTCCGCGAGTGCCCGCTCAGTCGCCTCGAATTGATTGAGCCGGGCATCACAGGCGTCGAACTTTTCGATCAGGGTGACGATATTGCGCGAGAGTTGCTGTACGGCTTGCGCCATGCCGAGAAGACTTTCAGCCGGCGCCAAAGCGCGCCACGCGTCGCGTGGCTCGGTAAGATCGTCGCCCACGGAACGTCGGGTCATTTCCGCATCATGTTCGACCAGGGTGGAGCGGGAGCCTTCGAGCCCTCCCTCGTCAGCAGGCGGCGGGTTATCTGGGCGGCCCCGAGCCCCCGGGCACTGTTCGTCGTTCGGGTAAACAGAACGTTAAGGGGCGGGCCAACCTGAGGCCGGACATGCTCGCGAACCAGGATCCTTCACGGCAGAATCGCCAGGCCTGCCGTCACCACGGCCAAGATGACCAGCGTCGTGCCGGCGACCGTCGCGACGTGACGCCATCCGAGCGCGGCGATCCCAGTTAGCGACGTTCCGAGACCCAGTGCCGAGATTGCGATCAACAGCCCCCATGTCGACGCTTCGATCAACGGAGGCTTGATCCACGCGAGCATCGGCGCAAGTGCTGGGAATGCATCCGCACTGCTGTTGAGCGCGCATAGAGCCACGAACACGATCGCAAAGAGTGGGATCGGGACCTTGGCGGCGGTACTTGCCATGGCTCGCCTTGCGAACAACCAGCCGATCGCAAGCACAACAGGCAACATCAGCAAGACGCGAAATAACTTGACAATCACTGCGGTATTGCCTGCCGTTTCCGATACCGCGTATCCGGCCCCAACAACCTGCGCGACATCGTGGATTGTTGCCCCGAGCATGACGCCCGCGGTCTGTGCGTCGAATCCGAACCACACGCAGACGAGCGGGTAGACGACCATCGCCACAGTTGAGAGCGCATTCACAGCCACCACGACAAAGGCAACGTCCATCTCTTTACCCTTATAGTCGGGGAGCACGATCGATGTCGCGAGCGTGGCGGAGGCCCCGCATACCGCGGTTCCGGCGCCGGCCAGTGCTCCGTAGGCTCGCTCCAAGGCGAACAGACGCGCGAGTAGGAAACCTGCAGCCAGAGTAGCGACCATCGCGACGACCACCAGGATTGCGGTCATCAGACCCAGAGCTGCAATCTCGCCTAATGCGATCCGCAGGCCAAGCAAAGCCACGGCCCAACGCAAGATGGTCTTGAGGCAGAATACGATACCCGGTTGAAACGGTCGCTGCCGCGCGAGCGGATTGAGCGCGATGCCGATTACAAGCGCGATCACCATGGCAGGGATCGGAGCGAACCCGCTGAGGAGCCGTGCAACGGCCACTGCGCTGACGGCAACGGCGGAAGACAGCAACAAGCCAGGCAAAAAATGGCGAGTGTCCGCCAGGCCTCGTGCCCACGATGTGCTGGAAGATATCAACGGCCGGCTGTCGCGCCTGAGCGGATGGCCAAGGCTATCAGGCCATGGTTATCGCCCGCGCTCGTGTCCTGGAAAAACTCGCGGTCTTGCCGCAATGGTGCTTGCAACCGATCCGAGCGGAAGGGCGGTCCGCCCAAGTTGATCGCCTGGAGCAGGTCCATCGGGAAATTGGCGAATTCCATGAAAAATCGTTCCTTCATCCGGCGCCGCCGTTGTGAAAAACTAGCGAGCGCTTGTCAACGCTCGCCGACCTCGTGTAGCGCGGCGGTGCGCTGTAAGGTGCGCGATCGACGGGGTTCGTCATGAACGTCATTAACCTCCCGCGCCCTGGCTGGATGACCGAGGACCTCGTGCTGCTCGAGGAGCAGGCGCGGCGCTTCATCGCGACCGAGTATGTGCCGCACCTCGACACCTGGAATGAGCAGGGCATGTATGACCGGGAAGTCTGGACCAAAGCCGGTGCGGCCGGACTGCTTTGCCCCGCCATCCCTGAAGAATACGGCGGCGCCGGCGGCAGCTTTGCGCACGAAGCGGTGATTGGCCGGGAATTGAGCCTTGCCGGTTTCGACTCCTTCGGCGCACCGCTGCATTCGGGCATTGTCGCCCCTTACATCCTCCATTACGGCACGGACGAGCAAAAACGCCGCTGGCTGCCGAAACTCGTTACCGGCGAGCTCATCGGGGCGATCGCCATGAGCGAGCCCGGCACCGGCTCCGACCTGCAAGGCGTGCGCACCACGGCGAAGAAGTCGGGGAACGGCTATCTGCTCAACGGCTCGAAGACTTTCATCACCAATGGCCAGCACGCCAACCTGATTGTCGTCGTTGCCAAGACGGACCTGAACCTAGGGGCCAAGGGCGTATCGCTGATGGTTGTCGAAACGGAAGATGCGCCCGGCTTTCGCCGCGGCCGCAAGCTCAAGAAGCTCGGCCTCGATTCCGCCGACACCTCGGAGTTGTTTTTCGAGGATGTGAAGTTGCCGGCGGAGAACTTGCTCGGTAGCGAAGAAGGTCAGGGCTTCGCCCAGCTCATGAACGATCTTCCGCGCGAGCGCCTCATCGTCGCTGTCCATGCCCAGGCCATGATCGAGCGGGCGCTTGCTCTCACTCTCGAATATGTCAAGCAGCGTGAAGCCTTCGGCAAGAAAATCATTGAATTCCAAAATACCCAGTTCGGACTAGCCGAATGCAAATCGGAGGCGACAATCGCACGGGTATTTCACGACCACTGCATCGAGCGCTATCTTGGCGGCACGCTCGATACGGTTACCGCTTCGATGGCCAAGTATTGGCTAACCGACCTGCAAGGCAAGATCATCGACCGTTGCCTGCAGTTCTTTGGCGGCTATGGCTACATGGAGGAATTTCCGATCTCGCGGATGTATCGTGACGCGAGGGTGTCACGCATCTATGCAGGCACAAACGAGATCATGAAGCTTCTGATCGCAAGGAGCCTCTGATCATCGGACGAAAGCGACGGTCACCGTCGTAAACGTTCCAACGTGGTCCGCCGCGCCTGACGTCGGGGCTATCGCGAATGCTATCGGGAGGATTGTAGATGCCGAAGATCGATATCGCGAAAATTCCGGCGCAGCAGATTGCGTCCTATCCAAAAGAATTCGCTTCGGTCATCTCCGGGCGTGAGAAGCAAAGGATCGGCGATGCGGTCGGGTTGACCCAATTCGGCGTGAATATCACGCGCATCAAACCGGGCTCGGCCTCGGCGCTGCGCCACTGGCACGAGCAGGAGGACGAGTTCATCTACATGCTCGAAGGCGAGTTGATCCTGCAGGAGAACGACGGCGAGACCGTGCTCGGGCCGGGCGATGCGACGGGCTTCAAGGCTGGCAGCGGCGTCGCGCATTGCCTTGCCAACCGCTCCGGACGCGATGCGGTTTATCTCGAGGTTGGCACGCGTGCAGAAAGCGAGCGGGTGCACTATCCCGACGTCGATTTCATGATGGAGCGCGACAGAACCGGCCGTCGCTACTTCCGCAAGTCAGGCGAGCCGATCCGCGATTGAGCCGCGCAGGGGGAGGGCGAGTTGCCGAAGATTGAGGTTGCGAAGGCGACAGTGCGCACCGAAAGCCGCTATCCAGATCCATGGCGCGCGATCACCGAGGGCCGCGAGAAGGCTGCGCTCGGCGATGTCGTCGGACTCACGCAGTTTGGAGTCAATCTCACGCGATTGAAGCCCGGCGCCGCTTCGGCGCTGCGCCACTGGCACGAGGCCGAAGACGAGTTCGTCTATGTGCTCGAAGGCGAGATCACGTTGATGGAGGAGGGCGGCACGACCGTGTTGCGGCCGGGTGACGCTGCGGGTTTCAAGGCTGGCGTTGCCGACGGTCACCATCTCGTCAATAAGTTCCAACGAGATGCGGTTTATCTCGAGGTCGGTACGCGCGCCAAGCGCGAGCGCGCGCACTATCCGGATGTCGATCTGATTTACGACAAAGACGAGAGCGGCTTTCGCTTTTCGCGCCGGTCGGGGGAGCCTTACCCGAAACGAGGTGGATAGCGCGAGGCCGAGAGGTTCACGCCAATGCTTCGCATCGAGAGGCGTGGCCCCAATTGCCCTCCCTTGCAGCCGCCGTGTAAGGTCGCGGCCCTTTTTGTCGGAACCCCGCATGGCTCGCGACCAAGTCGATATGACTCCGATCGAAACGCGCGAGGATCTCGTCGCGTGGTTCGAGGCGGGCAGCAAGCCCAGCTCGCGTTTCCGCCTCGGTACCGAGCACGAGAAGTTCGTGTTTACGGTCGAGGGCCATAACCCCGTTTCCTACGAAGGGCGCCGCGGCATCCGTGCGCTGCTCGAAGGCATGCAACATCTACTCGGGTGGGAGCCGATCGTCGAAGCCGGCAATATCATCGGCCTCTTCGACGTGACCGGCGGCGGGGCGATATCGCTTGAGCCAGGCGGGCAGTTCGAGCTTTCGGGCGCGCCGGTCGAGACCGTGCATCAGACCTGCTCCGAACTCATGGCGCATCTCGCGCAAGTGAAGGAAATCGCGCGTCCGCTCGGCATCGGCTTTCTCGGGCTCGGTATGACCCCGAACTGGAGCCTGGCGCAGATTCCGATGATGCCAAAGGGCCGCTATCGCATCATGACGGCCTACATGCCCAAGGTGGGAGGACACGGTCTCGATATGATGTATCGCACTTGCACAGTGCAGACGAACATCGATTATTCCTCTGAAGCCGACATGGTGAAGAAGTTGCGGGTATCGCTCGCGCTGCAGCCGGTAGCAACCGCAATGTTCGCCAATTCGCCCTTCACCGAGGGCAAGCCCAACGGCTTTCTTTCGTTCCGCTCGCAGATCTGGCGCGACACCGATGCCGATCGCTCCGGGATGTTGCCATGGGCGTTCGAGCCAGGCATGGGCTTCGAACGCTACGTCGATTACGCGCTGAGGGTGCCGATGTATTTCGTCAAGCGCGGCGAGCGCTACATCGATATCGCCGGCCAATCGTTCCGCGACCTGATGGAGGGAAAGCTGCAGGCTCTACCAGGCGAGCGCGCCACGATCTCCGACTGGGCGAACCACATCTCCGCGATTTTTCCGGAGGTACGGCTCAAACGCTATCTCGAAATGCGCGGCGCGGATGGCGGACCGTGGCGCCGGTTGCCGGCGCTGCCGGCCTACTGGGCCGGGATTCTCTACGACGACGACTCGCTCGATGCTGCCTGGGATCTGGTCAAGGATTGGACTGCCGCAGAGCGGCAGAAACTTCGCGATGACGTGCCGAGGCTAGGCTTCGCTGCTGCGGTCGGGGGTCAGAGCGTGCTGCAACTGGCGAAGACCACGATCGCGCTGGCAGATAAGGGACTTGCGCGGCGTCGGCGGCTGGACGCACGCGGTCAGGACGAGAGGCGCTATCTGCGCCCGATCGAAGATTATGTCGCGCGCGGCATCACACCGGCGGAAGAGCTTTTGGAAAAATTTCATGGGCCCTGGGGCCACAGTGTCGAGCCGGCGTTCAAGGAGTATGCCTATTGATTTACTGAACTTTTTCGTCGTGCATCTTCATGGCCTCAATACACTGGACAATCCGGTAAAGCCGTTTGGCGAAAGCATGTATAACGAGGTGAACAATGCGTCGGCGTGACTTTGTCGCGGGCGGCATCGCGCTGGCCGGCAAAGCAGCGCTCCCCGTATCGGGATGGGCGCAATCCGCCGCACCTCGAATCGATCGCATCATCGACGCGCACTGCCACATCTTCAATGCCGCCGATCTGCCGATCGAGGGCTTCGCCAAGAAAATTATGGTGCCGAGATCGGTGCAGAGCAGCGAACTTGTCGCCCGTTTTGCGGACTATCCGGGTGCCCTCGAGGCGTTGGTCCACGCAATCACCGTTCAGGTGAAGCGTGCCGCTCCTGACATGCAAACGGAGATCGGTACGATCGATGAATTCGAGAGCGAGCCCGAGAAGAAGCCGACGAATGCCTGGCGCCAGGAGGAGGATCGCCGGCATTTGCGCAGCGCGTTGCGGCTCATCTGGTTCAATGCGGACATTTTCAGCGAGCGCTCCCTGTCGTTGACTGAGGGCATCGCGCTCGAGGTGGCGCTCGAGGAGATCAGATTATTTCTGTTTCAGCAGATTCACGAGGAATTTGGCAAACCGGTCCTGACAGCGGAAGACCGGGACGAATTGGGCGGGATGACCCCCTTCCAGGTCGACGCGATGGCGGATGAGCTTTATTCGCGTGAGGACTTACTCGGTCGCTATATTCGATGGGCGCTCTTGTATACCCGAAATCGTTACGAACTGGCGGAGGAGCTCGATCAGCTTCACGGCAAGATTGGCCACAAGTCGCGAATCGTGTTGATGACGCCCGCGATCGTCGATTTCTCGAAGTGGCTCGAGGACGATGATCAACTAAGCATCCAGGATCAGGTCGATGTGATGACAAGGATCGCCTGCCGCAGGGGCGGTCCGCGCGTTCACGGTTTCGTCGGATTCGATCCGCTGCGACAGGCGCTCTACGATCATCATCGGCGCGGTCCCGCAGATGTGGACCCCATGGCGGTCGTGCGCCGCGCCATCGAGGTACATCAGATCGTCGTTGGCGACTCGACCAAAACCACGGGCGGGCTTGTCGGGGTTAAGCTCTATCCGCCGATGGGATTTCGGGCGACAGACAACAGGCATTTGCCTGACGCGAGCTTCAACGAGCCTGCTTATTTGCGTTCGCCCGATACGGGCTTGGGATCGCAGATCGGCAGCAAGCTCGATGCTGCCCTTTGGAAGCTCTACACGTGGTGCAGCGACAATAACGTGCCAATCATGGCCCATACCAGCCATAGCTTCGGTCCTAACAGTGACTATGAGGATCGGGCAGATCCGATTTTCTGGGCAGAGGTACTCAAACAGAACGCGTTTCCCCGCCTGCGCATCAACCTGGCTCATTTCGGCCACTTCAACAAAGCCGTGCAATACGCTCGTCCGCAAAACTACGTGGACAAATCCTGGGAGTGGACAGTAGGAAAGATTCTGATCAGTTCGGCCGAGGCATACGCGGACATCAGCTCGCTGGGCGAAATCCTCAAGACGGGTTCCAGTAGGAAAATCGTCGAATGCATGAAGGTCTTCAAAGAGCACTTTCCCAATAGCGACGAGCGGCTGCTTTACGGCACCGACTGGTCGATGATCGCGCAGGAAGAGCGCTTCCCGAGACTATTCTCCTCCAAACCATTCCCCGACCTGATGATCCTTTTCTTGAGAGCCGTCGGATACAACGATGCCCAGATTGAGGGGATCATGTTCAGGAATGCAGTGCACTTCCTGGGGCTCGGTAAAGCCGAGCTCGACAAGTTCGGGGAGAAGAGCACGCGCGGCCGGCTTGAGAAGTTCTATGCTGCTCACGACTTATCCACCGATTGGATGAAGGCCTTCGATTAATTTGCCCCTGCAGGCTGCTCATGCCGTCAGGCCGCTGCCACAGCGATGCGCTTGGCGGCCGGCCCGTGCGTCGCGACTCGACTCTCGGATGAGCGGGAGCCGTTGCCGTCATTCCCCCGGCGGCGGGCGGGCGATGACTTTCTCGGCTTCCGGATTGAGGAGTTTGACCTCGCGCCTCGGCGTGCTCAGTGGTTCGTGCACCATGCGCGTGCGCAGTAGATCGACACCTGCGGATATTCCCTCGGCCTGCTGCAAGGCGAGGCGATCGATATCGCGGCGGCGGACGAATTCCTCGACGGCGGCGGCGCGCTCGGGATCGAGCCCCAGCGCTTCCAGCGTCTTGCGTCCGAACACAATTGCCGACTCATAGGTTTCGCGAAGTTCGAAATCGACGCCCTTCGCGAGCAGCTGTAGGGTATGTCGCCGATCGAAAGAGCGCACGTAAAGCTTTGCGGCGGGAAATTTGGCCTGAACAAGATCGACGATGCGGCTCGCGGCCTCACGGTTATCGATGCATATTGCGATCAGCCTCGCCTCGCCGGCGCCTGCCGTGCGCAAGACGTCGAGCCGGGTGCCGTCGCCGTAATAGACTTTGAATCCGAAACCGGCGGCGCTTTCGATCATCTCCGGATCGTTATCGATGGTGGTGACATCGATGCCTTCCGCAAGCAGACACTGGGATACGATCTGGCCGAAGCGTCCGAAACCGATAACCAGGACCGAACCGCTCACATCGGAGAAATCATCAGGCTCACGAAACTCTGGCCCGGTAAATCGCCGCACGAGTCCATCCGTAACCGTGGCAACTAGTGGCCCGAGCAGCATGGTGATGGCCGCAATGGCGGTAAGGATGCTGGCTTGTCGCGCATCGAGTACGCCCAGCGAGCCGCCGAGTGGAATGAGCACGAACGCGAACTCGCCGGCGCCGGTGAGAACCGATCCTGCGCGTAGCGCATCGCCGCGATGCACGCAGGTCGCGCGGAACAGCAGCCAGACGATCCCCGCCTTGAGCACTGTGATGGCTACCGCAGCGACGAGGATGAGCCAAAGATTGGCGCGCACGGTGACCAGGTCGATACTCATGCCGATGCCCATGAAAAACAGAGCCAGCAAAAGACCGCGGAAGGGCTCGATGTCGGCTTGGAGCTCGTGCCGGTAATTCGATTCGGCGAGCAGTACGCCGGCAAGAAAAGCACCGAGCGCCATCGACACGCCGGCCTCCTGCATAGTGAGAGCGGCGCCCAGCACGACGAGCAGCGCGGCTGCGGTCATCACCTCTCGCGAACCGCTCTGCGCAAGCAGGCGGAAGAACGGATTGAGCAAATAGCGACCGGCGAGCACGATCAGTGCGATTGCGCCGGCGATAACCGCGACGGCGCGCAACCCATCCCCGAGTTGGGCATGGGGGCCTTCCGGTGCCAGCAGCGGCAGCAACGCTAACAGAGGCACGACTGCCATGTCCTGGAACAACAGGATGGCGAAGGCACGCTGGCCGTAGTCTTGCTGCAACTGGCCGCGTTCTTCCAGGATTTGCAGCGCGATGGCGGTCGCCGACATTGCCAATGCCAGACCAGCGACAACGGCTCCGCGCCAGTCGACGAGACCAATGGCATAGCCAAGCGCGCCGATGGCGAGCGCGGTAAGCGCGAGTTGGGCCGCGCCGAGGCCGAATATGGCACCGCGCATGGCTAGGAGGCGCCCAAGTTCGAGTTCGAGCCCGATCAGGAACAGCAGCATCACGATGCCCAACTCGGAAACCGGGATGATGCTCTCGGGTGTTCCGAACGCTGCAAGCCCATAGGGGCCGATGATGATGCCTGCCACGAGATAAGCGACGATTGCGGAGAGGCCGAGCCGACGTGCAATCGGAACGCTCAGCACTGCGGCACCCAGCAGCACGAGCCCAAAACTCAGAAAGCCAAATTCGCCGTGTTGCATGACCGAATCCCGCGTGGAGCCGAGCCTCGCCTCGGGGTGTTTGCGAACGCTGCGGCGGGGCTTTTAAGAGCGGCACTCGCCTGCGCCCGCGCGCTTCTCTAACATGGATTAGGCGGCGGGGCGGCGCGAGCGAGAGGCGGGAATGAGGCGCCACTGGTTCCGGATCGGTTTTGGCTTGCTGGTCGCGCTTGCAATGTTGGGCGCAACCGCCGGCGCTCAGGTCGGTTTCGATCGGGCGGGCGGAGACTATACCAGCTTTCCCATGCGATCCGGCGATCCGGCCCAATGCGCTACCCGCTGCGAGCGGGAACCACGCTGCCGGGCATGGGCCTTTTCCTATCCCGTAACCGAAAACGCCAACGCGGTTTGTTGGCTCAAATCCAGGGTCGCCCCACGCGTGGAGGCGCCGTGTTGCGTGTCCGGCGTGCGCGGGACCGGCGTCATCGAGCCGAAAAGCGAGGGGGCGGAGTTCGGCGTCGATCGAAACGGGGGCGACTACCGGCACTTCGAACTGCCAGCTGACCCGAGCGGCAAAAGCTGCGGAACGGCTTGCGAAGCCGACGAAAGCTGCCGCGCCTGGACCTACGTGCGCCCGGGCTATGTCGGTTCGTCGGCGGTTTGCTATCTCAAGAACCGCATCACGCGGCCGGTACGCAAGCCGTGCTGCATTTCCGGGGTTGTGCGGTAATCTTGAAACTTGACCACGGTTGCGAGAATTTGCCGCTCCCAATGGGATGGCGATGCGGTTAGGGCAAGCGGTGCCCGACTTTTGGAGGCATCCATGACAAGATCTGTCTTCTTCTCTGCCGCGTTCGCGCTGCTGACGAGCGCTGCCCTCGCGCATCACGGCTGGGGCAGCTATGACGCAAGCAAACCGGTCACCGTTACCGGTCCGATTGTGACCTCAAAGTTCGAGAATCCGCACGCCACGATCACGGTGCGGGCCAGCGATAAGGTCTGGACGGTGACGCTTGCGCCTACATCACGCATGAACAATCGCGGAGCGACGGAAAAGGTCGTTGCCGTCGGGCAGAACATTTCCGCCTACGGCTACCCGTCGACCGTCGATAAGGATCAGATGCGGGCTGAGCGGATCACGGTCAACGGCAAGACCTACGAGATGCGCTGATGACCGATGCTGCGCCAGCGCTGTTTGTTGCGCTCGAGCAGTCAGGGTTCGCGGCGACCATACGCCAATCGACGTGGCTCTACCCGGCGGCAAATATCGGACACATCATCTCGCTCACGTTTTTTGCCGGCGCGGTGGGCGTGATGGACGTCCGCCTCCTCGGAGGCTTGGCTGCGACCGCGCCGGCCCGCCTGCTGGCGCGGGCTCGCAGCTTCGCCATAGCCGCACTGGCAGGTATGGCGCTTACGGGCAGCGTGCTGTTCTCCGCCGAGGCGAGCCATCTCGTGCTCAACCCGGCATTCCAGCTGAAGGCCGCCCTGGTTGCCGCAGGTCTGATGAATATCGCGATCTATGAATTATGGGCGAGGCGGGCGGTCGAGGGCCTTGCACCCGGCGCATCGATGCCGGCGCGTGCCAAAGTCGCAGGCCTGCTGTCGCTCGGGATCTGGGTCGCGGTCGCCGCCTGCGGGCGCAGCATCGCGTACTTCTAAATGCTATCCCGTTCCGCCGACAGTGATGCGGTCCATGCGCAGGGTCGGCTGGCCGACTCCGACCGGGACGCCCTGGCCATTCTTGCCGCAGGTGCCGATGCCGGGATCAAGCTCGAAGTCGTTGCCGATCATGCTGATCCGGTTGAGGTCGGTCGGGCCATTGCCGATCAGCATGGCTCCCTTGAGGGGCCGTCCAAGCTTTCCATCCTCGATCCTGTAAGCCTCGGTGACCTGGAAGACGTATTTGCCCGAAGTGATGTCGACCTGACCCCCACCGAAATTGGCGGCATAGATCCCGCTCTTGACCGAGGCGATGATCTCGCCCGGTGCGTGCGCGCCGGCAAGCATGTAGGTATTGGTCATGCGTGGCATAGGCAAATGGGCATAGCCTTGTCGGCGGCCGTTGCCAGTGGGTTTCATGCCCATGAGACGTGCGTTCTGGCGGTCTTGCATGTAGCCGACGAGGATGCCGTCTTCGATCAGCACTGTGCGGCTGGTCGGGGTGCCTTCGTCATCGATCGATAGCGAGCCGCGCCGCTGCGCGAGAGTACCGTCATCGACGACGGTGACGCCCTTAGAGGCGACGCGCTGCCCCATCAAGCCGGCGAAGGCAGAGGTCTTTTTGCGATTGAAGTCACCTTCGAGGCCGTGGCCCACGGCTTCGTGCAGCATGATGCCCGGCCAGCCTGGAGCAAGCACTACGTCCATTTCCCCGGCTGGAGCGGGCACCGCTTCGAGATTGATCAGTGCTTCGCGCACGGCCTCGTCAGTAGCGGCTTGCCAGGCCTGCGTCGCGAGAAAATGGGAGAAGCCCTCCCGTCCGCCGTAGCCGTGGCTGCCGGCTTCCTGCCGATCGCCCTGCCCTACGACGACCGAGACATTTACGCGTACCAGCGGGCGCACGTCGCGGTAGCTTTCCCCATCCCCGCGTAGGATCTCGATCACCTGCCAGCTTGCGCCGAATGAGACCGAAACCTGTCGTACGCGCGGGTCCTTCGCCCGGGCATAGGCGTCAACGGCCTCCAGCAGTCGCACCTTGGTTTCGAAAGGAGGCATCCCGAGCGGATTGTCGTCGCCATAGAGGCGCGCATTCGTGCGCACCGGCGGTTGGGCATAACGACCGCTGTAGCCGCCCTTGACCGCGCGCACGGCGTCTGCTGCGCGCGCCAAAGCCCCCTCCGAGACATCGGAGGAATGCGCATAGCCCACGGCTTCGTCCTTGACGGCGCGCAGCCCGAAGCCCTGGTCGGTGTTGTACGTTGCTTGCTTGAGCCGCCCGTTGTCGAAGACGAGCATCTCCGACTGGGCATATTCGAGATAGAGCTCGCCGTCGTCTGCGCCTTCCAGCCCGCGGGGAGGCAGGAGGTGAGCTCATGATGAAATCCGCGTTCGCGCAGCCCACCCAAAGATAGTGGCGCCCGCCTAAACTTGCGAGATCACCGATCCCTAATTGTCAGCTGATACCAGCGGCAAGTCGCGGCGGCTTTACGGCAGCTTGTCGTAGCCCTCGCCGAAGCCTTTGAGGCTCATCGGGAAACCAATGCCTTCCTCGGGCGTCTGGAAGATGATGAAGGTCGCGGTCTGGCCGCTGCGTAGCTGTTTGACCAAATTGTCATCCATGACGACCTCGGCAACGCAGCCGTTGGGTAAGCAGCGGACGAAACCGGCGCGTCCGACGTGTAAGCAGCGGACGAAACCGGCGCGTCCGACGTCGGCCTGGTCGATCTTGAGCCCGAGGCCTGAGGGAAGCAGCACGCCGACCGGCGCCACCACCCGCATGAGGCGGCTCTTTTGATCGGCGGTCTTGAGGACGATGACAGTGAGCCCAACGTTCGCGCGATCTTCGGCCGTGACGCTCTGGATCAGCGCGCACTGCTCGCCCTGGGCGCCGGGCGGCGTGTCGCAGCGGACCTGCCAGTCGTTGTGGACCGATTTAACGGCGCCCTGCGCTGCCGCATGCTCGGCCGTGCCGGCCAAGGCTGCGAGTGCCATCACCGTGAATGTCAGCAGCGGTCTCACCGTCAAAAAAAGCTTTCCCGGGCTGAGTGAACCCATAATGTCGGTCCCTCGGATTCTGCGCGCCCCCGCCGTCCTCGACCCGGCCGAATCGACCCCTCCGGCCATGCTCGGACCTGGCTATCAAGGATTAGTAAAACAGCGCATTGTGGCCGAGAAAGGGTCGAACGACGACGGCTGGCCAAGGGCGAATCGGCCCCGCCTTTCATCGCATGGAAGCTATGAACGGGTGCATTGCGATGGCGTCGGAATTGTGGTTTGAGAGGCCAGGATTCCCCTGAGGTCCCGCCGCCGCCGACCAAGGAGTGCCACGCTCGCTGCGGGCGGCGGCTCCGAGCAGTGGAACGCGCGCCTGAGACCCTCATCGAGGAGCAATGATGCTGCTACTCAAGCGATTGACCGTGTTGGCGGTGACGTTCGTCGCCACCCTGGCGGGAGCGGCAACGGCTCTAGCGGGGTTAGGGCAGCCTTCGCCTTGGCAATTGGGGCTTCAGAAGCCGGGCTCTCCAGTGATGGACAACATCATCTGGTTCCACGATTTCCTGCTCTACATCATCACCGGCATCGCCGGTTTCGTGCTCGTGTTGCTCATCATCGTCATGGTGCGCTTTAACGCCCGCGCCAATCCGACGCCGTCGCGGACGACGCACAATACATTGATCGAAATTGCGTGGACGCTCATCCCGATCATGATCTTGATGTTTATTGCGGTGCCTTCCTTCAAACTTTTGTTCTACCAACTCAATGTGCCGGCTGCCGATCTCACGGTAAAGGCGACCGGCAAGCAGTGGTTCTGGACCTACAGCTATCCGGACAACGGTGAGTTCGAGTTCGATTCATTGATGCTCAAAGACGGCGAGCGCAAGGAAGACCAGCCGCGACTGCTCGCCGTGGACAATGACCTGGTGGTGCCGGTAAACAAGACGGTGCGCGTGATCACCACCGGCGCCGACGTCATTCATGCCTTCGCGGTGCCGTCGTTCGGGATCAAGATCGACGCCATTCCCGGCCGGATCAACGAGACCTGGTTCACGGCCGAGCGGGAGGGTGTCTATTATGGTCAGTGCTCGGAACTGTGCGGCAAGGATCACGCTTTCATGCCGATCGCAGTTCGTGTGGTGAGCGAGCAGGCGTTCTCCGCCTGGGTCGAAGAGGCCAAGAAGAAATACGCTCGGAAAGAAGAGGTGCCGCCGAGCCAGGTCGCCTCGGCGCAATCGAGGCCGCAGTGATGCGCGCGCAGACGCGGGCGGAAATTCGAAGGACTTGAATCATGGATGCGATGGCGAAACCTCACGGCGAGGACCAGCACGACCACCCACACGGTTGGCGGCGCTACCTCTATTCGACCAACCACAAGGACATCGGTACGATGTACCTCGTGTTCGCGCTGGTCGGCGGGTTGGTGGGCGGGGTCCTGTCGATCGGCATGCGGCTCGAGCTGATGCATCCCGGGCTGCAGTTCTTCCATGACGCCCACATGTTCAATGTGTTCACGACCGCGCACGGCCTGATCATGATCTTTTTTATGGTCATGCCGGCGATGATCGGCGGCTTCGGCAACTGGATGATACCGCTGATGATCGGGGCGCCGGACATGGCATTCCCGCGCATGAACAACATCTCGTTCTGGCTGCTGCCGGCTTCCTTCACGCTGCTGATCATCTCGTTGTTCGTGGAAGGCGAACCCGGTGCTCCGGGCGTGGCCGCAGGATGGACGATCTATGCACCGCTCTCGACCTCAGGCCATCCGGGCCCTGCGGTCGATTTCGCCATCCTGTCGCTGCATCTTGCCGGCGCCTCGTCGATTCTCGGGGCGATCAACTTCATCACGACCATCTTCAACATGCGCGCGCCCGGCATGACGATGCATAAGATGCCGTTGTTCGTGTGGTCGCAGCTGGTGACGGTGTTCCTCATTCTGCTCGCGATGCCGGTGTTGGCCGGTGCCATCACCATGCTGCTCACCGACCGCAATTTCGGCACGACCTTCTTCACTCCCGGCGGGGGCGGCGATCCCGTCCTGTTCCAGCACCTGTTCTGGTTCTTCGGCCATCCCGAAGTCTACATCCTAATCGTGCCAGGCTTCGGCATGGTCAGCCAGATCGTGGCGACGTTCTCGAAAAAGCCGGTATTCGGCTATCTCGGCATGGCATATGCGATGGTCGCGATCGGCGGGATCGGATTCGTGGTGTGGGCGCACCATATGTACACCGTCGGCATGTCGACTGCTGCGCAAGCGTATTTCGTGGTGGCGACCATGGTGATCGCCGTGCCGACCGGGGTGAAAATCTTCTCTTGGATCGCCACCATGTGGGGCGGTTCGCTCGAGTTCAAAACACCGATGCTGTGGGCGATCGGCTTCATCTTCCTATTCACCGTCGGCGGCGTAACCGGCGTCGTGCTCGCCAATGCCGGCGTCGATCGCTCGCTGCAAGATACCTATTACGTGGTGGCGCATTTCCACTATGTGCTGTCGCTCGGCGCGGTCTTCACCATCTTCGCCGGCTGGTACTATTGGTTCCCAAAAATGTCCGGCTACATGTATTCGGAGACGATTGGCAAGCTGCACTTCTGGCTCACGTTCATCGGCGTCAACATCGTCTTCTTCCCCCAACACTTCCTCGGCCTCGCCGGCATGCCGCGCCGCATTGCCGACTATCCCGATGCTTTCGCCGGTTGGAACCTGGTCTCCTCGCTTGGATCTTACCTTTCGGGATTGGGCGCTCTGGTGTTCTTTTTCGGTGTAGCCCATGCCTTCATGCGCAAGCAGCAGGCGGCGAACAATCCGTGGGGCGCGGGCGCAACGACACTCGAATGGACGCTGCCCTCGCCGCCGCCGTTCCACCAATACAACGAGTTGCCGCTGATCAAGTGATGGCAGGACCAGTGAGCGTATGGCGAGCCAATCGTGAGCGCAGGATCGATGTCCCCGGTCGGTGAAGGTGCACAGTTTGCGGGAGGTAAGATCGCTTCGGTCTCATGCGAGCCGAGCATTGCGACCGTCGGCGACTATGTGGCGCTGATGAAGCCCCGCGTCATGTCGCTCGTCGTCTTCACCGCGCTGGTGAGCCTCTTGATCGCGCCGGGGCAAATCCATCCGATGATCGGCTTCACCGCACTTCTGTGCATCGCGGTTGGCGCCGGCGCGGCGGGCGCGCTCAACATGTGGTACGACGCGGACATCGACGCGCTTATGAGTCGGACCGCGAAGCGTCCCATTCCGCGGGGACGTATCGCGCCCGGCGAGGCGCTCGCGTTCGGCATCGTGCTCGCCGCCTTCGCCGTAGGCGTGCTCGGGGTCCTTGTGAGCTGGCTCGCGGCGGCACTGCTTGCCTTTACCATCTTCTTTTACGTGGTTGTCTACACGGCATGGCTCAAGCGGTTGACCCCCCAGAATATCGTCATCGGCGGCGCCGCCGGCTCGCTCCCTCCCGTCATCGCCTGGGCAGCGGCGACCGGCGGCATCTCGGTCGAGCCGTCTCTCCTGTTCCTCATTATCTTCTTCTGGACGCCGCCGCATTTCTGGGCGCTGGCGCTCGTCCGCGTCGACGACTATGCACGGGCTCGACTTCCGATGCTGCCGGTCGTTGCCGGAGCGGAGGAAACGCGGCGGCAGATTCTGCGTTATTCTGTTGCCCTCGCGCCGATCGGCGCGGCGCCGTGGCTGCTCGGTTATGCCCAGGCGCTCTATGGGGTGACCGCGCTGATTGCCGGCGCGCTGATGGTCATGTTCGCGTGGCGTGTGCGCAGCAACCGCGAAGGTGAACGCGCCGAGCGCGCGGCGCACCAGCTTTTCGGCTTCTCGATTCTCTATTTATTCGTCCTGTTCGCGGTACTGCTGATCGACGCGCGGGTGGTAGGCTAAGCAGATGAGGTTGTGGTGATGACATGGACGAAAAGCCGCAGAGAATCGTTCTCAGCGAGGAGCAGAAGCGCAGCCGACGGGCGCGGTCGATCGCAATTGCGCTCGCGCTTGGCGCCCTGGTTATTCTGTTTTATGTCGTTACCCTCGTGAAGGGACCTGCCGTATTGAATCGTCCGTTGTAATCGCCATGACTGTTCCAAACACCTCCTCGCCACGGCGCCGCGATGTCCTGGTCGCGGCCGCGTGTGGAGTCTTCGTCGCGGCGATGGTGGGCGCAGCCTATGCGGCGGTACCCTTGTATAACTGGTTCTGTCGCACGACCGGGTTCGGCGGCACACCCCAAGTCGCCACGGCGGCTCCGCCTGGCGTTCTCGACCGCAAGCTCAAGGTGCGCTTCGATGCCAACGTCGCCGGGGGACTTCCGTGGCGCTTCGAGCCAGAGCAGAATTCAATTGAAGTCAAAATCGGCGAGGTTGTGACTGTCAGCTATCGGGTGGTCAATGAATCGGCGCGCGAGACCGTCGGCGTTGCCTCATACAACGTCTCGCCACCCACAACCGGAGCATATTTCTCCAAGATCAACTGTTTCTGCTTTACCGATCAGCGGCTCAAGCCCGGCGAAAAACGCGATATGGCGGTGGTTTTCTTCGTCGCCCCGGAACTCGTGAAGGATTCGGAACAGGATGGCCTCGATACCATTACCCTGTCCTACACCATGTATCCGGCGCGGCAGGCTGAACCGTCGCGGGCAGACAACGGCGCAGTGCCTGCAGCCGGACCAAGCTGAGAACCGACATGCAACGCGCGCTATAGCTGTCTCGCCGGGAGATGGAGAACCTCAAGATGGCTGAAGCTCACGCCAAGCCGCACCACGACTACCATCTGGTCGCGCCGAGTCCTTGGCCTGCGGTGGGCGCGGTTTCCGCCTTTCTGGCGGCATCCGGTGGCATTGCTTGGATGCACCACATGTTCGCGGTGGCGCCATATGTCTTCGGCGTCGGCGTGATCGGCATCGCCTATACCATGATCGGCTGGTGGACTGACGTCGCCCGCGAAGCGACATACGAGGGCTACCACACGCGCATCGTCCAGATCTCCCATCGCTACGGCATGATTCTGTTCATCGCCTCCGAGGTGATGTTCTTCGTGGCGTGGTTCTGGGCCTATTTCAACAGCGCGCTATTCCCGGCCGATATGCACCAGATCACGCGCGAACAACTGTTCGGCGGAGTATGGCCGCCAAAGGGAACGGAGACATTCGACCCCTGGCATCTGCCGCTACTCAACACCCTGATCCTGCTCACCTCAGGCACCACCGTCACCTGGGCGCATCACGCGCTTCTCGAGAACGACCGGCAGGGACTGAAGTGGGGCCTGATCCTGACGATTGCGCTTGGTCTGGCTTTCACCTGCGTGCAAGCCTACGAGTACAGCCACGCAGGGTTCAATTTCAGCGGCAACATCTATGGCGCCACATTCTTCATGGCGACCGGATTCCATGGCGCGCATGTCATCATCGGCTCGACCTTTCTGATCGTGTGTCTGCTCCGCGCCTATCTCGGACACTTCACGCCGACTCAGCATCTCGGATTCGAGTTTGCCGCTTGGTACTGGCATTTCGTCGACGTAGTGTGGATCTTCTTGTTCTCTTGCATTTACGTATGGGGTTCGGGCGGAGCGAGCGTGGCGCATGCCGCCGGCCACTAGCAGCGCGCCGGCGCAACCGGGAACGGCTTTGCGGAGGTGATTGGCGGCGTGCGATGAGCCTTCAAGCGCATTCGCGCTTAACGCTCGGTGGACGTCACCCAATCTGTGGCTTGCCCGAAATCGGCGGCTGAGAGTGCATGGAGTTGATTGAGCCGCGCGCGGCGCCAGCTGAGAAAATGAGAGGTGTGTAATGGCGGCGTATGACGCGATCATTATCGGCACCGGACAGGCTGGGCCGGCTTTGGCGCGGCGACTGGCGGGCGCGGGCTGGAAGATTGCCGTCATCGAGCGCAAGCTGTTTGGTGGGACCTGCGTCAATACCGGCTGCACCCCGACCAAGACCCTGGTCGCGAGCGCCTATGCGGCGTATCTCGCACACCGCGCTGCCGACTACGGCGTGACCATCGGCGGTCCGGTTGGCGTCGACATGAAAGCGGTGAAGGCGCGCAAGGACGCCGTTGTGCGCCCGTCGCATGAGGGGGTCGAGCGATCATTGAAGAGGCTGAAGGGATGTACGGTCTTTGAAGGCCACGGTCGCTTCGTCGGACCCAAGCAGGTGCAAGTCGACGATGAGATGCTCAGCGCGGACAAGATTTTCATCAACGTCGGCGCGAGGGCAGTGGTGCCGCCGATTCCCGGGCTCGAGCAAGTCCCTTACCTCACGAACAGCTCGATGATGGACGTGGACTTTTTGCCCCCGCATCTCGTTGTCCTCGGCGGGAGCTATGTCGGTCTCGAATTTGCGCAAGCCTATCGCCGCTTTGGCAGCGAGGTCACCGTCATCGAGCTCGCGCCGCATCTCATCGCCCGCGAGGACGAGGATGTCTCGCGCGCCGTTGCCGAAATCCTGAAAGAGGAAAACGTCGATATCCGTCTCAATAGCAAGGTGGTCGCGCTGGCAAAAGAAGGGAACAACATCGCTGTCACAGTAGAGAATGCGGGAACAAAGTCGCAGGTGATCGGCTCCCACCTGTTGCTCGCGATCGGTCGGCGGCCGAACACGGACGATCTCGGCCTCGACAAGGCCGGAGTTGCCACCAATCCCCGCGGTTACATTGAAGTGGACGACCAGTTGCGTACGAACGTCCCCGGCATCTGGGCCTTGGGGGATTGCAACGGCCGGGGCGCCTTCACCCACACGTCCTGGAACGACTTCGAAATCGTCGCGGCGAACCTTCTCGACAACGATCCGCGACGCGTCAGCGATCGCATCACCGCGTACGCGCTCTACACCGATCCTCCGCTCGGGCGCGCCGGTATGACCGAGGCCGAGGTCCGCAAATCCGGCCGGCCCGCGCTGATCGCGACGATGGCGATGGAAGACGTGAGCCGAGCGTTCGAGAAAGGCGAGACGAAAGGGTTCATGAAGATTTTGGTCGACAGGGAGACGAAGCAGATCCTCGGAGCGTCGCTGCTGGGACTTTCAGGCGACGAAGCC
>WNFZ01000516.1_pt1 | contig 37718 bp, 33 predicted proteins | sample 5400081 | NCBI WGS metagenome assembly WNFZ01 (sample SAMN13153365, study PRJNA577476) | soil metagenome | isolation source: 80 cm soil or saprolite under grassland replicate 1 | place: USA:California | collected 2016-06-15
AGGCTCCGGCCGGGCTTGCCGGCGGAGTGGGGGGAGGCGTCGCTTCGGGCGGGGCCGCGGCGGCCGCCGCCTTCTTCTTCGGATCCTCGGTGATGAAGGTCGCCCCCTGCTTGGCGAAATGGTAGAGGTGCTGGGTCAGGTCGGTGGTGGCGAACTCGTACTCGGGGGTCATGTAGATGCAGTCCGTGGGGCAGGGGTAGGTGCACAGGTTGCAGTAGCAGCAGAGCGACATGTCGATGTCGAACACGTGCAGGTCGAGCTTGATGGGCTGGCCGTTGGCCGCGAAGATCGGCTGGGCGGTGGGGGCCCGCTTCTCCGCCTTGATGTAGATGCACTGCACGGGACAGGCCCGGGCGCACTGGCCGCAGCCGATGCAGTCCTCGTACTTCATGAAGAGGCGCATCCGGCTTCGGGGCGGGAGCTGCCAGCGCTCCTCCGGGTAGTGGAGGGTCGCCTTCTTCACGAAGAGGTGGCGCCAGGTGATCCTCATTCCCACCAGGACCGTCCAGCAGCCCTCCCAGACGTCCGTGAGCCATTGCTTCATCGAAGTCATGCCGCCATCTCCTGCAGCCGGCGCCGGCTCCACTGGATGGCCCGGACGATGCCCGTGAAGAGGAGAAGGAAGAGCGCGATCGTGATCGGCCAGCCGACATACTTGTCCGTGGGGAATCCGTTCGCGGTGGTCTTCCACATGACGAGCCCGCCCACCACCACCATCAGGGCGAAGGAGATCGGCAGCAGCACCTTCCAGGCCACGTACATGAGCTGGTCCACGCGCAGGCGCGGGAGGGTCCAGCGCAGCCACATCATGACGAACATCAGGAACCAGGACTTGGCGATGAGCCAGAACCAGCCGAGGCCCACGGAAGGGAGGCCGACGAAGGCCAGGCTCTGGAAGAACGGGTGAGGAGCCAGGTAGCCGCCCAGGAACAGCACCGAGGAGACGGCGGAGACCACCAGCATCTCCGTGTACTCCGCCATGAAGAACATGGCGAAGAAGAAGCCGCTGTACTCGGTGTGGAAGCCCGCCACCAGCTCGCTCTCCGCCTCCGGGATGTCGAAGGGGGTGCGGTTGCACTCCGCCATGCCGGCGGTGAAGAAGACCAGGAAGGCGACCGGCATCAGGGGGAAGTACCGGAACAGGAGCCAGTTCTGGAGACCGCCCGCCTGCGCGGCCACGATGTCCTGCAGGGAGAGGCTCCCCACGATCATGACCGGTATGAGCAGGATCATCACCGCCGGGATCTCGTAGGAGACGATCTGGGCCGCCGAGCGCATCCCCCCGAAGAGCGCGTACTTGTTGTTCGAGGCCCAGCCCGCCATGATCAGCCCCACCGTGGAGAGGCTCGCCACCGCGGTGACGTAGAACACGCCGACGTTCAGGTCGGCCGTCTGCAGGTGGCTGCCGAACGGGACCACCACGAAGGGCAGGAAGGCCCCCACATTGACGATGCAGGGAGCGAGGACGAACAGCACCTTGTCCACCCCGGCGGGGAAGATGGCTTCCTTGAAGAGCAGCTTCACCGCGTCGGCCACCGTCTGCAGCATCCCGTGCGGGCCCACCCGCTTGGGGCCGATGCGGTCCTGCATGAAGCCCGCGATCTTGGTCTCGGCGTACACGTAGACGATGGGGCCCAACGCCATGAACGTGACGATGAGGATGGCCGGCACCACCGTCCCCAGGGAGATCAGCACCCAGGCCGGGGCGCCGGCCAGGCCGGGGACGAGCTTGAGAAGGAGTTGAGAAGTAAAGTCCATCGTTAGCGGCCGGGGACAGTGGGCAATGCTACCTCGCCCACGAGTAACGGGCGGCGAGCGGAGCGGGATTCACCCCCATTCGGGGGCAGGCTCCCGCGGAGCGAGCGGGGGGTCTGGGGGGTGCGACGTAGCACCCCCCAGCTCAATAGCTGATTGGGTCGCTCCGTCATCGATCGATCTCACCAAGGACGACGTCCAGCGACCCAATCAGCGCGATGATGTCGGCGATCATCATGCCTTTGGCGAGGACGTGGAAGACGCTCATGGCGGTGAAGCAGGGGCTCTTCACCTTCACCCGGTAGGGGTTGACGCCGGTGCCGTCGGCCACCACGTAGTAGCCGAGCTGGCCGCGGGGGGCCTCGGAGCGGGAGTAGACCTCGCCCTTCGCCGGCTTCACCCGCTTCGGCACCTTCTCGTGGACGTCGGCCCTCTCCGTCTTCTCGAGCAGGTCCAGGGCCTGGTGGATGATCTTCGAGCTCTCCGCCATCTCGATGCAGCGCACCCAGTTCCGGTCGAAGCACGAGCCCACCGGCCCGAACTCGCCCTTGCCCACCGGCACCGTGAACTCGAACCGGTCGTACCCGCAGTAGGGGTGGTCCTTGCGCAGGTCGCGGGGCAGGCCGCTCCCCCGCAGGTTGGGCCCCGTCAGGTCGTAGGAGATGGCCAGCTCCACCGGGCAGACGCCCACTCCCGCCGTCCTCTTGATGAAGATCTTGTTCCCGATGAGCAGGTCCATCAGCTCGGGGATCGTGATCGCGTCGTACTCCCGGAGGAACTGCCGGCAGGCCTTGACGAAGCCTTCGGGCAGGTCGTGGCTGACCCCGCCCACCCAGTTGTAGTTGTAGAGGAGCCGGGCCCCGCAGGTCCACTCGAAGAGGTCGAGGATCTTCTCACGGTCGCGCAGCAGGTGGAGGAACGGGGTGAAGGCCCCGATGTCCATGCCGTAGGTCCCCACGGCCACGCAGTGGGAGGCGATCCGCTGCAGCTCGGCCATGATCACGCGGATCGTCTGGACGTACGGGCTGGTCTCGATCCCCAGCAGCCTCTCCACCGCCAGGGCGTAGCCGAGGGAGTTGCCCATGGAGGCCACGTAGTCCATCCGGTCCGTGTAGGGGATCACGCCCGGATAGTCGACGCTCTCCGCGTGCTTCTCGAAGCAGCGGTGGAGGTAGCCGATGTGGGGGCGCGCGGCCTTCACCACCTCCCCGTCGGTCTTCAGCTCGATGCGCAGCACCCCGTGGGTGGAGGGGTGCTGCGGTCCCATATTGAGGACCATCTCGTCGGTCTCGAGGTCCTCGAGCTTCCAGTCGGCGGCGCCGCTGCCGATGAGCGTTGCCGCCACCTTCAGTCCTCGACGTGCCGATTCGGAGGCGTGAAGTCGAACGGCCCCACCCCGATCTTCTCCCCGCCCATGGCCCGCTCCGCCATCTGGGCGGTGGGCTTCACGTGCATGCCGTTGTAGAAGTCGGGGTCCTGCCAGTCCTTGCGCAGGGGGTGGCCGATCCAGTCGTCGGGGAGCAGGATCCGGCGCGGGTCGCTGTGTCCGGCGAAGACGATCCCGAACATGTCGTAGGCCTCGCGCTCGTGCCAGTTGGCGACCCCCCAGATCCCCTCGACCGTGGGCACGGACGGGCTCTCGCGAGGGAGGTGCACCTTGAGCGCGAAGGTGTGGGCGTGCCGGTAGGAGAGGAGGTGGTAGACCACCTCCATCCGCGGGGGGGTCTCCTTCGGGTAGTCGACCGCGGAGAGGCACATCAGGTTGTCGAAGGCCAGCCCGGGATCGCTCTTGCAGAAGCCCGCCACCTCGACGATGGCGTCCGCGGCCACCACCGCGAACGGGCTCGCCACCTCGAGGTTCGCGCCCGTGACCCTGTCGGCGAACTTCCCGACCAGCCGCTCGTGGATGGCCTTCGCGTCCATCGTCTTACTTGACGGCCTCGGGGGCCATGGAGGCGCCGGCCAGGCTGCCCAGGGTCTCGCCCTTGCGGCGGAACACGCGGTCTTCCTGGATCTTCTCCTGGAGCTTCATGATCCCGTAGAGCAGCGCCTCCGGCCGGGGCGGGCAGCCCGGCACGTAGACGTCCACCGGCACCACCTCGTCCACGCCCTTCAAGACGTGGTAGCCGAAGCGCCAGTAGGGGCCGCCGTTGTTGGCGCAGGAGCCCATGGAGATCACGTACTTGGGCTCGGGCATCTGCTCGTAGAGCCGCTTCACCCGGGTGGCCATCTTCAAGGTCACGGTGCCGGCCACGATCATGAGGTCGCTCTGACGCGGGGTCCCGCGGGGGATGAGACCGAAGCGGTTCCAGTCGTAGCGCGTGCCCCCGGTGGCCATCATCTCGATCGCGCAACAGGCCAGGCCGAAGGTCATCGGCCACAGGCTCGACTTGCGGGCCCAGTTCACCAGGCTGTCCACGGTGGTGGTCACGACGTTCTCGTCGAACCGGTTCTGGATGACGCCCGTGATCTCCGGCATCTAGCTCCTGTCCTCCACCCGGACCCACTCGAGGTCGCCCTTGCGCCAGACGTAGACCAGGGCCACCACGAGGATGCCGACGAAGACGAGCCCCTCCACGAAGGCGAGGAGGCCCAGCTGCTTGAAGACGACCGCCCAGGGGAGGAGGAAGACCGCCTCCACGTCGAAGACGATGAAGATCAGGGCGAAGACGTAGAAACGGATGTTGAACTGGATCCAGGCGGAGCCCTGGGGGTTCTCGCCGCACTCGTACGTGGTGAGCTTCTCCTCGCTGAACCGGTGTGGGCGGATCACCCACCAGAGGACGAGGTTCACGGCCAGGAAGCCGATGACCACCACCAGGAAAGTCAGGATGGCGGAGTGGGCCGCCAGGAAGTCACTGCTCGGAGGAACGGTCGGCATCTGATCTCCTGAGGGACCGCGGAGAACTGAGTCCAACGGCAGCCGGCCCTGCAAGTGGCCGGACGATAACAGAAAGCCGCCGGCCAAGCAAAGGCCGCGTATCGCGCCGTCGGTGGTCGGGGGTGGCTACGACCCTGCGATGGCCTAGAACCAGGCCGGCCTGCAGGTGGACCGGTAGGCCCCCGGGCCACGCCGCACGTAGCCGCTCGCGGTCAGGATGTCGTATTGCTCGTTGAAGGATTGGCTGTTCTTGAGCGCGATCTCCTCGCCGTCCCAGAGGGCGCAGTAGCCGCGCCCGCCGAGCACCTTCACGAGGTTGTTCGTGTACCCCTGCTCGTTGAGGACCTTCGGGGCCCGGTAGGCCCGCTGGTCCGTCATGTCGAACAACTGCGGATTCTGGTTGATCACCTGGTCGATCGCCCACTCGACGTCCCCCGCGAAAGCGCCGCTCTGATACACGCAGCTCGTGGCCGGGCTCTGCGACGGCAGGCCGCAGCCGCTGCTCGTCGGGGGCGGGTTGGGCCCGGGTGTCGGTCCGGGAGCGGGCGCCTGGGTCGTCGGCGGAGGTGGCGGGGTCGGAGTCGGCAGAATCACCGGGATGATGATGGGAGTCAGCGCGGTGGGCGTCGTGATCGGCGTGGGCTGCGAGGGCAGCCTCTCGGTGATGACGTTGCTGATGAGATTGCAGGCTGCGAGGAGCCCGTAGGCCAGGCCGAGGCATGGAAGGATGAGGACGCTCTTCCGCAAAGGCTCCTCCTCTAGAAGTGACTTGAGGAATTTTACATTAAGTTCTCATTAATACAAGGAGTTTTTGCAGTCGTGCTGGCGACGCACGAATACAATATCTGGTGTGTCCTCAAGGGGATACCACCAGATCTAGGGTTCGGCATCGGTGCGTCGGTAGACGACAACCTCGGGATTGACCTTTCCAAGGTTGGTTCGCAGGGGCTCCCGGCCGGTGCGCTCGACGAGGAGGGCCGTATCCAGAAGCGGCCAGGGCGGGTGGTAGCGGTACCGCCACGCTTCCTGGTAGCCCAGCGTGCCGGCCTCGAGTCCCTCGTACAGCGCGTGCTCCGCGCTCGCGTCGTCGGCCCGGGCGGCGTAGTCCGCGTTCACGACCACGTACGCGGGCTTCAGCGTCTCGATCCGCGCGATCGCGGCGCCGATCGGCCGCGCATTCAACCCGAGGAGCCGCGGCAGGTACTCGGCCGGGCCGATCGCTCCCCCCAGGCCCGCTCCCGCGTTCGCGCGCAGCCAGTCCTCCGCCGCGTAGCGCGCGTCGTTCGTCATCGACAGGTCGAGGCCCACCACGCGGGTGGCGCCGTAGGCGATGGTGATGGCGGCCGCGCCCCGAGCCGTGGCCCGCACCCAGCCGCGCGCATTCCACCCCTGCGACAGCCATCGGCCACCGAAGAGCGCGGCCACCACGGCCAGGGGCAGCGCGAAGCGGTCGTAGACGTAGAGGACCACGGACAAGAAGCAAACGTAGAACGAGACGGCCGGGACGAGCAGGACGAGCCATCGCCCCTCGCGCCGGCGGGCCGCCTCGACGAGCCCGAGCAGGCCGATCACGAACCCCGGCAGCCCCAGGGTGAACGCAAGATGGCGGAGGGTGCTCGCGAGCAGGGCCGCGTGGCCTCCCAGGTCGTTCGAGAACTCGCGGAAGTCCTGGCTCGCCCGTCCCGTGATCAAGGCGACGTGGGCCCGGAACCCGTCGGGGTTGCCCGCCACGTTGTGGATGGCCAGGAAGAGCGCGGCCGCCACCGCGCCCGCCAGCAGCGTGTCGGCGTTCAGGAGCGCGTTCACGGGACGGGCCGTCCCGTGCTCCCTGCGGTCGTGACGGTGGCGGGCCCCCGCGACCAGCGGCACCGTCAGGGCATAGAGGCCGTAGGCCTGGTCCTTCGTGGTCACCGCCAGCACCGCGGTCGCCGCGAGCAGCAGGTAGTCGCGACGTCGGTGCCGGTCCAGGACCTTCAGCAGGAACAGCAGCGACAGCACCCACCAGAAGAGGTACGGCACCTCCAGGTTTGCGAGCTTCGCGTAGTAGACGAAGGGGGCCATGAGCGCGGTGATCGCGGCGGCCAGGAGGCCCGCGCGCCGGTCGCCCGCCTCGCGGCCACAGCGGTAGACGAGCAGCAACGTGCCGGCGGCCATCAGGAGGCTCAGCCCGCGTCCGATGAGGAACAGCCGGTGATAGGCCTCCGGCGGCAGCGGCATTCCCGTGGGGAGGTGTTCGGCCTTCAACCCCGGGGCGTAGAGGACCGACAGCAGGTAGTAGTGAAAGGGCGGGTACTTGTCGTGCCAGCCGCCGCTGAAGTGGCGGCTCATCCCCTCGAGAACGGCCGAGGGCAGCAGCTCGTCGGGCGCCCAGCCCGATGGACTCGGCAGCCCCCAGTCGATCGCCCAGGCGTTCAGGCCGAAGCTCAGGAGCAGCAGGAGGCCGAGCGCGAGCCGATCGGCGCCCGCCTGCTCGCGCTTCTCGGAAGCATCCATCGAACGCGGGATGCTAGCACGGTGCCCAGGACAGCCTGGACCGCCCGGGGGGCTTCTGCTACGATTCGGGTTCGCGCGGGAGAAGATCCGGCGCGACCCGCCACCCGGCCGGCGTAGCTCAGCGGTAGAGCAGCTGATTCGTAATCAGCAGGTCCTCGGTTCAATCCCGAGCGCCGGCTCCATTTTTTCAAACACTTAGAGAGCCTACTCGGTGCAGATGCCTGCCCCTCGCTCATCTGGGTTGCAGGTGGGTTGCAGCCGGCCGAGGGCACGACCTGCCGCGGAGTTTCGTGACCGGTTCTGCTTCGTTCCCTCAGTTGGCTCGCCACGTTGACCTAGAAACCGGAGCCTCTAACCCTCGGCCGCGGGGGTTGCGGGTGCTACTTCCAAGGGTGGCCGCTCACCGCGTTTCAGCAAAAGCCCCGCGAGACGCGGTACGAGGTCTACGACGACGATGTCGAGTGCTTCGGGGTCCGCGTGACATGAAACTCGGCCCCACTCTCAACGAGCACAGACTGGCGGTCGCCCGGCATGCTAGGCGCGCGAGGCCAACGCTCGGCGTAGCAGGCGAGCCTGGGGAGGACATCCAGCCCAGTGCAAGTCAACTGCTCACGGAGCCCACAAGGATTCCCGGGCATGGGACCGCGTCCTTCGTGCCGGAGACTCCGCCCTCGCAGGTGGGCTGACAACCGCCGCAAACGAATCCATCACGCCCTTGTCATAGACGCCTGGGACGGGCGCGTCAGCCCGCCGCTTTACGGCAGCAGACGGGATCCTGCGGAGGGCGCGGACGGACACACCGGCGGTCGTCTGCGCTAAACTTCTCCCTTTCTCGACGAGGCACACCGCGATTTCGAGAGGGCCCGCGGCCCCCTTCAACATGCGTGGCTCGAATCAGGCACCGTCACAAGGCCGAAGTGGCCGACGCGACCGATGAAGTCCTTGGAGAGATTCGCCGTCGACGCAGATACTCGCCCCATTAGCTCAGTCGTGACCTCGCTTGAGGCCCACGAGTCTCAGGTCGCGCGCCCGAATACTACTGATGCGGCAGAGATTCTCACCCATCTAGCCGAAGCATATAGGCGTATCGGTCAGTTTCGCAGCGCTTTGAAGCTCTACTCGAAGGGCCTCCGGATGTGGACTCGCCTCGGAGTTGAGTACCGGATCTGCTGGTGCCTCTGGGGTATCGGAACAACCCTTCGCGTCGCTGGGAAGCTGCGCGACTGCATACCGTGGCTTCGCGCGGCTGCCCAGGTTGCTCGTTCCTGTGGCGAACGGCGCTGCTATCTTTGGGCGCAAGCCGAGATGGCTGAGTGCCTGAGAATTGTTGGTGAGCGCCGCGGTGCGCTCCGCGATCATCTTGACCTTCGCCATGAGTTTGGTCAGATGGGCGACCTGAAAGGTGTGTGCTGGGCCCATGCTGGAATCGCCCAGATCTACCGAATGGAAGGCAATCATCCAGGAGCGATGCAGTCCTATAGCGCCGCTCTGCTGACGGCAGGGGAAGCACACGACCTGGTAAACGCAGGCTACGCCCTCCGGGGGTTGGCGGAGATAGCAAAGGAGTCCGGCGACACATCAATGGCGTGGGTGTTGGGACACTCCGCCTTGGATCACTTCCGTCACAAGGGGTACCCCACTGGTGAGGCATATGCATTGAAGACATTGGCGGACGTCGCCGCTCGCTCCGGTCAGGTCCCTGAAGCCATTTCGCTGGCCGAGCGATCCGTCCTACTCTTCCAGGAGATCGGGAAACCACGTGGAATCGCATTCGCGCTAAAGACGCAGGCTGATGTTGTGGCGCTCTTCGATGCGCCAGAGGCAGCACGCCGCCTATATGACGAGGCTCGGCGACGTTTCCTACAACTCGGCATTCGCAACTTGGCGGGTTTTGACCCGGCGAGAGCAGCATCTATGCTCAAGGCGGGACAACGCACTCCTATTTCGCCCTTCAGGGGGCGATTGCTGAACCTATCGTGTCCCACCGACGCGCTGCTCACGTAGCTGCTCTCCTCCGTCACCCGCGGCTTGTCCTGTTCGTGGGAGCCGGCGTTTCGAAAGACGTGCCAGCAGGGCTCCCACTTGGCGGCGAACTTGCGGCAGCGATCCTCGAGACCGTCGCCCAGAAGGATCGGTTTCTTGCGCACCACACGACAAGACTCCGACGGTACGCAGTTGAGGGCCGATCGGGGTGCCGCCTCGAAGTCCTCCTCGAGATAGGTCGGCAGGGTATAGGTGGAGCGGTCGTGCGCCTGTTACGCCTCTTCGGCCTGGGCGAGCCCAACCTCTATCATCTTACGCTCGCCAAGGCCCTCTCAGCTGGGCACGACGTTGTCACTACGAACTTCGACGACCTGATTGAGCGCGCTTTCGAGGGGTTACACGGGCACAGGCCAGTCGTCATCGTCCGGAAGGCGGACCTCATGGCACGTCGCCCACGGGGCCGCCACGGCCGTCTGTTTAAGATTCACGGTTCACTCAAGGACGGCAGCGGCCGTAATGGTGAACTTACCATCCAGGCCACTCTTGCCTCGCTCGCCGACGGCTTGGCTTCTTGGAAGAGGCGGCTACTCGAGGCAATGCTGCACGGACGTCCTGTCCTGTTCTGTGGTTACAGCGGCGGCGATGGCTTCGACCTCAACGCGGTGCTCAGACTCGAGCACGTAGGTCGATCGTATATCTGGATTCGCTACTTGAAGGGACCACTGCGAATATCGGCGGTCGACCGCATCCCGGCGGTGAGAGCCAAGACCTTGCCCTTCCTGTCACTGCTCGTGCCCCATCCGGGGTCGGTTCTTGTCGAGGGCAGACCGCTGAGCCTACTAAACCGACTACCATACGCCGCCTCTCGAGGAGGCCGTCGCGCGCCGATTGCAGGGGTGGCCTGGCGCCCGGCACTTGAACTCGAGTTGGAACGACTGCATCTATCAGTATTCACGCGCACACGTTTTGTTGCCAAAGTGCTGCAGTACAACCGGCAATGGGGACCGGCTCAGCAGTGCCTCGACCTGAATGGCCGACAGTCGCGGGGGCTCCAGCGCGCGATAGCCCAGGACGATGTCGCGCAGTTCCAGTTCCTTCGGAGGGACTTCAAGCGCGATCTGTATTGGCGACGGTCAGCACGGCGCGTCGCACGTCGATACGCCACGCCGGAAGGTCGCAACATCGTAGCGCGTACGTGGCTAGGTTCGGGTGAGGCGTACCGACAGACCGCAATGTATAGGAGAGCGGTGCAGTGTTTTCGGCGCGCCAAGGAAATATACGACCGGCTCGATCGTCCCGCCAAGACAGCCTATGCGCTCGCCGGGATCGCTGGAATACACCGCATGGAAGCCCGATTCGGAACCGCTCGCCGCACCTACGGGGCGGCGATGGACCAGTTTCAGAGGGGCAGGGATCTACACGGTCTCCTTTACGCGCGATGGGGACTCGCGGAACTCTACAAGTACCGGGGCGATGTCGCTGATGCGGAAGGGCTATACGCTGACGTGCTCGCCCAGGCCCTTGACATGGGCTTTGCCACTCTCGCCGCCTGGGCGCAATGGGGGCGCGCAGAGCTGTGCCGTCTTAGAGGAGAGTTCCGGGCGGCCGCGCAACTATACGAGAGCGCCTTGAGTGGCTTCGGCGATCACGACGTCGCCGGCCGCTCTTGGGCTCTGGAGGGACTGGCACAGTGCTCGATCACGTCGGGCACCTCGCCTAGCCGATATCTCCGCTTGGCCGCAAAGGGCTTCACCTCGGTGAATGCACGCTTCGGCTTGGCCGCCGTGTCCTTGGATCGAGTTCTCGCCGCGTTAACGGCTGGCCGCCGAGCCATTGCCACCGAGCGAGTGGGCGGGTTGTGGCAGCTTGCCCTCGGGCCAAAGGAGCGCGCCCACGGTCACCTGCTGACGGGGATATGGCGCGCTCGGACGCACACGCCTGGTGCCAAGAGATCCTTCAACCGCGCTCTGGCGAGCTACGAACTCAGAGGTATGAAACACGCGTTTGTGGCCGCCGTCGTGGTGGCCCTGGAGGAGCTCCCGCAGTGGGCTGCGGGCGCAAGCGCAAGGCGACATGTCCGAAAGGCCGTCGGGCTTGCGTCTGCAAATGACTACCGTCGCGAGGTAACGGCGCTCGCCAACGTGTCGGCCAGGGCGCGCACCTCAAGTGGTCGATTGCCCCGCTACGCCCTGACACTCTACTAACTAGCCGGCCCTACCGCTCCTTCAGACACTATCCGCCCGAGAACGGCCCAGAATATCTGCGGAGACCGCTTTACTGGCCGGAGATCGAATGCCAGCGAAGTATAGCTCCGCCATTCGACTAGGCCCGCGCTCGCAAGGAGGTCCCTGGACGGCCTTTCAGCCATGACGGCGACGATTCCGTCTGACGCCTCAATTGCAGGTGCGGGCGCAGTTGAGGCCATCAAATGTCTTATGACGGAAACGGCATCCCTCGCATCAAGGGATTGTGCCAAGAACAGCCTCGGTATGTTTATGAGTCCAGATACGTCGACGATTGCCGGGACACGATCGGATACCATGCATCCGGCGACTACATGACTGCCACAGAGTGCCTGTCTTACGGTTCTCGTCCGTTCGAGACCGTGGCGCTGATACGCGCGCGCTGCTCGCCTTACACAAGGGAGATGGCGACCCAGGGCCAACGTGCAGTCAAGAAGGGGAGCGCCTGACGTCGCAACCTCCGAGTAGCCACTGATCGCGGGATCGCTTGAAAGCGTGACGACTGCTTCCTCTCTTGTGGGTAAGGACCCTGACAAGCTGCGCCGCCAGAGTTCAAGGCGATTCATGGCCACAGCGGAGTGACTCACTTGGCCGACGCGCTCACGTAGCCTATTGAGGAAGCCACCCATTGGTGCATTGGCCTCCCGAAAGTGCAGAAGTACCGTGTGCGCTGTCCTCTCTCTGAGGAGGAACTCAACGGCCCTCCTGAGAAGGACCCTCACAACCATCGAGCCTCGGGCTGAACGGTCGATAGCGAGATGGTGAATCAGCCAAGAGTGATCGGTGAATCGCGAGAGAGTGATTGTGCCGAGAACTTGCAGCGCGCGCGTGGCGAGAAGAGTGACGGTTGGGGAGCCCGGAGGCGCGATCTTGGTTGTGGCGGAAGGAAGGTGTTGCTGGGCGGCCTGGAAGTACGGCGCCTTGTCGGGATAGACGTATCCTGACCGGTCGAGAAGCGCGAGCCACTGACGTAGCTGCGTTCGAGAAGAGGCCCTGACGACTTGGAGTCTCTCCGTCATGAGCTGACGGCGAAGGATAGCATTCGTTCGCGCCGCGAGATCGACCGGTCGGGGAGCGCCCCCAATCAGCGATCGACGCGGGACTCGGCCAGATCAAGTCGCCACTTCGGCCCGGGTTGAGGTTGCAGGAAGCCTGCGACTACCCCCGAAGTCGTCTGTGATGATGAACCGCGCCTCAGCCAGAAAACCAACTGGCTTCGGGGGCGGCTGCTGAGCGGGACCGGCGAGGCCGAGCTGAAGGGTAATTGGTCAGCCTAACCTCGACTCCACCTTTCACGCGGACGCGCACATGGGTGCGCGTCCGGCACGGCGCCATTCAACCGCGGGTACCTGCCGGCGCCGCGGACAGGAGTGGAGATGCCGACGGCAATGGCAAGGCTCGCAACGAGCTGTTCCGGCGCGGCTGGGTACCTCGACCGCCACCGTCACTTGCAGCACTCGTCCAGCTACCTTCGGACGAGGCCGGTCGCGGTCGGCGGGCCAGCTTGGAGCGATACTCTTTGGGGCGAAGACCTTCTGGGTTCGGCCATCTCCAGTATCCCGAGAACATCGTCCTCGGAGCCTGAAGGGTGGTATTCGCCGAGTCGCCATCGCGGGCCAGTCGGGTCGTAGTCGTATGACACCTTAGGCGCTTTCGAGAAGTGACCCAGGTCTGCTCGCCAAAATGGACCCACCCCCTGGTGTCTGGTCTGGCGCCGGAGTAGTCGGCGAGTTGGGGTCCCTGGTCGTCGTCCACACTCCCGGGGATGGCGACAAGGAAGCGGTGTTGTTCTTGCCGGAAGTGGTTTCGGCCCCATCGATCTGCTGAAGGGACGCAGAGGAGCTGCTCGCCGGCGTGTCGTCTTGCGCGGCGTCGGCGTACAGCGTGTGTTCGCCGCGAGAAGGAGCTCCAGGACTTTCGTGTGGAGGAGCGTCGGCGGCAGCGGGAATGCCGGGTGCGGCGGCGCCAGGCGGGACTTGCGGGAGCTTTCGGGGCGGTTTCGGAGGGGCTGTCACGCGCCGGCCTCTCGACGGAAGCGGCTGAGCTGGAAGGACAAGTCCTCGAAAGTTGGGACAAGACCGTGCGGATGTCACGCGCCGGTCTGCGCCGGAATCTTCAAGCCCTGCTTGGTCGGAATCGAGAAGACGTGGGCCAAGGTGGGACAGGGGACCTCCTCTGTCACGCGCAGGCCTCTTTTCCCAAGTCCCTTGGATTCTGAAGGAAGGCGCCGTTTCCTGGGACAGGGTGTCACGCGCCGGTCTGGTCAGCGACGTGGGCGGCGCGAGATCCTCGGCGCACGGCACGGGACCGCCGCGGTGGTGGCCAGCCGCGCGGGCTTCGGGGATGGACCTGGAATTTCACCAGCTCGAGATGCCGTACGAGCACCTGCACCTGCGGCGCCGGGAGCGGGAGCGGCGGCTTCTCTCGTCGCTCGCGGAGAAGGGCCAGCAGGTGCCGATCGTGGTGGTGGCACTTTGCGAGGATCCGGGCCGGTACCAGGTGATCGACGGCCACAAGCGTGTGCGTCTTTTGCAGCGGCTGGGGCAGGACACGGTCGAGGCGACGGTGTGGGACATGACCGAGGCGGAGGCGCTGGTCCTTCTCCGGTCGCTCCGGGCGGCGGAGGGAGAGACGGCGATCGAGCAGGCTTGGCTCCTCCAGGAACTCCGGAATCTTCCCCTGAGCCACGAGGATCTGGCGAAACGGTTTGATCGGAGCGTGGGCTGGGTGTCTCAGCGACTCGCCCTGGTGGAGATCCTGCCCGTCTCGGTCCAGGAGCACATCCGCGGGGGTCTTATCCCGGCCCAGGCGGCGATGAAGTACCTGGTACCCCTGGCGCGTGCGAAGCGTGAGGACTGCGAGGCGTTGTCGGAGGCGATCGCGAAGCACCACTTCACGAGCCGCGAGGTGGGCGAGCTGTACCGCGCTTGGCGTGAGGGACCTTGGGACATGCGCCGGCGGGTCATCGAAGACCCGAAGCTCTTCTTGCGCGTGAAGCGTGAGCTCGAGGAAGAGCACCCCGCTCCTGTGCACGCCGTGGAGGGGCTGCTCCGGGACCTTGATCTCGTGGGACGGCTGGCGCGGAGAGTCGAGCGGCGGTGGCGAGAAGGATCCGGGGTCATAGAGCCAAGAGAGAGGGAGGAGGTGCGGCTGTGCCTCGAGCAGGCGCTTGCGGACTTGGGCCGGCTTTCGAGACGGATCGAGGAGGACGGGTGTGCTGAGCCAGAGCGTGCGGACGGCGATCCTGGAGCTTCACAGCAAGGGTGTGGGGAAGAGGCAGATCGCCCGGACGCTGAAGGTGTCGCGCCTGGTGGTGCGGAAGCTGATCCGACTGGCCTCGGCCAGCTCGCCTCGCATGAGCCGCGAGGAGAAGGCCGAGCCGTATCGGAGCGAGATCCTGGATCTGTTCACCTCGTGCAAGGGGAACCTGGTCCGAGTCCATGAGGAGCTTCTGGCGTCGGGGGCGAAGCTGTCCTACCCGGCCCTCACGGCCTTCTGCCGGCGGAGCGGAATTGGCCAGAAGCCGACTCCTGCTTCGGGGCAGTACTCCTTCGAGCCGGGCCAGGAGATGCAGCACGACACTTCGCCCCACGAGATCGTGCTCAGCGGGAAGACGCGTCTCGTGCAGACGGCCTCGGCGGTCTTGTGCTATTCGCGGATGCTCTTCTTCCACTGCTTCCCGACCTTCCAGCGTTTCGACTGCAAGGTCTTCCTCACCCAGGCCCTGGAGTATTTCGGCGGGGCCACCTCCGTCGTCATGATCGACAACACCCACGTGGTGGTGCTCAAGGGGACGGGTGCTTCGATGATCCCCGTCCCGGAGATGGAGAGCTTCGCCGAGCGCTACCACTTCACCTTCCACGCCCATGAGCTGGGGGATGCCAACCGCTCGGCCCGTGTGGAGTGGCCTTTCCGCTACATCGAGGGGAACTTCTTCCCGGGAAGGAGATTCTCGGACTGGGCCGACCTCTCCTCCCAGGCCCTTGAGTGGTGCGACAGGGTCAACGGAAAGTACAAGCGCCACATCCGGGCGGTGCCCCGGGAGCTCTTCGCTTTCGAGAAGCCCCGCCTACATCCGCTGCCCGTCTGGGTCCCCGAGGTGTACCGGCTCCATCAGCGGATCGTGGACCTCGAAGGGTACACAAGCCTCCACACCAACCGCTATTCGGTCCCGGCGGAGTGGGTCGGCCGTCGGGTCGAGGTCAAGGAGACCAAGGACCGTGTCGAGATCTGCGACGGAAAGAAGAGTGTCTCCCACTCCCGCCTCCTCGACCCCATCGGCCAGCGGGTCACCGCGCAGGAGCACCGGCCGCCGAGGGGGACGGGGATGAAGAAGACGGCCCATCGGTCTCCCGAGGAGGGGGTCCTCTCGAAGCTCGCCCCGGATCTGGTGGGCTACGTCACGGCGCTCAAGAAGCGGGGGCGGAAGCAGACGACCCTGGCCCTGCGCCATCTGCTTCGCATGGTCCGGGAGTACCCCGAGAAGCCGCTTCGGGACGCGATCGCAGAGGCAGAGCGGTACGGGCTCTTCGACCTCGACCGCGTCGAGCGCATGGTGCTGCGCAGGGTGGCTTCGGACTACTTCCGCCTGAGAGGCGACGGCACGGGAGGAGACGATGACGGAGGAGCTTGAGCAGCTGCTCAGAAACCTGCACCTCAAGCGCATCCTCGAGATCTACGACGAACACCTCAAGGTCGCCGAGAAAGAGGACATGACCTACACGGACTTCGCCCTCGGCCTGCTGCGGCCGCAGTGGCACGCCCGGCAGGAGCAGAGCCTGGAGTGGCGCATCAAAAGGTCGGGGCTGCCCGAGCTGTGGACCCTCGACAGCTTCCCCTTCTCCAAGCAGCCCGGGGTGAACCGGCGTCAGATCCGAGCCTTCGCCGAGCTCGACTTCATCGCCAAGGCCGAGAACATCGTCTTCATCGGCCCCACCGGCGTCGGCAAGACCGGGCTTGCCAGCTCCCTCCTCCTCAAGGCCCTGCAGAACGGCTACCGAGGCCAATTCATCCGGGCCCAGGACCTCTTCGACGAGATGTACGCCTCGCTCGCCGACCGCTCCTCACGCCGGCTCGTGAACCGGCTCGCCCGCCTCGACGTCCTCTTGATCGACAGCTGGGCTACGTGAACTGCCGGCCCGAGCAGGCCAACATCTTCTTCAAGCTCATGGAAGAGCGCTACCACAGGAAGGCCACCCTCATCTCTACGAATCTCCCCTATGCGGAGTGGCACAACCTGCTGGGGAACAAGTCCATGGTCGACGCGCTGCTGAGCCGGCTACGCCACTACTGTCACACCGTCACCATCGACGGCCCGTCGCTGAGGGACCCCCAGGGCTGAGCGCACTCGTGGACCGCCACGTCTACGTCAAGGCCGTCCTCGACCACTACCGCCGCACCCCCGGCACCCTCGGACACTCTCGCCCTGAAGACCGGCGACTTGCCGCGGCCCTCTACGACCGCGGCGTCTTGCTCGAACAAATCGACGCGGCCCTCCTCCTCGCCACCGTACGGCGCACCTTCCGCCCCAAGGACGCACCTCCCCTCAACCCCATCCGATCCCTTCACTACATCCTTCCCCTCCTCGACGAGATCCGCATGAATCCTCCAGACCCCGCCTACCTGCGCTACCTCCAGTGGAAGCTCGATCAGCAGGCCGGCACCGACAGACCTCTCCCCACGGGCTCCTCTCGCTGACCTGACGCGCCTCACGGCGAGGATGTGTGACGGGTGCGACCGCTCAGACCCCCCGCGGGCCACGCCTTCGGCGTGGATGAAATCGAGGGCCCTCGCCGGTCAGCGCACCCCGAAACCCTGATCCGCGCCTGGGTCACTTCTGACAAGCACAGGTGGGTCACTTCTGACGAGCGCCTAAGCCTTCGCGAGCTTTCTCGCCAAGCCGATCGCGGCGCGAACACCCTTCGCCGCCCTGAGCACCTTGACTCGCGCCTTCTGGCTAGGCTTGAGGCTCCGGAGGTGGCCCATGTACTGGCCCTGCAACCTCAGGGCGGCTCGCCGCGCCGACGTCAGCCTGAGCTTGCGGCCCTTGCGGCCTCGGCCAGATGGGTTCCCAGAGTCGCGAGTGGCGGCTTGCAGCGCTGGGGCGAGACGCCCGAGTGCGCTCGCGATCGTCGTAAGCGACCTCCGGATCGCCAGGATGTCTCTGCTGACTGACCGTCGGCGCGTTTTCGGCAAATAGGCCCCCAAGGCTGAGACAGCGACCGAATCGTACTACGGCGTCCCGGTGACCGGTCCCGGGGTCCGCGAAGGGGGAGCTCCTCGCGGGGCGCCTGGGTTGCGGAACCAGGACGATTAGTGTTTCAGGGGGCAGCCGGCCGTCGCAGGCCGTGCCGCCCGTGAGGTGCGACCCATGTGTGACCGATGCGCGTGTGTCGGACGACCTTGGGTCACAGGTTCGCCAACACGCCTGCGCGGATTCCCTAGCTCCGTGTCTTGACCGCGGGCGCGCATGCGAGGTAACCTTAAAGCTCGTAGTCTCTAGAGCCTCGCGCTGATCCGGTTGCGGCTATGGATGGCAATACAAAGAGACGGCACGTCTTCATCAGTCACCATCACGCCGACGACGAGGAGGTAGGCAAGCTCACTGACCTCCTGGCAGGTAGGGGTTACGACATCAGGAATAGTTCAATACGAGCGAAACCAGCGAACCAGCAGCGCTTGGATCGCGGTCTGGTAAAGGACGACACGATCCGGCGGCTCTTGCGGATGAAGATCTCTTGGGCCACAACGGTTGTGGTGCTCATAGGCAAAGACACGCATACCAGGCCCTGGGTCGATTGGGAAGTCAAAGAGGCCAATAGACAAGGGAAGAGAATCGTCGGCGTGTACATCCGAGGTGGGACGGACGCGGACAGCCCGGCGGCGTTGGAGCGGTATGCGTCCGCCATCGTGGGGTGGAACTCAGATCGCGTACTCGCGGCCATAGATGGCGCCGCCTATCCGTTTGAACTGCCCGATGGCACTCCCCGCCCGCCGGCTCATCCTGGCACGTCAGTTAAGTGCTGATTCGTGTCGAGAACCTACATGTATGTGGTTGATAGGGACTTCGGCTTCGCTCCGAACCCCTTCCACGGCTACTGCACGCTGGCGGCATGCAAGCCTGGCATCCGAGCTAGAGCCGAGCTTGGCGACTGGGTGGTCGGAATGGGCGGTGCCAGACTAGGGGCCACAGGTCGGTGCATTTTCGCGATGCTCGTCACTCAGTCGCTCTCATTCAACGAGTATTGGCACAGCCCCTCGCATCTCGATAAGAGGCCAGTCCGAAACGGCAGCAGAAGGATGATGGTAGGCGACAACATCTATCACTGGGAGCCTGCCACACAGACCTGGCTCCAAGCGGATTCACATCACAGCAATCCTGACGGAACACCGAACGCGCACAACATTGCGAACGACACTAAGGCGGATCGAGTACTACTATCGAGGCATTTCTTCTACTTTGGTCGCGACGCTCCGTGTGTTCCCGTCACGCTGCTCCAATCGCTATGCTTTCGGAATGGCCGCAATTACCGAGTCTTCTGTGAACCGGTGTGTGCCGACCTACTAGACTGGCTGCAGCAGACGTTCGGCGGCTCCTTGAATATCGTTCTGGCGGACCCTTTTGATTTCGAGGGTGGCAGCCAGCGATATTCTGTCGGAGACAACAAGATCAGGTGACACCCATGACCCCACGTGACCTGCAGCATGTGGTTGCGTCGTTCCGGCTCTGTCAGATGCGGTCTCCGCGGTCTCAGGAGTGTCTTCTTGCCTCGCCACGTTGTCGTCTTCGATGAGCGGCGAGCATCCGCTTGAAATGCCTGGGTAACTACGAACGGCCTGTGGGGCCGGGCCTCTGTTGCGCACCAACGCGTCGTGTCGGCCATGGCTGCACTCAAATGTTGGGAATCCTGATCTGGCCGCGCCGAGGGGCAAGATGTGTGCTCGAGCCACCTTGTGGGCCGATCTGGCATCGGGTTCGCAGTGCCTAGGATAGGACGCAACCCCGGCCCGATGGACCTACCTTGCTGAGTCGTACAAGGGCTTGGCTGCGAAACCGCTACTTAACCTCGTGGGCGCCTGTCGAACCGAGCTATAAGGCCTTCATTTCGTACAAACACGTCTCGAGCCGAACGTTCGCCGTTGTGCTGGAGAGCGCGCTGAAGGGCTACGCCCGCCCCCTCCTGAGGCGGCCGATGCGGATCTTCCGCGACGAGAAGATCGTTCGTGTCGGCGATGACCTTCCAGACATCATCCGTGCCGCGCTTGCCGGTGCCGAATACCTGATCCTGATCGCATCGCCGGACGCAGCGCGGAGCGCATGGGTCGCGGACGAACTCCAGCAATGGTGCGCCAACCTGAATCGTGCTGAGCGCCTCATCATCGTCCTCACCGTAGGAGAGATCTCCGTCGATGAAGGCAGTCGCCGTATCCGTTGGTCCGAGACCACGGCGCTGCCTGCTCTTCTTTCCGAGCACCTCACCTCGCTCCCGCTGTGGCTCGACCTCCGCGGGATGGCGGAGAAGGACTGGAGCCTGGAGAACCTCCGCTTCAGTGACGCCGTGAATTCCATCTCCGCGAGATTGCGCGGAGTAACCCCTGAGGAGATGAACGATGAGCACGTGCTTCAGCACCGGCGGAACGGCCGGATACGCAATGGAGTCATCGCATCTGTCGCGCTGATGTTGGCCGTCTCCCTCGTAACGTCGGTCCTGCTATGGTTCTCGCGGCGGGACCTACGCCACGCGTTGGATGAGGTCGTCCTCCAGCGCAACACGTCCGAATCTCGGCGGATGGCCGGGCTTTCAGCCCTGGAACGCGCCGGAAAGCGACTGGATGTAGCCGTTCTTCTTGCCTCCGAAGGCCTCCAGTTCGCGGATACGGCAGAGGCCCGGTCTTCGCTGTTGGCCAGCCTCGAGGAGTTCGCCGGGAAGGAGGCCATCATTCCCTGCCCGGACTGCAGCATCAGCGAGATGGCCTTCCGGGAGACGGAAGAAGTGCTACCGAGGGCCCTGCTTGCGGTTGGCACCACACGTGGGGACGTGCTGCTACGCGACTTGAGTCGCATAGACCCATTCGAGACGACGACGCCGCCCCTGCACCGCGCGACTGTGAACGCGATGGCGTTCAATCCGCAGGGCACCCTGCTGGCGTCCGCGGGGGTCGGCGCGGACGCTCAGCTCATCCTTTGGAAGATCGGCGACAGTTTCGACGTCAAGCCGCTGAAGCTCGTAGAGGCCCATCAGCGGATCGGGTGGGCCGTAGCTTTCAGTCCGGACGGCAGCCAGCTCGCCACCGCACGCCAAGACGGGTCCGTGGTGCTCGGCGATGTTTCGACCGACGGCATAAGGTTCCGAGACCCGCTGTTCGGGCACCAGGGCTTTGTCCTTACCGTGGCCTTCAGTCCCGATGGACACCGCCTCGCATCGGGCGGGATGGACGGCACGATCCGAATGTGGGACGTCGCCAAGGGGGCGCCCGCGCTCGAACCCTTAAGGGGCCATCGCGGCCCGGTCGGCCGTGTCGCGTTCAGCCCGGACGGGCGTCTTTTAGCCTCCGCTGGACACGATGGGACCGTTCGTTTCTGGGACGCCTCTTCGGGAAGGGCGTCGGGCGAGCCTCTCGCCGCCCACCGCGACGTTGCCTCTTCAATCGACTTTGCTCCCGACGGCGCGTCTCTCGCCTCCGCCGGTCGTGACGGCGCCGTTCTACTGTGGGACGTCGAGTCCCGCCGGCAAATCGGCGAGGTACTCCGTGGCCACAGGGGTGCCGTGAACCGGGCCCTCTTCATGTCAGCGCGGCCGAGCGCGGGTGGGACGATGGTCTTCGACGGTTCCATACTGGCGACTGCGGGCCACGACGGCAACGTCGTTCTCTGGCGGCTTAGCGGCAGAGGCCACCTGTCTCGGACAATAGCGCCCGGCAAAGCGGCTGTGGACGTGATCGCTTTCAGCGGAGGCGCCGACCTTCTCGCGACAGCCGCGGAACGCACGATCCAGCTCTTCCAGGTGGAATCGGGCGCGAAGGTCGGCCCGTCGATCGCCACTCCAGAGAGTGTCGCCGTCCTGGCGCTCTCGGTCGATGGAAGCCTGGTGGCGTCTGGGGATATCCAAGGCACGATCCAGATCTCCAGGTTGGAGAGTGGCGCCCGGATCGGCGAGCCCCTTGTCGGCGAGGACCCTCTTCTCCACGCCCTGGCCTTCAGCCCGGACACGCGCCGGCTGGCGTCTGCTGGCCAGCATGGGGTGGTAGTGTGGGACGTCGGCCGGGGTCAGGTCCTTCGGGAACTTTCCGGCGAGCACGCGGGAGATGTCTACTGCATCGCCTACAGCCGGGACGGACGCCTCTTCGCGTCCGGGGGCCGCGATGGCACGATCGTGCTGCACGATGCCGGCAGTTTGGAAACCCTAGGCACACCGTTGAGCGGTCACCTCCAGGGCGTGACCGCGCTCGCGTTTGACCGCTCGGCAAGCTCACTAATGAGTGGCAGCTTCGACGGTACCGTCCGTGAGTGGACGCTCCCGGGGGGCGAGCCTCGCGGGACGCCCCTGCGGCTGGCCGGCGCGCCGGTTCGGACCATCGCCTTGAGCCCGGACGATCGCATGCTCGCCGCCGGCGCCGCGGATGGCACGATCACCCTCTGGGACCTGGCCGATGGACAGGCCATCGGCCATCCCCTGCGTTCACATCGAACGGGCCTGGCATCACTCTCGTTCAGTCGCGACGGGCGATTCCTTGCCTCCGCTGCAGGTGATGGCCCGGCCGTGATATGGACGGTCGATCCGAGCGCCTGGAGAAAGCTTGCGGAGCAACTGGTCCGCCGTAACCTGACGCATGAAGAGTGGATCCGTTTCGTCGGATCCGGGACACCTTACCGTCGGACCTTCGCATCGTGGCCGAGCCGTTGAAGACTGCCCGAGCCTTATAGGCCAGATCGAGCGGGCACATCCTATCCGAGCAGGCCGCAGGCTTCTTCCAGGTTATCGAGTCGTCCGACCGTGGTGCACCGCTTCCCAGGTCCAGATGTAGGTCATGTCCAAGAACCAGGCTCGGCACCGGTGCGGAGAATAGTCGAGGAGTCAGGATCGCGCGTCAGAGCAATTGAAACTGCCTGCCACGGTCGCTATACAGCGCTGACATCTGACAGAGGAACTGCCGCTGCCCCCCGTAGCTCGGGTGTCTGACGGGCAGCACTGGGACCAACAAGTCAAGTCTCCGGGCTGCCCCTGCTGCTTCGTTTCCGATGGCGACGATACGCCTGGGCCTCAAGCGCATCACGAGGTCAACTAGAATCTGCTCGCCGGCCCGTCGTTCCTGCGAGTTATGCTGGCGATTGGAGAACGGCGTGTCCGCCTCGTGGGGATGGAGGGGGAAGACGTTCCACAGAAAGACCCTCTCCTCGATCCCGTCCAAGACGCTCCAGATCACGGTCGCCGTCCGTTCGGAGACCAGCGCACCAGTCGTCGGGACCACAGCCGGCACCCCCCACCGGCTGGTATGTCTGTGCACGTGGACGTCATCGGTTAGCGCAAGACCGGTGCGTCGGCCGCCCCGGTAGCCCAGGTCTCGGCCGATCCAGATTGAGTCAACTCCCCCGAGTTCGGCTTGGCGCAGCATTGCCGACAACACGCTGGCCCGTCGCTGCGGAGCGTCAGGTAAGTCATGCACTGGGCAGCGTTCTACGTAGGGGTTGAAGCAATGCGCGAAGCGCAGAGATGCGAGGGTCTGAACAAAGGGATGGATCCACGACTCGCCGAGTTTCATAGCGGTTCGAACCGAAGGTGTCGATTCTCGCGGTCACCCTCGACCCACCCACCACGACCGTCCCGCAGTCTGCGAAAGACCGCATACCCCTGCAGGATGGCGCGCTCCCAGAGCTTCAGCGGGCAAAGCGCCACCTCGTAGCCCACGGTGAACTCCTGGATCGTCTTGAGGATCCCATAGGATATTCGTTCGTGGCCTTCGAAGTAGTTCAGATCCTTGGCTCGCGAGAATATCCAGGCGGTGAGACCTTCCTCTACCACGATCGCCCGGCCGCCATCTTCGACTTCGTCGTGCCGGGCGCTGCTCTTGCGCTTCTGCTTGATGAGGGCGCGGAACACCGGCGACCAATGAAGGATGGCCGCATGCGCAAAGTGGAACACGTCATGGAAGCGGTATCCGTCGGGATCTCCGATGTTGTCAGTAAGGGGGTCCCCGATGAAGACGTCATTCCAACGCAAGTAACTCTGTCCGGAAGTCCTCTGGTTGATCCGGATGCGGAACTTCGAAGGGATTCGTTCCTCCTCACTGAACTCGTCGTCGAATCGGGGGAGGGAGAGCACGTCGGGCGAGAGAAACGCGCCTCGTACCTTGGCGATGTTGGACCGCGCAATCTCAGCAAAGCTGAAGCTCGCGGCCTGGAGTGCGGACAAGTAGCAAGCGGCAAAAGCTCCGAGACGAGCACGCGTTGAGGCAGGGTCTGGGGGCGCGTCCAGGAGCGTGGCGGCGGCGCGCCCCAGCTGGAAAAGCGTTTGATCGATGTCTGCCGACCCCGCGGGCGTGGTGACATGCGCGACAGCGCCATTCGGTAGGTCGCTCGCGGCCACCATTGAGGCGCAAGGCACCTGCTTGGTTGCAACGCTGAAGATGCTCTCGAGCGAGATACCCTGTCTGCGGCAATAGGCAGCGAGGTACCACAGCGTGTCCCCGAACTCCTCCTGAGCGGCAACGCGGTAGCCCGGAAACGCGCCGCCCTCTCGAACGTGCTTCTTTGCGGTGGCCATGATCCCGCCAACTTCGCCATACAGCCCCATCAATACGGGGGCGACCTGGTCTTTGGGCAGGACATCTGTTTCCTCAACCGCCGTGCTATATGCGTCGAGTCCAATCGTGCCCAACGTGAGCTTACCCTGCTCGCTCACGGATGTGCCTCCATTCGGAAGACGCGGCCTGATAGGCCCCGAAAGCCACGATCAATGGCCGGTGGTCGAAACAAGTCCCCAATCCCCGCTTGCAGACATCGTACCCTTCGAGGTTGCGCAATGGAACACCTGGATGTAATCGCCAAATCCATCTTCGCCTGGCCGCAGCGCTCGACTCTCTTGCCGGAACTCGCTCTGCAGCGTCGCGAAGCAGCTCTCCACCACGGCGTTGTCGCAGACGGCCGCGGTTGTATCAGCGGCGTCAGGTTCGCGGCACACCGGTGCCGACCCCCGCATTGAGCCGCAATATCCCAGTCACTGCGAGAGCTAGGACCCGGAGTACGTCATTGGACGTGAGCACCAGGACATACTCGTCGAGGGTGAGGCCGCTACGGCGGGCGAGATCTTCGAGCTCGATCTCCTGGAAGTAGCGCAGAGCATTCCAGCCGTCCTCGGTGCTCGCACCGTCGCCAGGTGGGACTGGATAGGCTACCTCGAACTCCGCGAAGAGCGCAGCTGCTTTGGGTGGCGTCATGAACATGGCACGCTCGTCGTCGGTTAACCGACGATGCAGAAGCGCACTTGCCACGGCCTTCGCGGTACCTCCGACGGCACCGGCCACGAGCAGCGGTTTTCCGGCCTGATGCGTCACCAGGGCCTCTTCCACAACGCCAGGGAGTCGGCGGAGCGGCCTTCCCATGGCTCCGCCCAAGCACAGGCGAACGTCCGCCAAGCGGGCCATTTCCTGGCGCATCGCCGTGAGGGCTCGGGCGCGCAGGAACTCCCCCAACGGTTCGTGGCGCACTTGTGGCTCGAGATCCTGAAGCTGGTGGAGCGGGAAGCCCGGCGGAGGAATCTGGCGGACTTCGAGGATGCGCTCGCGCATCATCCGCAAGCCGTTCGTGCTCGTGGGTGGCTCGTCCGGCCAAGCGAGGAGGTTCAGGATCGGAACCGGCACACCCGCAGCGAGGGCACGATCCCGCCAGCGGCTCTCCCTGGCCTGAAGGGCCAGGTGCTCCATGATTCCATTCGGTTTCCAGCGATGCCCCAACAGCAGGGTACCGCCTTCCAGGATGAGGCTCGAAGCGAAACGGAAGATGAGGTGGTTAGTGGCCTGCTCCGGGTCGACACCCATTGGCATGTCTGGAGCGGTCGAGATCGAGATCCCGAAACGAATGCCGGCGAGGCGTCGGGGGTCGGCGGGGATCATGAACTCGGCCGGTCGGAGCCGCCAGGCGGGCCTCCCCCCTCGGGAGGGAGCGGCGCCGAGGGTTGAACGTCGAGCGTGCCGGCGACGAGCAGGAAAGTCTCGACTGCTTCGAGATGGAGGTAGCTCTGGGTGGCCGCGAGCCATTCCCGGGCCGCGGTGAAGTCGCGAGTCGTCTTGATGGCCTGCGGGAGAAGCCAGTACTCGCTCCTCTCGAGGGTTGCTGCCCGGGCCTGGAGCGCACTGATCGTGGGGAGCCGGGGCCAGACACGCCAGGAGGTTAGAGGGATATTCGGAGGTACGTGGTCGACGACCAGCGTCTCAACCAGCAGCATCCGCAGGTGTTCACGTAATGCCGCTGCCAGCACGCGGTGGGTGTTCCCGTCCGGAACGCGGACGTTCGGCATCGCCGCGAAGGGTAGCGTGGAAGGGCTGATTACGGGGCGCAGAAGCGCATCCACCACGATGATGGGCACGCCATGGGCGAGCGCCGTCTCGAACTCGTTCCGACACCACGGGCTCTGGTCGTAGCCTTCCGTGCGGATGGCGATTAGCACGCTGGACGATGCCTCCGCTTCGATGTCGTCCGACCAGGCGGCTCCGGACTGGAGGTCGATCGCGTCATACCACGCGTTCAGCTCCGGAACCTCCTTGAGCAGCGATACCAGCGAATGCGCCAGGAAGAGTCCGTCGGCCTTTGCGTGACTGATGAACAGTTTCAGTGTGTTGCGCTCAGGAGAGGCCCCGACCAGCAGCCGGGCACGGTGAAGAGCGAGCAGGGCGAGGGTGTGCGGGCGCATACGACGTTCGCCAAGGACCGAGCTCTCTGGCGCCTGTCGCTCCCGGAGCCGGCCGGGAAGACGGGCCTGCGCCTCCTCCGAAGATACAAAGCAGAGGGCGTTCTGGAGCCCGCTCCTCGGAAGCACAGAGGCGACGATCTCCAGCACTGACGCCCACTCCGGATCGTCGACCATCCTTTCGTTCACTAGGATGACGAACAGCACCCGGCGACCGACCGTCTGCGTCCGAGCCTCGAACTCTGTCGGATTGCTGACGACGATGAAACCGACGAGAGACCACGGGTCCGCTTCTGGCGCGAACGTCGAAGCATCATCTTCCGAGCGGACGTTCTCAAACGCGCGACGGAGCGCATCGACCCTGGCCCCGGCCATCGAGTCGCTGGCGTGGTGGAGGACGATCACATGGAAGAGCGCATGCGTCACGGCGGGTCGCGCTTCGTCCGGTCAACATCGACGGCGGCGTCCCAAGCGAACCTGTGGAGCCGTGCGGCCACTCGGAGGCTGGGTTCCGGTCGCCGCAACGAACGCCTGCGTGCGGCCTCGCCCAGCCACTGCGCGACGTCCTCACCCCGTTCCGACCACTTCCGGATCACAGCATAGTCGGCCAGGGAAAGGTCATGGAGCCGCAGGGGCACGTCCGTCGGATCGTAGTAGCGCTGTGCGAAGCTCTCGCTCGTAGGCAGGATGATGCCGATAAGGCCTGCCCCTGGACCATCTTTGCGGTATTCCGTGGTGATCGCGATCTCTCGGTCGACCCATTCGCTGAGCCGCGTTGAGACGCCCACGAGTACCATCGTGTGGGTGGCCTCTCTTGCGACTTCCTGCAACCAATCCTCGAAGTCTTCCCCCGATGCTGCGGGCCGGGTTATGGGGATACCCAAGTTCGCGAGGATCGAAGCAATGGTCTGGGCCCAACTATGATCCTCGGAGACGTAGCTGATGAAGACTCGTGAATTGATCGTCACAGCCTTACGGGCTTGAGCGACGGCTCGCGAGGAGGAGCCCGTCCCAGCACCTTGTCAACCGTCCAGGGACAGTGTACACCCATACTTGGCCGACCCGCTTCGCGTGTTCGCACCGAAACGACCCCTATGCTCGGGCCGGCATCAGGAGGCGGCGCACATGGCCAAGGAGAGCATCACCCTCAAAGAAGTGGAGATCGGCTGGCTCGGCATCAAGGGTAAGTGGGTCGCGGACCGCGAGCAGATCCTCGCAGCCTGGGAGTTATACGTCGAGCTCGTCACCCGCATTGCGGTGCAGCCGCTCCAGCCTGGCCAGGGTCTCTTGCGCGAAGCGCTGGCATCCTTGTACGCGCTCTTCGCCGAGACCCGTCGCATCTTGAAGACGCACGGGCCCGGCGTGGCCACCGCGGCCACGAAGGGCAGCCTGTCGCTGGGGCTCATCGCAGTGAAGGTACTGAACCAGGAACTGCGGCCCGTGCTCTCGCAATGGCATCCCGAGCTGCAGGCCCATGAGCAGCGGCGGCCGGCCGACGTGTCGCCCTTGGCCCACGAACGCGCATGGGCTCGGCACGACGAGATGCGGAACGTCCTCGAAGGTGTGAGGGCGCACCTGGAGCAGTACGCCGATCTCCTCGCCATCGTGGCCGGGATCCAGCCCTTGAAGTGACACTACCCAGGCTGCCCCACTCCGTGCCGCTGTCCCCGTGTGACCCATGTGTCACTCACGGACGTCGGGCCGGACGGCTCTGGGTCACATGCGAGCTAATGCTTGCAGCGCAGGGAGTAGACGGTGACCCGCCTAAGGACTCGAACGTAGAACCAAGAACTAGAAGGCTGAGAGCCCTCCTGCCGCAACCCGTGGAAGTTGGGAGCGACTCATAGCCTCACGTCTCACGCCCTCTTCGCTCAGCCACCGGTGACTTCGACCGGGACGCCCACCTCGACCGCGACCGGCGTCCAGATATCAACGCCTACGGCTTCGGTTGCGATGGAGATGACCAGCGAATAGCGAGCGCCCTGAGCGCTACGGTCGCGTCCTGGCTGGTCCTTCCACCAGCCGGAGACCGGGTAGACGCCGACATATCCTCGCTCCGCCAGGTCGGCGGCTGTGCCCACCCAGATGTCCGAGTGCACGGAGCCCCTGTTGCGGGCCTGCTCGCCCAGGAACCAAGCGGCCGAGTCGCCGGTGGTGTCGGGGCGCTCCTCGTCCTCCTCGAGCGCGCGCTGGTTGAGGCGCTTGCGGAAATTGTCCAGGTCTTCGGTCGGCGTCTTGACTTCGAAGCGGAGGCCGTGCGATGCGTATCGGTGGCGGCGTTTCCAGCCCCGTCGTGCGGGGTTCGGCTCGACGAAGTAGGACAAGGTGACTCGGAGGCGTACCGGCGTCTCTGCGAGGCCCTCCAGGGCCTCCTTCGGCCAGGGCAGGGGGTGCAGGTGCATCTCCCTCATCCTGCCCCTGTCGAAAGGGGAGAGGGTCGCCTGCGCTACGAGCGTCAAGACATCGTTGGCGCTGCGAAGTGCCCGCTCGAGGTTGGGCACACCGAATCCATAACGGCGGGTGAGGCGCAAGCGGGCCCTCTTCGCGCTCCCGGATCCGCTGAGATGGGCCCTCATGGCGGGTGTCCACTCGGCCGAGTGCACGATGAGCGCGCGCACCGTCTCCGGCCAATAGTCCGCGTAGTCCGCCGTTATGGCCCCCGCGATCCGTGCGACCTGGGCGGTGGACGCGCTCGTTGCCCAGGAGAGCACGAAGAGCTTCTCGGCTGGCCGGTAGTGCGTGGACAGGACGCTGAGCGCCGGCACGGGGAAGTTGACGTGGCCGGCGCCGTCGTGCACGACGTTGCCGCCCTCGAACACCACGTCCGGCTTGATCGGCCACGCATCCGCGAAGGGCACCGAGGTCGTGCTCCAGGGCGACAGCTCCCCTGGGCGAGCGACCGGCTTCCACCCTTCCCACTCCGGGTCCTCGTCTGGCCATGCCGCTTCCGTGTGGGCGCCGACGGTGAGGGCATTCCAGGCTTGCCCCGGATCGTGGATGGGCTCAGTGTCGCTTCGGTCGAGGTGGTTCACGTCGGGGTTCGTCACGTTGCCGGCGCACACGACAAAGAGACGCTGTGCCGGGTCGTTGTCGTCCAGGTAGACGAGCCCCTGGGACGCTGGATCGAACGACCGACCGGCGGCGAGCGCGTCGATCGCCGCCGACCACGACGTGGGCTGCCCCTGGTCGCGCTCGTCAATGGCAGTGATCGCCATCGAGAAGGCACGCCTCCGGTCGGGGGCCTGGACCTCGACCCGGCTCGCCGCTTCAGCGGTCACGGCGCCATAGAGCTCGGGACGGTTCGCCGGCGCGGTCGGGGGAGGGAGGATCTTCACGGATTCGAGGACGTGCGTCAGGCGAACCGGTTGCTGTCCGGCCAGCAGGGGACCCAGGTCGCCGTAGAGGGCCAGTCCCCCCATCTCCGTTCCGTGGCCGTCGTGGTCGTGGGTTCCCCAGCCTGGATCGCAGGCGTGGGTGTCTTCGGCGGCCAGCGAGGGCTCGAGCAGTGGATGGGCCCGGTTGATGCCGGTGTCGAGGACGCAGACGGCCGTTGCGTCGTCAGGAGCGGGAGTCGTCCTCTCCTCGAGGTCCCTGAGCCATTCGGCCTCTTCGCGCGGACCCATGCCGGCGAAGACCCCGGCGGACTCCTTGGCACGACGCAGCTCGGCCACGTCGTTGAGCACGTCGAGGGAGTCGGAGAGACGTTCCGCGCTCGAGAAGGCGAGCGTGACGATGCGGTCGTGGAACTCCAGCCTTCGGTCCCTGAGCTGGATCCCAGCGAGTCCCGCGAACTCGACGAGCCGCTGCAGCTCCCGGCCGTCCTGCCGCCGCAGCCAGACCTCCCACCAGATCGCCTCGCCCGCCCGGGGATACGCCTCGGGTGCGTCGGTCCAGAGGGTGCGGAGGGTCGCAAGGCGGAGGGCCGCGATCGGATCCACCATGTCTCTGTGGCGCGGCTCGCCCTTCTTCGCGGTCCGCTCCGTGGCGTACTGATCGAACCGTGCGATGAAGTGCTTGACGGCGCCGTCGGGGACGAAAACGGTGGCCCGTTCGGTCACCGTCCCGTCCGGAGCCTCCTGCCGCGTGACGGCAACCAGCTCGATGCCCTTTCGCTTGTCCTCGAGGCTTTCGAGCTTCAGCTCGACGCCTGGCTGGCTGGCGAACTCGACGTACAGCCCTGGCTCGGCGCCGTGGACCGCGATCTCCGCCGCCCCTCGGCGTGCCTGTGCCTCGCGCTGGGCCTGGTGGAGCGACGCCTTGAGCGCCCTTGCGTGCCTGCGCCGGTTCGCCGGCGGGGGCGGGGCAGCCAGCTCGATCTTCCGCGGGTGTGGCCGGTAGTCTTCGCGCCGAGGCGGCGTCCGGATCAAGATGTGCCGCCGGTTGCGCGGCGCCGCCATTCAGCGCGCCGCCGTCACGCGTGGGTTGCCCGGCGCTCGCCGAGAGCGGCGACCAGGGCCCCCGTGTCGATGGCTGTCCGATGATCCAGGATGACGTTCTTGGCCCCCTGTTCGCAGGCCCGCGCGATCTCCCCGTGGCTCAAGCCTTCGGCGGCGGCCAGGACGGCCGGCCAATCCACTGCTGAGGTGTCCAGGAGCGCCAGTCGCGCCTTCATCACGGACTCGGCGGCGCGCTTGGAGGGCAGTTCGTAGTGGATGACGGTGTCGAACCGGCGGAACACGGCGCGATCGAGCAACTGCGGGTGGTTTGTGGCGGCGATGATCAGGCTGTCCGACTCGTCCTGTTCCAGGAACTGAAGGAAGGAGTTCAGCACCCGGCGGATCTCACCGACGTCGTTCCTGCTGGCCCGTTCGCCGCCGACCGCATCGAACTCGTCGAACAGGTAGACCGCGACGGTCTGCTGAACGGCGTCGAAGATCAGGCGCAGCTTCGCGGCCGTCTCGCCCATGTACTTCGTGATCAGCCCGTCGAGCTGGATGGCGAAGAGGGGTAGGCCGAGTTCTCCGGCCAGCGCCGCCGCGGTCATGGTCTTGCCGGTGCCCGGCGGACCGAGGAGGAGGAGCTTGCGCAACGGCGGCAGGCCATGTTCCTTGATGCGCTGTTGCTGGCGCTGTTCCAGGAGCACGCGCTGGACGCGATCCGTCACGCCGTCGTCCAGCGCCATCTCGGCCAGGCGCGTCTTCGGGTAGGCGACCGTCAATAGGCCCGCGAGCTCCCCGCGGGGTTGCACGAGGGGGACCGGCTTGAGGCGGGGCGCGATGGCAGCTGCCGCCCCCCTGGCCTTGGCCGCATCGACCAGCTTGCGGAGCTCCTGCGCGAACCTGTGGTGGCCGGTTCGCGCCGCCTGGGCCGCGACCTGCATCGCGACGGCGTAGAAGCGTGTGTCGTCGCCGTCAGCGTGGCTCCGGATGAGAGCCTTTACCTGATCAGCGGTCGGCATTCCTCTCCTCTTTGAGATCCGCCTGCCCATCGTCCGGCTGGTTCGGCGACAAGGTACCACGAGGACCGGTCCTGCGAGGCCCTCCCGGGCCTGAGCGGCTTGGCCGGGAAGTAGGCGCCGCGGGCCATCGCGAATCCGTCAGGAACTGGCTCCTCGCGCGAACGGGAGGACCTCGCGGCCGGTCTTCCTCCTCCCGGCCAGGATCCGCGCAAGCTCGCGCTCCCATGCCTTCAAGGCCGCGGCCTTCTCCTTCAGGTTGTCGTAGACTTGGTACGTCTGCGCCAGGCGGCTCTCGCGGTGGCCGAGCACCGCGTCGACTGTCTCCCGGGGGAAACCGAGTGCCCGGATCCTCGTCGCCATCGTGCGGCGGAGGTCATGCGCGCGCAGGTCGGCCACGCCCGTCTTCTCCCGGACTGCCTCGTCCTCCGCGCTGCCCCACTTCCAGAAGCTACCCGAGCGCTTCGCAGGGAAGACCCATCGAGATCCCTCGGGGAGCTTCGCCCGCCGCTCCTGGAGCAGATCCACGACCTCCTGCGTCAGGGGAACCGCGTGCGCCGACGGCTTCGTCTTGCGGGTCTTCCGCTTCCCGGCCGGGATGATCCAGAGGGCCTGCTTGAAATCGAAGTCCGTCCACTCGGCGTTCATCGTCTCGGTGATGCGGCTCCCCGTGGCCAGAATCGTCCTCAGCACGTCGTGGTAGCGCGTGCCTGCGAGGCCCTTCACGATGGCGCGCAACTCGTCGTCGGTGTAGATCCGAACTCGCGGCGTCTCGGAGGACGGCTTCAGGCCCACCACCGGCGAGGCGGGCACCAGATCCTGAGAGGCGGCCCAGTTGAAGACACGCCTCACGACGGCGAGGGTTCGGTTGGCGGCCACGCGTCCTTGCTTTTCGACCGCCCTGAGGACCTCGCGGATGTCCCCCTTGCTGACGGCCTCGGGGCGCGCCTTTCCGATGCGGGGGTAGACGTTGGCTCTCAGGATGCGGCGGTACTCCTGAGCGGTGCGGTCGCGGATCTCCGGCGCGATGGCATCCATGCACTTCTCGGCTAGGTCCTCGAAGCGATCGCCCCGGAGCTTCCGCTGCTGCGCCTCGGCGGCGGCCGCCTTCTTCGCCGCCACAGCGTCGATGCCCTTCCCGGCGTTCAAGAGCACCTCGTGGGCCTTCAGCCGGGCAGCCTTGAGCGTCAGCGCGGGCCAGCGCCCGATGTTCAGCCGATGAGGCTGCTGGTGGACCCGATACCAGACGGCGAACACTCGCTCGCCGTTCGGGCTGACGCGGACGTGCAGGCCCTTCACCTCGGAGTCCCAGTAGTCGACCCGCGCGTCTCCCGGCCGCAGGCTCTCGATCCCCTTCGCCGTGAGCGTCACAACCGGCATTCGGCACCCCACCACCAGTAGGGAAGTCTCGGCCATCAGCAGGGGATCTGGGTTGCAACTGGGTTGCAAGCGGCCGAAACTTCCCGGCGACGTCCGAACAGTAGTGAAACACTCTATTTGCTTGAAGTCAAGGGTATTCTGCTGAAACCAACGTTCCAGGAGGTTTCACGAAGTTCCAGGGAAGACCGCGTTCTTCTGATTCGTAATCAGCAGGTCGTCGGTTCAATCCCGACCGCCGGCTCCATTCCTTCAGGAAGTTGCGAGTTGGGCGGTCTGCTCCCGAGTGGCGCGGGTAACGGCGGGGTAACAACGCGTAAGCCGGCGTCAAGGCGGCTGCGGCCTCTCTCCCAGCCCCAAGCTTGCAGAGTCCCGCCAGGGCTCGTGGTCCCGTCGGCGCGCCGCTGCGCGACGCTGGTCCGGTAGCGGGCCTGCATCGGGCGCTGGCTCAGCGGTTGCGCCAGGGTCGCGGGAGGCAGTAGTGTCCTTGGCTGACGTCGGCGGCGTCAGCCCCTACGAACCTCGGGACAGTCGGCCTGACGGGGTTCGGGCTAGGTCCATGGAGGCGTGTTTGGTCGACTTCAACAAGCGGCTCGGGAAGAAACCAGGGGCAAAGCCGCTCGACCCGATCAAGCTCTACGACACGCTCGATCGGGCGAGCGACAAGGGCCCCCTTCGGCCAGCGCAACTCGCCATCCTCCAACGGTGGCACGATCAGTACCGCGGGCAAAGTGACGTCATCATCAAGCTGCACACGGGGCAAGGCAAGACGCTCATCGGCCTGCTGCTCCTTCAATCCAGGCTGCACGAGACCGGCACACCCGCGCTGTACCTGTGCGCGAACAACTTCCTGGCGAGGCAGACCTGTGAGCAGGCCACGCAGTTTGGCGTGCCCTACTGCGAGACAGAGAAGGATCTCCCGGGGGAGTTCCTGGACGGCCGCACCATCCTCATCACGACGGTCCACAAGCTCTTCAGCGGGCTCACCAAGTTCAGGCTGGGTGCACACTCGGTACCAGTGGGCTCACTTCTCTTGGATGACTCCCACGCTTGCGTCGATGTCATCCGAGCGGCAACCACGATCCGGCTGCAGCGGGACAAGGACAAGGCACCTTACGCGGCCGTCCTGGACCTCTTCGCAACTGAGCTCGCAAAACAGGGCGCCGGTACTTTCGCTGAGATCAGAGACGCAGCCCACAACGTCCTTCTTCCGGTGCCTTATTGGTGTTGGATTGACCGCCAGACTGAAGTCGTCGCTCTTCTGGCGAAGCACCAGGACAGCGACGCCATCAAGTTCGCATGGCCGCTGCTCAGGGACGGACTTGGGGGATGCCACTGCCTTGTGTCTGGTCAGTCGATCGAGATCGCTCCATACCTGCCTCCCCTGCACCAGTTCGGCTCCTTCGCCAACGCCAAGGCCAGGGTATTCATGTCGGCGACGGTTACCAATGACTCGTTCCTCATTCGCGGACTTGGCCTTGACCCCGACGTAATCAAGCACCCCCTCATCTACAAGGACGAGAGATGGTCAGGCGAGAAGATGGTGTTGATCCCGTCGCTGATCGACGACTCCCTCGACCGCAGCACCATAGTCGCGAACTTCGGCGCCCGCAGCTCCAAACGACGGTCCGGCGTGGTTGTCCTTGCCCCCAGCTTCAGTAGAACGAAGGACTGGGAGGCGGCGGGGGCCAAGGTCGCAACGAAAGACTCGATTGACACTGACATCGAAGCGCTGAAGTCGGGTGCCCACGACCAGACGTTGGTCGTCGCGAACAGATACGATGGCATCGACCTGCCGGATCAGACGTGCAGGCTTCTCATCCTCGATTCCCGACCACACTCCGAGAGCCTCATCGACTCGTACTCTGACGGGTGCCGGCCGGACAGCGACACAACGAGCATTCGGACAGCTCGCATCATCGAACAGGGCCTCGGCAGGAGTGTCCGTGGAGAGAAAGATTACTCGGTCATCCTCCTGACTGGCGCGGAGCTCATTCGAACCATTAGGGCCCGCGCCTCTCGGAAGTACCTGTCGGACCAGACCCGAACCCAAGTGGAGATCGGGCTGGAGATCGCCACGATGGCTCAGGAGGAGATCGAGAAGGGTAGGGATCCGCTGGACGCGCTGACCGGCCTCATCGGACAGTGCCTCAGAAGGGACGAGGGTTGGAAACGCTTCTATGCCGAGCAGATGAACGCGATGGAGGTTCGGGAGCCCGGCCACGCTGTGCTGGACCTCTTCGCGAAGGAACTGAAAGCTGAGGAGCTACACGAGTCCGGACGCTCTCGCGAGGCCGTGAAGTTGTATCAGGCGATGGCCGACGAGACCGCCGATCATGTGGAGAAAGGCTGGTACCTTCAGGAAGCGGCGCGCTGTGCGTACAGCTACAGCAAGACTGATTCGAACAGCCTGCAGATTGCGGCACATCGGAGGAACCGGCTTGTTATGCGGCCTCAAAGTGGCATGGAGTTCGGCCGCCTCGAGGTCGTCAGCCAAAGGCGAAACGCGCGGATCATCGATTGGATTCGGAGGTTCAAGGACTACGACGATCTTCGAGTGACGCTCGAGGACATCCTCTCGCGGCTGGAGTTCGGCACGCAGTGGGAACGCTTCGAGCTGGCGATGCACGAGATTGGACTTGCAATTGGCTTTGCTGCCGAGAGGCCGGAACGGGAATGGAAGGAGGGCCCAGACAATCTGTGGGGCGTGAAGGAGGGCCTGTACTTCGTGATCGAGTGCAAGAGCGAGGTCAGCCTCGAGCGTGCCACGATCAGCAAGGAGGAAGCAGGGCAGCTCAGCAACGCATGGGGTTGGTTCTGCCGCCAATACCCCGGCGCGAAGGGTCTGCCCGTCATCATCATCCCGACGGAGAAGATGGCGCGGGCGGCCTCGCTGCCCGATGGGACAAGGGTGCTTAGACGAAGCGAGCTAGGGCGGCTCGTCACAAGCACGCGGCGGTTCTTTCAGGAATTCAAGGATCTCGCGTTTGACGACCTTGACGAGAAGAAGGTCCAGGCCCTGATCAACACGCACAACCTGGATGCCGAGAGCCTGGCCGAATTGGGTAAGAAGCCACGGATCGGCTGACGCGTATGCCGCCTCCCGCCAGATGAGTCAAGCGGCGGTCAACGACATCGAGAAGCTGGAAAAGGACCTCTGGGAGGCCGCGGACAACCTTCGAGCCAACTCCAAGCTCACGTCAAGCGACTACTTCATGCCGGTGCTCGGCGTGATCTTTCTACGGCACGCGGCGAATCGCTTCGAGGCCGCGCATCGGCAGATCCATGCCGACCAGGCCAGCGGCAAGATGCCGAAGCGCAAGGTCCTGGCCGCCGACTACGTTGCCCGCCGCTCGCTCTACCTGCCCGAGAAGGCCCGGTACGACTGGATCATGCAGCAGGCCGCCGTGAGCGGTGCCGACCTGCCCAAGCTCGTGACCGAGGCCATGACCGCAATCGAGGCCGAGTTCGAGCCGCTGCAGGGGGTGCTGCCGAAGGACTACGGGATCTTCGAGACCAAGGTGCTCGAGGACCTCATGCGCCTCTTCAACAGCGAGGAGATCAAGCAGGCTACCGGCGACGTCTTCGGACGCATCTACGAGTATTTCCTCGCCAAGTTCTCGATCCAGAAGGCGCACGACAACGGCGAGTTCTTCACGCCGTCCTCGATCGTGCAGACCATCGTCAACGTCATCGAACCCGACCACGGCACCGTCTTCGACCCTGCATGCGGCTCGGGCGGCATGTTCGTCCAGTCCAGCCACTTCATCGAGCACGAAGGCGGCGACACTGCGAAGAAGGTCGTCTTCTACGGACAGGAGAAGAACCGAGACACCATCCGCATCGCCAAGATGAACCTCGCGGTGCACGGCCTGGAAGGCAAGATCGCGGAGGCCATCACCTATTATCAGGACGAGCACAGCCTCGCCGGCAAGTGCGACTTCGTGATGGCGAATCCGCCGTTCAACGTAGACCTCGTGGACGCCGAACGGATCAAGGGCGACCCGCGCCTGCCCTTCGGCCTGCCAGGAGTAAACAAGCAAAAGAAGGTCGGCAACGGCAACTACCTCTGGATCTCCTACTTCTGGAGTTATCTGTGCGACAAGGGGCGCGGCGGCTTCGTGATGTCCTCCCAGGCTTCGAGTGCCGGGTACGGCGAGAAGGAGGTACGCCGCAAGATCGTCGAGACCGGCGATGTGGACGTGATGATCTCCATTCGCTCCAACTTCTTTTACACGCGCACCGTCCCGTGCGAGCTCTGGCACTTCGACCGGGCCAAGCCCCCCGAGCGCAAGGACAAGGTCCTGATGCTCGACGCTCGCAACGTCTACCGCAAGGTCACGCGCAAGATCTACGACTTCTCGCCCGAGCATCTGAGGAACCTAACGGCGATCGTCTGGCTGTACCGTGGCCAGCAGGAGCGGTTCCTCGGGCTGGTGTACGACTATCTCGACCGCCTCTGCGCAGAGAGCGCCGCCGTCCCGAAGGTCCTCACGCCTTTCGAGACTACGTTTGCCGATCTGCGTGGCCGCTTCGAAGCGATGGCCAGGGTGACCTCGGAGCGTACCGAACCCGATGCCGACAAGAAGCAAGCTCTCGCCGTTGCCGTTGCCGAACTGCGCGAGGCCGCGGCGCTCTACGATCCCGACGCGAGGAAGGTCCGGGAGGGCCTCGCCGCTTTCATCGAC
>WNFZ01000517.1_pt1 | contig 37693 bp, 31 predicted proteins | sample 5400081 | NCBI WGS metagenome assembly WNFZ01 (sample SAMN13153365, study PRJNA577476) | soil metagenome | isolation source: 80 cm soil or saprolite under grassland replicate 1 | place: USA:California | collected 2016-06-15
TGGGCGAGCTAGCCGCCCTTCCCGGCGGTTACCGCGCCGGCTAAGCCGTCCCGGCCGGCTCGCCGCTGGGCGACGCGCTGGCCGTGCTGACCGCCGCCGTGCGGGCAGCCCACCGCGTGCTGGCTGCGGGCCGGGGCGGACCTGGTGGCTGACCGCCTGGCCCGGCATCTGCTGCCTTTGGCGGGCGGCACTGCCCAAGCGGCTGACGACGCGCGCAAGCTCCGGGCCAGGTTCCCGCGGTGGGGCATCCTGTTCGACCCCCTGGAACGCGTGTGGGTCGCGGTCCGCGGCAAGAGAACGCTTGTCGCAGCCAGCAGCCCGGAGAAGCTGACCGAGCAGGTAGAAGCAGCGGCGCGGGGGGAAACCGGGCCGGATGAGGGCGACAAGACCCAGACGTGGCGTGCCCTCCGCAAGCATGGGCCGCGCTAGCGCCGGCGGCAGGGGAATGGTGCCCGCAGCGGCTGGCTCCTGCTAACGGCAACGATGCCCCGGCTCGGCGGCCTGTGGGCGGGAGCTGGCCGCGCGGGGCCGAGCTCGGTTGAATGCCGTGATCGCCTCGCTGGTGGCCCGGCTGGGCAGCCTGCTGCCTTTGCCGCTGCGGGCGGGACGGTCGGCGACCATACCGTCTCCCACCCCGACCGCACCAGGCAGACCCTGGGCCAGGCGACGGCCCAGTGGGCGCAGGCCCGCCGGATGCTGGGGCGGTGGCTCGGCCGGGCTCCGCTCATGGGCTGGTCGCCGTACGGGGCGTTCGACCTGGCCGTCCAGGCGGCGGCCTACAGTGCCGGGCTGAAGACGCTGGTGGGCTGGAGCGCTGTCGCAGACGGCGCTCGCATCCGGACCTGGGATGGCAACGGGCTGCAACCGGGCGAGATTGTCCTCCTGCACTGAGCCCCGGGCCTAGGCCACCAGCTGACCCGGCTACTGACGGCCATCCACGCCAGGCACCTGCACCCGAGGCAACTGACCCTGGCCAGCTTCGCCGGCATCGCTCCCCGGCATCGCTCCCCGGCGGCGCTCACTCAGCGGCGACCGGCACGGCGACTGTACAGATCGGTGTGATCTGCGTTGCTTCATCCGCCCGCTCGACTTGTTCCATCGCCTGGAAGAACGCGTCAAAGCCCACGTGCTGATCTGCATGCTCGCCGCCTACCTGACCTGGCACCTGCGCAAAGCCTGGGCAGAATTGACCTTCACCGACGAGAACGCCGGTCAGGTGGGATGTCTGCGAGCTCGCTGCGGCTGGCTGGCGCTTAGCTCCTGTTCGGTGCGGTCCTTGGGAGCTTGGCGTGCTGTCCGGCTGGCGGGGTGGCCAGATAAGGGAGGCTGGGGGCCGGGGTTGGTCCCTGGCCCCCAGCCTGCTTGGCCCGAGCGCCTAGGCGCGGATCTGCACCCTGCGGGTCGCCTGCTTGGTCTTCGGGAGGCGGATCGTCAGGACCCCCTCCTTCATGTTGGCCTGGACCTTGTCGGTGTCGATGTCCCGGGGCAGGACCGTGCGGTAGAAGAACCGCCCGGCGCGCCTGTGCATCGTGTGCTCGCTCTGCTCCTCGCGGACCGAGCCGGTGATGCTCAGGCTGTGCTCGTCGACCTGCAGTTCGACGTTATCCCGGGTGATCCCGGGGAGTTCGGCCTTGACGAGGTAGAACTCCTCGGTCTCGTCGACCTCGATGTCCGGCTGCCATGGCGACTGGTCGGGTCCCTGCGGGGTGATCTGGCTGTACAGCCGCCCCATGCGGTCACGCAGGTACTCGAACTCGCTGACCGGGTCCCACAGTGCCGGGGGCTCGAACAGAGAGACGGGGAATCTGCCTCCACGCCGGATGGGCTGTGCCATCACTACGTCACCACCTTTGCCTAATTGGCGATTGCGGACGTCGGGCTGGCCAGCACCCACTTTTCTTGCCTATCGGCATATCGCTCATATGTCCAGCCCCGGTGACCTGCCAATATGCATATGACCGCGTGGCTGACCGGTCAGGGCGAACAGCCGTCCGGCACATTTGCACGCCAAGATAACGCGAGATGAAATGGGGGCCGCTGCGGATTTTGCGGGCCCAGCCGATCGTGAGGCCGATGAGGCCGCTGAGATCCGCATCCGCGCGGACCGATCAGTCCCGGCCGGGTACGGTCCGGGCGCGTGCATGCTCCCGGCATGCGAGCGGTGCGCTGCTGAAGTGCTGCTGCCTCCTGCGTGTAACCGGAGCACCGCTAACGCCACAAAGCCAGAGTCGCCATCGGCTGCCACCGCAGGCGCCCGCGAATTCCAAAGTCGCCAACGCCATCGGCAGATTGCTCGAATCCGGCCCAGGTTCGCAGCGTGCCAAGCACATACGCCTCCCGCCCTCATCCGAAATTGCGGCAAACGCGACACGAATGCTCAACGATCCGCACATTCATCAAGCAGTGGGCGCATGCGAACAGAGGCTCAACGTCACTTTCTGTGGTCAGCTCAGCTCCTGGCTAACGCGCGCCGACCCGCCGATATGTGCTCTCAGGGCCGTGATCGATGTATTGCTGTCGCCCGTGCAGATCGGTTGTTCTGGTCCCATTCGGTATGGAAGCCAGCGTGATTGCCTCGGCTACGACGCGGCGGCAGGTACGAGACCGAGGTCAACAGCGACCTCCTCACTTGCGCCCCTGCACGTCAGCTTCAGGGCACGGGCAAGCGGGTCGAGACGGGACAGGAACCGAAGGGCGAGTTCTTCGTGGTCGCGATGTCTTGTGCTGCCGCCGAAGGTGCTCACGTAGGTGCCGCCGAGGTCGTCTTCGGCATGGACCGAGACGGCCGACCACTTGCGGTGGCCATCCTCGCTATAGCTCCACCATCCGGGCATCGCGCGCAGATACAGCCGCCAGTTGCCGGGCCAGGAGATCAGGCTGTCGAGCTGCACGGCCACGCCATCGATCGGCGGCAGGGCAGCCCCGATGTCAAGATGATGCCGGGGGCCGTCGGCCCGCCGCGCCGCGCCGCGCCGCGCATGCCCGACCAGCTGGCAGGAAGCCGGCTGGCGGGGCGGTGCTCGGTCAGCGCGGCACAAAGCTGCGTCAGCTGGTCCGGTAGCCCGCTGGCGGGGTCGAGCTCGCCAGATCGCCGGACCTCGGCCGCCCTAACCAGCGCGGCCGAGCAACGCCGCCGGACGGCGTCCTCCAGCGTCGCGGCGTCGTCGCCGAGGTGAAGGGCGATGACGTCGAGGGCTCGGTCCGACAGCTCCCGCTCGGCCAGGCTCAATGTAGTCGTCGTGAGCTGGCCTGCCCGCACGGACGGACGCGCCGAGGGCAGCAGGCGGGTCGCTGCCCCGTCCTGGCTGCGCAGCTCGAGCCACCCGATGCCCCGCTCCGGAACCGGATCGAGCTCAAGGCGCACGGACGTGGGCCCGGTGGGTTCTCTCGATGGCCCCTGTGTGCCCGACATTGTCCCGCAACGAAGCGCGTACCTCGCCCCCCGATCATCAACGACGGTGACGTCCTCGAACCGAGCCAGGGCCCTCATCGTCGCCACGGCGGCTTTGGCGCGCCTGCGGCGGGCCAAGCGGGCAAACGGCATTCCCGGTGCTGGCAACCGGCGACGCCGGGCCGAGGCGGGCTGGCCGTTCCGCGAGGGCATCAGAGAGGCATCCAGCGCGGCGTAACCGGCACCGACGACCAGCGCTTGGGGAAACAGCATGCCCGCGGAGGTCTCGATGGCGGTGGCCCCGCCGAAAGACCACCGTTCTTCGGGCGCATTCAGCGAACGGCGCTCATCGCCGCCCGGCACGGGCGGGCTCGCAGCCGACTCGGACAAGCGGCGGCGGCGTTCTACTTCGGTTTTCAGCGCGGGCCAGCTCGGGCAGCCGTATTCGCGGGCCACGGCCAGCCGGGCAGCCGATAGCATGACCCGTTCGGAGACCGCGCGAAGCCTGGTGACGGCGCGGGGCTCGCCATTTGCCGCGGCGCGAAGCAGCTCTCGTGCCTGACGGCGAAGCTGATCGAGGTCGGGTCGGTCGGGAATCTCGGAGCTGACGTCTCCTCGCGGCCCGGGCTCGCATTCGGGCGCGATGCGAAGACGATCCTGCCGGAAAAGCACGACCATGTAAGGAGCAGTGGAGGTGGACTCAGGTCCTGCCCGCGAACCCGGCGGCGCCCTCCTGCGCCGATGTTGCCAGCCTACACGGCGGCACCCCGAGCAGGATGATCTGCCCTGGGGCTGGAGGAACGGCAGCCAGCCGCTCCGATTCGGCGATCCGGCGCTTTTGGAGGTGGAGAGTCATCCGGCGTCTGCGTCACGTTCGGTAGTCGGCTCGCCCGGGCACTTGACGACCGGCTCTGGCTGATAGGAGCGGGCGTCGCCTCGCTGCCGGTCAGGACACGCCCATCCAAGTCAGGACGGGATGCTCTCGTCCGGCTGGCCCCAGGAAGGATAGGGCGCGGAGGGCGGCACCGTGGCGGTGGCAGTGGGGTTCAGGTCGTGGTTGGCCGCGTACGCGATCTTCTCCACCGTGGTGACACCGTAGGACATCGTGGGGTTGTGGTCTGTGAGCACGTCCATCGTGTATGTGCTGCCGGTCTTGGTGAAGGCACCGAGGCTGTTGATGAACCACCCGTAACCCGACAGCGGCAGCCACCCGTTCTTCAGGTGGACCGTGTAACTGCTGGGGACGCCGACTGGCGTGCCCCACCGCTGGGACGCCACCACGTGCGCCATCAGGTACAGCTCGTACCACCGATGTGCGCTGGTGAGCACGGAATTCTTGTGGGCCAGCAGCCGAAGCTGGAGCGACTCGTCGTAAGCGGTGACCCTGGTAAGGCCCCAGTAACCGTCCGAACCAAGGATGGTGTGGCTCATGTGGGCCAGGTTGAGGAAGTGCTGCAGCCACCAACGTCGCACGTCGTTCCACAGCCAGGTGGCAGAGGAATTGTCCGAGTAGGTGATCATCCGCCAGGCGCGGACCCGCTCCGCGTACGTCAGGCTGCGCCCCTTCTCCTGGGCCTTGCGCAGCAACGCGGCCAGGATTGTGACCTTGACGATGCTGGCCGAATAGAAGTGCCAGGAAGCGTGCCAGGAGCAGACCAGGTTCCTGGACGGGACATCAATGTGGAACGCGGTAACGGAACTGCGGCCCCGGTGAGACGCCGCGATGTCCTGGGACATCCTGGCCGCGAGCACGGGATGGACCGATGACGTGCATATCGCGCTGGTGCTGGCGGCGGCGGGCACTGCCGCAACGGTGCTGGGGACGGCAACAGCTGCCACCGCTGCCAGGGCGGCAGCCGCCCGGCTCCACGACCGGAAACGTCCCATTGCGCACCACCCCCGGCCTCACTGGCCGTTCGCAATGAGACGCCCAGCCCTGGGTGGAGGTTTGCGACTACGGCGAGATGGTCATAGCGCCCACCTGCGTTCACCCTAGCTGTGGCGGCTGGGCCGCCTCCGGCGGCGCGGCCGGCTACTGCCTTGGGCTGCTCGCCGCGGCCCGGGGCGCGACCGCATTGCCGCCGCCCACTTCGACGACGCCACCGCCCAGCATCTCCGGCTCGGCGCCCCCGATGGACCGGCCTCAGCCGGCCACGTCCGGGCCGCCCGCCGAGCGACCGTGGTGCCGGTCCGGCCAATCGCCGGTATAGCCGGGCCCACCGGCACAAGGGGAGACCTATCACGGACGCCACCGCCTCGCTCAAGGCCGGCAGGCCGAAGGCCGGCCGCTTACGGCCCGGGCATCCGGCCACCGTATTGCGACGCTCAATAATGATCCATCTGCGCTCGTCAACAGCGCCGGCGACCCGCTCGTATTCGGCGCTCGGCGCATGCCCGGGCGACAGGTGCGCTGATGTGAGTCCCGGACCGTAACTTCGCGTGATCGTCGCAGTCGGCTTACCGTGGTTCTCGTTACCTGCTGGGGCCGTGGCTGGCCCAGCCTCCGGGTCTCAGCCCGAACCCCGGAGGTGCCCGATGGCCAACCCGTCCACTGCGCTCGTCCCGACTGCGCCGGTATTCACCAATACCGAGCGGCTGGCCTTGGCTGGGTTCCTGGCTGGGTACAGCGGTCTGACCCGTCAGGCCTACGAGCTGGACCTGCGCCAGTTCGCCAGCTGGTGCCAGCAACATCACCTGCGGTTGTTCCAGGCCCGCCGCGCCGACATCGAGTGCTTCGCCCGTGACCTGGAAGCCCGCGGCCGCGCCAGAGCCACGGTGACACGCCGGCTCTGCACGATCGCGGGGTTCTACCGCTACGCCGTCGAAGAAGAACTCCTCGATCACTCGCCCGCCGCCCACGTCCGGCGGCCCCGGCTGGACTACGAGTCCCACGCCACCGGGCTGGACCGCAACGAGCTCGGCGCGCTTCTGGTCGCCGCCAGGCTCGGCACGCCCGCCGAACACGCACTGATCTCCCTGCTCGCCCTCAACGGGCTGCGCGTCTCCGAAGCCACCGGCGCCGACATCGAGGCCATGGGCATCGAGCGCGGGCACCGGACCCTGGTCATCACCCGCAAGGGCGGCAAGGTCATCACCATCCCGCTCGCACCCCGCACCGCACGGGCGATCGACCTGGCCATCGGCGAACGCTGTGAGGGACCGGTCTTCCTGGCCCCGGACGGCCGTCGGCTGGACCGCCACGGGACCGCCCGGATCGTCCGCCAGGCCGCTCGCCGCGCCGGGATCGCCAAGCCCGTCGGGCCGCACACGCTGCGGCATGCGTTCATCACTGCGGCTCTCGACGCCGGTGTGCCATTGCAGGACGTGCAGGAAGCCGCTTCACACGCCGATCCGAGAACCACTATGCGCTATGACCGGGCCCGGGCGTCTCTGGACCGCCACGCCACCTATATCGTCGCCGCGTACATTGCTGGCGCGGCGCGATAGGCCCCGGGCCTACCATGGTTGCTCCGCCTGGCCGACTGATAAACGGCCGGGCGGACACCCTGAAGCTCATCGGCACAGATGAGGGCACCCGGCCGAGTCACCAAGCGTAAGCGGCATAACCGCACGAACCGCCGATCTGCGTGGCTGTCCAGCCGGTGCCGTTGTCGTCGGGGCCGTGCGGGTGTGGTTGTTCTGCGTGTCTTCCGAGATTGAATCTGGGAAGATCTCCGGGCTCTTTTTGGTCCGGGCACCCCATGTCTGCTGGGCTCATGCCTGGTGGTCCACCCAGGCGAGGGCGCCGCACTGCGCGCACTGGCCGGGTTTCTCGCGCTGGCTGTCGACGGCATTCTGGTGCGTGCGGAGGGCGAGTCACCGGACCACCACAATCTCAAGCCATGAGATCCTGGGCAGGACCACCGAATGGCCGCTTCCCGTCGCCGGTGACCCGGGTGCCGGTCGTCATGCACGCCATCGCGGCAGTGGCGCCGGAATCCCACCCGGTGGAGCTCCCGGGCAGGGCCGGCCGTTCGGTCACCATGGGGAGATCGGCAAGCCCCGCGCCACGAGGCGAGGAATGGAGTGACACGTGAAACCCAACCGGTCCATTCCGCCGTCCACGGTTATCCCGGTGCTTGTCTACCCGGACGTGCGGCAGGCGGTGGCGTGGCTGAGCGCGGCGTTTGGCTTCGCCGGGCGGACCCGGATCGGCGAGAGTCACCGCGCGCAGATGAGCATCGGCGAGGACGGGGCGATGATCGTGGCTGACGTCCGGGGTGAGCAGCAGCCGCCGCAAGAGGGCGTTGTGACCCATGTGATGAAGGTTCGGGTTGAGAACGTCGAGGCCTGGTACGAGCGGGCTCGAGCCCACGGCGCCCGGGTGCTTGAGCCGCCAACCGACCGGGAGTACGGCGAGCGGGAATGCACCGTCGAAGACCTGGTCGGCCACCGCTGGCAGTTCACCGAGACGGTGCGAGACGTGGCGCCCGAGGAATACGGCTGCCAGACTGTCGCGCCCTGGCCCGAAAGGTGACCAAATCTGGCCAGTGGCTATTGCTGTCCGTTACCAACCGGGTCACCGGCCAGGCGCGCATCGCCGCCGTTCTGGACGCCGAGTTCACTCGGGTTTTGGCTGCCTGAACTGTGCCCGGAACTGGCATTACTGCGCGCGGTGGCAGGCCGCGCGGCCCCGCCTACCGTTCGGCTGCTGGGTCGAGTACTGGTTTGATGTCGATAACCGGGGTGCGGTCGAGCGCTTCGAGTTCGCTGACCAGGATCCGCAGGCCCTCGACGGCGAGGATCTGGGCCCGGTGCAGGCCGATCGGGTTGGGCCGGTCGGGTGAGCGGGTGCTGAACACGCCCAGCGGCGGGCTGGCGGGGTTGTCGCCCGGGACGGTGGCCAGCTCGTCACGGCGGGCGCGGTCCAGCCAGGTGAGCACGATGACCTGCTCCCCGGCCCGTAGATCGCCGATCGCCTCGGCCATGTCAGGCTCGACAGCCAGCCAGGCCGACGGAGCGCCTTCGCTGCCTTGCCGGGGCGCTTGCGCCCGATGTTTGAGCGGCGATTCCACCCAGGCGACCGGCCTGACCGCATTCCGCTGCGTGGCCTGCCCGGCACGGCCCGCTGGCAGGCTGGCGCCTGCCGTGGCGTCATCGGGGGCTGCGCGGCTCCCCGCCATGTCCTGGTTCATCGAGCGCCCCTCCTCGCACGGGCCGAACGGGAATTCGTCATCCGCTGGGATTCGTCATGGTTATGACGGATCCCAGCAAGGAGATGTAACCGATCAACTCACCTGACTGGCCGGCGGAGCGGTTCGGGCGCCACCTAACGTAGCCAGCAGCAGGAGACCTGAACCCGCACCACACCGCCGTTATGGATGGCCGCCGCAGCCTACGGATACGGCAGCTCAGGCAAGGATTGGCTGCCGTCTCGGTGTCACAAAACGGCGGGGCCCGGTGTCTGGTGGGTGACGCAGTCGAGAGCGAAGAGGGAGCCCACCCATGGCCGGCATGTCGCGGACCGCGCCAGAAGATCCGCCAACAGCCGGAACGCCCCCCGCTGCCGGCCGGAGGCCGCCTGAGCAGCGCTTGCATCCCGCCCGCACCGCCGCGGGTGCCCGAGACCTTTCTCATGCCCTCAGTCAGGCCCCCTCACCCCGCCCATCACCCACCGAAGCGGGCACCGGCACCAGCCGTAGCAAGAACCACCAGGCCACGACCCGCACCACAATCAACCCAAAAGATCCGCGGCGCCGCTTGACAGATTCCCTCTTACGCTGGTGTCGGGTCCGAATGTGACGAGCCCGGACTGCACCAACCAGCCGGGGGGTGGATGATGGCCCCGGCGGCGCGGTGCCACACCCGCGCAGCCGTTCAGAAACCTTTATTGCCGAACGGCTACCGCGGTGTGGCACTGGACCACTGCGCCGACTCACCGCCGGACTGGTGCCGCCAGCCGTAGCGCGTCGCTGAGGTTGGAGCTGCCCTCGAAGAAATGGATGTCGGCGGCCTCGCTTGCCTGCGGACCGGTGTAGCGCAGGATGTACAGGCCGTTGCGGATGTCGATGACGTAGCGCCTACGTGGCGCTTGGCTCACAGGCCAGCGATAACCTCGGCGAGCGCTGGCAGGTTCTGGTCGGAGGTGACCAGGTAGGACAGGCCAAACCGGTCACGCCGTGCGTGTAGGTCCTCGCGTATCTGGGCGGCGCTGCCGATGAGGATGCTCGGCATGTCCCAGACCATTTCCGCGGTAATGCCGCTCCAGCCGCGACGGGTGATGAGTTCCTCGGTGTCCTCGCGACGCCTGCTGGTGAGCCGGACAGTGACGAAGGTGCTGAGTACCAGCGCGGCGAACCGGTCAGCGGCAGCGGAGCGTAGCACCGCAATCTTGCGATCCAGCGCTGGCGGCAGCCGGTCGGAGGGATCATCGCTGTCCACCGAGCCCTTGATCGGAGCTGGCAGCAACCCCACCACGTCGGCATGGCGGGCGGCGACGGCAAGCATGCGGGGCCCGCCGGCGCCTATCAGCAGCCGCGGCCGACCGCGGAGCCCGGGGATCACGCTGAGATCAAGCCCGCTGATCCGGTAGGAGTTTCCCGCATGGTTCACCTGGCTACCGGCAAGCAGCCCGCTGATCACGGCGAGGGCTTCCTCGAGACGGTCGATCCGCCGCCCAGCCGGCTCGAAGGGGATGCCGGCCGCGTCGTACTCGGGCTGATACCACCCGGCTCCGATGCCGAGCTCAAACCGCCCGCCGGAGAGATGGTGAAGGCTCGCCGCCTCGTGCGCGACAATCACCGGGTGGCGGAAATCGTTCGATAGCACCAGGGTGCCCACTCGCAGCCGCGTTGTCACCGCCGCAGCCGAGGCCAGCGCGCTGAATGGCGCAAGCTGGGGCCCGAAGGCGGCCGCCGAGTAGTGGTCACGAAGTAGGAGCACGTCAACCCGGGCATCCTCGATACGGCGCACGTGATCAAGCCACGCGGGCCCATCCAGGACGAGTTCATTCACGATCCCGAATCTAAGTTTGGCGGGCATCCGCAACCTCCAGCGCAACCGATGAACTCAGGGTGTTCACCAGAAACCTCCAGTCACGAGCTTCCGCCGCGGCGCGCGTAGGTCCGCCGGCGCGGCAGGCCTTTCGGCCGGTGCGGCGAGATCCAGATTCGGATCAACGCTGGATTATGCAATGAAATTGGCCGGCCGCGCAGGGAACCGGTCAGGTGCACGCGGCCGCCACCGCATCCGGGCCGAGGACGAACTCAGGGTCCACCTGACCGGCCAGGTCCGCGCCGGTCGCCGCATTCGCCCACGCGCGGGCGTTCTTGAGATGGAACTCCACCGCCTGGCGGGTGAACTTGGGCCAGTCCTTGACCCGCGCATCTATCGCCGCCTGCAAAGTGGCAAGCGCCGTGCGGGTGGCGGAGCCCAGGTCGCGCAGATGGAAGGCGCGGCTCTGTTCCATCGCCCGCACCGCCGGTTCGTGGCCGAACCAGGCGAGCAGATCGCCGCCGGTGTGGTCGCGCAGGAACGCCACGTCCTGGTCGCTTTGCACCTTGTTGCCGGCCACCGCGAGGGCGACATCGTAGCCGCGCGCGTAGTCGCTCCACTTCCGGTACACCCCGACGCCCTTGCGGGTGGGTTCCGCGACCAGCAAGGTGAGGTCGAAGCGGGGCCCATGCACCGGGCCGGCGCCGCACTACGGCGTCCGGCTGGCGTTCCAGAACTGCCACCGCGCCGCCGTCTTCCACCCCGAAGCCACCACCTGCGCCCACGCCGATTTCATCACCCGCCACTCGCAGATCCTCAACCAGCGCCCGGAACTGGTCGACTGCTGACCCAGCGGCGCACGGGCAGTTCAGAGGATCCCGCGGTCGACGAAGGCCTTGCTGACGACCTTGGCGGCGGTGGTGCCGTAGAGCTGCTGGGCTGCTGCGACCGTCCGGTTCGCCAGGTCCGGCATGCTCGTGCCAGGGAAGTCGAACGAGCCCTGCAGAATGATCGTGTCGGCCTTGACGTTGCCGAGCGCCTGGCGGATGTCCCACAACGCCCGCGACCAGATCTGGCCGTCGTGGTGCACCTCGCCGCTGAGGTCGGCAAGCCGCCATCGCAGCCTGCCACGCCCGCGCGTTCCGGCCGGAAGACACCGATTGGGCGCGCATCACCAGGCTGTACGCCATCCTCGCCGAGGTCATGCCCTCGCCGGTGGTTGAGCTTAACCGTGCCGTCGCCGTGTCGATGTCGCACGGCCCACAGGCTGGCCTCGACCTGCTCGATCAGCTATCCGCAGAACCCTCGCTGCAGGGCTATCACCTGCTGCCGAGCGTGCGCGGCGATCTGCTGATGAAGCTAGGGCGGCCCGCGGAAGCACGAGCCGAGTTCCAGCGCGCCAGCGCACTATCCCGTAATGCCACGGACCGGCAGATGTCGGCCGCGCGGGCCCGCGCGGCGGAGGCACAGGCCGGACGCGGCCCGGGCGGGGAGGGGGACGGAAGTGTCAGCAGGCGAGCCGTAGCCGGCCCACGACTGGCCCCCCCGGCGCCGCCATGGCCACGACCAGGGCCATGATCGCGCTCACCCTGCGTGCTACACTCACCCACTCCAGATCCCGTCTCCGGGTTGACCACGAGAACCATTCCATGTCCAAGCGAATCGGCAATCAGCAGGAGACCGTCGGGGACGCGCTGGCGCGGCGGGTCGAAGCCCGGCGGGGTGCGGCGTCTGCCTGGACTGAGGCGTTGCGGGAGCTGGGTGCGGTCGACCGGGCCGTGTACGAGGCGGTGGCTCATACCGCCACCGCCGAGCTGGACGGCCCCGTCCGCAGGCTCTCTGACGCCGCGAACAACTCGCGCTTGTGGCTCGGCATCGCCGCCGCGATCGCCCTGCTCGGCGGCAGGCGCGGGCGGAGGGCGGCGCTGGAGGGCGTGGTCGCGATCGGGGTAACGTCGGCCACCGTCAACGTCGGCGTGAAGCCCCTTGCCCAGCGGCGGCGTCCGGATCGCGCGGGCGCCGACCTGTTTCGGGCCCGCCACGTACGGATGCCGGAGTCCACCTCCTTCCCATCCGGCCACGCGGCGTCGGCCTTCGCGTTCGCATACGCCGTCGGCAGGCATCTGCCCGGGCTGGCCGTGCCGATCCGACTGCTCGCGGGCGGAGTCGCCTACTCGCGCGTCCACTCCGGCGTCCACTACCCGGGCGATGTGGTGATCGGCTCGATCCTGGGAGCCGGAACAGCAGCAATGGTCGCAGCCGCTCGCGACCGCCTCTCCCCGACCGATGGAGCCGGAGAGGAGAGGTAGCTGGACGAGACCGCCGTCGCGCTCGGCCGGAAACTGCCGGGAGCTGCCGGTGAACTGCCTGGCCACCTTGATGCCTTCGAGGTAACCTCGGCGTTCCGAATACGTTCAGGCTTGGGCCACTGGGCAATCGAGGCGGCCAACGACAGGCCAGACCAACAGGCGGCGGACCGTGCTGCACACTGTGCTGCTGAGCGTTCATATCGCAGCCGGCGTCCTCGGCCTGCTGCTCGGACCAGTCGCCATGTGGCGCGACACGCGCCGGCTGGTAGCCCGGCAGCGCCCCGCCCGTGGGGCTAGCGCTGCATACGCCTGGGCTGTGCTGGCAGTGAGCGTGTCCGCGATCGTGCTCGTCGCCGGGTACCGAGGTGACCTGTGGTGGCTAGTGCCGGTCGCCATGTTCTCTTATGCCCTCGCGGTTCTCGGCCAGTACGCCGCCACGCGGCGGTTTCCTCGCTGGAGTCACGCCTACGTGCACGGCCAGGGTGGGTCGTACATCGCCCTGGTAACCGCCTTGGTGGTGGTCGCCCTCACCGTTGACGGGCCCCTGCACGGACCAGCCGCACTTATCCCGTGGGTGCTCCCGACGATCACGGGCACCCTGCTGATCGAGTGGTGGCGCCGCCGGATAGTCGGGAAGCTCGCACCGTTCCCACCCGGGTGACCAGCACAACTCTGCCGCGAGCCAATGGTCACGCAAACAGCCGCAGCGGCGTGGCGAAGCCCACGGCAGCCGTTTGGCTCGCGCGGAGCGGGTGGAGCCCTATTGGCGCTCAGCCGGGCAGGCGGATCGTAGAAGGGTCAGGCTCGAGGTGCGACCGGCGAGCGAGCGGAGGTCGGCCCGGCCGCCGCGGAGGTCGCGCCTATTCTGCGCGCCTGGGCAGGTCCGAGCTTCCTGATGCCGCGCAGCATCTGCGCGTAGGCGACGTTCGTGAGCACGCCGGTGGGCAGGCTCGGCTGGAGGAGCCCCATGTTCAGCAGGACCGGGTAGACCATCCCCTGGTCGCGCCATTCGGCCAGCTGCTCCAGGATCTCAGACGGCGTGCCCGCCAGCACGAAGTTGCGGATGAGCGACGCCGGGACCCGTCGCGTGTACTCGAGCGCGGTCTCCTCGTCCATCGTCTGGGGGAGCAGGTCCTGGACTCCGGAGAACCCGGGGCCGAGGGGGTGCTCCGCTCCGTGGCGGGCCCAGTAGTCGGACGGCGCGCACAGCGCGTACGACCTCACCACGGGGGCCTCGAGGATCTCGTCGACGACACTGGCGGAGCGCGCCGTGACCACGAAGAAGTACTTCGCGGCCTTGATTGCGTGCGGGTCGCGTCCCGCGTCGGCGGCGGCATCGCGGATGCCGGTCAGGTGCTCGCCGTACTTGCTCGCGTCCATCGTCACGCCGGGGAACCACGCGTCCGCGTACCGCGCCGCAGCGTATCGCATGCGGGGGCCATGGGCACCGATCCAAATCTCGGGCCATGTCCCCCGGTAGGGCGGAACCGCCATCACACCGGCCGGTCCGCGGGGACGCCGTAGGGCGACTGGTTCATCCCCAGGCCCACTCCAATGCCGAGGATCGCCCGGCCCCTGCTGAGCTGATGCAGGGTCGCGGCCGCCTGCGCGGTGACCGCTGGGTTCCGTCGCGCGGTGTCGGTGCAGCCAGTCCCGAGGCGCAGGCGTCCCAGCCGGTTGCGCGCCGCGAGGGCGCCCAGCACCGTCCACGGCTCGTAGCAGGCGTCGAGGCTGGGCACGAGCCGCTTCACCGCGACGTGCTTGGTGGTGTAGATCGACCGCGGGATGACGCCGATCAGGTGATCGGGCAGCCAGATGGAGTCCGCCCCGGCCGCGAACGCGAGCGCACGCGTGCTCTTTAGCACTAGGTCCGGGGCGACCCGGCTGTGGATGCACGGATCCGCGACACCGAACCGCAAACGAGGCTCCTAGCGCGGGAGTTGGCCGAGAAAGGTCAAGGCCCGCGAACCCTATACCAGCGGAGGCTGACCGGTCCAGGGATCATTCGTCGGCGATCAGCTGCGCCGGGGGGCGCTCGCTCTCGGACCGTCGCGCGACGAAGAGCGTCTTGCCGGCGACGTACTTCCGCGAGATCGAGCGACCGCTCACCACGGCGTCGTGTACGGCCGTCACGTCAGTTCCGCGATGGTCTCGCCGAGAGACCTGACCCCCACGAAGACATCCTCGAACGAGACGTAGAGCGCGTTGAAGCCGAACCGCAGGAGGTTCGGAGGCCGTTGATCGCAGATTACGCCACGCTCGAGCAGCCCAGGCATGACGTCGTCGCTGCGTGGATGCGTGACCGCCACGTGGCTGCCGCGACGCTGCTCATCCCGCGGCGTGATGCAGCCGACGCCGAGCGTCGGTGGAAGCGCATCGAGGCACGCGAAGAAAAAGGTGCCGAGGGCCAGGCTCTTCGCCCTGACGAGATCGATCGGCGCGTCGCAGAACACGCCCAGCGACTCCTCCAGGGCGCGCATCGACAGGATGTGCGGCGTGCTGACCCGGGCCCGCGAGATGCCCTGGGCAGGGACGTATTCGCCGGCGAAGTCGAACGGCCGCTGGTGGCCGTGCCAGCCGGTGAGCGGCAGATCGATGGCGTCCTGGTGCCGCGCGGCGACATAGGCGAACGCCGGCGCCCCGGGACCGCCGGAGAGGTACTTGTAGGTGCATCCCACCGCGAAATCGACGCAGTGCTCGTCGAGACCGACCGGGATCGCGCCGACTGCGTGGCACAGGTCCCACAGCACAAGCGCGCCTGCGTCGTGGCACCTGCGGGTGACCTCCGAGACGTCCCACAGCTCGCCGGAACGGAAGTCGACCGCGCTCGCCAGCGCCACGGCGACGTCGTCTCCGCGCGCGGCCAGCTCCGCGGGCAGCTCCGCCATCGGGACCGCCGCTAGGTCCACGCCCAGGAGCCGCGCCACCGACGAGGCCATGTAGTGGTCGCTAGGGAACACGTCGGCGTCCACCAGGATCCTCGCCCGGCCCGGGTTCAGCCGGACGCCTGCGGTCATCAGGTTGAAGAGCTGCACCGACACCGAGTCGCCGACGACGACCTGACCCTCGGCGCAGCCGAGGATCGGTGCGATGAGCTCGCCGACGCGCAGGGGAGCGGCCCACCATCCGTCGGACCACGAGCGGATCAGGCTCGTGCCCCACTCCCCTGCGATGACCTGACTAATCCTCGCGGCCACGGCGGTCGGGAGCGCGCCGAGCGAGTTGCCGTCGAAGTACAGGACGCCGTCCGGGAGTACGAACCGCTCGCGCAGGGGCGCGAGCTTGTCCATGGCATCCAGCGCCCGCGCGTCCGCCAGCGTCGGTGCGGCCTGCCGCGAATCGTGCGTGATCATGCTCGCGACCCGAGCCGCATCTGTCGGAGCACCGCCCGCCCCAGCTCGTCCTGCGGATCCCCCAGGCCCAGCGGCAGGTCGAAGTGGTTCCGGCCCCGGCACACTACCGAGCGCACCACCGCTCCACGTGCTGCGGTCCCTCCCGCGCGGCGCAGGGCGGCAACCAGCAGGGCGTGCTGGCTGCGGTACTCGCTGGTCTCGGTCTCGCCCCGCGCGACGAGGACCTCGGCTGCGCGGATCGGCAGGAAGTGGATGGGGCTGTTCCTCCTCGCGTCCGCCTCGGTGAGCTCCAATGCGTCGTTGACGTAGGTGAGCCGGATGAGGCTGAGGTCGTAGACCCCGCTCAGCAGCGCCACCCCGGCCAGCCGCACGGATGCCGCCGGCGGAGCGCTCCCCAGCGCCATCGCGAGCAGATGCGCTCCCGCCGAGCTGCCGGCGGCGTGGATCGTCTGCGGCGTCCCGCCGAGCGCCGACGCGTTGGCCACCACCCAATCGAGAGCCCTGGCGACCGAGCTCACCATTGCGTCCAGGGTACCTTCCGGAGCGAGCCGATAGCCGACGGCCACGAGCCCTGCGCCCTGCTCGACCAGCGCGCGCGCCGCGAAGCAGGAGTCGTCAATGCTCAGCTCCTGCCAGTGCCCGCCGTGGACGTAGACCAGGAGCGGGCTTCCGCCGCGCCGCGGCGGGAAGTGATGGAGCACCTCGCTCTCCGCGTCGCCGTAGCGCACGTTCAGCTCGCATGGGAGAGACCGCTTTGCGACTTCGCTGAGCCGCCGGTACTCGGCCAGGATCGACCGGAACTCCGGGACGATCCGGCTGGGGCTGTACTCGGCGGGTTCCCACTTCATGAACGTGTTCGGATGCGTCTCGAGGTAGCTCAGCTGCCACCGCTCGAGGATCGGCCCGACCGAGCCGGGGTCGTCGTCGGATCCAGTCACTCCATGATTTGCGCAAGTAGAAGAAATCTGCCATCGCTGATGGCAGCTTCCACGCCGTGCGATGGTCCCCGATCATGGCGGCTTGGCGCGTCGCCGACATCAAGTTGGCGCTTTCCTTCTCAAGCCATCGCAACGCCTCGTTGTGGTTGTCGAATGGGAGCGGCTCGGTGTCTTCCTCCGGCGGATCAAGCGGGATCCGCGGCCGGTGCGGGTTGAGGATGAATCCGGCACGGTCAGCGGTGTGGAGGTACCAACTGATCAGGCGCCGTATCGCGGCGTCGAGGTCCGCCGGTTTCTGCATATCGGCGGCGCGTTCCGCCGCTTAAACGCGAAGCAGGTCGTGAAACCTGTAACGATCCAGGCTGACCTCCTCAAGCAGGTGGGCGTTGGCCAGGCCCTCGAGCAGGATATGAGTGCTGACCGGATCGGATCCGGCGAGCGCCGCGGCCGCGGGAATGCTGATGTCGCATCCCGTGTGCAGGCCAAGCAGCCCGAACATTCTTGCCTCCGCTGGCGACAACGCGCGGTATGACCAGTCGAAGACCGCCCGGATGGCAGCGCTCTCCTCGTCCGCCGCCAGCACATCCAATCGATCCTGTTCTATCGCGAGCATGCCGCACAGCTCGGCCAATCCAAGGTGCGGCCGGGTGCTGACCCGTTCAGCGGCGATACGAACGGCAAGCGGCAGATGGCCGCAGAGCGCGGCCAATTTCGCCGCAGCGGCGGCCTCGGCGGTCACCCGATCGCCACCGATGGTCCACGCCAACAGCGCCGCCGCCTCTGCTGGGGTGAGCACATCGAGTGCCATCGGGCGGGCGCCGGCCCGCGCGGCAAGGCTGCGTAGGCGGTTACGACTCGTAATGACCACGAAACAGGACGTGCTTCCAGGCAGCAGAGGATGCACCTGCTGAGCGTTGGCGGCATTGTCCAAAATCACGAGCATTCGCTTCCCTGACAGCATGCTCCGGTACATCGAGGTCTGGCCGTCCAGGTCACAGGGAAGCTGCCGCGGATCGGCGCCGAGCGCCCGCAGCAGATGTCCAAGAGCCTGGCGCGAACGGACCGGCATCCTGCGCGCATCGAAACCGCGAAGGTCGATATAGAGCTGGCCATCAGGGAAATGGTCGGCGACTAGATTGCCGAAATGCACGGCGAACGCTGTCTTGCCTATTCCGGCCGACCCGCTGATTGTCACAATCGCCATGCCCCTCATCGCTTGTGCAGCACCTTCGGCTGGGAGCAGGCTTCGCAATTGCGCCAGTTCGTTCTCGCGGCCGACGAACCCAGCCACATCATGCGGTGTCTGATGGGGCGTTACCCACGTGATGCGGCGAGCCCTCGCTGGCTTAGCGACCATATCCATGGTGTCTGGTTCCAGCACCTCATCACCAGAAAGGATTTGCTCGTGAAGTCTTTTCAGTTCGTGGCCGGGTTCTACGCCGAGTTCATCGATGAGAACTCGGCGAGTGTCCCTGAACGCGGCAAGCGCCTCGCCGCGCCTACCGCACCGGTACAGCGCAAGCATGTGCAGGCCGCGCAGACTTTCACGCAACGGATACTCGTTCACCAGTCCTGGCATTTCAAGGGCTATCTCAGCGTGGTGGCCAAGGTGGAGCATGGCTTGGCCGCGCTCTTCGATCAAATCGCAGCGCAGCTCGCTCAGCCGCGCCCGCTCGATTTCCGCGAATGGGCCCGGAATACCAGACAGCGGCGTGCCACCGTAAAGTTTCAACGCCGCATCGAGTGACGTCACCATCCGCGCGGCGTCGTCGGCTGCCCGCAGTTCGCGCGCCCGGCTGACATGCTCGTCAAGGAGATGGGCGTCCAGCCGGTGGGACGACACCTGCAGTACGTATCCCGCCACGGTGGAGGTCAGTATCTGACTGGACGCGCGGGGTGCCCGGGTCGGCTCGAGCACCTGCCGCAGGCGCTTTACATAGGTGTGCACGCTGTTTTCAGCGGTCGGCGGCAGGTCCTCGCCCCAGAGCGCATCGACGAGGTCACTGCGGGAAACTGGCCGGTTGGCCCGCAGCGCGAGCACCGCAAGGACCGCTCGCTGTAAGGGCGAACCCAGGTCAAGTTCTCGCCCGCCTGCCCAAGCCCGCACAGACCCTAGCACGTTGACACGAATCGACCTCTCTCTCCATGCGCGCTCATACCGATCATCACGGGGCGAGATGTCGAGTGGTTCAGCGGGAGTTCCATCTGGTCCGCCGAGACCGGTTCAGCGCCCCGCGCATGTGCATGTGGAGGTACGACACCTTCCCCGCGATCAGCGCCCTCAAGGCGCAGTTTGCCCGCTGTGACCTGGTCGGCAATCCGGTGACAAACGGCCCTATGCGCGCACCTGCCTGACGCGCAGCCTCAAGGGGAGGGCGATGGGGATGCCAGGCACCAGGCAACGGGCAGAGGAGCACCGCGAGGCCAGGCCCGCGCGGCGAGCCGTCATCGTGGTCGGCCGGTCGGCCCGGACCGGAGCGAATTACCGGGTCGAGGCGCCTGACCGTGTGCTGCGGATGTTTGCGATGCTCACCGCGACCCGGGGCGAACTTGATCTCGCCGCCGTGCCACCGGGCGGCCGGGCACGGATCCATCGGCTACTTGAGACCGCCCGCGCAGAGCTTAAGCGCTCCGTCTCCCCGGCATTGGCGCGCGAGTTGACGGATCTCGTCCCCCTCGCCGCGGATCCTGGGCCCGCGGAGCTGCGGGTGGAATACGCCGGTCTGCTGGGCTGGACCAGCGGCCTTGTCGTCGCCATGCTCGACCAGCTTGCCCCTCCCGACAACGATGACCACGCCATCTGTCAGGGGAAAGAGTAGTCAGGAGCCGTCCAGTCTCCGTCCGCTTCGGCACCACCCGTCACATGCCGAGGCTGACCTGTGACGCCCAGTCGATGCCCTCAAGGCGGCATTGGAACCCAGGTCCCCCTTATGCGGGGAAATGTTCGGTTTGCCTCTTGACGCCGGGGATGCTGCTCAAGTCCGATCAAGGTATGCGTCAGAGGGGGAAGCGGCGCGGGGGAGGCTCGATGTGGCGGCATTGAACGTCTGCTGGCTACCGACGGCATGTGCTGAAAACGTCGTGAATTACGGGGAGCCGGGCACGACGGTGCCCCGGGCGCGCGATTCGCGGGCGCGTCTGTGCTCCCGCCTTCGAAGCAAAACGTCTAATGTACACGTTCACCCAGCTCTGCGGCGTTCCGTCCGCACAACGACGGGAGCCGAGGTGAAGGGGATGATGTTTGCACCGGCCACGGTCGCCGTCGCAGTCGCCGTTGAAGGAGGCTGCCGTGTGGCGTGGCACTGAGCTTGGCCGCGCGGGACAGCGCCCGCCCGCTGCGGCTGACGTGACTACGGCCGCCGTCGCCGCGCGGGCCGGCGGCATCTCCCGGGCGGGCGGAACCTTCATCCGTCACCGGCTGGCTCAGGCGGCGAGCCGTGATCTCGGACCGTGGCTGATCCCCCTCGTATTGATCACTCTGGTCGGCGTCGGTGCCGGGACCATCGCGGCGGGCCTGCCCGCGGGGGCGGCGGGGGCGGCCACGCTGGGGCTTCTTGCTGTGGCGGCGGCGCTGTCGATGTTGGCGGTATCCGACCGGATTCGCGATCTGAGAGTGGTGGTACCCGCCCTGGTCGGGGTCGGCCTGTGTGGAGCAGGCCTGGACTGGCCGCAGTCCGACGGTCCGGGATTCATGCTCGGCTACATGGCTCTAGCCGGCCTTGCCCTGCGCACCCCCCGGCTGATAGCTCTGCTCGCTGGCACTCCAGTGGTCGCCGCCGTCGCCGCCGCCGAGGCCCATGAGGCGGAAAACCCGGCGAGCACGCTGCTCGCAGTCTTGCTCGGCTTGTGTTTCCTGTTCATAACATCAGCCCTCGCCGCTATCAGCCTGGAAGCGCGCGGGCGCGCCGAGGCTCTGCTCGCCCAGGAAGCGGCCACCAGTCAGGCCAGGGAGCATGCGGCAGCTTTGGCTGAGCGATCGCGCCTGGCCCGCGACCTGCACGACGTCCTGAACCACAGCCTCGCCGCTCTCGCCGTTCAGCTGGAAGGTGCGCGGCTGCTCGCCACCACAACCGGCGCGGGCGGCGCGCTCGTCGACCAGATCACGTCTGCTCACCGGCTGACCCGCATCGGCATGCTTAACGCCCGGCGTGCCCTCCAGATGCTGCGAGGGGATGAGACCCCAGGCCCAGCCATGCTGCAGGACCTGGTCACCGAGACAGCCGCGGCATCGGGCATCCCCATCACTCTCGAGGTCGGCGGTACTCCACGGCCAGTGGGTCCAGAGGTCGGTCTGACGGTGTATCGCACGGTGCAGGAGGCGCTCACGAACGTGGCCAAGCACGCCGGCCGCGGCGCCCAGGTTGCCGTGCGGCTCACGTGGGACTCCAGCGGCCTGGAGGTGCTGATCGTAGACAGTGGCGGCGACGGCGTCGATGCGGGATTGCCGTCGAGCGGCTTTGGCCTCCGCAGCATGGCCGAACGAGCCTCGCTGCACGGCGGGCGGCTGGATGCCGACCACTCTGACGGCGGTTTCAGGGTCCGCCTGCGGCTCCCTCTCGTCCCGCCGCCTCCGGTAGATGTTCGTGATGACGGCCGTTGAGACCGGTTCCTCAATTCGCGTACTCCTGGCGGACGACCAGAAGGTGATCCGCGATGGCCTTCGTATGCTGCTCGGCTTGCTGCCCGGAATCACCGTTGTCGGCGCGGCGATCGACGGGGCGGACGCGGTACGCCAGACGATGACAGTCGCCCCCGACGTCGTCCTGATGGACCTGAACATGCCCAACTGCAACGGGATCGAGGCGACCCGCCGGATCTTGGCGGCGCGGCCACACGTCCGAGTCGTCGTGCTGACGGCATACTCCGACGATGATTCGGTTTTTGCCGCACTGCGGGCCGGTGCGCGCGGCTTCCTCACCAAGGACGCGGGGGCAGGCGAGATTTTCCAGGCGGTGTCAGCGGTATCAGCAGGAGAGGCCCAGCTCGACCCGTCCGTGCAGCGCAGGCTGGTGGAGGCGTTCACCCGCGGCGACCGCGTCGGCTTTCCCGCTGCGACCAGGGATGAGAGTAAGGCGAAGGATGAGGGCAATGAGCCCGACCGGGAACTGGACGGACTCACCCCACGAGAGGTCGAGGTGCTAACCGAGATCGCGGCGGGCCTGTCCAACGCCGAGATCGCGGCCAAGTTCGGCGTTTCCGACGCGACGGTGAAAACGCACATCAACCACGTGCTGGCGAAGACCCGGGCGCGCGACCGGGCTCAGCTCGTCGCCTATGCGTTCCGGCGAGGTCTCGCCGGCTGAACGCTCGCCGACCGTCCCTCAGCGAAGCGTTGGATGGCACTTACGAGGCAGGCAACGGCGCACCGCGGGCCCGGTGACCCGGTACACCGTGCTGACACGGTATGCGCGCCGATCCATCGCCAGCACCGCGGCACGCACCCTCGCCATCGCGTGGCGGTCAAGGTGCCGGACCACGGCCAGGGTGAGGAACTCCTGCGAATCTCCACCACGAGCTCCGACCCGGACCAGCCCGACCCTCGGCGCGTAGTACTTGACCTGGATTCCGCTCTCGGGCTCGTTCGGGCTCCACTCGTCGATCACGAGGACATGCCGGTAGCAGCCAGTTGGCACGCATGTCACCTGACGGGTGCGGACAACCCTGGACACATCGTTGAACCCGATCCCTGGGACAAGCCCTTCCAGATACTGCGCGCCCACCCGTGGGCGGGCAAGCATGTGGATGCCGCCATACGCACCGGCCGTTCCTCTGATCCAGGTGTCCGGCGCCCCGGTGAACACTCCGTTCTCGTATTCCTCGGGGTACTCGCCAAAGTTCCACACATTGCCCTGGTCATCTTGGGCGAAGAAGGCTAGCTCCTGTTCCTGCAACCTGCCTTCGAGGAAGTCCCTGTCCCACGCGACGACAGTGCGCACGTGATCGACAACCTTGGTGAGATCGGTGACGGTGAACACGACGCTGTGCGGCGTCGACTCTCCGCCCTCGACGACTCTTCCTCGGTAGACGAATTCGGTCCCCGGCACAAGCGGAAACATCCGATTGTTGATCTTGAGCGGCCGGGAGAACCGGCCCCGCTTCTTCAGCGCCCCGACAGCTTTGGCGGCTGCGGCGGCCTTGGCGTTCAGCAGCCTGGCGTCCAGCACCGGCCGGGGCGTGACAGGAGACGACACCGGAACGCGGCCGCTGGCCGGGCGTGAAACGCCGCCGTCGGCGCTCACCAGCGCGCACACGAGCAGCGGCGCCGCGGCGAAGGCGCCGACCGCCATCAATGACCGCGCGCGCCCGCTCCAGACGCCGCCGTGTCCACCGGACATCACGTGCTCCCTTCTGGTTTGGCGCGCCGGCGGTGACCGAAGCGCAGGTAAAGCGATGGGACGACGAAGAGGTTGAGCAGTGTGGAGGTCACCAGCCCGCCAAGGATGACGACCGCAAGCGGGTGCTCGATCTCGTGCCCTGGGCGCTCACCAAGCACCACAAGCGGCACCAGCGCCAGCCCCGTGGCCAGCGAGGTCATCAGGATCGGTGAGAGCCGCTCGCGGGCCCCGCGAAGCACCAGCGCAGGCCCGAACTCCATCCCCTCGTCCGACTCGAGGTGTTGGCAGTGATTGATCAGGAGGATGCCATTACGTGCGGCTATCCCGAACACCGTGAAGAAGCCGACCAGGGAACCAAGGGATATGATCCCGCCTGCCATCCAGGCGGCGAGCACGCCGCCGACCAGGGCCATCGGCAGGGTGAGGAAGGTCAGCACGGCGAGCCGCCACCGGCGAAATGACGCCTGAAGGAGAAGCAGGATCAACGCTCCGGCGATGAGTCCCGACTCAAGCAGCCGACCCTGTGCCGCCTGCCGCTCTTGGTACTCGCCAAGCAGCTCCACGTGGTACCCGCGGTCCAGTTGCACCGAGGCAAGCCGTTGGCTTATGTCATGAACGACAGAGCCGAGGTCCCTGCCCGCCACGTTGGCCCCCACATCCAGGTAGCGCGAGTCGCCCTGCCTGTCGATCGCATTGGGGTTGGGCTGCAGCGACACCCTTGCGACGGCGCCGAGACGTACGTGCCCACCCGACGGGATGTCGATCGGCAGGTTCTCCATGTCGGAGAAGCTCCGCCTGGTCGACTCGGGGCTCCAGACGACCGTGTCGTAGGCCTTGCCGTCCCGGAAGATGTCTCCGACTTCCTCACCAGCCACGAGGGTTGCGGCGTCCCTGCGGACGTCACCTGGTTTGAGGCCGTAGCGCTCGGCCTTCGCAAGGTTGACGGTCACGTTTACCTGCGGGACATCCGACGAGATGTCCCGGTGCGCGTCCACCACACCGCGGACGGACTTCACCAGGTTGAGGACCTGGTCGGACTTCGTGCGCAGCGTCGCCAGGTCCTCGCCGTAGACACGCACCACGATGGGCTCCTTTCCGCCGGTGAGCACCTCCTCGATCCGCTCGTCGAGGTAGGTCTGCACCTCGCGGAAGAGCCCCGGGTATCCATTGGCGACCGACTTGATCCGCTCGATGGTCGTGGCGTAGTCGGCGGCCGGGGCCAGGCTGACCCAGATCTCCCCCAGGTTGACTCCGGCGACCTCTTCACCAAGGAGAGCCTGGCCGATGTGGGCTCCCACACTGCGCACCCCAGGTATGGCCAGCAGTTCTCTGCTGATCTTCGTCGTCGACCGCTCCATCTCCACGCTGGAGGTTCCCGGCGGTGAGACCCAGTGGATGAGAAAGTCCCGCTCCTTGAAACCAGGGAACAGCGACTGCCCAAGCTGGGGATACACCGCGACACCGACGATCGTCACCACCGCGAATGTGGCGTACGCAGCGATGGGGCGGATGATGATGCGCGCGAGCCCGGCCGTGTAGACCCGTTGCAGCCAGGCCACGAGCGGGGACTTGCGGCGCTCGATCCGTGCGCCGCGCAGCAGCAGCAGCGCCAGCGCGGGCGTCACGGTGAGCGCGACGACCATCGAGGCGGCGATCGCGAGCGTGTAGGACAGCGCAAGCGGCCGGAAGAACGCCCCGGTGAGGCCCACGAGGAGGAAAACGGGAATGGACGCCGCGAAGATAATGAACGTGGCGTAGACGATGGGGCTCCGCACTTCGAGGCACGCCTTGAGAATGACCAGCGACGTCGGCCTGCCGCCGCCGCTCAGCCGTTCCTCGCGGAGGCGTCTGGTAATGTTCTCGACGTCGATGATCGCATCGTCCACCACGGCACCCAGCGCGATGACCAGGCCCGCCAGGGTCATTGTGTTGACCGTGGCGCCCCGCCAGTAGAGCACGAGCATCGTGGCCATCAGCGACAGCGGGATGGTTATGAGGCTGATCAGCGCAACCCGCCACTCGAAAAGAAACAGCGCGAGGATGACCACGACAAGGATGAAGCCGAGCACGAGGGCCTGGCTGAGATTGGAGATCGCCAGCTTGACGAAGTCGGCCTGCTGGAACACCTTGGTGTCGAACTTGACCCCCGGCAACCCGGGCTGAAGGTCCTTGATGGCGCGTTCGACCCCGGCCGTCATCTGAAGGCTGTTCGCCCACGGTAGCTTCTCGACGACAAGCAGCAGCCCAGGGCCGCCGTCGATGATGGCGTCACCGATCAGGGGCTGGTGCTCCTCGGCCACCACAGCCACGTCCCCCAGCCGCACCATCTTGCCGGACGGGTTCCTGGTGACAGGCACCTTGGCCAGGTCAGCCGGTGTGACGATCGGCAGCACGTTGCGGACGCTGAGCCGCTGGTTCGGGGTATCAATCGTGCCTCCCGTGCCGATCACGGCCCCGGTGGAGAACTTCAGCAGCCCGGAGTCCACGGCATCAGCGGTGGTCTGCATGACCTGGTTGAGCGAAACCCCCTCGGCCTGCAGCCTCGACGGCTCCGCCTGGACCGTCATGAGCTGGAGCCGTTCGTTCCATATCGCCACGTTGGCGACGCCGGGCACCCGCAGGAGCCTGGCGCGGATCGTCCAGTAGGCCGTCATCGACATCTCGATGAGGGAGCGGCTCTTCGAGGTCATGCCGATCTGCATCGCCCGGCCCGTGGCCGAGACCGGCGCAAGCATCACCGGTGGAGCTGCCCAAGTGGGCAGGCTCGGCGACACCGTTGCGAGCCGCTCCTGTACCAGCTGACGGGCCAGGAGCAGGTCCGTGCCCGGCTTGAAAAGCAACTCGATGGCGGACAACTGGGGCACCGACTTCGACCGCATGTCGTCAAGGCCCTGAATGCCATTCATGGCGGCCTCGAGCGGAACCGTGACGAGCTGCTCGACGTCCGATGTCGACAGGCCGACGCAGGCCGTCTGGATGAGCACCCGGGGCGGCGCGAACTCAGGGAATACGTCGACGCGCATCTTCGGCAGCAAGACGACGCCGAGGACCATCATGCCGACGGCCGCCGCGACGACCAGGTGCCGGAACCTCAGGCTGGAACCGACGATCCAGCGCATGAGGGTCCGCGGCGGCTCGGCTTGACTCATTCTTCACCGCTGATGTTGTACTCGGTGCCCAGCAGCTCCGGCGCTCCCACGGTCACCACTGGCGCGCCCACCGCCGGGCCGTCATGTAGCACCGCCGTGCTGCCCTGGATTGCGAGGATGGTGATGCGCGAGCGCACGTAGGTTCGCACCGCGGTGCTGACATAGGCCCACGTTGAGCCGTCGGTGTCGTAGACAACGGCCGCGTACGGGATGACCTTGTGCACGGCGGTGGTGCCTGCCGCCGTCACGCTCGTCTCACGTACCGCTTGGGTCGTGACGCCCAGCCGCTCGGCCGCCGGACCGGTCAGCTGCACGCGCGGCACGGAGGATCCCGCAATCTGCATGACCTTCGCCGGGGCCGGAGGTTCTGGGGCAGCGCCGCCGCAGCCTGCGAGGACCGCGGTGAGGGCGACGGCGAGGCCGATGGCGGCGGCAGTCTTCGTGGGCATCGCTGCATCCTTCCTGGCCGGTCGTCAGCCAGATGCCGAGGCCATAGCGGGCCCGGAGTCATGTTCCGGCGTCTTGCGCCGACGGGTCGTGGTGAGCAGCAACGCGGGCAGCACAAACGACTGCACCACCAGCAGGCTGCCCAGCCCGCCGAGCATCGTTACCGCCAGCGGATGCAGAAGTTCGAGCCCAGCGCGGGTGCCGAGAAAGACGGCGGGCAGGAGCACAACGGCGGTCGCGAGCACGGACTGAACGACTGGCACCGACCGTTCACGGGCCGCGGCGAGCAGGGCTCGCCGCCCGTCGGCCGCATCTTGAACGGCGTGCTCCCCGTCGGCCGCATCTGGGCTGGCGTGCCGCTCCTCGGCCGCATCCTCGGCGACACGCACCCTGCTGCCGAGGAGCACGCTGCCGCGGATCGCGAGCGCAAGGACGGCGAACAAGCCAGCTACGGATCCCGCATTCCAGACTCCGCCCACCAGTGGCGCCGTAAGCACGCCACCTGCGATCGACAGCGGCAGCGATGCCACCATGAGACCAGCGCGCCGCCAGCTTCCCACCGCTGCCTGCAACAGCAGAAGGATGCCGATGAGCGCGACGGCGCCACAGGCCAGGGTGCGGATGAGCACAGCGTGCGCGCTGGTTGCGTTCCCGAACACCTCCGCGTGGTACTCGTAGGGCATCGGCACGCTCGCGAGGCGGGACTTCACCGCGGCCACCACCGATTCCGGGTCTCCGGTGACCGTCGCCGCCACATCGACGCTGCGGAGTACGTCATTGTGAACGATGGCAGCAGGCTCGGGCCGAACCTTGACCGTGGCGAGGTCCTTGAGGGCCACCTGCCCGCCTGACGGCGTGTCGAGCCGCAGGTTTCCCAGCTCGGTGAGGTCGCTGCGGGTCTGCGGCGAACCCCAGACAACGACGTCGAAGATCTTCGACTGCTCATAAAGGTTGCCGACGATCAGGCCCGAGGTGAGCGTCGTCGTGTCGCGGCGGATGTCGCCTGGCCTGAGTCCATATCGCTGCGCGGCGGCGAGGTTGACCTCGATGTCCACGGTTGGCTGCCGCGGTATCGGGCGAACAACCGGGTTGGCCACACCGGAGACACGCGCCAGCATGGACCGCACCTCCCCCGCTTTGCGCTGCAGCGTGGTGAGGTCGGAGCCATAGACCCGGACGACGAGATCATCGCTTTGGCCTGACGTCACCTGCGCGATGCGGTCGCTGGGATAGGTCAGCAGGTTCGCCTTGAGGCCGGGGTAGCCGGCCATCACTGCCTTGATCGCCGTCCGGCTTCGGTCATAATCGGTTCGATCGTTTAGCATGATCCACAGCTCGGCGGAGTTGACGTTGACGAGCTGATCGGAGCCGACCGCACGCCCGACGTGCGCGCCAACGCTCTTGACACCGGGCACACTTCGCAGCTCCCTGCCTGCCGCCGCGGTGATACGGTCCATCTCCTGCAGCGATGTGCCCGGCGCCGTCTCCACCCGCAGGAGCAGGTTGCGGTCCTGCAGCGCCGGGAGCATGGAACCCCCGCCGAGCTGGGGCACGACGGCGAGGGCGGCCACCGCCAGCACCCCGGCCACCGCCCAGGCCCGGCGTGGCCGGGCGAGGAAGGCGAGCACACGGTCGAAAATGCTCGTCACCCAGGCAGCGAGCGGCCCTTCGCGGCCCCTGCCGCTACCGGCCGCGCGGCCGCGCAGGAGCAGCGCCGCGAGGGTGGGGGTCAGCGTGAACGCGACGAGCATCGAGGCGAGCACGGCCAGCGCGTAGGTGAGTACGAGTGGCCGACTGAACGCGGTCACCAGTGTTCCCATGACAAGGAATGGCAGCGTCGCGAGCAGGATCGCGAGGGTAGCGAACACCAGCGGACCACGTACGGCCGTGAACGCCGCGTGCACGGTCGCCTCCACAGGCTCCCGCGCGCGGCCGCCGTCGCCGCCGCCACGACGTGTGGTACGGCGCCGCACGGCCTCGATATCCGTGACGACGTCATCAATCACCACGCCCACAGCCGCCGCCAGCCCCAGCAGCGTGAAGGTCGTGAACGTCGCTCCCCGCAGATAGAGGATGTAGGCGGCCGCCACCAGTGATACCGGCACCACGATGACGCTGACCAAGGCCGCACGCCACGACGCGAATACCGCGAGCATGATGGCCAGCAGGAGCACGAGGGCGATGAGCCCGACCGTTCCGGCGTTCTTCAGCGCGGTTTCGACAAAGGTCGCCGGACGGTAGACGTGGGTGTCGAGGGTGATGCCCTTCAACCCAGGCGCCATGTCCGCCATCGCGCGCTCGATGGCCTTGGTGACCTCGAGCGTGTTAGCCCCTGGAAACCTTTCGACCACGAGGAACAGGCCGGGGCTGCCGTCGGCGACGGCGTCGCCGACGAGCGGCTGGTGGTCCTCGATCACGTTGGTCACGTCGCCGAGCCGGAGCGAGCCGGAACGGGCGCCCTCGACCGGTACGGCGGACAGTTGGTGCGGTGTCGCGATGGGGGAGATGTGCTGCACGGCCAGGCGCTGGTTGGGCGACTCGAAGAATCCTCCTGTCCCAGGCGTCGATGCCTCGACGAACGTCAGGGGCGACACCCACAACGCATTGCCCGCTGTCTCTATCACCTGGGTGAGCGACACATGCTCGGCCCGCAGTTGCTTCGGGTCGACCTGAACCTGGAGCTGCCGGTCGCGCTGGCCGTAGACAGCGACATTCGCGACGCCAGGCACCCCCATGAGCCGGGGCCGGATCTTCCACCGGGCCAGAACAGACATCTCGATCAGGGACACCTGCCGGGACGACAGCCTGATCATGGCGATCCTGCTGGTGGATGCCAGCGGCTCGATCATGATCGGCGGACTGCCCACGTTGGGCAGGGCATGCGCCTGGGTCATCCGCTCCTGCACCATCTGCCGCGCGGCGTACAGGTTGGTGCCAGACTCGAATGTCAGGTCGATCGCCGATAGACCTGGCATCGACGACGAGTGGATGCGGTCCAGCCACGGGACGCCGTTGAGCAGGTCCTGCTCAAGCGGAACGGTTATCAGCTGCTCGACCTCGGCAGCGGACAAACCGAGCGCCTCCGTCTGGATTTCCACCGAGGGGGGCGTGAACTCTGGGTAGACGTCAACCGGTGCGGACCTCAGCTGGGCGACTCCGAAGACGAGGAGCCCGATGGCCAGCGCCACCACGAGGCGCCCAAATCGGAGGCTCGAACCAACAATCCAGCGCATGGCCCCCCGCTACCTCCCCGGCGACGAGCAGGAAGTCACCCCGGCGTCCCGCGCGCCGCGGTCCCCTTGCTAGCAGCCGATGTCGTCGGCTGACACGAAGGCTAGGCGCGTAGCGGCCCACGGTCATCGGCGTACGGGTGGACGGCGGTGAGGCTTCGTCTCAACCCCTGGGTTGACTCCGCCGGGTGCGGCCTGGGAAAGGTTCATTCATACTCACCGAGCCGGCGCAAGTAAGACGGCGGCCGGCGTGGGCGTGCCACGAAGCGGCAGCCGTTCAGGATAAGAGATCGGCGACCACTGATCCCTAACGGCTCACGCGGGGTGGCACGCCCGGGTCGGCGCTTAGCTGAGGGAAGGAGCTCGCGGGATCATGACTACCGTCCCCACGACCGCAGGCGAGATTGACATCGAGGACCTCGGCGTGGTCCTCATGCATGAGCACGTCTTCATCCGCACCGAGCCGCTCCAGTGGGGCTGGCCAGGCTTTGGTGGCTGGGATGAGGAGATGGAGGTGATGGCCGCTCGGGAACGGCTCGGCCAGCTGAAGCGGGCGGGAGTGGACACGATCCTCGACATGACCGTCCCGGGTCTCGGGCGCGATCCGGCGCTCGTCGCGCGCGTCGTGGACGGCACTGGATTGAAGGTGATGTTCGCGACCGGCTACTACACCTACGACAACCTGCCGTTCCCCTTCCACTACCGCGGGCCGGGCAAGGTGCTCGACAACGACGACCACGTGCTCGAGTCGTTGTTCGAGCGCGATGTGACGGCCGGAATCGGCGACACGGGCATCAAGGCCGCCGTGCTCAAGGTCGCGACCGACCAGCAGGGAATGACAGCGGATGTCGAGCGCCTCACCCGCGCGATCGCCAACGTCCACCTGCGCACCGGTGCGGTGATCTGCACTCACGCGCACGCGCCGACGCAGCGCGGACTCGACCAGCAACGGATCTTCGCCGAGCACGGAGTCGACCTCAATAAGGTGGTGATCGGCCACTCCAACGAGACAACCGACATGGGCTATCTCGAGAAGCTGATCGACAACGGCTCCTACCTGGGCTGGGACCGGTGCGGCCTGGAGGTCGCCGTTCCGGTCGCCGATCAACTGGACACGCTGGCCGAACTCTGCGGGCGCGGCTACGCCAACCGGCTCATGCTGTCGCACGACAAGGCGTCGTTCATGGACTGGTTCGCGAACGCGGAGATCGACGCTGTCATGCCCAGCTGGCAATACACCTACATCCACAACGGGGTCCTCCCTGGCCTTCGCGAGCGCGGCGTATCTGATCAACAGATCGAGCAGATTCTGGTCCGAAATCCGCGCGACTTCTTCGCGCAGCAAGGCCCGACCACAGCGAGCGGTGCCGATCGCCGCGATGCCTAGGGCCTGCTTGACTCGGCGGGCGTGCCACCGGACGAGAACGGCGTTATGCGCGACACGCGCCCCGCCGATGCCGGGGCGCCATCAAGGTGATTGACTGGTGCGGCAGCCATCGGTGCGGCAGCCATCGGTGCGTCGGCCATGAACGCGTGCGCTAACGGAGGAGGCGAAATGGAGGTCGGAATCGGTCTTCCGAACACTGTCCCTAACACCGAAGGTAAGGTGCTCGTCAACTGGGCAGCGCAGGCCGAACAGGTCGGCTTCAGCACTCTCGGCACGATCGGCCGGCTCGTCTACCCGAATTACGATGAGCTGATCGCTCTCGCCGCAGCCGCCGCGGTCACCGAGCGGATCCGCTTGATGACCTCGGTCCTACTCGGACCGTTGTTCACAAACGTGGCGCTGCTCGCCAAGCAAGCGGCCTCGCTCGACAGGCTTTCCGGCGGTCGGCTCGTGCTCGGGTTAGGGCTCGGCGGGCGCGACGATGATTTCACCGCGAGCGGGCTCACACCCACCCGCCGGGGACGGCGGCTCGAGGAGCAGATGGGGGAGATGAAGCGGATCTGGAGCGGCGAGGAGCGCGGCTACGCGGGCCCGATCGGGCCGGAGCCTACGCGCCCGGGCGGCCCCCCGCTGATCATCGGTGGTACCACCGAAGCCAGTTTCCGCCGCGCGGCCCGCTTCGGCGATGGCTGGATCATGGGCGGCGGAACGCCCGAGATGTTCGCTCAGGGCGCCGCGGCTGTCGACAAGGCGTGGCAGGAGGCGGGGCGCTCGGACAAGCCGCGCAAGCTCTCGCTCGCCTACTTCGCGCTCGGCGGCAACGCGCGGCAGCAAGCCGACGAGTACCTCAGGCATTACTACGCCTGGCTGGGCGGATTCGCCGACCAGATCGCGTCGGGCGCAGCCGTGAGCGCCGAGATGGTCCAGGGCTACACCGCCGCCTTCGAGCAGGCTGGCTGCGACGAGCTGATCTTCGTGCCGACCGCATCGAGGCCTGACCAGGTCACGCTCCTCGCGGACGCGATCGCATAGATCACCCACCGACGAACGTCCGCGCCCACCAGAACCCCACGCCCACCGGCGAGCGCCACCTCCACCGGCGAACGCCACGCCCACCGGCGAGCGGCCACCGACCGGATTGGGCAACCGGTGGCTGGCCCTCTCGCCGTGATCCCTTATCTCGGAGACTTTTCAGTTCATATAGCTGAGGAGGCTCCGAGCCAGCGGATCATGACCCGCCGCCTCAGCGGCCGTGCTGGTGCGCCAGCCTGGCGCCCCAGGTTTCGGCCCTACAGGGCCGGGAGCCGGCCGCCCGGCGGTAGGCGGTACAGCTCCCGCCCGCGGGTCGGGTCATTCGGTCCGCGTGGGCAGGATCTGGGTCCCTGAGACGTTGTTGCAAACGGATTACAGTGTCAATTGCCGTGGATCGCGATCGGATGGCCGTCGTGTCCCAGGGTGCTTCGCGCAGTGGGCCGACCGGCCCGCTCCGTCGAGCTGGGAGATCATCGGCAACGCCGGCACGCATGCGTTGCCGCGAGTCAGATCGTCTACGCCACGGTCGAAGGGGTGTCATGGATCACGCCGGACCAGGTCGTGGTGGTCGCGGACAATGCGAAACCGGGACAGGGCAAGAAGCGCCGCGCCACGGATCAATCGCTCCCCCTCGGCACGATCCCAGCCAGCGGAGCCTGCCCGTCCACGCTCTGTTCAACCGCCGGATCGACGGCGACGATGCCCTGCTCCGCCTGGCCAGACTCCGCTTCAGCCAGGCAGGCCTGGCCGCCGAGACCTACGCTGACACGCCGCAGCAGCTCGAGCGCATCCTGCCGTTCGTGCCGCCCCACCCGCAGCCTCCGGCATTGCACATGAGCCGGGGAATCAACCTCTTGCACGAGCGGGACCGTGCCGTCGTCGAGGAATTCGGCACGCACTTCGCCGGGCGGGTCTTCGGGCTGGTCGTTCACGACAAGGCTGACATGGGCACGCAGACCGGCTCGCTGGTTACAGCCCTGCGGGAGCTGGACAGCCGCCTTGTGCGGCAGCCTGGCGCACCCTACGTGTTCCTGGAATATGCGGCTGGCCTGGAGCCCGGCTGGTTTGTCGAGGTGGCGGAAAAGCTCCAGGATGCCGAACGAATCAGTTGCTGCATCGACGTGGGGCACGTCGGTATCAGGCAGGCCTGTGCCAGCTTCGCCCGAAGCCATCCCGGCCTCGACCTCCGCTCGTTCCGCCCAGCGGACCCCCGGTTGCCCGAACTGGCTGGCGAGGTTCAGGGCGCGGTGGCCAGCGCGCTGGCGGACGTGCTCGAGATGACACGCGCGCTCGGCCGGCTCGGCAAGCATCTGCACTTCCATCTGCACGACGGGCATCCGCTCGTCCCGGGCCTTGCCGACCACTTCAGCTTCCTGACCAGGCTGCCGATCCCGTTCAGCTATGCGGGCCGCCAGTCGTTGAACATGTTGTACGGGCCGACCGGCCTGGCAGCCATCGTGGCGACGGCCGTGCGTGCGTGCGGCCTGGACCGACTGTCGTTCACCCTGGAGATCCACCAGGTTGAGGGCCGGTTGCCCCTCGAAGACGCCGCGGGGCTCTTCGCGCACTGGCGGGACACCACCAACGCGGAGCGCATGAACCACTGGCTCGCCGTGCTGGCGCAGAACGCGATGCTGGTGGACGGCAGCATCCTCGGCTCGCTCTACTCCTCCCCCGCGGGCGCACGCTGATCGCGGCGGCGTAGACCACGACGTTGCTTACGCCGAGACGGACAAGCCTCGTCCGCACGCCGAGCCGGAAGATTCGCGCGCGGCTAACCCCGCGGCCGGTCTTGCGCCGCAACCGGCGTCGCAGGCACGTGCCGGTCAGTGTGAGAAGCGACCCCGTCACCATCGTCGCCAGCCATGGCACCAGCGATCGGCCTCGGACGGCGCCGCCCAGGCCAGTCGCGACCGACGCCACGGGGGTCACCCGGCTGCTGCCCCATCCCTGCAGATCGGTGATCTTCAACTTGTCAGGGCCGTCGAGCACAAGCAGCGTATGGATGGTGTCCGCCTGAACCTTGACGCTGCGTGAGGCATCCGAGCTGGCCCCGACCGCACGCACGCGCCACCTTCCTGGGGGGAACAGCGCTATAAGGGGTCACGGAGGCAAATGCCTGTCGGCGCGCGACGCGAACACCGTAGCTGACCCGGGAGGAATGGACAACCCAGCGGGCGCGACCCCCGTTGTACGGGCGAGGGCGGGCTCTGCGGCCAGTGCCGACACGCCCAGCGAGAGCACGCAGGCGGCTAGCCACCTCACCGCACGTGAAGACCGTACGGGAATTATCATTTCCTCTCATTTCTGCGGCGGATCCGCATGACCGTCACCGCGATGTGTTGTGCGGGGGGATTGCGTTGATCGCAAAGCCAGGAGTGTTGAGGAGCCCGAGCGGGCTGGGCGCGGCGAATTCGAAGCGCAGCATTGGCCGACTATTCGCGGACCTGATCACGTTCGCGCTCGCTGCTTCGAACGGGGCCCGCTGATTGCGCAGGAAGGCGAGCATCTGCTCGACCGGCCCGGTACGGTCGATCGCGGTCACCGTTACATTCCGCAGCGGCATTCCTGGCGTCGCGCCGTGCGCGGCGCTACCGAATTCGGTGATCTGCACCGGCCACAACGCGGCCAGAGCAGCAAGTGTGAGCAAGAGCCGCGAGTCGGGCTCCCCTTGGGCGAGCTGATGTCTCGCCCTAGCGGAAAGGCTGACTCGCGTGTTCGAGAGAAGCTGTGCCGCAGCAGCTTTCCGCGCAGCGAGGTCCGCACTGAGCGCAGCGCGATATGCGCTTGCGCCGTCGGGTGCGATGACCCGGATGTCAATCCGGGCAATTCCCGAGCCAAAGCGCACTAAGACGGCAGGCGCGTAAACACTGCTCAAGCGGCCGCCGAACTGATTGCGCAGCGGAACCGTGGCCACCACAACATCAGAGCCGAGCGGATCCGCTGCCCCCTGCCGCAGCACGAGCGTGTTGCCGGGGGACAATCCACTTTCGCGGAGCGCGGCACACATCGCGGGGTCGCAGGCAACGATCGCACCCCTGCTGACCTGCGTGACAACCCACAGCGCCGCCGCGCTGCGCAGTGCGGCCACTGCGTGATCCACAGACTCGTGGCCGCTGCGCCGTACCGTCCGCTCCTGCCCCAAGCCCGCGACAGCGGCCGACAAGGCCGCCACCATGGCGGCAACACCAAGCAAGCGCCTGCGCCATTTTCCCGCTCGGCCCGCGTGGCCCACCCGGAACCGCTCACGATCCCTGGTCCGGTCGCTGAAGGGTTGGGGTTTGGGTTCCCACACCACCGCCCCTTCCGGGTTCTGAAGGTTCAGCCCTCCACCTGGACTCTCGCGCTCCGCCGGGGGTGGACAGTGCCGACGGCGGTGACGGTGGCGCTGGTGCGCCGCATGGTTGGCCGGCCGTGCCTCGGTCAGGTAGCCGTTCGCGCGAGGGTCTTTCGGCCAGGCTCCTTGCGGGAGAAGCGTCAGCCCCAGCTCCGCAGCTACACCCTCTGGCCACCCGGCCGACCGACTGGCCTCCTGCGGAACCCCCGGTGCGGAAGCCGACCGCTGCGCAGAACGAGCCTGCGGCCGAACGCATTCGGCCGCATCGGTCATTTTCGCCACGCGTCTCGAATCCGCTGGCTCAACTTCAGCTTCACCAGACGAGTCCCCACCACTAATCTGCATAGAAATTCTCTCCACCGCCACCGCGCCGCCCTCCTGGCAATCAGGGCAGGAGAGATATGAACGATATATAGCACGCGGGAAAACCTCGCCGAAACCTTATCTGGCGTACCAGTCCTTTACAATTCGTGCGGAGACCGATATGCGCATATTGCCCAGCCAGGTTTTCTCATCTTGTATATAGCTAAGATAACCTTTAACGGGATTCGACCTACTCGCTAGTGATCGCGGTAGGTTGTGCGCCGATGCGGACACTGTTGGTTAATCCGGCAATGCGGGTAACGCTGAGGATCGCGCTGCCGTACAGCCTGGCTGCCCTGCCCGCCCGGCCGCCCTGCCGCCTGGCCGCTGGGGACGGGCGAACTGGGATGGCACGTTTGCGCCTGCCGATCGGAGGACAAACGGGACGCTTCTCCGGGAGTCGCATCGAGCAGCCCTGCCGCCGGGCAGCCGGTCGGCCGAGCGGCCCCGCCGGACGAACGGCCCGCCGGACAGACGACCCCACGGCCGAGCCGCCCGGACGGCCGACGGACAGACGGCCCTGCGGCCGAACACGCGGCCCACCGGCCACGTTGGTGAAGCTGAGAGCAGGAGGGAGACCGCACTGAAACGGCCCCGGTTGACGTTCGCGTGTGAGCTCGATCGCGCCAGGCTCACCGCATTGTTCGCCACTGACCAGAACGTCATCGACGATCTTCAGGCGCTCAAGGCACGGGTCGCCCTGATGCTCTCGGATTTCAGCGCAGAGCGCGCGGGCGTTGTGCAGCAGCTAAACGCGGCCGGCGTCCGCGTGGTCGCCGTCCCTCTGCTGCCCTTGGCGGATGGCTACTATTTCACCGCTGACAACGCCGTTAAGGCGGCGCAGCGATTCGAGGAATGGACGCACTGGACCAAACAGCACAGGCTTGTGTGGGACGGCGTCGGCCTTGACATCGAACCTGACGCTCGCATCTTCCAGCAGATCATGGACAATCCGTGGGGCCTGATTCCGATGCTGGCGCCGCGGCTGCTTGACCGGCGCAGGGCACGGCAACCCCGGGCCGAGTACGCGGCTTTGGTTGACCGGATACGTTCCGAGGGCTGGAAGGTCGAGAACTACCAATTCCCGTTGATAGCCGACGAGCGGCGGGTCGGCTCAACGCTCTTGCAGCGGCTGGCGCTTGTGGATGTGGCCACAGACCGCGAAGTCTGGATGCTGCACTCGTCGTTCATGCGCCGACTCGGGCCCGGGCTGATCTGGAGCTACGGACCGCACGCCGCGGCCATTGGCGTCGGCAGCACGGGTGGCGGGCCCGACATTCCCGGCTCGCCGCAAGTGCCCGAACTGAGCTGGGACGAATTGGCGCGTGACCTCAAGCTCGCCCGGCGCTGGTGCGACGACATTCTGATCCACAGCCTCGAGGGCTGCGTCTGGCACGGATTCCTCGCCCGGCTGCGGTCCTTCGACTGGGAGGAACCGGTTAAGCCGCCAAAACAAGCATGGCTGGCGCGCGGCTTTCGCGCCGCGCTT
>WNFZ01000526.1_pt1 | contig 37650 bp, 35 predicted proteins | sample 5400081 | NCBI WGS metagenome assembly WNFZ01 (sample SAMN13153365, study PRJNA577476) | soil metagenome | isolation source: 80 cm soil or saprolite under grassland replicate 1 | place: USA:California | collected 2016-06-15
ACCGGCCGCGAACCCTGGGGCGGCTTCCGGGGCTGGGGATCACGCACGGGCGGTCCGGTGTACCTATGTGTGGGACGTCGCCCAGACCGATGGATCCCCGGTGCTGGCCCGGAGCTGCCGTTATGGCCGGGGGGAGGACTGCCGCCGGGGCTCTGGGACGCGCTGACGTGGCTGGCCCGGCGCGAAGGGTTCGGCGTGGGGCGCGCGCCGTGCGGTCCCTCGGACAGCGTCACGAACTGGAGTGGCCGGCGCATCGTGATCCGGTCTGGCCTGGACGGGTCTGAGGCGGCTATGGCGCTGCTGCACGAACTCGGTCATGTCCTGGCGCACGACGGCCTATCTCTTGTAACGGGGACCAGTACCGCCGGGTGCCGGGGTGTCCGGAAGGTTGAGGCTGACTCCGTAGCCTTCACCGTCGCGACGCGCCTGGGCGTGGACACGTCTGCTTATTCGTGGCCTTACGTGGCCAGCTGGGCGGGCCGCGACCCGCGCGCCCGGCCAGAGGAGACCATCCGCGCCTCGGGGGAGCCACCTTGACGTCATTTTGTTTGCCGCGCCGTCGTCGGAGGCGGTGCCTGCGTCGGCGCTCACGGTGGATGCGGCAAGAGGCTACGAAGCTGTGCCGGAGCATGCCGGCCACGGCGCACATCCCGGTCGCTACAACTGGCCAGGCCGCCGAGATCTCATGGGCGGCGGCCCCGGATCGTCCAGCGACTGACCTTGGCCGTGTGCTTCTCGACGCAGAACGGTTCTACGTCGGCCATCTCAAGCGCAGCTGGGTCCCCGGTTACCTCGCGGCTCGCGGCCTGCATCCGGCGCTGGCGGCGCAATGGCACATCGGCTACGCCCCAGCGGGATGGACTGCACTTATCAGCCACCTTCGTAACCTCGGCCATGACGACGCCCTGATCGAAGCAGCCGGGCTGGCCCGCCGGTCCTCCCGCGGGACTCTCATCGATCACTTTCGTGACCGCGTCATGCTCGCCGTACGGGACGAGCACGGTATGGTTGCCGGTTTCATCGGCCGGGCGCGCCCGGAAGCCGGACCAGCCGTTCCCAAATATCTGAATAGCCCGGAGACCTCCGCTACACGAAGGGCGACCTGCTGTTCGGCCTGCATGAGGCTCGCGACCGGCTTGCTCGGGGCGCCATGCCCGTCATCGTCGAGGGCCCGTTCGACGCCATCGCTATTACCGCTGCCGATCCGCTGAGGTATGCCGGGCTGGCACCTTGCGGAACGGCCTTGACCGGCCGGCAGGCCGTAGCGCTTGGCCGTGCCAATGACCTTGGCCAGATGGGGCCGGGACGGTGAGGGCCTGCAGGTCGGCAGCCAGGTGCAGGTAGCCCAGCGGAGCCGGCTCGATGAGATGAACTTTGGCGTACCGCGGGTCTGGGTGGGCGAGCTCAAGCGCCATGGTGAACCCCTTCCGACCTGTTCAGCAGACCGCACCGGCCCGGCTGGGATTGGGGTCTTCCGCTCTTTCCACCGTATCTCCGGCGCAGGCACGGGCGGTTCAAAGCCCTCGAAGCCATCCAGGCGAGCATGGCCTTCTGGTAGTCAATCGCCTACCCGGCTTTCGGCCTGGTGATCGGGCCGCCCATCCGCGGGGCCGGCCTCGATGTGTGCGGGCATTTTGGGGTAGGCCCGGTCGAAGCGGGCGCCGGCCGGGCCGGGCCGGGCCGCGGAGCGCAGAATGAGGGGTTGGCCCGGGAAGGAGAAACGACGTGGCCGTTGAGGAGAACCCGGGGATTCTGCTGTACACGCGGATCCGCAAGTCGCCATATTTCCACGCCTCGCGCCGGCACGGGGTGCGCCGCTACAGCGTCTACAACCACACCTACCACCCGCGTCACTACGGCGACCCGGTAGCGGAATACTGGGCGCTGTTGGAGGGCGTGACGCTGTGGGACGTGGGCGTGGAGCGCCAGATCGAGATCGCCGGCCCTGACGCGTTCACCTTCGCCAACATGATGACCCCGCGCGATCTGAACAAGTGCGCCGTGCGCCAGGCCAAGTACGCGTTCATCACACTGCCGGACGGGGGGATTGCCAACGACCCGGTGCTACTGCGGCTGGAGGACAACCGCTTCTGGCTGTCGCTGGCGGACTCCGACGTCGGGTTGTGGGCCCGCGGGCTCGCCTACCACTCTGGCCTGGACGTCACGATCGGCGAAGTGGACGTGGCGCCGGTCCAGATCCAGGGGCCGAAGTCCAGGGAAGTCATGGCCGGCCTGTTCGGCGAGAAGATGCTGGAACTCCCCTACTACCGCATCTCCGAGGACCTTGAGCTTGAGGGCATGCGCGTGTGCGTGTCACGGACCGGCTACACCAGCGAGCTCGGCTACGAGATCTACCTGCACGATGCGACGGCGAACGGGACCAAACTGTGGAACACCGTGCTCGAGGCCGGGCGGCCGCACGGGCTGCAGGTGACCGGCCCGTGCCACATCCGCCGCATCGAAGGAGGCATCCTCGCGTTCGGCTGCGACATCTGGTACGACACCAACCCTTTCGAGGTGGACATGGGCTACCCCTGGATGGTCGACCTCGGCCAGGAGGCTGACTTCGTCGGCAAACAAGCACTGCAGCGCATCAAGGCCGAAGGCCCGCGCCGAAAGCTTGTCGGCATCCAGATCGAAGGGCCGGCGGCCGGCTCCTACATCGACAACGAGATGATCGAGATGTACCCGGTGCTGCGGCGCGGTCATCAGATCGGCACCGTGACCTCCGCCTGCTACTCCCCGCGGCTGGAGAAAAACATCGGCTATGCGATGCTGCCAATCGAGCTCGCAGAGCCGCTCGGCCAGCAATTCGAGGTCGAGACTCCTACCGGGTGCCACCGCGGCGTCACCGTGCCCAAGCCATTCATCGACCCCGGCAAACAGATCCCCAAGCAGTGACCAGGCCGGCACCCGGCGGGTTGCCCGCGGCAGCACAACCACTGCACCGCCGGTCGCAGGTCAGCGGCGACCCCGAGGGCGGCCGGCTCACCGTGTCATCGGGCACCACACCGGAAAGCCCGCTTGCTACCTAGCGTAAGCGCGCCGATCACCGAGTTCGGTGCGGCCTGGGCGCCCAAGGCGGGCCGACAACATGCGCCAGAACGGCGGATCTTGCGCATCGGCTGCGGACCAGCGCTGGTCGCGGAGCGTGATCCGGTCGTCGGCCCGCGTGGTGCCGGATCCCTGCCGATTACGAGCTTGTCCAGTTGGGCTGGCACGGTCGCTGGTTAAGGTCCAGAGTTCCCGGTTCTGTGCTGGAGGTCGTGGCGCGATGGTTCCCTGGCTTGCTGTGGCTTCGCGTGAGGACCTTCGAGTGTTACGGCGATGTGGGTCAGTCAGCCAGCCGAGGAGCCGTTCGAGCCCTGGGGGCGGGATGCCGTGCAGCATCGTGGCGTGCCGTCAGGGCTGCACCAACGTTGAGGGCCGGGCCGTGCCAGGAGCCGTCCAATACGGACTGGCCTGGCCCGTGCACGCGGACGACGACCGTTCATGGTCTTGGCCAGCAGGGCCGGAGCGGCGGAAGCCTGCCCGCGAAGAAGCGCGCGGCGCCAGGTGGCATGTTCCGCACACAACTGCCCGGCGCGAGGGACCGCTGTGCGGTACCAGCCGCGCCAATCACCCGCCTTATCGCGGTCCTGTAGCGTCAGCGGACTCCGGATCCTCCCCGCCCGCCGGTGCATATCAGAACAATACCGGCGGCGGAATCTTCGAGCCGGACGGCTCTGCGGCCGCTACTGCCACAACATCGATAATGGACCGCACACCGGAGGCATTGATCGCCTAACCACCGCTGGAGGTCGACCGAGCATGACAGCAGCCGATGACAGGCCCGAGGAATTCCGGCCGCCCACGGCGCTCGAATCGGCTGTCCGCGCCCTCGGAGCGGACACCATCCGCTACCGCGTCGACTACATCATGCTGCCGATGCGCGACGGAATCCGGCTGGCGACCGTCGTCTTCCGGCCGCGCGCTGAAGGCCGCTATCCCACCCTCCTGGTCCGGTCACCGTACGCGGCCGCCATCCCCGATCAGTTCAAGCCCATGCACACAGCGCAGTTCAAGAAGAACTACGTGCTGATCATGCAGAACGAGCGCGGCAGCGAATGGTCCGAAGGCGACTTCGGCATCTTGACCACCACCACCGCAGACGCACAGGACACCCTCGACTGGATCAGCGCGCAGGAATGGTCCAACGGCAAGGTGGGCCTGCACGGCTGCTCCTCGACCGCCGAGAACCAGCTGAAACTCGGCGCCATCGGCCATCCGGCGCTGCGCGCTTGCGTGCCGATGAGCTCAGGCGCGGGCGTCGGCGACATCCCGGGTGCGGAGGGATCGAACGGCTGCTTCTTCCGCGGCAGCGTTCCCATGATCAAGACATGGGCACTGTGGCATGGCCCGTTCGGGGTCCGGCAGCGGCCGAAACTGCCCGCCGACGCCGAGGGCGACGAGCTGGCCCGGATCTTCCGGCAGTACTCGGTGACCGTGCCGGACTTCCGCAGCCCGGAGTACACCGCAGCCCTTAATAAGGCGACGCTGCAAGCACCAAGCGGGCGCATATTGCGGCGGGTGGGCTCGCCGCTGACGGGCTACGAGACCTTCATGGCCGACGGGCCGGCCAGCCCGGCCTGGAAAGTCGTTGACCTGATCAACGCTAGCCACACCGGCGCGACGCCGTCCATCAACATCAACGGGTGGATGGACGTCGGCGCACACGAGACTGTCAAGCTATTCGAGTTCCAGCAGCATCATCCCGACCAGTACCTGATCATGGCGCCGACGGAGCACTGCCGGATGCTGGTGACCGGCCCGGAGGCCCGCCTGGGCCAGCGGCCCATGGGCGACACCCGGTTCCCCTACGACGAGATCATCATCTCGTGGTTCGACCGGTTCCTCCGCGATGAGGCAGATGCCTGGCAGCCGATGCCGAAGGTGCAGGTCTTCCTGATGGGCGCGTGCACCTGGCTGACCGGCGAGTCCTGGCCGCTGCCCGAGACCGAGACGCGGACGCTCTTCCTGGCCAGTGACAAGTCCGCCAACACGCTGTGGGGCGATGGTGCCCTAGTGCCGGCCGCCCGCGGCGCCGGGATCGACGAGTTCATCGCTGACCCGCACAACCCCGTGCCGTCGCTCGGCGGCGACATTGCCACCCAGGACCCGATCTGCGTGGATCAGCGGGTGATTGAGTGCCGGGCCGATGTGCTTGTGTACAGCACGCCCGTGCTGACCGAGCCGATAGCGATCGTCGGCGACGTCAGCGCGGAACTCTACGTGTCAGCCGACGTCGAGGACGCGGATGTCTTCGTCAAGCTCGTGGACGTCTATCCGGACGAGACCGCCTACAACCTCGCCGACAGCTGCTTGCGGCTCCGCTACCGCGACGGCTTCGAGCAGCCAGCCAAGCTCGTGCCCGGCGAGATCCACCGAGTCCGCATCGGCGGCATCACCACCGCGAACTACTTCCCGGCTGGCCACCGGATCCGCATCGAGATCGCAGGCTCCAACTTCCCGCTCGCGGACCGCAACTGGCATGCCGGCGACCGCAACGACCTGGCCACTGACGGCCCGATCGCGCACCTCACCCTGCACCACGGACATGGTCACGAGTCGGCGCTACACTTCCGCGCCTACACCGGCGAGATCACGGTCAACACGCCGATGTCCGACACCCGGTCCGGCAGCCGACCGTGACGGCTTCATGACGGGAACGACTGGTGCTCCTTACCACCCCGCCACAGCCGATCACGCTCTCCCGACTCGGCGCCGGGAAGCTCGGACATGACGTCTCCTCGCGGGGCGCGCAGCCGACCGGCTGGCCTGGCTGCAGGAGGCGGCGCGGCGCCTGGACCACCCGTGGGCGCGGATCACCGCCGGCCGCGCCGAAGCCGCCTTGCGGCTCGCCCAGCACGACCCGGCCGCGGCTGTACGGGCGGTCGCCGCGGTCATCCCCGAGGCGCGCGAGCGGGGATTGCCGTTCGAGCTCGGCCGTTGTCTGCTCATGCTCGGCACCGCGCAGCGCAAAGCCCGCCAGCGCAAGAGGGCCGCTACCACCCTCGACGAAGCAGCCACCATTTTCCGCGCCCTTGGGCGCCCAGCGGTGGCAGGCGCTTGCCGACGCGCAGCGCGCGCGACTCGCCCCTGGCCCTGAAGGCGCCCATACTCCCACGGGCCGAGTGGCGGATCGCCGAACTCGTCACCTCCGGCCGCAGCAATCCCGAGATCGCTGCCACCCTGTACATCAGCGTCAAAACCATCGAGGCCAACCTGACCCGCATTTACCGCAAACTCGGCGTGCGCAGCCGGGTCGGCCCCTGGCCTGGCACAACCTCGGCCCATCCAGCACATCAAGCCAGCCTCCACCCCGCTGAGGCCCGGCGAGCCCGGCAACGCCCGAAGCAGCTTCCCCTACTCGGCCACCCCAGCAGCCACTTCCCCGCAGCTGTGACGGCCGAGCCCTCAAAGCCACACCAGTGATGCGGGGCCACACATACGGAATCGCCGAGGCTGACCCCCGCTGGAACCGCTAGCCGGCACCGAAGGCCCGAACCGGAACGGCGGCCCGGAAACGTGGGCTACGCCCGCTTAACCTGTGGGCAGCCCTCCAGCCGGCCCCCGTTTGCCCAGCTCAACCCCAAACGTGAAGACCTCACCAGCTCAGAGCATATGTAGATCTTGAAGATGGTCAAGCTGGGTCCCAGAGTGGTCCCATCGGTGCAGCCTGGGTGTTAGATTCCGGGCGTGGCGGCATCTCGCGGAGCGTCCTTCGAGCACCGGCAAGGGCACCCGTGCACGGACCCGAAGTGCCATGAAGCGAATGCGCAGGGCCTGGCGGCCTACCCGTGCTCACATGCCAAGAGGCGCCGGATGGCGTGGAAGGCACGCATCAGGCGGCTGGCACACTTGTCCGATGACGCCGTGGCGTATCCGTGACTTTCATGAGGATGATCTCGACGCGGCGGTCCGGCTGTGGGATGACCCCGCGGCGGGTACTGCGGTGCCTGTGTTCGGGGTCTCCGACCTGATCTCGGCTGTCCGCGCGGGCGCGCCGGCGGTGGTGGCGGTCGTCGGGGACGACCTGGTCGGGACGGTGGTCGCGACCGTCAGCGGTGCCCGGGCGCTGGTGATGCGGATCAGCCTGGCGCCGGGCTGGCGGCGGCGGGGCATCGGCAGCTCGATGCTGACCGAGCTGGAGCGGCGGCTGGTGGCGGCTGGGGTGCACCGGGCCGGGTGCCTGCTGGGGGGTGAGACTGAGATGGGCGCGGCGGCGCTGGAGCACTGCGGGTACACCGTCCGCAGTGGCATGGTTCTTTACGAGAAGCTGGAGCCGGTCGGGCCCGCCGACGTCGGCATCTTGGGGCAGCTGGGTGGCCGCATGATCCGTGCGGGCATCTGGGACGAGCTGGGCGGGATGGCCCGGGAGAAGGAGCTGATCGAACGGCGGGTCATCCTTCCGCTGGCCAACTCCCGGCTGGCTGGCCGGCTGGGGCTGGTCCCGCCGCAGGCGGTCATCTTGTTCGGCCCCCCGGGCACGGGAAAGACCACCTTCGCCAAGGGGGTGGCCTCCCGGCTGGGCTGGCCGTTTGTGGAGTTGTTCCCCTCCCGGCTGGCCGGGGACTCACCGGCCGGCCTGGCGGCCGCGCTGCGGGAAGCGTTCGCGCTGGTGGCCGAGCTGGACAAGGTGGTGGTGTTCATTGACGAGGTGGAAGAGATCGCCGGGCTGCGCCAGCCGCGGACGGTCTCGGCCGCCCAGGGTGTCACCAACGAGATGCTCAAGCTGATCCCGCCGTTCCGGGAACGGGAGGAGCGGCTGCTCATCTGCGCCACCAACTCCGTCCATGACCTGGATACCGCGTTCTTGCGGCATGGCCGGTTCGACTACCTCATCCCGGTCGGCCCGCCCGACGAGCAGGCCCGGCAGGCGATCTGGGACCAGTACCTGGCCGCAATGCCGCACGCGGACCTGGCTATGGCGGAGATCGTCGAGCGGTCCAGGCTGTTCACCCCCGCCGACATCGAGTTCGCCGCCCGCAGGGCCGCGCAGCTGGTGTTCGAGCGGGTCATGTTCGAGCACGGCGAGGAACTCGCCACCACCGCGGATGTCCTGCGCGGGATCGCGCAAACCCGGCGCACCCTGACCGAGGAGATGGCCGCCCAATTCGAGCAGGACATCCAGGACTACGCCCGGCTGTAGAGGCCGGTTTGGCGCCACTCACCGCGCTGATCGCCGCCGTCACTGCCAGCCAGCTAGCGCCCACAACCCGCGTACCGCATTCGTGGGCCGCCCGACACACGTTCCGCCGGCCGGCCGTGCGATCCTGCTGGATTGCCGACTGCCATGGCTCGCGGTCTCGCCGATTGCGGTGCCGATGACCCTGTTGCCTGGCTGCGGGACGGGCAGCCCAAGACCGTCTTGCTACTGCCAATCCCGTGCCACCATCCAGTCGTCCTGAGCCGACGCGCGGGCGTCGGCTACATCGATAAACGGCATCACGCTGCGTGATGGAGAAGGTCAGGAGAACGCACGCCGAGCCGCCGTTATCTCAAGCCCGAATTTGGGCGTCAACGCTGTAGCTGCCGCAGCATTTTGTGGTGATTTGCCCTGCGGCGTGGACACGTTATCTGAAGCGATGAGGCTTATGCGAAACCCCTATTTCCCAAGATCGACGATCTTGGGAGCCGCAGGTCAGAGCGTCGGAGCAAGATCACGTTCGGGAGTTTTGCATAACGCTCGATGTCTCCGCCGTGACCGGACGCAGACCTCCTTGTCGTTGCCGATTTTCGTCCTCAGTCTCGAACTCGGGAAGTCTGTCTGGAGACATGTGCACGCGGCAAAGGTCCTGGTCATGCACAACATCCTTGAAGGGACTTCAGATAACGATCGTTATGCGCGGCCGACGGGTCGCGGTCGCTGACCGCGAGCAGGCACAGATCTTGGCATTCTGTGCACGCGAAACTCCAGGGGACTAAGAGCGCGGCAATTGGTGTCACTTGAGTCGCTTGGTGGTCGGGCGGGTGTCCCAGCGGTAGCGGGTGCGGGCTCGCTGGATGAGCTGGCGGATGGTGACGAACGCGGCGGCGAGGTAGAGGTAGAAGACGACGATGGCCGGGTTGCGGTCGGTCATCCGGCGCAGCTTGCCGTAGCCGCTGACGCCACGACTGCGGCGCGGACCCGGCGCGCGCGTCTTGGGATGGCTGCGTCCGCACGTGGTATACCGCTGACCGCTGGCCGCGATCATCACTGCCGTCGTCGTGGTGGCCCTCGCCTACCTCGCGGGCAAGCTCCTTTACCGGCTGCGGGACGTCATTCTGCTGATGGTGGTCGGGGGGTTCATCGCCTTGATCCTGAACCCGCTGGTGGTGTATCTGCAACGCTGGCGGATCCGGCGGCGTGGCTGGGCGGTGGCCGTGGTGGCCATCTGGGCGGCGCTGGTGTTCGCCGGCCTCGTGGTGGCGTTCGGTTATCCGCTAGCGCACGGGCTGACCCACCTGTCGCAGCGGCTGCCCGCGTACGTGCAGGACGCGGAGCACGGCCGCGGCTGGATCGGCCACCTGGTGCGCCGCTTTCACCTGGCGGCCTGGGCGGCGCGGAACGCCCCGAAATTGCGGAGCTTTGGCGCGAGCCTGCCAGGCCGGCGCTGACCTTCGGCAAGGGCGCGGTGTCGCTGGTGGTGACGCTGGGAACCATCGCGGTGCTCGTCCTGCTTCTCCTGCTGGAGGGCCGGGCAGTGCTGGACCTGAACCCGGCCTACCGCGGTGCTGACGAGCCCGCGTCACCTCATGAGACCGGGCCCGGACCGGCACAGCCCGATCTAGCAACGGGCACCGGCACCTCTGGCATGGTTCCCGTCCGCATCGAACGGCATCCGCTGGCCGCCACAGCCGGTTTGGTGTGGAGCGGCGACTTGCCGCGCCAGCTGCAGCAAGTGCTCTTCGACACCGCCGTTGGCATCACTTTTTGACCGAGGGCGGTGGGCCCATCCCATAGCGCTGGCCAATATCACGAGAGCCACTATCGCCTTTACGACCGCGAGATCGTGGGGTGGGCTGGTTAATGAGCGGCAAACCCGCCGCCGGCCCGCCACAGGAGAGGATCTACAAGTGGGCACGACAAAGGATATCCGCGAGGCAGTTGAAGCAGAGCTCAGCTTCGACCCGCTCGTCGACCCAGCAGACATCACCGTCAGGAACATGAACGGGGAGGTGGCGCTGAACGGCACCGTGCCGAGCTATCCGCAGTATCTGGAGGCGGCCGCCGCCGCGCAACGCGTCGCCGGCGTGAAGAACGTGCACAATCACCTGGAGGTCGTGCTGCCAGATAGCGACTACCGCGATGACGCGATGCTGACCACCGCGGCGAATAACGCGCTGACGATGAATGTCACTGTGCCGGCCGGTGTTGAGGCATCCGCACGCGACGGCAACGTGGAACTGACCGGCATCGTGAAGTACGGCGCGCAGCGCGCCGCCGCCGAATTGGCGGTCGCCGGGCTGCCCGGTGTCCGCAACATCAGGGACGACATCGAGATAATCCACGATCCTAACCCGGACGACGTGACGTTCCTCGTCCAGGCTGCGCTGGACCGCTACGCGCTGATCCCTGATGACAGTGACGTCGCGGTGGATACCAGCGGGAACACAGTGACACTGACCGGCAACGTCCGCACCTGGGCCGAGCACGACGCGGTGATCGATGCCGCCTGGATGGCCGGCGGTGTCTTCGACGTCCGCGACGACCTCTACGTCACCGGCTGACCGCGTGACATGCCCTCACGCCAGGACCTCGTACGGGCCGGTCCCCGGGAGTACTGTCTGGGGGACCGGCCTGTCCTGTGACCGATCTACGTCGCGCCCGAGAGGCGAGGCGCCAATGCCTACCCGCCAAGGAAGGCACGCCATGACCATCACCCACTCCGCGGCCTGACCGCAAAGCCCGGCACGGGCAGTGGCGACGCATGTCGGCGAGCGAGCGCGCGGATACTGGGCCGGATCCACCGGCCGAGCGGGCATCCCTGCAGTCGGACACTGGTCCAAAGGTTCCGGCCGGCGGGCCGCCACCGCGCCAGAAGGGCCGGCGGCGGCCGGCGATGCGGTGGATCGTGCATGGCGTGTTGCTGGTGGGGCTGGCGGCTGGCGTGTTCGGCTTGCTGCCACGGCTGGGCGGACTGACGCGCGACGCCGCCGGTCTGCGGCACGCCCTCCCGGTCTTCGTGGCGGCAGCGGTCGTGGCGCAGGGTCTATCGCTCGGGTGCTATGCGCTGCTGTACCGGCGGGTGCTCGCGTCGCTCGGCGCGCGGCTGCGCTTTCGGCTGGCCGTCCAGGTCACGCTGGCGACCTTCCTGGTCAGCCACGTCACCCCGTTCGGATCGGCGACAGGCACCCTGCTGAACGTGAGCACGCTGGAAACGGAAGGCGTTGCCGCGTCCACGACCGGTGAGGCGATCGGCCTGACCAGCCTGGTGTCCACGATCGCCCTGATCGCGCTGTTCGGGACGGGGCTGGTGGCCACCGCTGGCCGGCACCTGTCCCGGGGCTACCTCACGATCGCGGGCGTTGCGCTCGTGCTGGTTGTTGCGGTGCTGGCCATCGCGCTCCTGGTGGGCGCCCACCCCGGCATTGCCGAGCGGGCGGGGCGGCGGGTGGCCAGCTGGGCGCGGCACGTGCGCTCCAGCATCGATCCGGAGAAAGTGGCCCAGACCAGCAAGCGGCTCGTGTCGCTGGCACGGTCAGCGCTGACCGGCAGGGCATTCCTGGCAAGCTACGGATTCGCCACCGCCGACCTGCTTCTCGACCTGCTCTCGCTTGATTTCATGTTTCTTGCCTTCAGGTACCAGCCCGGCTTCGGGCCGCTGGCGGTTGCCTACGCCGCGGCGAACATCGCCAGCGCCATCCCTATCACCCCCGGTGGGCTGGGCGTAGTAGAAGTAACGCTGGTGGCGATCACGGTCGGCTTCGGCGCGCCGCGGCCAACGGCGGTCATTGCCGTGCTCGGCTACCGGGTCGTGAACTACTGGCTCCCGCTGCTTCCCGGGGCGGCGGCCTACCTTCGCCTCCGGCTGGGCACGGGCGCAGCCGGCAAATCAAAGCCATCGGTACCGCCCCCCGGATGATCAGATGCCGGCAGCTATACGCCTATTGACGGCAGATATTGGCCGGCCGTACCGTTTCCGCGTCCACTAGTGTCGAGGCGCGCTGCGGATATCAAAGACAGCGTGGGCGCGGCTAAACTGAACGAAAGGAACGCCTTCCATGTTCAAATCATCATCCATCTCATTGATTTTGCTCGGCGTTCTCGCGATCATCGTCGGGATCATTGCCCTCGCCTGGCCCGGGGTGACGATTCTCGCGCTGGTCATCCTGTTCGCGGTGTACGCGTTCATCGACGCGGGGCTGCAGGCGATGCGGGCATTTAGCAGCAGGACCGCGGGACCGGTCTTCGGTCACCTGCTTCTCGGGCTGGTTGACCTGGCGGCCGGGGTGGTCGCGCTGGTCTGGCCGGGGCCCACCGCGCTGGTGCTGGTGCTGATCGTGGGGATCTGGGCGGTCGTCGGCGGCCTTTTCGAGATCTTCACCGCGTTCCTGAACAGAGAGAGCGCGGGCACCCGCGCGCTGTTCATCCTGGCTGGGCTGGTGTCCATCGCGTTCGGCGTGGTGCTCTTCGCCCGCCCCAACGTCGGTGCAGTCACCCTCGCGCTGCTGTTCGGCCTGTTCAGCATCATCTACGGCGTCTCGCAGATCACGATGGGCGTCGAGCTGCGCCGGACCGGGAAGACCCTGGACTCGGTCATGCAGGATGCGGCCTGAGCCGGCCCGGGGCGTGGGCCCCGCACCGCGATGGGGCCCACGCAGCGCCTACCCAGCCCCCTGGACCGGCTCGGCTGGGATGCTCATCACCAAGCCCCCCGGCCGCAACAGGTAGGGAGTCACCACGATGGCCAAACCGAACCAGGGTGCAGAGGGCTCAGACGATCCACGTACCCAGTCAGAGCCGCCGGAGCAGACGCGGGACCCAGCTGGCGCCGGCGCCCATGCGACCGGGCCGGGAGGTGATCGGCTAACCGCGCAACTGGACAAAATCCGGCAGCACCCCGTCGTCCTGGAGCAACAGGCACAACGGGCCGCCGACCTTCAGCTGCGGATCGCGGACTGGATCACCTCTTTCGCGGGGTCGATGAACTTCGTCTACCTTCACATCGCGCTCTTCACGATCTGGATGCTGTTCATCGAGTCCAAGCCGTGGCCGACGCTGACGCTGGTCGTGTCGCTGGAAGCGATCTTCTTGTCCACGTTCGTCATGATCGGCCAGAACCGGCAGGCGGCGTTCCAGCAGGCCAAGGCGGATCATGATTTCAACGAACAGGAGCTGGAGCTCAAAACCAATACCCAGCTGACTCGCGAGATCCACAGGCTCACTACCGAGCTGCACAGACGAGTGCTCGAGGACCCCGCCCGGTAGCTGTCTTGATGGTCGGCTCCGCTGTCGTCATCGAGCGTGCGACATGGCCGGATGGTGGTGGGTCGCGGTCGCCGGATTGAACCGACGGCCCTTCGGCTGTCCGCGGAGTGGCGTTGCCATATCGCTCTGCGATTCGCTCCACATGGCATTGGCCGCGTCGGGCGGTAGCGTCACCGCAGATGCCGACGACATGATCTTCGGACGCGTTCACAGCCGCTGCGGCAGCACGCACCAGTGGCGGCTGCGTAAACCATGCACAACCACCGGACTTGGCATCCTTATGAACCAGATCATGACGTCTGGCAGCCGCCGTGCTGGCAGCGCTTGTGACGCCCCGGCCTCTCTCGGCCCGCCGAGCGCGTCTAACACGGCACCAGCACTGTCGGCGGCGGATCTTGTCTCGGCGTTGAGGAATGCCTCCACGATGGCAGCCATGGGCTCTGGCTGGGAGACCAGTTCTAGGTGCCCGCCGTGGTAGACGGTCAGCTCGCTTCGGTTGATCAGCCGGTGCATGATCCGGGCATTGGCCAGCGGGATGATCGGGTCGTCGTCGCCTGCCAGGATCAGCGTGGGCTGGCGCAGCAGCGGCAGGAGCGGGAGGCTCGTCCACCCGGCGCTGGCCAGCAGCTGGTAGTAATAGCCGCGGCCCGGTCCCCGGCGCGTCGTCGCGTGCAGCAGGTCGGCGGCTAGCGCCGGGCTGGCGCGGATGCTGCCTCCGTAAAGCTCGCCCGCGATGCCGGCCACGTAACCCGCGTCACGGTAGCGGCGCGGTGTGAGCATGTGCAGCAGGACGCGCGGGTTGGCGGGAACCATCAGCGCGCCGGTACCCGTGGCCACCAGCACGAGGCGCCGCACGCGGGACGGGCATCGCAGGGCGAACTGCTGCGCGAGGCCGCCTCCCCAGGAGATGCCCAGGACGTCGGCCTGCTGGTGGCCGAGCTGGTCCAGCAGGCCGGCCAGCATCGGCGCCAGCGTCGTCATGTGGTATGGGAGGACCGGTGGCGGGGACCCGCCGACGCCCGGCAGGTCGAATCGGATAATCGTTCGCCTCGGTTCGAGGACGTCGACGAACGGCTGCAGCAGCTCAAGGCTGGCGCCGATGCCGTTGCAGAGCAGCAGCGGGGGCAGCTGGCCGTTCCCTTCCCGCACCGCGACGCGCAACGCCCGGCCCCGGATGGTCAGCGTCCGCACGTGCTCGGCTGCGGGATTCCGCCAGCCTGAAGTCACAGCGGGCAGCCGGTCCCGCCGCTGACCGTTCCCGGCCGCCACTGGGCGAGGCGGGTCAGTGATCGTGGACATATGTTCCGGGTGCTGCACTTTGCGGCGTCAGTCCGCCGCCGCCGAGCTTGCGCGGTGCCGTCTGCTCCGGACCGCAGCGCTCGGCTAGCCACGCCGTGTAGTCCGGCCACCAGGATCCGGAACAGGTCTCCGCCTGTCGTAGCCATCCCTGCGGGTCTGCGGGAGTTTCCTTGGCGAGCTGGTAGCTGGCCGTGTCCTTCCCTGGAGGGTTCACCATCGCGGCGATGTGGCCGCTGGTCGATAGCACGAATCGGGTGCTGCCGCCGAGCATCTGGGTGGAGCGATAGCAGCTCTGCCAGGGGCAGATGTGGTCGGCGATCCCGGCGACGAGATACGAATCGAGATCAACCAGCGACAGGTCCACCGGCGAGCCGAGCATGGTCGCGCCGCCGGGCTTCGCCAGCGCGTTGGCGACCGCCAGCTGGAGGAAGTCGCGATGCAGGCCTGCGGTCATCCGGGTGGTGTCCGCGTTCCAGAATAGGATGTCGAACGGCGGGGGCGGGCGGCCCAGCAGGTAGTTGTTGACCCAGTAGTTCCAGATCAGGTCGTTTGGCCGCAGCCAGGCGAACACCTCGGCCAGCGATCGCCCGTCCAGGTAGCCGCGCGCCTGGGACGCGGCGGCGGCCGCCTGCGCTATCCGCTCGTCGATGACGGCGCTGGCCAGGCCGGCCCGTTCCTGATCCAGCATGCTGGCCAGCAGGGTAACGGCGGCGATCCGGTCCTGCTGGCCGGTCTGCGCGAGGTGCGCGACCACCATGGCGGAGATAATGCCGCCGGAGCAGACCCCCGTGAGTGCCGCCTGGTCGCTGTGGGTGATCCGGGAGACGGCGTCCAGTGCATCAAGGATCGCCTGGCCGTAGGTGTCGAGATCCCATCGCGCGTACCGCGCGTCCGGGTTGCGCCAGGAGATCATGAAGACCTGCTGACCGCTGCCGACCAGGTACTCAGCCAGGCTGCGGCCGGGCGCGAGGTCGAGTACGTAGAACTTGTTGATCGTCGGCGGGACAATCAGCAGCGGTGCCTGCCTGACCTTGGCCGTGGCCGGGCCGTACTGGATCAGCTCGAACACCGGCGTCTGCAGCACCACGGCGCCTGGCGTGACAGCCAGGTCCCTGCCGACCTCGAATGCGTCGGGCTCGACCATGGACGGCACTCGTGGCGGAGCGGCCAGGTCGGAGATAAGCCGGCGCAGGCCGGTCAGCGCGCTGACCCCGCCGGTGTCGATAGCCGCCTTCCACGCAGCCGGATTGACAACCGGGTTGTTGCTCGGGGCAAGCGCGTCGACGAGGTTGCGCACCGCGAAGCGGGCTCGCTCGGTGTCGGCCCACTCCAGACCCACTTCCTCGACCAGGCTCTCCGCGGTCTGGGCTGCGGCGAGATACGCTTGGACGCTGCGGCGCAGCAAGGGGTTGCCCGTCCAGCCGGGGTCGGCGAATCTGCGGTCCCGCCGGGAGGGCTGTAGCGTCGAGGTGCCGAGCGTGACGCGACTCAGTTCGCTGAGCAGCTGCCAGCCGCGCCCGGCGACGAGCCTGGGATGGGTGGCCATCGCCGCCGTCAGGCGCATGGCACCAGCGCGCGGAGTGATCCAGTGCGCTGGACCGAACGCGGCGGCAGTCAGCAGCATGTCTAGTGGCGCCGAGACGGCGTCTGCAGCGGCCGCGCTGGCAGAGCTGTCGGCGTTCATCGGCTGGCCACTTCCGTCTGGCTGGCCTGTGCCGCACGGCAGGGGAGCTTTCCGGCAGCCGTGTCGGCTGCCAGCTCAGCCGCGCAGTCGCGCAAGCCCCTCCCATCAGGAATGGCGGCTGCGGTCACGGCGGTACCCTTTCCGTTCTGTCCCCGACGATAGGCCCGCGGCGGCGCCATGCCATTGGGCGCACGTCACGAAGCCCCGGCGCGGCGTCGTTCCCCGGGCACATCCATCCCGCAATGGGTGCCCGCGCTTGCACGCATCCGCGAGTTCACATGACTTCAGCTGTCCCGGGCGATGGGGTAGCTCAGGCGACCATGACGTAGTATCCGTCGGTGGACAGGTCCAGTCCGTCCGTCAGCGAGCGCATTTCGGAGGTCTCCGGCGCGCTTACGCCGCGTGTGGCCGAAGTCACCGCGGACATATACGAGCTGATCGTGCGGGAGATCCCGCAGTTGCGGGGCGATCAGCGGGTCCTCACGCTGCTGGAAGCGAGTGTGGGCGAGAACGTGGCCACGCTGGTGCACGTTCTCCAGCACGGGATCGAGCTGGAGCAGGTGCATGCCCCGGCCGCGGCGGATGAGTATGCCCGGCGGCTGGCACAGCGCGGCATTCCCATCGCCGTCCTGCTGCGTGCCTACCGAATCGGCTCGGCCCGGTTCCAGGAGCAGTGCCTGAAGGAACTTGCGCGCCGAACCGACGACGCCCAGATGGTCAGCGCCGCAGCACTGCGCATTTCAGAGCTCACTGCGGAGTACATCGACCGGATCTCCGAGGAGCTCGTGTCCTCTTACGAGCGGGAGAAGGAGAACTGGCTGCGGAACCGCAGCGTGGCCCGGGCATCCCGGGTCCGCGCGCTGCTGAACGACGAGGACGTGAACGTCGGTGCCTTCGAGGCGATCCTGGGATACCGGCTAAGGCAGCACCACGTCGGCGTGGTGTGCTGGGCCGGCGAGGCAGGGACTGGCAGCGAAACCCTCGCGCGGCTGGAACTGGCGACTGCGGAGGTGGCAGGCCGGGCGGGGTGCGAGGGCCGGCCGATCTTCCTTCCGCAAGACGAGTCGAGTGCTTGGGCGTGGCTGCCTTTCGGCGCTCAGGACCGTTTCGCCGCTGAGCCGGCTAGCGCCGCAACTGCCGGCGGAGAAGCCAGGATCCGGTTCGCCTTCGGCGCTGCCGCCGCGGGCGTCTCCGGTTTCCGCCGCACCCATCAGCAGGCACTGAGCGCGCATTCTGTCGCACTTGCCGCGGGCCCGTCAGGGCCGCTCATGACCAGTTTCGGCGAGGTCGCGCCGCTGGCCCTCATGGCGGGCTCGATCGAGCTCATGCGGGCCTGGGTCATCGAGACTCTCGGGTCGCTCGCCGACGACGACGGCCATGGCGCCCGGCTGCGCGACACCCTCCGCGTCTTCCTGCAGGAAAACGGCAGCTACAAGGCCACGGCCGAGCGCCTCATGCTGCACAAGAACACCGTCCAGTACCGGGTACGCAAAGCGGAGGAAAGCCTCGGCCGTCCCGTCGGCGAGGACCGCCTGCACGTCGAACTGGCCCTGCTCGCCAGCGGTTGGCTCGGCGCAGCAGTCCTGCGGCAACCTAGAGGACCCAGGCCGTGACTGCCGTCGGCGACGGATCGAGCGGAAGACGGCTGGGAGGGTGGTGTGGGGCACCGGTCCAGTCAGGCGTCCCTGGACCCTACCCGCATAGCCAAGGTCGCCGATATCCGTCCGCAGTATGGGACGTTCACTCGCCAGTATCGCGCAGCCGGCGCCGGGACGCCTCGACTTCGGCCTCGGCGGCGGCGCGGCCGACCCAGGACGCGCCCTCGACGCTTTTGCCCGGCTCAAGGGCCTTGTAGATCTCGAAAAAGTGCTGGATCTCGAGCCGGTGGAACTCCGGCAGGTGGTGGATATCGCGCAGGTGCTCCTGGCGCGGGTCGTGCGCAGGGACGCACAGGACCTTGTCGTCGCCGCCCTTCTCATCGGTCATCCGGAACATGCCGATCGGGCGGCTGCGGATCAGGCAGCCAGGGAACGTGGGCTCCTGCACCAGGACAAGGGCGTCAAGCGGATCGCCGTCCTCACCGAGAGTGTCCTCGACGAAGCCGTAGTCGGCCGGGTACTGGGTCGCGGTGAACAGCATGCGGTCCAGGCGAATCCGGCCACTGCGGTGATCGACCTCGTACTTGTTGCGGCTGCCGCGCGGGATCTCGATCAGGACGTCGAACTCCATCGTCACGGCTCCATCCATCCCAGGTCCTCGCCGCTGATCCCGGCCTGGCGCAGGTTGAAGGCCTTGATCTAGTCTTCCGCGGCGGCTGGTCATGCGAATGCCCCGACGCCGGTGATGTCGCGGCCGACGATCAGCGTCTGGATGGTTTCGGTGCCCTCGAAGGTATGCACCGCCTCGATGTCGGCCATGTGCCGGATGGCGTGGAAGTCCAGCAGGATCCCGTTACCGCCGAGCAAGTCCCGGGCATCGGCGAGCACGCCACGGGCCTTCGTGGTGTTGTGCAGCTTCGCCAGTCCCGCCAGGGTTGGGGCGAGTCTTCCTGCCTCGGCCAGCCGCGCGATCTGCACGCAGTAGAGCTGCATTGCCGTGACGTCGGCGAGCATGTGCACCAGCCGCTGCTGGACAATCTGGAAGCTGGTCAGGGTCTTGCCGAACTGGGTACGGCGCTTCGCGTAAGCCAGCGCGGCGTCGAACCCGGCCACGGCATGCCCGAGTGCCATCCAGGCGCAGGCGCTGCGGGTGCCGACCAGCACCTTTGCGCAGTCGGCGAACGAGCTGGCGCCGGGCAGCCGGTTCTCGGCTGGCACCCGCACGCCCTCCAGCGCGATCTCCGCCTGCCACACCGCGCGCAGCGACGCCTTCCCCTCGATGACGCGTGCCTGGTAACCGGGCGTTCCCTGCTCGACGAGGAACCCTTTGACCTTGCCGTCGGAGGTGTCGCGGGCCCACACGACGATGACGTCGGCGATGGTGCCGTTGCCGATCCATTTCTTCGCGCCGTCGAGCACGTAAGATCCGCCGTCCCGGCGGGCGGTCGTGTCCAGCGCGACGGAGTCGGACCCGTGGTCGGGCTCGGTGAGGGCGAAGGCCCCGATCTTGTCTAGCCGGGCCATCGGCGGGAGCCAGCGCAGTTTCTGTTCCTCCGAGCCGCATTGTGCGATGGACTGCATGGCAAGCCCGGCCTGCACCCCGACGAACGTGCCCAGGCTGCCGTCGCCGCGGCTCAGCTCCATGTGGATCAGCCCGGCTGACAGCGGATCCAGCGGCGGGCAGCCGTAGCCATCGATGCCGTCGCCGACGATGCCCAGCTTCGCCAGCTGCTCAACGAGCGGCCACGGGAACTCGGCTCGCTCCCAGTAGCCGTTGATCACCGGCAGCACGTCATGGTCGACGAACTCCCGGGTGCGCCGCAGGTAGTCCAGCTGCTGGGTCGTCATCTGCTCCTTGAGGAAGAAGTAGTCCGTGCCCAGCGCATCGCCGATGCCGAACTTCAGATCATCCACGTCGTTCCCCTAGGTCTCGGAGGCGGACGACGGCCGCTGGCGGCCGCCGCACGTCAGGGGCTGGCCGTCAGATACATACCGCCCTTTATGGCAAGGATCTCGTTACACCCGTCCTCGATCATCGACAGGCGGGCGTCCCGGAAGATCTTCTCGATGGGCCGGTCACGGCGAATGCCGGCGCCGCTGAAGATCTGCAGCGCCTCACTGGCGACCTCGAACGCCGCCTGGGTGCCGGTGATCTTCGAGGCCATGGCGACCTGCAGCGCGGGGACGGGCTGGGTGAAGTTGTAAAGCATGGCCCGGCGAGCCAGCGCCCGGGCCGCCTCGACCTTGCGGTACATGTGGAACAGCCGGTAGGCCACACTCTGGTGCGCCGCGATGGGCACGCCGCCCTGCTTCCGCTCGTGGGCGTAGGCAAGTGCCAACTCGTAGGCGGCGCGGGCGGTGCCGACGAAGATGGCGCCCATGCATGCGTTGCCGATGGACAGCACCTGATAGGCGGCACGCTTGTAGTCGTCCGGGCCGGCCAGGATATTCGAGGCGGGAAGCACGACATTGTCGAAGACGACCGCGCCCTGGTTCAGAGCCCGCTGCCCGAACTTGTCCAGAGGTGCCCCGCGGCTGACCCCAGGGGTATCCATCGGGACGATGACGACACAGCCGCGTTCCGGGTCAGGCCCGCCACCGGTGTCGGCGGCGCAGTACAGGATGCAGATCTGGGCGATCGTGCCGTTCGAGATCCAGTCGGCCTTCCGGCCGTTGATAACGATGCTCTCATCGGACAACGTCGCCACGCAGTCGGGACGGCCGTACTCGCCTCCGGAGTGGAAGATCTGCCTGCTGGGATCGAGCTGATCCGAACCGTGCCCGGGCTCGGTCGTCGCCCAGCAGCCGAGTTTCGAGCCGGGTGTCAGCTCGAGCAGATGCTGATTGCCGAACGAGGCCGCCATCCACCGCGGGAACATCGAGACCCCGAGCGAGCTGGCGAGGCCGGCATCACCCCAGCCCAGCTCTTCGAGAATCAGGCATGCCGCCTTGGCCGCTTGCGCGGGCTCGAAGGCCAGAAGCTGGTCGACGCCGACGCCGAGCTGCCCGAAGCCATCGAATACCTGCCACAGCGGGGAGTCCTTCGCGATGACTTCCTCAGGTGTCATGCGGTCCAGCCGCTCCCCGACAGGCCGCATGACCTCGGCGGCGAAGCGGTGCACCCCGTCGAGGAGGTCCTGCTCCTCCTTCACAAGCGGCGCCTCGGCGCCCGTCATCTGCAAAGTGCCACGCGGGTCCTCCTCCCACGCGGCAATAAGGGAGCCTTCAGCGGGACGGGCAATGCTGGCATGTTGAACCATGACGGTCGTCTCCTTCGCCACATGGACTGTTCTGCGTGCCGGGGAAGCGCTACCTCAGGAGAGGCGGGTTTCTCGTCAGGCCGGCAAACCCGCGGCCTTGAGGTCCGGCTTGCTGCCGGCCCCGGCCTCCGCGAGGTAGTCCTTGACTGGCGTTCCGAGCGGGAGGGTGACGTCGGCGACGCCGTAGACCGCGCCCAGCACCTGTGTTGGCGCCATCTTGTACAGCGGGTCGAACTCGGAGGCGGAGTCCATCGTCACCGAGCACCGGCCGGACCACAGCTCCGGTGTTCCGCTTGCGCTGAGCACGGGCGCCATCGAGTAGTCGGTCCGGATCAGCTCGCAGATGCTGGGCAGATCGGCGCCGAGGCGACTGCTCGGGACCCTGCGCAGGGTCAGCGCCGGCGGGAAGCTCACCTCATCCGCTGCCGCTGGCCGTTCCGGGTTCATCGTCACTGTCAGGAGTCGTTTCCCGGTGGGCCGCTCGACGGTGAACATCGTTTGCTCGCCGAACGGCGAACCGGCAGCGGGGCGGGCGTAGCCCATGCTCGCAAATTTCTTCGGGAACCCCCATAGTTCCCGGCCGCATGCCAGCGCCGCATCGTTGTCGACGTAGATGAACGGGCAGAAGGTATATGCCTCGCCCTCGAAGCTGACCCGGATCAGCATGATCGTCTCGTTGTAGACGCCCAGCGTCGAGAACGGGTAGTGGACCACCCAGGCGATGCACACCGGCGGGTCTTCCAGTGGCGTCAAGCCCGGAGGAAGCAGGCCGGCAATCCCGGCCGGATCAGCCTCGTACAAGGCGATGATCGCCTTTGCGCCTCGGTAGAGGTAAGGCGGCTTCGGGTAGAAGCCACCGGTAACCGGGAGGGCATAGCCCTCGGTCAGTACGTCCATGACGCCTCCATCCTGGTAATTGCCGTTTCTGTACGGGCAGCGCTCTGCCGAGACTGATCAACTCGCCGCCGCCGTGCCGAGCAGCAGCGGGTAGGCCCGGCGCTCCAGCCGGCCGGACAGGTCGACATGGACGAACTTCTCCTCGGTGTACTCGTCCAGGGCGCGCGGACCGAGTTCGCGGCCCAGTCCGCTTTGCTTGTATCCGCCGAAGGGGTAGGCGGCGCTGACCATGTGCCAGTCGTTGACCCAGACGATGCCGGCCTCGAGCTGGCCGGCAACATCAAGCGCACGCTGGGTGTCCGTGCTCCAGACACCGGCGGAAAGCCCGTACTCAGTGTCATTGGCGATCCGGACCGCCTGCTCGACGGTCTCGCAGCGGATCACCGCAAGCACCGGGCCGAAGATTTCCTCGCACGCGATCGTCATGCCGTTGTCGACGTCGACGAAGATCGTCGGCTCTACCCAGAAGCCGCGCTCGAACTGCGGTCCGGTCGGCACGTGGCCGCCGTGTGCCAGAGTGGCGCCCTCCTGCTGGCCGGTTTCGATGTACCGCAGGATGCGGTCGCGGGCCTCAGCCGAAATGACCGGTCCGAAGTCGGTGGCGAGATCGAGCGGATTCCCGATCGAGATCGTCCTGGCGCGGTCAATCAGGCGCTCGACGAACTTGTCGTGCACGCTGCTCAGCACGATGACCCGGGTACCCGACTCACAAGCCTGGCCCTGATTCATCAGGCAGCCGAACAGAGTGCCGTCCACGGCGATATCCAGGTCTGCGTCGTCGAGCACGATGCTGGGTCCCTTGCCGCCAAGCTCCAGGGTCAGGCGCTTCACGTTGCCCGCGGCCTGCCGCATGACCTCTCGGCCGACGGCCGTCGACCCGGTGAAGGCGATCTTCCGGACGTCCGGATGGCTGGCGAGCCGTGCTCCGACGACTGGGCCCTCACCAGTCACGATATTAAGGACCCCGGCCGGCAGCCCGCATTCCTGCGCCACCCTGGCAAATTCCAGCAGCGTCAGCGGGGTGCCCTCATCGGGCTTGACCACGATGGTGTTGCCCGCCGCCAGAGCGGGGCCGATCTTCCAGACGGCCAGCAGCAGCGGGAAGTTCCACGGCACGATGGCCGCGCACACGCCGATCGGCTCACGGCGCACGATGCCGCTGGCCAGCGTCGGGACCGTCAGCAGTGGTCCGGGACGCTCAAAGTCATACCGGCGGGCCGATTCGGCGAAGTACCGCAAGTGGGCGATCGAGAAGCCGAGGTGGAATGCCCCGGCCTGACGCAGTGTCGTGCCGTTTTCCAGTACCTGGAGGATCGCAAGCTCGTCCATCCGCTCAGTGAGCCGCTCTGCTATCGCATCGAGCACGGCGGCCCGTTGAGCCGATGGCGTCCCGCGCCATATGCCCGCTTCGTGCGCTGCCTTGGCTGCGGCGACTGCCCGGTCGGCATGCTCGCGGTCGCCCTTGGCCACACTTGCGACGAGTTCCTCCGTGGCAGGGCTGCGGATCTCGAATCGGTCGTCGGTGTCGACCCAGTCCCCATCGATGAGCATCGAGTAGCGCCGGATGGCGTCCATCCCGGCCCCTTTCGCTGTGATCAGTAATTCGCCGGGAGCCTGAGTACTGCCACGACCGGCGCAAGATCGCGCGGTCACGCGATCTTGCGGACGAATGCTTCGTGCCAGCGGCTCAGCGTTTGATTTACGACACTAAGGAGTCGTGATCGTGAGACAAACGTCCTGGTAACACGAGGATCCGCCGCTTTCTTGGGCGGGCGGCACAACAGCCGACCAGGCAGGCGTCGCACGGCCGATCCGGGACGCTGCAAGCGAGCAGCGCAAACTCGACAGGCGGACCGATGGGCGGTTGTGCTCCGGGACCAAGGTCCGGGAAATGGCTTGATGCCCGGGGACATCGACGGCCGGGCTCAGCCCTCCGACGATGAAGTGACCCTTGGCGTTCACGCTGCAGGGGTCCCCTCCGCCGAAGGACGATCATCATGGTGAACCTCGCATCGAACCTCGCGGCCACCGCGGGCGCCCACGCTGACCGCGTGGCTGTGCGCGTGGGTGAGACCGCGATGTCATACCGGGAACTCGACCTGGCGAGCGCCCAGGTCGCGGCGCTGCTCCGCGAGCGCGGCCTCAGGCCCGGCGGCCGGGTCGGAATCATGCTGCCCAACGTCGCCGAGTTCGCAGTCATCTACTACGGCGTGCTCCGCGCTGGCGGCGTGATCGTCCCGATGAACCCGCTGCTCAAGAAGCGGGAGGTCGCCTACTACCTCGCCGACTCCGGGGCCCAGCTGATCTTCGCGTGGCACGCGTTCGCGGACGAAGCGCGTGGTGGCGCACGGCAGGCGGACGCGGATGCAGTCGTCGTCGACCCGGCCACCTTCGCGGATCTTGTCGCCTCGGCGGCCCCGGATCACCAGGTCGCTTATCGGGATGCCGAGGACACCGCGGTGATCCTTTACACCTCGGGCACCACCGGCCGGCCGAAGGGTGCCGAGCTCACTCACGCCAACCTCGGCCGCAACACCGACGTGGTTTGCACCGATGTGATGGACCTCAGTCCCGGCGACGTGATCTTCGGCGGGCTTCCGCTGTTCCACTCTTTCGGGCAGACCTGCACCCTTAACGCTGCCGTGGCGTCGGGGGCGTGCCTGACCCTGCTACCTCGGTTCGCCGCGGATCAGGCGCTGCAGATCCTGACCGGGCACCGGGTGACCGTCTTCGCTGGCGTGCCGACGATGTACGTTGCGCTGCTCGCCCAGCCGGACAAGGCGGCATATGACCTGTCCGCGCTCCGGCTCTGCATGTCCGGGGGAGCAGCGCTGCCAGTCGAAGTGCTGCGCGGCTTCGAGGAGGCCTTCGGCTGCCTGGTGCTTGAGGGATACGGCCTGTCGGAGACCTCGCCAGTGGCCTCGTTCAACCACCCGGACCGTGCCCGCAAGCCCGGCTCGATCGGCACCCCGATCCGGGGCGTGCAGATGCGCGTCGTCGACTCCCGCGGCCACGAGGTCTCCCGAGGCGAGGTCGGCGAGATCGTGATCCGCGGCCACAACGTGATGAAGGGCTACTGGCGGCGGCCTGAGGAAACGGCCGAGGCGATTCGCGACGGCTGGTTCCGCACGGGTGACCTGGGCCGGGTCGACGAGGACGGCTACTTCGTGATCGTTGACCGGAAGAAGGACATGATCATCCGCGGCGGCTACAACGTCTACCCGCGGGAGATCGAGGAAGTGCTCTATGAGCACCCCGCGGTCGCCGAGGCCGCCGTGATCGGCCTGCCGCACCCGGCGCTGGGAGAGGAGGTCGGCGCGGCGGTGGCGGTCAAGCCGGGTGCCAGCGTCACTGCCGATGAACTGCGCAACCACGTCAAGAAGCAGGTCGCGGCCTATAAGTACCCGCGCAAAGTATGGATCGTCGACGCGCTGCCCAAGGGCCCGACCGGCAAGATCCTTAAGCGGGAAATCGTCCTGCCGGCCGACCTGAGCGCGCGATGAGACTGCTGCTGCTCGCGCCCCCCGGCTAATCGGCTCTGGTTCGCCAGGCCACAAAATGCCCACAGAGCGCCGATGACATGGGGGTGCTGGCACTGGATACCCACAGATCATACGGACGCAGGCGGACCTGGGCGGACCAGCGGTAGCATGGCTGCGTTAGTCCACTGACCAGCGTTTACGCTGGTGAGCTGGGCTTTCATGTGGCCTCTGGAAAATGGTCTGGGTAGAGCGGTGCGCAACTCGCCGGGTTGTGCGTGTGCGGCAGTGCCAGGGCCGCCATCGGAGGCAACGTCACGTACCGCCAATGGCTACCTGGTGTAGGCGCGGGGTCATGTCTTCTCTGCACCCGTGGCGAGTCGAGCGTCTGTCAAGGCAAGGAAACCCCAGGCGGAACGCAAACCACGAACGTGAGGACAAACGCCGAGAAGATGCGGTAGGCCATCGTCAGGACCGCACGACGCGGGCAAGCGCGGGATGCGGAAGACGGAAGTGAACCCTGATGCCGAACAGGTTGGTCCTTGCGGGCGTCGTTGTCCTCGCCGCGGCCGCGCTACTCGTGTGGGGATGGCTCGAGGACGTTCGGTACCTGCGGTACTCGCTGACAGCGCTGTCGATCGTCCTGGTCGTGGTGTTGCTCGTCTGGCTGGTGCCGGCCATGCAGGCGCGGAGATGGTCCGACGACTTCCACGAGCGCTACCTCGACGCCCGCGTGGCCTAGAGCGCCGGGCCATCTCGCGCAGCTAGCTGGGCGGCCGGTCGCGCGGTGGCCGGAACGGAGGGATGACAGCGGTGCGGTGACGGCGGGGTCCCGACCACAGCGCTGGCACGGCGTCGACGGCGAAGGCCACCGCGTAGGCGGCCTGCTCGTAGTTGAGCCGCCAGCCGACGAAATCGGGCCATGCCTCGGCGGGGTCACGCTCGATCGGGAAGTCGACCTGGCGCAACCGGGCGACCGCGTCGCGGAACTCCTGGTAGCTGAGGCTGATTCCGCCGCCCGGATCGGGCTCCCCGGGCGCGTCGAGGCCCATCGCCCGCGCGATCTGGGTGAAGCAGATGTACCCGCTGCGCAGGCAGTGGCGAGCGGGTACCACCGGCGCGGACTCCGGGGACAGCGCCAGGAGCAGCGCCGCCGAGTCCAGCACGGCGAGCAGGGCGGTCACCCAGGATGTCAGCGGCTGTGACGAGCGGAACCGCACCAGTGGCAGGTACGCGCTGTGGCTTTCCGCGACGTCGATGGCCCAACGTTCCCACTGCGCGTACAGGCCGGGCAGCGTGTCGATGGTCGACACGCCCGACCCGAGCAAGTGCGTGCGTACCAGCAGTTCGGGCCCCCACGACGGCACACCGGTCCGCGCGTTCAGCAGCGTCACCTCGGTTTCCCTGCGGTTGAACGCCGCGTACAGGGCAGGCAGGTAGGCGATCTGCGGAGCGACGATCACCAGGCCGGACGCCGCGGCGGCGAACACGATCGCCGGCGGAACGGTACCGGTTGGCTCGGAGAACCCGACGGTGGTCATCGACCCCCCGGCAACGGTGAAGGCCTGCATGATGCCACCGGTCACGAACGGCCACAGCAGCAGCGTGAACCCGATGAAGGAGATCCCCAGCCAGGCCGCGAACTGGACGATCAGGATCATCACCCCCTGGGCGACGAGCACCCGCTCACGCCGCCGGTAGTCTGCATCGGCACCCGCGACCACGATGAATGCCCGGTTCACGATCCGGTCCGCCCATCGTGTCAGCCAGCTACTGACCCGGCGGGGCACGATGAGCGTCCCGATGACGCTCGCCCATGCCGCGATCACGAGCGCGCCACCGGCCACCGCGGCCAATGACCGCACAGCAACAGGGACTACCATCCGGTCTCCCCTCAACGGTCCACAGCCACAGCGAACCTACGACAGGCCCGCATGATGGGACCGGGGAAAGTGCCGCAGGCATCGCTGGCAGTCGCGCAGCAGGCTGGAGATCTACAAGACATGGCCTAGCGGCAGAACGGCCTCAGCGCAACGCAACCGGCTCTGCGTTGCCGAATTGAGCCGTTCTTAGATCAAGGCAGCACCGCTGCGCGGCGCCGCGGGCCGACACTAGCGCCCGGCCTCAGCCTTGGCGAGGCCCCGGCCGGGCGCGCGCCGGCCCCACGCCCTCAGTCCACCGCTGATCTGTCAGGCCCGACCGACCACGCAACCGGTGCTGGACAGTGCCGTCTTCCTCGGCGATCCATTGTCCCGCTCCTGGCCGCCGCCTCTAGGTCGCCCAGCGGGCGTCGCTGCGCGATGGCTTCGCCAACCTAGACCCGGCGTCCACTCGCCAGGATCCGGCGCCTAGGAGGACGACGGAGCAGAGCGAGCAAACTTCTAAGCCTTCATGTCCATCGCCTGCCTGCGCCAGGTGACCGAGAAGTCGCGAACGCCAGCGGGCCGCGGGGCAGTCAGGCGGACTGGTAAAGGTCGCTTGACATCAGGAGGGTAGTAAAGCTACCTTTACATCATGCGGAACCGGGTCCGGCAACAGCGGACACGGCGGGGACTATCCCAGGCTGAGATAGCGGCCGCGCTGGGCGTGTCGCGCCAGACAGTCATCTCCATCGAGAGCGGCCGCTACCTGCCGTCGCTGCCTTTGGCGTTCAAGATCGCGCGGTTCTTCGACTTGACGGTCGACAAGATGTTCGACCCGGAAGATGAGGAGGCAGGCCCATGATGACGTTCACCCGCCCGCGGCTGCGGAAGCCCGCATGGTTTGTGCTTGGTGGGACGGTGTTCGCGGCGCATATGTGGTGCGTGGCGGCCCGTACTGGTGGTTGTGGGCGATCTTGGTCGAGGTGGTAGTAGTGATCCGCGCGATCACCATGTACCTGCGGGCCGAGAAGGACACCGACGAAGGTGCGCTGGCCGGTTCCCGGGCTGATGAGCGCCAGCAGCTTATCGCCCAGCGGTCGTGGGCTCTGGCCGGGAAGCTCACCGCGATCGCCGCCTTCGTCGGCCTGACGATCGCTATCGCGGTCAGGGCCACCTGGTGGTGGCCGTTCCTGGCGATCCTCGGCGTGACCGGCTTTGGTTGTCTCCTCGGCCTGTCGAACTACCGTGTCGCAGAAGAGGACCCGGCGGATGACGCGAACGCTGGTCACCAGGCGCAGTCCCCGCTCAACTGCTGACCATGTGATCCGTGGGAATAGGCGGACTGTCCGCCCATTCCCAGGGATCACATGCTCCAGAGCCGCCTAACGGGCCAGACGTTCCAAGCCGGTGGACGGTGGCACCTCCGTGCTCGTGCCATATATGCGCCACGCACCAAGAGCTTTCCCAGTCGGTGGCGGTAACTCACGGGCACAGCACCGGCCCTACCAGCCTGTACGTCAGCCCTCATCACGCCCATGAAGGGACACCGATCTTCCAAGCTGGTGCTGTTCATGGGTGGCCAAGCAGCAACGCCATCGGACGGCGCCGGATCTCGGCGCACCGCGGCGGATGCGGAGGCCAAGGCCAGTCCCAAGGAACAGACGGTCTTGGACGACTTGCAGCATGGGTGAGCCTGTCACTTAATCCGCAGGGTCATCGGGCAGCGTTGGTAGCAGTTGGGCTGATCCGAACCGGTCGGGCATCATGTGCTGGTTCTCCGTCGCGTACAACTCGGGGAGCGCTGTGCGGGTGTATCCCCCGCCGACGAACGAAGGATTGATGCTGCTCGCCGCGAACATCGCAGTGAACAGGTCGTCAATTTCATGCAGGCCAAAGTCGTAAACCTTTCGTTTCTTGGAGCTGCGGACACCTGCTCGTACCATTCCGATGCTCCTGGCAACTGAGGCGGTAGCATCGGGGAAGCCACCGTATCGCACATCCTCCCATCGGTGGAGCTCGGCGATCACCGAGTCGAACCGGGACAAGTCAGCCGGTGCGACATACTGCTTATACAAGTTCCATAGTGCATTGAGCCGGTGCCCGTACTTTCTCCCGAGCTGCGCTGTCTCAGCGCTGCGCTGCGACTCGGGCACGTCCATGAGCAGAGTGGTCGCCGGGGAGCCACGCTGGGAGCCATCCGGCCGGACGACCTCTTACCGCTCCGAACAGACATGAACCGCAGAGGAGCGCTGACCCGCGGGGGCGGATTGATCTGAACGAGGCTGGAAGCCTTACGGGTACCTACGGATCACCAGATCGAGGCGACCTGTGCCGAGGCCGCCGCCGCGGCTGCCGCTGCGCGATGATTTGCCGGAATGCGATGGATCGCTACATTTCTGAGCCATTATTCGCGCCGCGGTGCATAGAAGGGTTATCGCCTGTTCATCTGGCCTTCTCTTTCTTGTTACTCTCCTGATGGGTTGATCACAGTTGGCTGGGCCCAGGCTAAATCCCATTCATGTGCCTGGAGGGAAGAGATGCGCATACGTGCCCTGATGGCGCTCGCGGCGGGTGGGCTGCTTGCGGCAGCGGTTCCTGCCGGATCCGCGCTCGCCTCGCCCGGAGGCAGCGGTGGCCCGCTGACAGTCGCGGTCTACGGTGATTCACCGTACGGCGTAGCCGCCTATCCGCCAGGTGGCCAGTCTGGTGATCCGGCGGAGTTGCAGAAGAGCCCCGCGTTCATCAGCACGATCAACGCCGACCCGTCGGTCAGCGAGGTGATCCACGTCGGCGACATCCACTCCGGCAAGGACTTCTGCACCGAGGCGTACGACAGCCAGATCGCGTCGCTCTGGCAGCAGTACCAAGAGCCGCTTGTCTACACCCCTGGGGACAACGAGTGGTCCGACTGTCACAAGGCCACGAGCCTGACCAAGCCAGGTGAGGGCGGCGGGTTCTACAGCTCCGGCGTGCTGAACTACATCGGAACGTCGGGCCTGACGACCGATCCTTCTATGTGTGTCGACTACCACTGCGGGAGCCCGATAGACAACCTCGCGAAGATCCGCCAGCTGTTCTTCTCCCAGCCCGGCCACACGCTTGGCAGCGGAACCTTGAACGTCGTCTCGCAGGCCACCGCCTACGACCCGGACCATCCGACCGACGCCCAGTATGTCGAGAACGTGATGTGGTCGCAGCGGGACATCGTGTTCGTGACCATCAACGTGCCTGGCGGGACGAACAATGACTCCGACGTCTGGTACGGGGCTCCTTCCGCGTCGCAGGCGCAGACCGATGAGCGAGCCAACCGCACCGGCGCGGACATTCGCTGGCTCGACGCAGCCTTCGCCCGGGCGGCCGCTCAGCACGCCAAGGGGGTTGTCATCGTCACCCAGGCAGACATGTGGGACCTCGACGGCAAGACCCCGGCTCATCTGACCAACTACGAGCCGATCATCGGCGAGATAGCGTCGCTGACGACCGCATTCGCCCGCCCGGTGCTGTTGTTCAACGGCGACTCGCACCTGTACCGGTCCGACAACCCGCTCTCGCCGACCGCGCCGTGCATCGGCGAGACCGATCCCGCCACCGGGATGTCGGTGTGCGCACATGACCCGAACAACACCGCGTGGAGCGAGCACCCCTTCTACAACGTGCCGAACTTCCATCGTGTCGTCGTGCATGGCAGCACATTCCCGCTCGAATGGCTGAAGCTGACGATCGATCCCGACGCCCACTACAAGACCACCGCCACGACCTTCGGCCCGTTCGCCTGGCAGCGCATGCCGCAACCTCAGCTCTAACCGGCCGGGCCAGCGGCGGAACCGGCTGGCCGGCGGGACCCTACGCCTGACAATCGGATCCCGCCGGTCGGTCCCCTGGGTGTCGCTGTGGACGTAGCCGCTCCCGGCCCGGCACCGCGCGATGATGCTGAGACCCAGCACCTCCAGGCAGTACATCAGGGCGTAATGGTGCAGCTCCCGGAAGGGGGCATCGCGTCGTAGCCACCATGATTAGCCCACCAGACGCCCCAGCGTGCTTCCCACTTTGCCTCGGGTGCCCGCTGCGCGCACCTGGCGGCCCGCTGCCTGCTCGTGGCGAACTACACAGCATCGTCACGTTGGCCCTGGATCGCAGTGAACCTGTGCCTGGTGCGGAGGGGTGCGACTGTTGCCGCCGGATCAGTGTCGCAGTCGGCCGCCGTCGTTGCCACCACCATGCGGCCAACTGGATCATGATGTACGCAGACACCGGCATTAAGCACCTACCGCCTCCGGAACCGTGTATGCACTGGCACTGCGCGGGCAGCTGAACGCTTGATCATGCCCAATGTGTGCCGCGTTCGAGCTAGGAGCTGGCGTTTTGCTCAGGTCGGGGCACACTCGTCGGGGGTCTGTAAACCGCACCCCAACCGGAGCTAGCGCAGCTTGGCAAGGTTGGGCTGGTGCAGCAACACGTCCAGCAGCCAAGGCGCCTGTCACCGTCTTGGCACGCCCCCCTCCGTCTGGCGACTGGCGACAACGACCGTCATCGACCACCGCGGGCAGAGTTCGCATCGAGGGGGTCGGAGCAGTCAATTAGCTACGTATCGCTGTTGGTGCTGGGGTGAGGATCTGGCTTGAGATCGATTCGGATTGTGGTCGGATCGGTTGCCGTTGCTTTGAAGGCAAACCCGTCAAGGCGCCCTATGATCCCGTTGGCCTTGTCGAGACGGGCCCTGCGGGCGAGTCCGTCGTCATCTTCGATCAGCGTGGCCGTGCCCTTGCGCCATCGTCGGCCCACCTTGACGCGACATGCTGGCTCGGCACTCAGGTTTGCGACGTAGGAAGATCGCCGCCCGTGCGCCGCGACGAGCCAGAAGACATCACCGTCGAGCCCATTTCCGACCGGAGTAAGCCGCAGCCTGCCTGTCCGCCGACCCGTGGTTTCGAGCAGGGCAAAGGCGCGGGGCGCCAGCCCGATCCGGAGCAGGGCACGCATGAGCGGGTTGGCGAGGTGCCTCTCGGCCCATCCGGCTGGCCTGCCCTTGGCGGTCATCGCTCGGCCATGGCGCAGGCCACGCCCTCGGAGAACCCACAGGGTCTCACCCCGAGGGCAAGGTTGAGCCTGCCCCGGTTGTTTTCCCATGCCACCGTGGCGGCCAGTTCGGTGAGCTCGGCGGGGGGGAAACGCTTGGCCAAGCGATCGCGAAGCTCGCCGGGGACATAAACAGGCGTGCCTGACATCGCCTCGGCAAGCTCAAGGACCAGCTTCTCGTCGGCATCGAACGCGTCGCTGTCGCGGAACCTCGGGAGATCCCGCAGTTGCGCCTCGGCAATACCGGTAGCTCTCGCGAGCGCCGAGCCGATATCCAAGCAGAACTCGCAGGTGACAAGCGCCGCCGCCTTCAGCTCGGCGAGCTGCTTCAGACGAGGATCCACTCGGGCGCTTCCAAGCAGCGCCATTTCGTAGGTGGCCGTGCCAACGAGGATCTGGGGGCGACGGCACAGCCAGCGCAACAGGTCGAGCCGGTTCCGCCGACTGGCGGGCAGCACCTGCACATAGGGACGGATCTGGCTGAAAATACTCACGACAGCCATCTACCCGCTTGCTCCCATGTATGCGGCCCGGCAACGGAGATGCTTGTCGGCCAGCAGCAAGTTCACTTCACACCGTTCAGTTGCCAAGCGCAGTCCCCCCACACCGCAACGGGTGATCACTAGTTCCGCAGGGTTGCAGCTTGGGTTGCAGTTCGCCCTCGACCGCCCTCCTTCACCGGCGTGCGGTCGACTGATCTGACCTGTGCGGCGGACTCGTACGGACCAACGCGTACTCGCCAGGGTCCAGCTTTTAACCCGCGGCTCCGGAACGGTGCTACCCGCCAACCAGCTAGAACCTGTAAAGCAGAGCCGCCGCCTGGCCGGGTCGGTGTGTCCAGCTTCCGGCGGTGCCGGTGCGCGTGCGGGGATGGATATGGCTAGTGCGCTCAATGACGGGCCGCGGGCACAGGGTCATCTGCTCTGTCGGCCATTGGTGCCAGCTAGCTGAGGGACCTGCCGCACGACGATGAGGCTGATGGCTGGGTGACCAAGCGCGGACTGGGTTGGTGCGGGTCTCGATCTCGTGGATCCCGGCCCGGCGGTTGCGCTAGGGCCCGGGGTCAGCTGATGGCGTGCGTCTCGCCCAGTGGATCATCGCCGGTTGTGATGGGGCCGATGGTGGCATTGCGGCTTGTTTCCGTGCGAGTTGCTCGCCGACGGGGCCGGGCTGGCGGACGGCGAGCAGCTCGCCGACGGGGTCGGGCTGGCGGACGGCGAGCTGGACGGGGTGGGGCTGGCGGACGGCGAGCTGGACGGGGTGGGGCTGGCGGACGGCGAGCTGGACAGGGCTGGCAGGATGGCGCTCGGTGAGGACTTGCCACGATGCCCGGTGGGGGTTGCCGAGCTGGTGGGGTAACTGGGGCTCGCGACCGGGCTCTGTGATCCAGTTCGTGGCGCTGCGGGGCCTGAGCCGCTCGCTACCGGGACGCGTCCGCCACCGGAACCGGGCGCGGAGCCGTTGCTGGCGGAGGGCGCGATGACCTGCGGCAGGGCGGTGATGGCCCAGGAGCCTGCCAGGACGACGAAGAGCCCGGTTGCCAGCGCGGCGGCCGGCCGCAGCCAGCGATACCAGCCGATGGCATCAGGGCCTGGCCGGAACCACCGGGCAACAGCGTGGAAGGCAGCCTGCGCAGCGATGCTGACTGGCAGCAGGTTACGCAGCACGGGGTTGCCGAGCACGGCGGGTCCGGCCAGCTCGGCCATGTTCCAGCCGGAGGGCACCGGGCGCTGGGCGCAGATCCGGAATCGGATCCGGTCCAGGCCGTCGGCTGCGGGCTCGACGGAGTCAGCGGCCGTGCGCAGCGCCCGGCGCAGCGCGTCTTCCAGATCGCGCTGCCAGGGCTCAGGGCGGGGATGGCTCATGACTCACGCTCCAGCGCGGACCGCAGAGCGGCCATTGCCCGCGATGTATGGCTCTTGACGGCGCCGGGGGTGATCCCCATCGTGGCTGCGATCTGCGCCTCTGACAAGTCGCCGTAGTACCTCAGAACCACGGCCTCGCGCTGCCGGTCCGGCAGTGTGCGCAGGGCAGACACGACCGTGGACCGCTCGAGCAGGGCGAGCGCGCCGTGCTCAGCGCTCGGCATGTCCGGTGCTGGCCTGGAGGCATTCCGGTCAACGACAACGCGGTGACGCAATACGGAGCGTGATCTGTTGACGACGGCCGCCCGCAGGTAGGACAGTGCCTTCCCGTTGTCCCGCAGCCGGTACAGGCCGGCGTGCATCGCCACGAACGAGTCCTGCACGACTTCCTCCGCGGTTGCGGTGTCATGGACCAGCAGGACGGCAAGGCGGACCAGGGAACGGTAATGGGCGCCGTACAGCTCGGTGACCACAGCGTCGGCGTCGGTCATGTCGACGTGCGTCTCTGCCGGGACCGACCCCAGGTCGGTGTCCGCTACCAGGATCTCGGTCCCGCTCAGGGGATGCCCGGACACGCCGCCAGGTTCACTCGCTGTCATCGCCAGTCGTATCGCGGGACCCGCGCGCGCCGCCTCGCCTCATGATCCCACCGCCTTCAGATCCATCTCGACCCGACTTCGCCGCGGCCCGCGCGGAGAAGCACCGCCGGGACACTGGCGGCAAGCGCCTGCGAAGGTCACTGCGCATACGCGGTACGTGGAGCCCTGCAGGACGCTGCCGACCGCCGCGCCGCGAATTCGCAGCGCGGCGGAGGCTCGCAGTGGTGCCACCTTATCCGTCACCAGCCCGCGAAGCAGGGCACATGTCAGGATCCGCCCGGCCTGGCCGCCTATTCTGCGGAGCCGCGGCTGGCGACGTACCGGCCACCCGAGTGCCCGAAACCACGCGCGCTCCAGACCGGCAATCATGAGCCTGATCGGGCCGAATCCGCGATCAGGATCGCCGCGGCCGGGTCACCGCAGGTCAGGAGCGTGTACGAGGAGTATTGAAAAACCGTCATGCAGCCATGGAGGGCTGGCGGACCGGCCGGGATCTGGCCGTGGCATGGGAGATCGGCCGCTGAGCGGCATTTTTCCTGCGGCGGGTCATGATCGAACGGCCGAGACAACATCTGAGACCGGCGCGCTTCTAGGACTTTCACCCCCTAATCACGGAGCGTGTTCGGCCTGTCCATACCATTGACTCGCCGAGGCGCCGATCGGGGCAGGCGAGGGCTCGATGCCGATCATGATGCCGACCCCGCGGCATCGGCCGCGGGCTCGTCAAGCGACTCGGGCGGGAATCCCGAAGAGACATGATCACGGGCGTCCGGTGACGGGACGGTTGCGCCGGTGTCCGCCCATGAGCGCGCCGCCCAAGTCCCCCTGGCCGTGACGCGGCCGCCTCGGGGCGGGTTTCATACTCGGCGCTCCCTACTGACCTCGCCGCGCCCCGCTGCGATGCGGGTCGCCCTACCCGAGCCGGGCCAATGCCGGTATCCGCTGCCGATCATCAGCCCGGCAACCGCGGGTTGAAGTAATAGCCTGGGGGGTGCCGGCGGGTACACGGTCAGTGCCGCACCGGTGTCTGGGAGGGCCAGATGCGTATCAGCGACGTACTTCGTGTCAAGGGCGGGCAGGTCGTCACCGTCACCCCGGACACCGACGTGCGGCACCTTCTCGCGGTGCTCGCCGAACACCGGATCGGCGCCGTCGTCGTCTCTCACGACGGCACCTCGGTCGACGGAATCGCCAGTGAGCGGGACATCGTCCGGGCGCTGGCCGAGCGAGGCGCCACGGTGATGTCCGAGGCGATCACGGCTATCTACACAGCCGAGGTGCACACGGTTACGCCACAGGCCCAAATCGAGGAGGTCATGCGCATCATGACCGAGCACCGGGTCCGGCACACGCCGGTCGTGGCTGACGGCCGCTTGCGCGGGATCGTGAGCATCGGCGACGTGGTGAAGAACCGCATCGAAGAACTCGAAACCGAGCGAGCCGCATTGACCGGCTACATCACCGGTACCCGCTAACACGCCGGCTCAGCCCGCAGACGCCTCCAACGATCTGTCCGAGAGCCTCGCCGAGGCAATACCCGCCGTTCTCCGTGACAGTGGTCGTCGGCTCGGCGAACTCGGTCAGCGCCCCGTCGCCGCAGCTGTTCAACCGGTCCACCTACTACTTCACGTCGTGGTCGGACGGCGGCCCGCAAAGCCACACCATTACTGCGCCCGCGGTGAACACCACCTATACCGCGACGTACCGCAAGCGCTGAGGTGCGGCTCGCAGCGCCGGACGGACGGATTTCCCTGAAACTGCGGAGACTGAACACCTAAAGCGAAGTCCTTTGCGGCGCGTCAGCGCCAGCCCACGAGTCCAGATCGCCCGGCTCGGCTTGCACGCTCATCCTGATGCCCGGCACGGAACAAGCCTGCGCCGATCGCCCGCCCTGTTCCAGCCTTTCGGCCCCCTGCGAACACCCCGATGCCCCGGGCCAAGGACTTCCAGGGCCGCCAGAACGGCGCGGGGCCGAGTATGTTCCCGGCCAGGGTGCCGACCGCCCAGATCTGGAGATTTCTGCGCGAGGTCACGGCCGCCATGGCTGGCCTCCAGCCCGCCGGTGCTAGCCGTCGAGGAGAGTTACCAGCCGGGCGGGGGCGATGACCCGGTACGCGTCCTGGCACAGCTCAGCGATTTCCGCCCAGTCCACGTCGCGGTCAAGCCGGACGCCGATCCATCCCCGGCTGCCCACATAGGGTGGCCGGAAGAACCGGGTGGGCTCGGACGTGGCGAGCTCGCGCTGTGCCCCCGGCAGGCCCGCACACCACAAATGCGGAAAGTCATTCGCGTGGTGGCCTTGGGCCCACAGCGTCACGAACGCGCTCTTGTCCTTGACGAACCAGGTCGGCGCGCCGTGACTGAGCCGCTCGGTAACCTCGGGCAGCGCCAGGCAGATCGTCCGGACCCGCATGGCCAGACCGGCTGTCATAGTGCATCACCCGCACACGCTCGCCTCAACTAGCCCACAGACGTGGAAGCCTACCTTTGGCGTGACTACTGGATGCACGATCGCCTCTTACGGAGCGTCGCCCCTCTGCAGTGACTGCCTGTCGCGTAACCGCCTGATCGGGGCTAG
>WNFZ01001397.1_pt1 | contig 37607 bp, 24 predicted proteins | sample 5400081 | NCBI WGS metagenome assembly WNFZ01 (sample SAMN13153365, study PRJNA577476) | soil metagenome | isolation source: 80 cm soil or saprolite under grassland replicate 1 | place: USA:California | collected 2016-06-15
CCTTGCGCGCAATGGCGCGATCCGCGATCTTCAACCATCATCCGGCGATTACGGCGAGATCATCGATGTCGCCGACGACCGCAACAACATCAAGCCTGGCGACCGCGTCGCGCTGATCATCGAAGACGACGCGCCGTTCGCGCAGGTCCTGCTCGACATAGCGCACGAAGGCGGCTTCAAAGGCGTGGTCGCGTCCCAGGGGTCAGCCGCGCTGTGGTTGGCCCATCGCTATAAACCTGACGTGATCACGCTCGACATCCGTTTGCCCGACCGCGACGGGTGGACGGTGCTCGACCGATTGAAGCACGACCCGAAGACGAGTCACATTCCGGTTCACGTCATCACCGCCGACGACCGCGAAATCCAGCCGCGACGCCTTGGCGCGCTCACCTACCTTCGCAAACCGGTCACGCGCGAACATCTGGTCGAGGCCTTCGACCGGGTCGCGGAATTCGCCGGGCGCAGGACCAAGCGGTTGCTCGTGGTCGAAGGCGACGACGCGAAGCGCGCGAGCGTCGTAGAGCTGATCGGCGACAGCGCCGTGCGGACGACCGCAGTGGCCACCGGCGAAGAGGCGTTGGCCCGCCTTCGAGGCGCCCAGTTCGATTGCATGGCGCTCAACCCGAAGCTGCCGGACATGTCCGGCGCCGAGCTGATCGAAGCGATGCGGCGCGAGCCGAGTCTGATCGACCTGCCGATCATCGTCTATGACGGTAAGGACCTTAGCGGGGAGGAAGAGGCGCGATTTCGGGCGGCGGCCGAGGCGATGATCGTCAAGGAGGCCCCCTCGCCCGAACGCCTGTTGGCCGAGACCTCGCTCTTTCTGCACCTCGCCGAGGCCAGCCTGCCGGAGCCGAAGCGCAGGATGCTGGAACAGTCGATGCGCCACGACCCGGCGCTCGAAGGGCGCAAGGTGCTGATCGTTGACGACGACGTGCGCAACATCTTCGCCCTGACCAGCGCGCTCGAAGCCTACGATATAAAAGTCCTGCGTGCGGAGAACGGGCGCGCTGGCATCGAGGCGCTCAACAAGAATCCCGACATAGACCTGGTCCTGATGGACATTATGATGCCGGAGATGGACGGCTACGAGACGATACGAGCCATCCGGCGGATTGAGCGGTTCGAAGACCTGCCGATCATCGCCCTGACCGCCAGGGCGATGAAGGTCGACCGCGACAAGTGCATCGACGCCGGCGCCTCCGATTACATCGCCAAGCCGCTCGACACGGATCAACTCCTCTCAATGTTGCGGGTCTGGCTCGGCCGGCGCCAATGGGAAGTGGGGGGTGGGCAGTGGGAAGTGGGGAGTGGGAAATAACTTTCTTGCTCCCAATTCCCTATTTCCCATTCCCCGCTCCCCACTCTCCCCTGGAGGCTTTTCTGGAATGGAAGACGGGAAACAGAAGGTCAACATCCTTCTCGTGGACGACAACCTCAGCAATCTGCTGGCGCTGGAAGCGATACTGCAAGCCCCGGACCGCAATCTGGTGAGGGCTTCTTCCGGCGAAGAGGCGCTGAGGTTTCTGCTCGACGATGACGCGGCCGTTATTCTGCTGGACGTGCACATGCCGAGCATCAGCGGGCTTGAGACGGCGGCGCTGATCCGCGGGCGCAAACGGACGCGGGGCGTCCCGATCATCTTCCTGACGGCGTACGACAGCGCGGGCGATTCGCAGATCTCGCAAGGGTACAGCTTGGGCGCGGTGGATTACATCATCAAACCGATCGACCCGGAGGCGCTGAAATCGAAGGTCGCGGTCTTCGTCGAACTCTACAGGAAGACCGAGCAGATCAAACGGCAGGCCGACCTGCTGCGCGAACAGAACATCGAGATCGAAAACGCCAACCTTCAGCGCCTCTCGCGGCTGATCGACCTGGGGCAGCGGCTGGCGGCGGAGCGGGACCCGGAGCAGGTGCTCAAGAAGTTCTGCGAAGCGGCGCGCGAGATCTTGGGCGCGCGCTTCGCCACGGTCGGCATTCTGGAAGACGACGGCGCCACGCTGCGCCACTTCTTCACCAGCGGGCTCGACTGCGCGGAGGCCGTCAAGACCCTCGTCCCACAGACCTGTCAACGGCTCCTCAAGCAGCAGTTCAAGGACGCCAGGTCGCTCCGTCTTTCCGGGATGAACGGGCTGCGCATTTTACCAGAGCAAGCCCCGGTCAAATCGTTCGTCGGCGCGCCCATCTTGCGACAGGGCCTTCCGGAGAAGGTCCGCGGCTGGCTCTATCTGGCCGAGAAGATCGGCGCGCCCGCGTTCAGCGAGGCGGATGAGCGCTTCACCGTCACGCTGACTCAAGCCGTCGTCTTTTACGAAAACGCGCGGCTCTACGCTGATCTGCAGCGCCACGCCGCCGCGTTGGAGCAGGAAATCGCCGACCGTAAGCGGGCAGAGAGCGAGCGCGCCGAGATGCTAGCGCGCGCGCAGGCGGCGCAGGCCGAGGCCGAAGAAGCCAACCGCCTGAAGGATGAATTTCTCGCTACCGTCTCGCACGAGTTGCGCGCGCCGCTCAACGCCATGCTCGGTTGGGTCACGCTCGCCCGTGAAGGGGGCCTCGACGAGGCGAGCAAAGAGCGCGCCCTGGAGACCGTCGAGCGCAACGCCCGCACGCAGAAAAAGCTGGTTGACGATCTGCTCGATGTTTCGTCCATCATCACCAGCAATTTGTCTCTTGACCTCGAGCCGACCGACCTGGCCTCGGTTATCGAGACGGCGGTCGAATCGGTTCGCCCGACGGCGGAGGCCAAGGGAGTGAGTTTGCGAACGGACCTCGCCCCCATGGCGGACCTGTTCCAGCTCGACCCCAACAGGTTTCAGCAGGTGATCTGGAACCTGGTCCACAACGCCGTCAAGTTCACCCCTTCGGGGGGCGCAATGAAAGTTCGCCTCAGGCCCGTTAACAGGCAGGCTGAAATCGAGGTGATTGACACAGGCATCGGAATTGCGCCCGAATTCCTGCCCTTTGTCTTCGACCGGTTTCGTCAGGCCGACGGCAGCATCACCAGAAGACACGGCGGGTTGGGATTGGGCCTGGCCATTGTGCGGAGCCTGGTGGAGATGCATGGCGGGACTGTAGACGTCGAGAGCGCCGGCCTGGGCCAGGGCGCGACTTTCAGAGTCAGGCTCCCGCTGTCGCTTCCTTATGATCTCAGGTACGACGCGCATCCGAAGGCTGCGACGGCTCATCAGATCGCGGTGCCGGATTCGGCGCCGAAGCTTTCAGGTTTGCGCGCCTTGGTGGTGGACGACGAGGCCGACCAGCGAGAACTGCTGGCCGCCACCCTCTCACTGAAAGAGGCTGATGTCCGGACCGCCGGCGGCATAGCCGAGGCGATGGAGATTATAACCGCCTGGCGCCCTGAAATCGTGATCGCCGACATCGCGATGCCCGAGGGCGGAGGTTACGAGTTGATCCGGCGCATGCAGAGCGAGGGAATCAAGACGCCTGTCATAGCGATAACCGCTTACGCCGGCGACGAAGATCGCCTCCGTGCCCTCGCCGCCGGCTTTCGGATGCATCTGCCCAAACCGGTCGAGCTTTATGAACTGCTGATGAGTATCGCCGGTTTGACCGGAAGATTGACCTGATAGGAGAAGGTTAGTGATCTATCTATGGCGCATAAAAAGTAACCGAATCGGTCGCTTGCGCGCCGCCGGCGCCTTGCTGGGTTATACCCCGCCTGCGGCGGGCTTCAGCCGCGACGACTGGGTAGAGTTAATCCATCCTGAAGACCGGGCGAAAATGCAGGAGCGCGTCTCGGCGGCTCTGGAGAGTCGGGAGGAGAGCTATCAGATCGAGTATCGTCTGCGCCATCGCAATGGCGACTATCAGACGGTCAGCGAAGTGGGATGGATCGAGCGCGGCGCCGACGGGCAGGCGTGTCGTGTGTTGGGCCGGGTTACCGAATTCGCCGAGCAGAGCGACGAGCGCATACGTCAGGTTCTGGAAGCGTTGGCGCGCGAAAAAACCGCGCGCGCCGAGGCCGAAGCGAACGCGCGGGCGAAAGACGAATTTCTCGCCGTCGTCTCGCACGAACTGCGCACGCCGCTGAGCGCCATGCTGGGTTGGGCCGAGGTGTTACGGTCGCGGCGACCAGGCGACCCGATCTACGAACGCGCGCTCCAGACCATCGAGCGCAACGCCGAGCTCCAGAGCAAATTGATCGAAGATCTGCTCGACACGGCGCGCATTTTGAGCGGCAAGCTGAGCATCGAAGCGCAGCCGCTCTACCTCGACGCGATCCTCGAAGAATCGCTCGACGTCGTGCGCCCGACGGCCGAGGCCAAAGACATCGAGTTGATCGTGACTTTCGAGTCGGCGCCGGGGCCGATCCTGGGCGACGCGAACCGGCTGCAACAGGTCTTCTGGAACCTGCTCTCCAACGCGATCAAATTCACCGAGCCCGGCGGGCGCGTGGAGGTGCGGATGGAGCGCTGCGAGGCGCAAGCCAGGATCATCGTGAGCGATACGGGCAAGGGCATCACCCCTGATTTCCTGCCCTACGTCTTTGATCCCTTCCGCCAGGCCGACTCATCGAGCGCCCGGCGTCAGGGCGGGCTTGGCGTCGGCCTGGCGCTCGCCGAGCGCCTTGTCGAGATGCATGGCGGCGCGATCAAAGCCGAAAGCGACGGCGAGGGGCGTGGCGCCACTTTCACCGTCACATTACCCACGCGGTCAGGGAGCCGGGCGATCTCGGAAATGAATGCGATCGAGCTCAGTAAGACGATTGAGGCGGGCGACCAGCCCATCCTCGCCGGTTTGCGCGTCCTCGTGGTGGATGATGAAGCCGACGCGCGTGACTTGCTGGCGATCAGATTGCAGCAATACGGCGCCGACGTGATCACGGCGCCTTCGGCGGAGGCGGCGATGGAAGCGCTGGCGCTACAGGAGCCTCGCCCAGATCTTATCGTGTCAGACATAGCCATGCCCGGAGAAGACGGCTACAGCCTGATACGCCGGGTGCGGGCAATGGAGCCGGAACAGGGCGGGCGGATTCCGGCGATTGCGTTGACGGCCTACAGCCGAACCAAAGATCGCGTGCAGGCGTTGACCGCGGGCTTCCAGATACACATGCCCAAGCCGGTGAACGCGGCGGAGCTGGCGCACGCGATCGCAGGCATTACCGGGAGGTTCGGCCATTAATCGAGGATTGAGGATCGAGGATCGAGGATCGAGGATCGAGCCTCCGGTGGCTTCTTACCCGCTATGACACGATCCCCAATCCGTTGTGGAAAAGCTGAAGTTGTAGACTAAACGAATTGAGTGCTCTGTAAATTAAGTTTTTTGGTATTGTTCAAGCCCGCTGAGCGGGCGGCAGCTCTCCTGGGGCTTACGCCCCAGGCTTTATGCTGCCGCCTGCTCCGCAGGCTCAAAGCAAAGGATTTAAAACACAAAATATCAAACAACTTAGTTTACAGAGTATTGAGCAGATGGGGAAAATTTTTGAAGTGTAATCAGCGGGACATCGTTCATCGTTCATTGTTCATTTGTCATTGTGGAATGGCGCAGTTCCGGCAATGACAAATGAACAATGAACGATGAAAGTACCTCAAATTTTCTATCTGACTGCTTACGCAATCCCGCCGGCGGGGGCCGGCGGATAGTTCAATCCTGACCTGCGACAGAAAGTAGGGTTCATCAACTCCGCCAGTTGGGGGCTGGTGGATTCTTCACGCCCGAGCTTTCTCCCTGTGTTGCAGGACAATGATTGAACTATCCGCCGGCTTCCGACGGCGGGGTTTCAATACTTCTAAATAGATGGCACAGGGCTTGCAAAGTCGTTATTGCCGGTTTTTCATTGACAACCCACAGGCCGCGGTGAGTTCAAACTTTCCGCAACGGGAGGGATTCAATATTCGATCCTCGATCCCAACCCTCTATGCTACGATAACAGCCTCACAGGAATGCTTCGCCGCCCAGATTTAGGCGAGTCGATTAGAGCGGTTTGCAATTGCGTGTACGGTAGGGGCAGACCTACATGTCTGCGCCGGATCGGGTTTACACGCGACCACAGGGGCCCCACACAGGTCTGCCCCTACACTGATCTGCAAGCCGCTCTAGACAACCACTTGAGAGAAACGTAAGCCGGGCTTATTGTCGTATTTTCAAACCGTATGACAAAGCATAATTTAGGTGAACATTCAATGAGCGCGCAAAATGTCAGAAATATTCGGGCGCTAATCGTCGAAGACAGCGATGACATGCGCGACCTGATGAAACTCCTCCTGGAGGAAGCGGGCTATGAGACGCTCGCGGCGGCCGACGGCCGCGCGGCGCTCAAGCACATCGAGAACGACCACGAGTTTATCGACCTGGTCATCACCGACGTGCAGATGCCGGAGGTGACCGGGCACGAGATTCTGGCCGCCGTCCGCGCGCGGCGCGGCGAAACTCCGGTAATCGTCATCACGGCCTTCGGCTCCGTCGAGCAGGCGGTCGGCATGGTGAAGGCCGGCGCCTTTCAGTACCTGACCAAACCCTTCAACAAGGAGAAGCTGCTGGGACTGGTGGCGAAGGCGCTGGAGAGCAGCGCGCCGCGGCGCGAGCAGGCGCGGTTGCGACGGGAATTGCCTTCAACGGCGTCCCGCATCATCGGCGCGTCAAAACCGATGCGCGAGTTATTCGAACAGATCGCCAAGGCGGCGCGCGGGCCGAGCACGGTGCTCATCACCGGCGAATCTGGCACGGGAAAGGAACTCGTCGCCCGCGCGATTCACGACGCGTCGGGGCGCGGCGGCGCTTTCGTGCCGGTCAATTGCGCCGCGATTCCGGCGGAGTTGATCGAGTCGGAATTGTTCGGACACACTGACGGCGCCTTCACCGGCGCCAAGGGGTCGCGGCCCGGGTTATTTGAAGCGGCCGACGGCGGCACGATTTTTCTCGACGAAATCGGCGACCTGCCTTTTCCCATGCAGCCGAAGCTGCTGCGCGTTTTGCAGGACGGCGCGGCGCGACGGATCGGCTCCGACCGTGAACGACAGGTGAAGGCGCGCGTGGTGGCGGCGACCAATCGCGATCTGGAGAACGAGGTGAAGGCGGGCAAATTCCGCGAAGACCTTTACTGGCGCCTGAACGTAATCCAATTGAACATCCCTCCGTTGCGCAAGCGCCCGTTCGACATTCCGCTGTTGACCGACCACTTCATCTGCAGATACGCCGAGGCTTCCGGCGAGCCGCAGCTCGAAGTCTCGGCGGAGGCCCTGGCGCTGCTCACGGCTTACTCCTGGCCGGGCAACGTGCGGGAACTGGAAAACGTGATCGAGCGCGCCGCGGCGATGGCCCGAGGCGCGGCGCTCGCGCCGGACGATTTGCCGGAGCGGCTGCGCTCCGGCGATCACGCGACCTCGGTCTTGAGTCAGGCGCGGGAAAGCCAGATGACGCTCCGCCAATTGGAGCAGACCTATGTGGCCGAAACGCTGCGCCGCGCGGGCGGCAACAAATCGCGCGCGGCGGAGATGCTCGGCCTTGACCGCAAGACGCTTTATCGTAAACTGGAAGAATGCCGCGAAGCAGGATTGATAGACGAGCCGTGATTTTCGGCGACGCGTTGACGATGCGAATTCAGAGCAATCGCAAATCGGTCTATTTCTTCATCGCGCTCGGGGCCTGTCTGGTAGCGCTGGCGGTGGCGCTCAACGTCGGCTGGGTGGTTTTCCACTTGCGGCAGGTGGCGATGCTGGTCTTCGGGGTCATATTCTTCGTGCTGATCATCGCTGGTCTGGTTTTGAACACCATCTTCCTGGTGCGCGAAATCCGCCGCAACGAACAGCACAACAGCTTCATCAACGCAGTCACGCACGAGTTGAAGACCCCGATCGCCTCGATCCGTCTCTACCTGGAGACGCTGCAGACGCGGCAGGTGGACGAGGTGAAGCGCAAAGAGTTCTACCAGGTCATGCTCGACGACTGCGACCGCCTGCTCCACACCGTCGAACAGGTGCTGCGCGCGAGCCGCACCGGCCACCGCCGCCGCCACATCCACAAGACCGTGATCGACCTCGGTGAATTGACGCGGGAGTGTCTGGAGCTGGCGCGCACGCGGTGGCGCCTGGACGAGAAGGCGCTGAGGTTCGTCGAATCACTGGACAGAAGCGGGCGCCCAATGATCTTAGGCGACGCGGACGAGTTGCGCGCGGCCATCTCGAACTTGATCGACAACGCGATCAAATATTCCGACGGAAAGGTCGACGTGTCGGTCGAGGTCGTGGCCCCCGCGGACATGGACGACAAACGGGTCACGGTGCGCGTGTCCGACCGCGGCGTGGGCGTCCCCCGCGACGAATTGAAGCGGATATTCAAACGTTTCTACCGCGCGCCCCGCCGGGTCGCGACGCGGGTCAAAGGCGCGGGGCTGGGACTCTTCATCGTCCGCTCCATCGTCAGCAAACACGGCGGCAAGACTTTCGCCGAGAGCGAGGGCGAGGGGATGGGCAGCGTCTTCACAATCGAACTGCCGCGCATCGAAAACGGCGCGGGGAGGGTAAGGGGCCTGAATCTCTCGGAAAGAGCGCGCTGATGAGTGTTGTTTTGATCGTTGAAGACGAGCAGCATCTGGCCGAAGGACTGAAATTCAACCTCGAGGCCGAGGGCTACGAGGTCGAGATGGCAGGCGACGGCGAGACCGCGCTCGAGATGCTGACGCGAAGCCCGGAGCGGTACGACGCCGTGGCGCTCGACGTCATGTTGCCCGGCAAAGACGGTTTTGAGGTCGCGCGCGAATTGCGCGAGGCCGGCCAATACGTTCCGATCCTGATGCTGACCGCCCGCAGCCGCCCTGAAGACGTCCTGCGAAGCTTCGAAGTCGGCGCCGATGATTACGTGTCGAAGCCGTTCGAGTTGGCGATCCTGCTCGCGCGTTTGAGCGGATTGTTGCGGCGGCGCGAATGGCTGCGCCTGTCCAAAGCTGCGGCGCAAAGCGCAGGCGTCGAGGTCTTCGACTTTTCAGGTAAGACGATTGATTTTTCAAAACTCGAACTCAGGGCGGGCGGTCGCGCCGTGCAATTGACATTGATGGAGGCCGAGCTGTTGCGCTACCTGATTAAACATGAAGGTCAGGCGGTCTCTCGACAAAAACTGCTCGAAGACGTCTGGGGACTGCGCGAAGACACCGACACGCGCGCCATAGATAATTTTATCGTCCGGCTGAGGCGTTACATCGAAGACGACCCCTCAAACCCAAGCCACCTGCTGACCGTGCGCGGCGTGGGATACCGGTTTGTGGCTGAACCTGGGGATTGAGAGCGGGAGAGCGGGAGAGCGAGAGAAAAATTCTCCCGCTCTCCCGCTCTCCCGCTCTCTCACTCTCTCACTCTCCCGCTCCTTCACACTCATCTTCATCCTTCTCCTTGAACCTCTTCAACTTCATGTTGAGGGTCTGGACTCGCAATCCGAGGAGGGTGGCGGCTTTGGTTTGGTTGTTGTTGGTCTGGCGGAGCGCGGTATCGATCAGGCCGCGTTCGAAGTCGTCAACCATCTGTGGCAGATCGATTCCGCTCAACGGAATCGCTTTCAACGCGGCGTAGCGGACGCGCGACGGGAGCAACGACTCGTCGATCAGTTGTGGCTGGGTCGCGCCGATGGCGCTTTCCAACGCGGCTTCGAGTTCGTCAATGTTCCTTTCCCAGGGATAATCTGAAAGCATCTTCAGCGCCCCGGGAGTGATTTCGTGCGGGCCTTTGCCCAGGCGCTTGGCGATTTTTTCCGCCAGACGCCGGGAAAGATAAGGAATGTCTTCGCTGCGTTCGCGCAACGGTTTGATCGTGAAACCGGACGGGCGCAGCATTTCGACCAGGCCGTATGCGATTCGATTCTCGGCCTTGATATCGGACGGATTCCATTCGGTCGCGAAGATCAGACGCGGCCCTTGATGTCTGCCCGAATTAGCGCGCCAGCGCTGCTCTTCGATGTGGGCGGCGAAGCGCTGCTGCAACAGCGCCGGCAGTCGCGTCAATTCGTTGACATAGATCGTGCCTCGCCCGCAGGTTTCGATCATCCCGCGAGTCCCGAACAAGAGGTTGTGCAGCGCGTCGCTGTCCAGACTGTGCGCGTTGACGGCGAAAAAGGGCTGCGCCGCGTTCTCGCTCGCGTTGTGCAGCGCCCGCGCGACCTGCTCCTGCCTCAATCCTCGCTCGCTGATGATCAGCGTCGGAGTGTGCGCCATCGCCTGCACGCTGATGAACTGCTTGAGCGCGGCGACGTTCACGCTCACGCCGATAAAACAATCGTAATTGTCCGAAGACAGCACGCGCGGAGAACCGACCAGGGTTAACGCCGGACGCGGCTTCAATGGTGGACGTTCAAGCGCCTTTTCTACTGCTTCAGTGGCCATTTTTTTTCCTTCCTCCCTCAGATCTACCTGAGTATCGCTTCTTAAGTTGACTGATTCTTCCAACTACCAAAAATTTAATATTTGATTCACCGTCGAATCTGATCTTGCTAAGAACAATTGCTGTGCCAACTCTGGCTAACAACCTAAATGTTGCAAATGGTGAATTTGACCAAGTGGTATTGACAAAGAGGAACCGTTGGGGTGTCCGTTTCCGGGATTATCGAGTTTCAAAACCGAAACAGTGTGAATTCAATTGTCGAGTCTGATCAGGTGAACCTATGTCTCTTTGGGGGATCAATCTCATATCAACCTCTCAACCTCGAGCAACAACATCTTCAAGTGAAAAGTAATTTGTGGTTCGACATCGCTAGTTACGAGTCGGCAAAGGTAAAGTTCCAGTAAATGTATCGGGGCGGACAAAACAAAGAACGACAGAATAAAGGCGCCTTGCAATCCTCTTGCGATTTGGGGCGCCAACTTATTCACGGTTACTTAAAGACTGCTGGATCGTCAAAAAGTTCCATAAAAAAATGAGCGAAGAGGCGCCGTGGCGCCGCCACGTCAATTTCTTTGCAGCGTGACTCCGCCGTTGACGCTGGTAATGGTGATGAGCGGGCCGCCGTCGCCGACGCGTCCGCGCAACTGGCCATGCTTCACCTCGCCGACGACGGTGATCGGCAGGTCGGAATTGATGCCGCCGTTGATGCTGTGAACGTCGATCTCGGCGTTGGTCTCGGACGGCAGTCCTATTTTGACGCCGCCGTTGACGCTGTGGACGCGCAACCCGCCTTCGCCCAAACGCAGGAGCGAGACCGAAATGCCCCCGTTGATGCTGCTCAATTGCGTGGCCGTTCCCGCCTGGGCGACGACGACTCCGCCGTTGACGCTGTTGACGCCCACCTCGCCCGTAATCGCCCCGACTTCAACCTTGCCGTTCACTGAAGATACTTTCAGGTTGACGCTCTTCGGCAGCTTCAACCGCGCCTCGTGGCGCACCCATCCGCGATCCCCTCCCCGCCTACGGCCTTCCTTGTCTTCCTCGACACGGATCGTCAGGCTGTCGGGCGTGGGGGCCTCGATGATTATGGGACGGCGCTCCATCGCCGCAACGTCTGAAGCCCGGACGGTGATGTTGATCTCGGCCCGGTCGCCGTCCCAGGTCTCGATTGAGACGAGGCCGTTGATGCTCTGAATCTTGACGTTCGCCCCGGGCGCGAGCGTGACCGTTCTGTTGATCTGATTGGTGACTTCGCCCGAATCGGTAGCCCTCGTCTGACTGTAATCCGGCGCCAACGCCAGAGCCGATCCTAGCAACAGAAAAAACGCTATTGGAATTTGCATGGTTCGTCCTCCTACGGTGTTTGTGACAGCGAATGAAGTTTGGTTGCGAAAAAATCTTGCAGGCGACGCTCCAAGGGATCAGCCCGGTCGCTCAGTGATTCTTTTTATTTGAGAGTCTTTTTTATCCGAACGCCACCGCTGTGGCTGATCGCGCGCACTTCCGCCCCGCCTTTGCCGACCACGCCTACGATTGGCCCACGATCACCAAATTGCGCCCCCGGCCCGAGTTTCAACTGGAATTCGGTGTTGATGGATCCACTGTGGCTTTGGATCGTCAGGTTGAAATTACTCTCCGGCGGCAGATTCAAAACGACATTGCCGCTAAAGCTGACAAACTCATAATGCCCGCCCTCGTAAAACCTGCCAGTAAAAAGCACTCCGCCGCTGTGCGCTTTTGCCGTTACATCTTTGCCGTCAATATTATTCAGCGCGATCGAGCCGCTGACGGCGTCCGCCTCTATGCGGCCTTTGGAATCGCTGATCTCGACCGAGCCGCTAACGGCTTCGGCTCGAGCGCCTTCGCCGGCGCCGCGAACGATAACATTGCCGCTGGTCGCCTTTGCCGTGACATACCCGCGCGCGTTCGTGACCGTGATCGAATCGGAATAGTTTGTAGCGATCACATCTCCGCCCACGTCGTTGATTCTGATGCGCCCGTTCGTAGCGTTCGCGCTGACTCGCCCGCCGACGCGCTCAAGCTCAATGGCGCCGCTGGTGGTTCGAACCGTCGCGTCATCGCGAAGCCCGCGCGCGCTGATGTTGCAATTCGTGCAGCGCGCATTGAGCGTTGACGCCACTTCGCTGATCGCCAGATTACCGTTCGTGGAGGTGACGCTCAACGAACCTCCGATGCGGCCGACGGTGATCTGCCCGTTAGTGGATGAGAGTACGGCGTCGCCGGCGACTTCGCGCACGGTGATGGCGCCGCTGGTCGAGCTGGCCGTGACGCGGGCGACCGTGTCATTGACTGTGATCTCCCCGTCGGTCGTCGCCAGCGCATTCAACACCGCTCCCCGAGGGACTTTCAGATCGTAATCGACCGGAATGCGGCTGTCCCCATTTCGCGGGTAGATCGTGCGGATATCGATGCGACCGGGGTAGGGCGTAACTTGAATCTGGACCTGGCCGAGGTCTTCATCGCGCCGCCCGCGTTTGACGGCGTCCACCTTGACGCGGTCTTCGTTCCAACTCGTCACGCGGATGTAGCCGTTCGTGTTGTTGACGGAGACCACGCCGCCCGGCGTCAGGTCGTAAGTCTCATGCAGTTCGCGGTCCTGCTGGGCCGATTGCGCCGCGGCGCCTTTGAAGGAAGGCAAAGAAGAAGCAAAAAAGGCAAAAAGGGCAAAAATGGCCAGGGCATTAAAACGGTTTGCCAATCGGTGTAGGGGCAGACACGCAGGTCTGCCCCTACCCACGCATTTGCAAACCGTTCCGGTAAACAATTTGGGTCCACAGAGTCTCATCTGTCGGTTATCTCTCTCCATTGATCGTCTTTCACTTCATCGCGATGTCCTGCATCAGATCCAGCTTCTTCGCGTAAGCCGCCAGCAGGAACTGTCCGGCGATCGGATCGTCGGGGCGCTCGCGAAACGCGCGTCGGCTCGAGTTGATAGAGTTATCGATCGACGCCAGGCTCGATTCGTATTGTTTGATCAGCGCCGGATCGAGGCGGTCGCGCTGTTTGGCGATGGCCTGATCCAGCAGCCTGATCGCCTTTTGATATTCGCGTTCGGCGCGCGCGATCTGCCGGTTCATCAACTCCTGGTCGGTCAGTTGGCGCGGCGGGGCGACACGGTTGTTGGAGGGCTGCGCGCCCTTCGTCGCCGGAGCGACATTGTTCGGCTTGGCGTCTACACTGGCGATGTCGATCGAAGGCGAAGGGATCGGCGTTGCGACCTGTCGCGGCGCCTGAGTCGGAGTGGCCTGCTCGCCTCTGCCGGCGAACTTCTCAGCGTCATCGGCGCCGCGCTTCAGGTATATCGTGGTCGCGGCCACCGACAAGGCGACGAGCAGCGCGGCGAAAGCCGCTTGCCGCAACGTCGCCGGCGCGAGCAGCCGTCCAAACGCCCCGGCGCGCAGTCCCTCCAACCATCCGCGCCCCCCCTCGATTTGCGCCTGTTCTCTGGCCCCGCTGTTGATGCGGGCGCGGATCGCTTTCCACATCTCGGCGGCGGGCTCAACCGAGGTCTGCTCGTAAAACTGCCCGAAGATTTCGTTCTCTCGTTCGATCTCGTCGCGCAGGGCGGCGCAGACGGCGCAATCCGCGAGATGTGCGCGGATCTCGGCGCCGCGCGCCTCGCCGAGTTCGCCGTAAAGAAAATCTTCAAGCTCATTTTTGCAACGTTCGCAATTCATAATCTCTCCGCTAAACCGCTTGCTTACACGCGCGGCGTGGTTACGGCGCCGCGTAAACAGTACCGCGCGCGTAAGCAAGCGGCGCGTCGGCACACACGCGGCGCCGTTAAGGCGCCGCGCCCATTGAAAGATAGGGCGCGATGCGTTTTCGCATCTCCAGCCTGGCGCGGTGTAGATCGGTCTTCAATTTACCGATCGAATGGCCGGTGATCGCGCTGATCTCTTCATAGCTCTTTTCGTGAAAGATCTTCAGGCTGAAAACGGTCCGCTTGTCCTCGTCGAGCGCGATTAAGGCCTTCCGGATCGCCTCGGTCAGCTCGCGGTCGAGCAGCGCGCCTTCGGGCAATATGCCTTTCGATTCCAGCCGCAAACTTTCCGGTTCGTCCAGTCCTACTTTCATATCGTCTTTTCGCGCCTGCCGCGCCGCTTCGCGCACGACGTTGCGCGCAATCCCGAATAGCCACGTCGAAAGTCGCAGGTCGTCTTTCAATCCGCCCAGGTTGCGATGAGCGCGGACGAAGGTCTCCTGCGCCAATTCCTCAGCCAGCTCTCGGTCGTGGACGAAGTTGTGGATGAAACTGAGCACGGGACGGCCGTAGCGGTTGAAGATCAGATGGAAAGCGTCTTCGTCGCCGCATTTCGCCCGAGACACCACGCCCGGAGATATTTCCGCAAACGCCATCCTTACTTCTCCGTCGGCCTTCCTGCAGCCATCGTCTTTCGTCTTCTCATTTTTAACTGCGGCTATCGAGTCATTCATCGGCCATTCGTCGTTAGAGTGGGACAGACCGCAATCTGTCCGCTCAGTTCCGTCTGGTTAGTGCGGATTTCGCGACAAAGGTTTCAGAAAAGTCGTGTGTTCGGAGATACGGGGTGTGCTATAAGTCCTGCTATGAATGTAACAGGAAAGCGGTTTCTGGTCACGGGCGGCGCCGGATTCATCGGCAGCCATGTGGTTGATTGTTTATTAGCGCAACGCCCCGCCAGCGTAGTCGTCGTGGATAATTTCGATGAATTTTACGACCCGCAAATCAAGCGCGCAAACATCGCCGATCACGTCAACGACCGGGCTCACCTGCTGGTCGAGGCTGACATCCGCGATTACTCGGCGTTGAAACAGGTATTCGAGGAACATCATTTCGACGCGATCATCCACCTCGCGGCGAAGGCCGGCGTGCGCCCGTCGGTCAGCGAGCCACGCGCTTACACCGAGGTCAATATTAACGGCACGATGAATCTGCTTGAACTGGCCGAACGCAACGGCGTAGGGAAGTTCGTCTTCGGCTCGTCCAGCTCGGTCTACGGCCCGGCGGCGACCCCGCCGTTCAGAGAAGACGCGCCGCTCGCCCCGGTTTCACCTTACGCCTCGACCAAGGCCGCGGGCGAGATGCTGGCGCATGCTTATAGCCATCTTTACGGGATGCGGGTCGTCTGCCTGCGATTCTTCACGGTTTACGGCGCGCGCCAACGCCCCGACCTGGCGATTCACAAATTCGCGCGGATGATCGCCAGCCGCAGCCCCATTCCGGTTTACGGCGACGGCTCGGCCGAGCGAGACTTCACCTACATTGACGACATCATTCAAGGCGTGATGGCCGCGATCGAATACGACGCCACGCCTTTCGAGATCATCAACCTCGGCGAGTCGCAGACTGTCACGGTCAATCGGATGATCGAACTGCTCGAAGAGGCTCTGGGCCGGAAAGCGATCATCGAGCGCTGCCCGCCACAGCCCGGCGACCTGCCGTTAACACACGCGGACATCACCAAGGCGCGGAAATTGCTCGGCTACCAGCCGACGACGCCGATTGAAACAGGGATAAAGAAGTTTGCGGAGTGGTTCAAACCGGGGGCAAGGAGTTGATTTAGTTGCTGAAGACAGCGTTCTTCCACTCGGAGATTTTTACGACGATCGAGGCGCCTAAGTCGGTGAAGGCCATAATGATGACCAGTGCGATCAGCAGCGCAGCCAGTGCGTATTCTGAAATTTCCATGCCTCTCTCATTTCGGGAGAGGTTCTTGTTCTTGTTAGCGCTCATCTTACTCTCGTTCTCCATTCGTCAAACAACGCTGGGGTAACGTTAGGGCAATGTCGGGGAGCGCTTAAACAGGGACCAAAGCGAAATTATTCCGATCAGGCTCTATATGTCAACAACTTTATTCGGCTACCGAGCGCTCAGGCGCCTTTTCTCGCAAGCCGGCGCGGGGGTCGCCAACGCCCCCGGTACTGTCAGTAAATCGCGAAATCAGGCGAAGAAGAGCATTTGTCATTGTTCATCGTTCATTTGTCATTTGTCATTGCCCGGAAATCGCCCAATGTTCATTGGGCATTGATCGACTGCTCTGCGGGCAATGACAAATGACAAATGAACGATGAACAATGAACAATGAATGTCTCCATCCATTTCGTGATCTACTGACTGTATCTGGCGCGGGGTCACTAAGGCTCCCGCCGCCGTATCGATAATCCGTGCCCGCGCGGGTAAAGTCCCGGGATGGCCGCCGGCAATTTTCCGACGGTCTCGATTTCGCCGAAGACGGCTTTGGCCGCCGCGCGCTGGCTGACCTCAAACGGGCTGTAGGCGAGCAGGTAGGACGGCGCATTGGGCATCGCCGCGAGCAGATAAGGGTTGCCGAACGATATCACGATCAGGGGCAATTTGCGCTTGATCAACTCGTCGGAGAGTCGTTTGCCGACCGGCGGCAATGCGACGCTCCCCTTGCCGCTGCGGGCGCGGACTGCGACCGAGAAGATCACCGCGTCGTATTTGCCCTCGTCCAATCGCGCGAGTAAATGCCAGGCGTCCGATTCGGTCGCGTGATTGTCTAGCAGGAGGCTTTCAACTTGCGCGGCGCGCGAACTCAGCTCGTCGACGAAAACCTTCGTGATCGCGCGATCATCCTCGTCGGTGAAAGTGACGTTCACCACGCGCCATTTCGGATCGAGCGGCAGCCGGCCCCGTTCGTCGCGGACCAGCGTGATCGAACGGTCGGCGATCTGTTGCGCGATCTCGTTGAACCTCGGATTTGACATCACGCGGTCGACTTCGCCGAGCGAGACCGCGTGGTTGACGCTCAGGCCCAGCGCGGCCTTCGCGCGCAAGATCTTTTCGACGGAAGCGTTGATCCTGGCCTCGGTGATTTCCCCCTTCAACACAGCCTCCTTGATCCCGGCGATGGCGGCGTCGATGTCGGGAGATTTTGTGATCACGTCGGCGCCGGCTTTGACGCTGCGGACGGCGGCCTGGGCCGGAGTGTAGCGCGCGGCGACTCCGGCCATCGACAACGCGTCTGTGACGATCAATCCGTCGAACTTCAACTCCTCGCGCAGCAAGCCGGTAATGATTTTGGGCGAAAGCGTGGAGGGCAAGGTCACGCGCGCCGCCCCGGCCTCCGTCCGCGACAGGAACTCCGCCGCCGCGGCTTCGCGTTCACTGAGGGTACGAATCGGCGCGGCCAAGTCGGTCTCAATCTGCGGCAGCGCAATGTGCGCCGACATGATCGAGCCTACGCCGGCCGCAATCGCCGCGCGGAATGGGACGAGTTCGAGCCTCTCCAACCGCCCTCTGCCCACGTCAACGACCGGCAAACCGATGTGCGAATCGGTTGCGGTGTCGCCGTGTCCGGGGAAATGCTTGGCGCAGGCCATCGCGCCGGCGGCCTGCGCGCCCTCGATAAAAGCTCTGACGAATTCGGCGACCGTCGCCGGGTCTTCGCCGTAAGAGCGCGTGTTGATCACCGGGTTGTCGGGATTGTTGTTGACGTCGGCCACCGGCGCGAGGAGCCAGTTGACGCCGACGGCGCGGGCCTGCATCGCCGTGGCTGCCCCTTGCAGCCGCGCCCACTTCGGATCGCCCGTGGCGCCCACGGCCATGTTCGGCGCCCACCACGGCGTGTCGTCCAGCCGCATCCCCGGTCCCATCTCCAGGTCGGCGGAGATCAACAACGGTACTTTCGCCATCTCCTGCCACCGGTTCGTGACCACCGCCGTCGACCAGACCTGGCTGCGGAACAGGATCACGCCCCCCACCTTGTTGTCCACGATGTGATGTCGCAGCTTCTTGTATTCGGCGCCCTCGCGATTCCAGAAGACCACGTTGGCCTCGGCGATGATCATCTGACCGATCTTCTCGTCGAGCGTGAGCGAGCGGAGAGTCTTGTGGACCCAGTCTTCCTCTTTCTTGGTGAGTTTGCGGTCGAAGCTGGGATTGCTCCAGGTTTGCGTAGAAGCGAGAGGCGCGAATAGAAGCGCGAATGCAAATGGAAGGGCAAAGACTTTCAGTTTGATAAAGACACTCTTCATATAAATTTAAATTCAAGTTGGCGCCGTCGAAGAGCGCGATTAAGCCGACTCTGCTTCAACTTCAATTGAACTTCCACTTATCACAAAACTCGCAAGCCATCCGGCCATAAATGTCGTCACCGATCCGATCAACACGTACCACTGCCACGAGATCGGCGTGTGGAATTTTACGAACCACTGCCACGAAATCAGGGTGTGGAATTTTACGAACAGCATCACCGCCGCGCCCACGACGATGCCTACGATCGCCGGCGCCGATTGCACGCGCTTGGTGAAAGTCCCGAGAAAGAAAATTCCGAGGATCACGCCGTTGGTGAACGACTGAATGTCGAGCACCTGATCGACCATACTGCGCGTCAGGTAGAAAGCCGCGAACATTCCCGCCGTGATCTGCACGGCGCCCCACACCGCGGTCAGCAGTTTCGACGTTTTCAGATAATGCGCTTCGGTCTTCTTCCCGCGGGTCATCGGCACATAGAAATCGGCCATCGTGGTCGCGGCTTGCGAATTGAGCGACGAGGTGAAGGCCGCGGCGGCGATGGCCGCGATGACCAGGCCGCGGACGCCGGTCGGGAGATGGTTGACGATGAAATGCGGGAAGACGCGGTCGGCGCGCATCTTGCCGTCTACAAGGAACGCCGCCGTTTCGCCCGCCGCGTGGCCGGTGTAGAAGACGTAAAGCATCGCGCCGATGAAGAGGAAGAGCGCGAATTGAGCGAGCACCACGACGCCGCTCACGAGCAGGGCCTTGCGCGCCTCTTTAGGCGAATCGCCGCACAGGTAGCGCTGCACCATCAATTGATCCGTGCCGTGCGTCGCCGTAGTGAGGAACGCGCCCCCGATCAAACCCGCCCAGAACGTGTTGCTTTTCGTGACGTCCAGCGTGAAATCCAGGACGGTGAACTTGCCCGCCGCGCCGCCTGCGCTGATGACCTCACCGAGCCCGCCCGGAATCGCGCCGAGCAAAATGAAAGCCGCCACGAAAGCCCCGATCAGGTAGATTCCGAGCTGCGTCACGTCGGTCCAGATCACCGCGTCAATTCCGCCGAAATACGAAAAGATGATCGTCGCGACGCCCATCACCAGCACCGAGATCAGAATTATTGTCAGCGTCGGGTCGAGCGCCGGAACCCAGGAGCGGGCGGCGGCCTCGCTGCCGGGCAGAGCCAGGATCACCGCCGCGAGCACCAATCCTGTCAAATAGAGCCGGAACCCGTCGGCGACGCTGCGCGTGATCAAAAACAGCGTCGAAGCCAATCGCCGCACGCTGTCGCCGAACCGTTGTCCGAGCAGTTGGTAGACGGTCAGCAATTCGCCGCGAAAATAGAGCGGCACGAAGATCAGCGTCACGGCCAGCCGCCCGAACAGGTAGCCGATGACCAGTTGTAGAAACGTGAAATTGCCGGTGAAGGCCAGCCCCGGCACGCTGACGAAAGTGAGGCTGCTGGTTTCGGTCGAAACGACCGAGGCCATAATCGCCCACCACGGCACGCTCTTACCCGAGACGAAATAGTCCTTCATCCCGCGCCGCTGGCGGCGTGAAAACCAGGAGCCGAAAAGAACCGTGCCGATGAGGTAGACGAAAAGAATAATCAGATCGAGCGTTCGCATTATTATGACGAAATTAGACCAGAATCTGTGTGAGTGGGCATTCTGCCACATCGCGGAGAAATCTTCATTGCCCACTTCCGGCGAATTGTAGGCCGAAGACGAATAACGCCTGCCCCGCGGCGATGGCCACGTGTTGTTTACCATCAATCAGAAAGCTGATCGGATTGGCCGCGATGGCGCCGCCGGTCTGAAAATCCCAGAGCGGTTTCCCCGTCGCAGCGTCTAGCGCGAAGAAATTGCCTTCGTTCGAGCCGCCGAAAACGACTCCGCCCGCCGTGGCCAATACTCCGGCCCAGGGAGGCGACTGCAGACGAAATTCCCATTTCATCTTGCCAGTCGTCACGTCCAACGCGCGAACCGCCCCATAAGCCTTGTCACCGTCCAGAACGCGCTCGCCGCCGCCCGCGAAAAATGTCCCGGGTTTGTATTCGGCCTCGCCCTTGTAGTAATACGCGCCCATCTCACGCGCCGCCACATAAAACGTCTTCGTCAGCGGGCTGTAGGATGGGCTGTGCCAGTTGGTTGCGCCTTGCAGGCTCGGCCAGACCAGATTGCCCTCGATGGTCGGCTCGGTGTCGGGCAATACGATGGGGCGGCCTTTGGCGTCGAGGCCTTTCGCCCAGGTCTGTTTGGCGTAAGGTTCGCCCAACAAGAATTCGCCCGTCACGCGATCGAGCAGGTAATAGAAAGCGTTTCGATTGGCCATCGCCACGAGCTTTCGGGGGCGGCCCTGCCAGTTGGCGTCAATCAGGACCGGAATCTGATTGGAGTCCCAATCGTGAACGTCGTGCGGCGTGAATTGAAAATGCCACTTCATTTTTCCAGTCGCGGCGTCAATCGCCAGCAGCGAACAGGTGTAAAGATTGTCGCCGGGCCGCGAGTCTCCATTCCAATCAGGCCCCGGATTGCCAGTGCCCCAGTAAAGCAGATTCAATTCGGGGTCATAAGAACCTGTAAGCCAGGTGGAGCCTGCGCCTGTCTTCCAACTGTCGCCGCCCCAGGTTTCGCGCCCCGGGTCTTCCGGCCCCGGGATCGTCCAACAACGCCAGGCCCGTTTCCCGGTCTTCGCGTCATAAGCGTCGAGAAAGCCGCGAATGCCCGTTTCGCCGCCGCTGACGCCTACAATGATCTTTCCGTCAATCGCCAGCGGCGCGGCGGTGATCGCATATCCCGTCGCATTATCTTCGACCTTAGTCTCCCACCTGACCGCGCCGGTCTTCGCGTCGAGCGCGACCAGATAACAATCGAGCGCTCCGACATAGACTGTGTCGGCCAGAATCGCCACGCCGCGATTCGATCTGCCGAAGCCGATCGTTTTGACTAGCGGCGAGACGTTGCGCTGCCAACTCCAGAGCGTTCGCCCCGTGCGCGCGTCGAGCGCGGTGACGATCGTCGGCGATTCGCTGATGTACATCACGCCGTCAACGACCACAGGCGACGTCTCCTGCCTGCCCCGTTGTTTAAATTGATAGACCCAGGCGGTCTTCAGCCTGCCGACATTCGCCGGAGTGATTTGCGCCAGGCGCGAGAAACGATGCGATTGATAATCGCCTGAATAGGTCAGCCAATTGCCCGGCTCGGCCCCGGCGTCGGTGATGCGCTTGTAGGGGACCTGCGCTGTTACTGCGACCGGAAACAACAAGTAAAAGGCAATGGACAGCAATCGGATATTTTTCACTTGGCGCCTCCCAGACTCGCCAGATAGGCGATCAGATCATCAAGCTCCGTCGCCACAAGCGTCTTGTAGCTCGGCATTGTTGAAACGCCGAACTCTTTCTTCAAATCCTTGAGTTCATTTTTGCGTAAGGAATGAAAGCGGTCCTCGTCATCGCGCAATTGGATGGTGAACGAGTCCTCGTTGACTCGCACGCCGCGAATACTGCGTCCGGCCCGTGTAATCACGCTGACCACCAGGAAGCCTTCTGGCGCGGACGCGGACGGATCGATCAACGCCTCGCGCAGGTAGGCCGCGCTGCGGCGCGCGCCGATCTCGGTCAATTCGGGACCTGACGCGCCGCCTTCGCCGCGAATGATGTGGCATACGGCGCATCCTTTCGCGCGGTAAAATTCCCTTCCACGCCCCGCGTCTCCTGCCGGCTTCGCGTCTTCGACGCGATTGAGAGAGCGTATGTAACCAACTACGCGCCAGACTTCGCGATCGGTCAACTGCCACGCTCCGGGCATCTCGGTTCCCGCGACGCCGTTTCTTATCACGACGTACAAAGCCTGATAGTCTTTGGCGCGGCTCAACGTGGGACGGTTGAGCGCGGGCCCTCTGCCGCCGACTCCTTCGATGCCGTGACAGAGGGCGCACTGGCCGACGTAAAGACGTTTGCCGTGCGCTAGATCATCGGCAGTCAAAGCCGCAATGGGGTCCTGCCCAGGCCGCGCGGCCGCGATCGCCGCCGCGAAGAAGAACGCAAACAAACATAAACGCCAAGCCTTTTGGATCATCGGCGCGCAGACCGCCCCGCGCCCCGCGCCCGCGACGGCTTTGAGTAATTGACGGCGTTGCATTGGATCCTCTCCTTCGGGCCGAAAGAGCCTTCACTCCCGGTCTGAACCCGCGATTTTTGTCTTGAATGTGTGATTCGAGAATTGCAGCGCGAGAATCTACCACAATCGCCCTCTTGATGTAATGTTTCGGCGTGTGGCATCTTTGTCGCTCAATTCATTGTGTCAGTGGTCGGCAATGGTAGCGCTAAGTACTCTGTAAATTAAGTTTTTTGGTATTATTCAAGCCCGCGGAGCGGGCGGCAGAGTAAAGCCTGGGGTGGAGCCGAAGGCGGAACCCCAGGTCAGGTTCGGAGCGCCATCAAGCCCGTGAAACGGGTGGCAGCCATTGGCTGTCGCCCACTTCGTGGGCTCTGATCGCTTTGCTGCCCCTCTCCTGGGGCTTACGCCCCAGGCTTTATGCTGCCGCCTGCTCCGCAGGCTCAAAGCAAAGGTTTTAAAACACAGAATATCAAACAACTTAGTTTACAGAGTATTGAATCGGGATCGCCTTTGGTGTAGCCAAATGACAAATGAACAATGACAAATGGAAAATGTTTATTCCTACCGATTTCGCGATTTACCTACGTTTGAAATTTCGTAGCCTCGTCCCGTTGACAAAACGCGCGGGCATAGGATAAAAAGCTGTTTCCGATGCGGGAGTAACTCAGTGGTAGAGTGCAACCTTGCCAAGGTTGAAGTCGCGGGTTCAAATCCCGTCTCCCGCTTCGAGATGCGGCGAAGGCGACTGTCAGAACTCTCGTCCTGACGTTTCTTGAGATTTGCCGGCTCCCCGTCCATAGACCCGAGAGTTCGAGCAACTCATCGAAACCTTCTTCCTTCGCCGCTTCGCTATACAGGCTTCGATCCCTTTATTCCCGGTAGCGACGAGAATCCTCCCCGTCCTGGCTTGGCTAGCCCCGGTGTGGAGCCTGCAAAATTTCTCAGCGATGGCGAAGTCGGAAAATCAAGCTTAAGAAGTTTTTGAGCCGAATCTATTCCCGGGTCCCGGGCGCCCCAGACGCCCCCAGACGCCCCCAGACGCCCCCAGACGCCCCCAGACGCATGGATGCATGGGCGCCCGGCGGGTAATTATTTTCTTCGGCTTATGCAAGACTCCCTCTGGATTCCCGTTCCTTTGGACAAGACGATTGGAAGGTAAATTTATGAAAGCTAAATTGATCAAGAAAGATTCTCCTCTGCAAGAGCAATTGCGACATGCCCGCAAAGCCAGGAAGCCGCGCGCCAAAAAACCAAACGCGGCCCGCACCCCTTTCGAGACGACGGCCGAGTGGCTAAAGAACCGCAGCGAAAACGCTTCCGGAGCGCGCGAGGCTTTCGCCGCATTGTTCTCCAAGAGAGACCCTCAATCGGCCTAATTCTCCGGCCTCTCTTCTCTTCTTTACCCTTTCTTCACCGGTCGCCCGCAATAACGATTGAACAGTAATGAGCCGAGCGGAATCCGACGTTCGACGCTCATTACGAACAGTCGTCGCTCTCCTCCCCCGTCTCATAATTTATCAATCCAAGTCTGTGACTGGAGAATCTACCCGTGTCTCTTCCTAGAGTCGCGCATCTTCGGCTACAATCACGCGCTCGTGATGAAAGTGGATAGTGGGCAGTGGATAGTGGGTAGTGGATAGTGGATAGTTTTGATCTCTTCACCGCCCACTATCCACTGCCCACTACCCACTACCCACTATCCACTGCCCACTGCCCACTATTTTCCGAGGAATTGAGCGATGAACAACCTGCAACCGAAGAAGGAACATAAATTCTCTTTTGGCCTCTGGACGGTCGGGAATCCGGGGCGCGATCCGTTCGGAGAGCCTACTCGCCAACCGATTTCGCCCGTCACAATCGTCAAACGCCTTTCCGAACTCGGGGCTTACGGCGTCAACTTCCACGACAACGACCTCGTGCCGATTGACGCCGGCGCCGCCGAGCGCGACAAGATCGTCGGCGAGTTCAAGAAAGCTCTGGGCGATTATGGGATGGTCGTCCCGATGGCGACCACGAATCTCTTCTCCGACCCCGTCTTCAAGGACGGCGCGTTCACGTCGAACGACCCGCGCGTCCGCCTTTACGCGGTGCAAAAAACCATGCGCGCGATGGACCTCGGCGCCGAAGTAGGCGCGAAGATATACGTCTTCTGGGGGGGGCGCGAAGGCGTCGAGAGCGACGCGGGGAGGGACGCCTGCGAGGCGATAAAGTGGTTCCGCGAGGCGATGAACTTCCTCTGCGAATATTCGATCTCACAGGGCTACGGCTACAAGTTCGCGCTCGAGGCCAAGCCGAACGAGCCGCGCGGCGACATCTACTTCCCTTCGACCGGCGCCTACCTGGGTTTCATCAACACGCTCGATCACCCAGAAATGGTCGGCGTCAACCCGGAGGTCGGTCACGAGCAGATGTCGGGCTTGAACTTCTATCACGTGGTCGCGCAGGCGCTCGAAGCTGGAAAACTCTTCCACATCGATCTGAACGACCAGAAAGGCCCGCGCTTCGATCAGGACCTTCGCTTCGGCTCCGAGGGGATCAAGAACCTATTCTTCCTGGTCAAGATGCTCGAAGAGAAAGGCTACGAAGGCCCGCGCCATTTCGACGCCCACGCTTATCGCAGCGAGGACGAAGAGGGCGTCTGGGATTTCGCCGCCGGCTGCATGCGAAATTACCTGATCTTCAAAGAGAAGGCCCGGCAATTCGGCGAAGACAAGGAGATTCAGGCGCTGCTCGCCGAAATCCGTTCGACCGGCCCGTCGTTTGAGCCTGTCCCGCTGAAGTTCACTAAAGAACGCGCGGAACAGGTCAAATCGATGAACCTCAACCGGGCAGAGTTGGCGAAGAAGAGACTGCCATACGAAAAACTCGACCAGCTCGTGGTCGATCTGCTGCTCGGCGTCAGATAGCAATGAAAATCGGCGCGATAGCCTTGGTTAGGCTGTCGCGCCGACTTCGGCGGGGTCCTGCTTTGTGCTCATCTTCATCTTAGGACTCAGTGTTCTCGCTGTGTTTCTGATCATCGCCGCCGTGGGATTCGTTTTCCTGTTTCTGTCCTTCTTTCTAGGCGATCTTTTCGAACATCTCAACGCTGACATTGATATGAACAGCGGCAACGACGGGATCGCTCTTCTGGACAGTCGTGTGATCAGCATCTTCCTGACGGCCTTCGGCGGTGTGGGAGCGATCTGCTCGAAGCTGGGTTTTGATGTCACGTTTAGTTCGGTGGGTGGATTGCTGGGCGGAATCACGTTCGGCGGGATTGTCTTCTACTTCGGGCGATTGCTCTACCGGCAACAGGCTTCAAGCTCCGTCGGCGCTCATCAATTGATCGGGCGCACGGCTGAAGTCGTGGTCACCATACAGCCTGGGGGCGTCGGGCAAATCAGTTGCCGGATCGGCGCCGAGCGCGTCGAGAAACTCGCCCGCTCAAAAAACGATTCAGAGATCAAAGTAGGATCGCAGGTCAGGATTGAAGAGATCGCCGGCGAATCCGTGATTGTCACGGTTGATGACGGCTCACGAAGCTTTATGGGGTAAAAGTTATGCTCGATACGCTTGATACAGCCTTGCTCATTCCAATCGTTATTGTCGTCCTCCTGGTGGGGTTGCTGATCGCGATGGCGCTGCTCGGCAAAAATTACGTCAAGGTCTCGCCCAATCAGGCGGCCGTGATCTCCGGGCGCAGGCGCAAACTGCAGGATGGAGCGATCGTCGGGTATCGTCTGGTGCGCGGCGGCGCGACGCTGGTCATTCCTTTTCTGGAAAAGGTCGAGTACCTGAATCTGAACGTTCTGACCGTGCCGCTGACGACCTCGCGCGCCTACACGGGGAAAGGCGTCCCCGTCTCCGTCAAGGCCGTCGCCAACGTCAAGATCAAGGGCGACGATGAATCGCTACGCGCCGCCGCGGAGCGATTCCTGAGCATGCCGCACGACCAGTTTCAGCGCCTGGTCTTTCAAACTCTGGAAGGCCACCTGCGCGCCATCCTCGGCACGCTGACGGTCGAAGAGATTAACAACGACCGCCAGAGCTTCGCGCAGAAGCTGACGAGTGAAGCCGCGATTGACCTGGAGAAGATGGGCATTGGCCTTGACGCTCTGACGATTCAGGAGATTAGCGACGAAGAAGGCTATCTGGACGCGCTCGGCAAGCGGCGCACGGCGGAAGTCAAACGCGACGCTGAAATCGGCGAGGCCGAAGCAAAACGCGATTCCAAGATCAAAGCCTCGCTCGCGCTGCAGGAAGGCGAAAAGGTCAGGCTCTCCACCGAAGCCGAAATCGCCCTCTCCACGCGCGAAGCCGAAGTCCGCCGCGCGCAATACGTAGCCGAGATCGAGAAAGAGCGCGCCACCGCAAAACAGGCCGGCCCGCTCTCCGACGCCAAAGCCAGGCAGGAAGTGGTCGCCGAAGAGGTGCGCATCGAGAAGATTCGCACTCAAGAGCAGATCGCGGTTCAGGAACAGGAAGTCCTGCGCAAGGAGAAAGAGCTTGAAGCGACCGTCGTCAAGCAGGCCGAAGCGGAACGCCGAGCGGCGGTGCTGCGCGCGCAGGGTGAACAGGAGGCCTCGATCCTCGCCGCCGAAGGGCGCAAGAAGGCGATGATCGCCCAGGCTGAAGCCGAATCCGAAAAATTGCAGCGCGAAGGCCAGGGTCATGCCGCCGCCATCGAAGCAGAAGGCCGCGCCGAAGCCGAACGCATTCGCGCGCTCGGCCTCGCCGAGGCCGAGAAGATTCAAGCCCAAGGCCTCGCCCAGGCCAAAGCCATCGAAGCCCAGGGGCTGGCCGAAGCCGCGGCGATCAAGCAGAAGGCCGAAGCGTGGCGTGAGTTCAATGAAGCCGCGCGGCTGCAAACGCTGCTCGAAAAACTGCCAGCCATCATCGAATCCACCGCGCCTGCGTTCAGAGCCATTTCTGAGCCGCTCGGCAAGATCGACAAGGTCGTGATGATCGATCAGGGAGGAGGCAATGGCGACGGAGTCGGCGGCATCAACCGCTTCGCGCAAACCGGGCCGACGCTCATCTTCTCATTGCTCCAACAACTGCAGGCGCTCGGAATCAATCTGCCGGAGATCGTCTCGCAACTCGGCGTCAAAGGCGGCGACGATCAATTGAAACAACCGCCAGCTTTGACCAAAGACTCTTCGTTCAAAAAAAAGAGTGAAGGGAGCGAGAAATGATTTCAGATCCATCAATGACGGCCACTCCGTCGCCCAAATCAATGGCTGACCCTCCCGAGCCCCAACAGCCTATCACCAAGAAAGAGATTTTCGGCTGGTGCATGTACGACGTCGCCGATTCGGCGTTTACGACTGTTATCGTCACTGCGCTCTATGCCCTCTACTTCGGCACGGTAGTCGTTGGCGATGTCGGCCGGGCCGATTACCTCTGGGGATGGGGCGCTTCAATCTCAGAGGCGATCGTCGCCGTGTTGGCGCCGATTCTGGGGGCGATCGCCGATTTCTCCGGCAGTCGCAAAAAGTTTCTGGGCGTCTGCGCTCTGACGATCATCTTCTTCACCGCCGCTCTCTGGTTCGTCGGGCCGGGCATGGTGACATTGGGTCTGGGGTTGTACATTATCGCCAACGTGGGCTTCGCGGGCGGCGGCGTATTCATTGACAGTTTTCTGCCAGGCATCTCGAACGAATCAAACGCGGGGCGCCTCTCCGGGTTGAAGTGGGCGATGGGTTACGCGAGCGGACTGATCTGCCTGCTTCTGACCGTGCCGCTGGCCAACTACATCAAACCGAACCCGACGGATTTCGAGCTTTCGCGCGCTCGGTTGATTCCGGTCGTGGTAGCAATCTACTACGCCGTCGCGGTCATTCCGACCTTTCTCTTCCTTCGCGATCGCAGCGTCCCGCGACAGTTGCCGCCAGGCGAAAAATATCTGACAGTCGGCTTCCGGCAACTCAAACGAACACTGAGTCACATCCGCCAGTACCAGGACCTGTTCCGGCTGCTCCTCGCCTTTCTCGTATACAACGACGGCGTGGTGACGGTGATCTACTTCGCGGCGCGTTATGCGAAAGAGACCGTCGGCTTTTCGCCAAAGGAGATAGTCTATCTGCTCATCATCAACAACGTAGTGGCCGCCGCCGGAGCTTTCTCATTCGGCTTTCTCGCCGATCGCATTGGACAGAAGCGGACAATCTACCTGACGTTGATAATATGGATCGCCGCGGTCACCGTCGCCTACTTCTCCTACTCGAAGAACATGTTTTATGTCGCCTCCGTGCTGGTCGGCATCGGCATCGGCTCGTGCCAATCGGTGACGCGGAGCCTGCTCGCGCTCTTCACGCCGAAAGAGAACGCCGCGGAGTTCTTCGGGTTCCTGGGCATCGCGGGCAAAGCGCTGGCCTTTCTTGGCCCGATCATCTTCGGCACAATCTCGAGAACGACCGGCAGCCAGCGCCCGGCCATCCTTTCGATCGGCGCGTTCTTCGTTGCCGGAATGATCCTGCTGTCGTTCGTTAACGAGCAACGCGGCAAGGAAGCGGCTCGTATTCCGGTCGAAGCTCATGGGTGATGAGCTTGCGCCGTCTATCGAACTCGGCTAGAGTCCCGATATTCGCTCTTGGATAAGGCTTTCGCTATGCCCATCGCCACAGGAACCCGATTTGATCGTTATCAGATCGTCTCCCTAATCGGTTCCGGGGGAATGGGTGAAATCTATCTGGCGCAAGACGCCAGGCTCAATCGCAAAGTCGCGATCAAGCTCCTTCCCGAACGCTACACGCAGGACCCGGAACGGCTGCGCCGCTTCGAGCAGGAGGCCCAGGCCGCATCCGCGCTCAACCACCCGAACATCATCACTATTTTCGAGATCGGCGAGGCCGAGGGCAGGCATTTCATCTCAACCGAATATATCGAAGGCGCCACGCTGCGCCGGCGAATGGCGGGGGCGAAACTGGCGGTCGGCGAGGCCCTCGACATAGCGTCGCAGGTCGTCAGCGCGTTGACGGCGGCGCATGCCGCGGGCATCGTCCATCGCGACATCAAGCCGGAAAACATCATGATCCGGCCTGACGGTTACGTGAAAATTCTCGATTTCGGCCTCGCCAAGCTCACCGAAAGGCCATCGGCGCCGAACTCGACCGGCGCTTATCAATTGGCGGCGGACGAGTCTGAGGTTCCGACGACCGCCGATCTCATTCTCGATGACGCGGAGCGGCCCAAGACTGAAGACCCATTCGTCACAATTCCGCCCGGCGCGACGAATGAGACCGTGCCCGGCGTCGTGATGGGCACGGCGCAGTATATGTCGCCCGAACAGGCTCGCGGGCTGCGCGTTGACGCGCGCACCGACATCTTCAGCTTCGGCATAGTGCTTTACGAGATGATCGCCCGTCGCGCGCCTTTCACCGGCGCCACGAGCCGCAATATCATCGACTCGATTCTCAACGCCGATCCCCCGCCGCTTTCGCATTTCCAGCCCGACCTCCCGGAAGTGCTCGAATGGATCGTCGCGAAGGCGCTGGTCAAAGACCGCGAAGAGCGTTACCAGACGGCTAAGGAGATGCTCAACGACCTGCGGCGATTGCGGAGCCGCCTTGGCGTCGAACAGGAGCTTGAGAAATCGCGCAGCCTCATCGTCGCCGGTTTGGACGCGACCGGCGGCGCCCCGCGCGTGACCTTGACCGGCAAATCCATCAAGGAATTCGACCTCGGAACAGGCTCGCTCGTCAAAGCGCCTTCGACCAGATTATTGTCCAGACTGAAGGACCTGCTGGGCGCCCTGATTTTAGACGGGTTCAGAACGCCTCGATCCGTCGCGCTGTCGCTGATACTGCTCGCAGCTTTCGGCTTCGGCTTCTACCGCCTTCTCGCGACGAGATGGCGCGCCGCGCCGCCGTTCCAATCAATGCATGTGAGCAGGTTCACCTCCAGCGGCAAGGCCATGCGCGCGGCCATCTCGCCGGACGGCAAATACGTCGTCCACGTCCTGAGCGAAACTGGAAAACAGAGCCTGGTCGTCCGACAGGTCGCCGAATCGAACAACATCGTGATCGTCCAGCCGGCCGAAGTCACTTATCAAGGACTGACCTTCTCGCGCGACGGCGCCCACGTCTATTACGTCGTCCAGGAGCGCAACAACCCGATTCGGACGTTGTATCAGGTTCCGGCGCTCGGCGGCGTTCCGCATAGAATTCTGAAGGACATCGACAGTCCGGTCGCCATTTCGCCCGACAACAAACGACTGGCCTTCGTGCGGCGCTATCGGGGACAGAATGAAGACGCCGTGATCATCGCCGACATTGACGGCGCGAATGAACGCAAACTCGCCTCCCGCAATGGCGCAGACTTCTTTTGGACCGGCGGCCCCGCCTGGTCGCCGGACGGCAAGATCGTCGTGACCGGGGCGGGCTCCAACACGGGCGGGCGATACATGTACGTCGCCGAAATCAATGCGGCCGACGGGAAAGAGAAACCGATCTCGGAGCAGCGATGGTCGGCGGTCGGCCGCGTTTTGTGGGCGCGCAACGGAACGCGAACGGGCCGAGGGTTGATCTTCAGCGCGATAGAACGGGGCGCGACGCTAGCTCAAATATGGTTTCTTCCATACCCGAAGGGCGCCGCGCAAAAAATAACCAACGACCTGAACGACTATCGCGACCTGAGCCTGACCGATGATTCGACCGCGCTGATTACGGTTCAGTCCGAAGCCCACGTCAACGTCTGGCTCTCTCCGAACCCCGACGGCGCCAACGCGGGGCGCGACCGGCAGATCACCGACGGCGTGGGCCAGAACAACGGCGTGGGCGGTTTGACCTGGTTACCTGACGGCCGCGTGGTTTACGTCTCCCGCGCCTACGGCAGCCAGGACATCTGGCTGATGGACCAGGACGGCAAGAACCAGAGACAACTGACGACGGCCGAGACTCGCATCGACCGATACCCGGCGGTCACCCCCGACGGACGCTACATCGTCTTCGTCTCGACGCGCACGGGCAATTCAAACATCTACCGCTACGATTTGAACACGGGCGAACAGAAGCAACTGACCGGCGGCGTGAGCGAAGAATTCCCGGCGGTTTCAGCCGACGGCAAATGGGTGATCTACGCCGCGACCGGATCGATCAAACACACCTTGTGGAAAGTCTCGATTGACGGCGGCGAGCCTGCGCAATTGACCGACAAACTCTCGACCTGGCCCGACGTCTCTCCGGATGGGCAAAAGATCGCCTGTTGGTATCGCGCCGAACCGGGGGCCAACTGGCAGATCGCGTTCATTCCAATTACCGGCGGCAGTCCCGAAAAGGTCATCGACGTTCCGCCCAACGCCGACACCTCGATCCCGATACGCTGGACGCCCGACGGTCGTGGCATCAGCTTCGTCGCGGCCCGCGACGGCGCTTCGAACGTCTGGTATCAACCTCTTGACGGCGGCGCGCCTAAACAGGTGACCAACTTCCCTTCCGATCAAATCTTCTGGTTCGACTGGTCGAACGACGGCAAACAACTGGCCTGCTCGCGCGGAAGAATGCTCAACGACGTCGTGCTCATCACCGAATCCAAGCCATAACCTCACACTAACTACGGCGCTATTTCAGAAAGCCTAACGTCCGTTCGACTTGAAAACAGCGCTTGTGGTACTCTGCCTCGAACCCAGATATTACCCACATAGAAATAACCAGCTCCCACTGGAGAACCCTATGCAAAACACAAAGTTAGCGATAGCTCTGCTTACGGCCATGCTTGCTGCCACGGCCGTATCGTTCGGCCAAACGGCGCCCGACGCCACAGCGCCAGGCCCATTTACGACGACCAGCTCCGAATACAAACTTCCCCCGACCAACGACGATCTTGTCGCGCCACAAGTGGTAACGGAGTTGTGGGCGCGCATTTACCGGCCCACGAATCTGAACAATGCTCCGCATCCGTTATTGATCTTCCTCCACGGCAATCACGCCACCTGTGGCCGCTTTGAAGGAGCCGGCCCCGGGCGGTTCGATATCAGTATCCAGTATACGTTCACCGGCACATGTCCGACGGGTTATGTGGTTGTGCCGAGCCACGAAGGCTACGCCTATTTCGCCGAGCGACTGGCTTCCTGGGGTTACATAGTTGTTTCGATCAATGCCAACCGCGGGGTAAACGCCGCTCCGGGTGTCTCTGATGACCGTGGGCTGAATCTGCGCCGCGGACGCCTCATTCTCCGCCATCTACAAAAGCTGGCGGCATGGAACTCAGGGTCAGAAGCGACGCCGGCGAGCCTTGGGTTCAGCCTGCAAGGCAAGCTTGACTTCAATCATGTCGGCATGATGGGACATTCTCGCGGCGGCGAAGGCGTGCGCGCCGCGCTCGCGCAATTCCGCGACGCGGGCAGCCCGTGGCCCGCCCTGATCGGCGTCCCTGTCAACTTCGAAGGCATATTCGAGATCGGCCCCGTCGACGGACAGACCAGCCGCATCCTCAATGCGGAAGGACTGGCATGGAATGTGCTTCTGCCGATGTGCGACGGCGACGTCTTTAACCTGCAGGGGGTCCGTGTCTTCGATCGGATGCTCAGGAACCGAACCGACAATCCGGCCACGCAGAAATCCACCTTTACCGTTTGGGGCACAAACCACAACTTCTACAATACCGAATGGCAGCTCAGTGATTCGGCCGGTTGTCTGGGACACCGCCGGCTTTTCGATCAACTGCTCGGCTCGGCCGACCAGCGCCAGACCTCGATGGCCAGCGTCCTCGCTTTCTTTCGCGCTCACGTCGGGGCCAACAAGAATCCCGAGCTCGCCAATATTTTCAACCCGCAATTCGCGCTCCCGCCCTCGCTCGCCAACGTCACCCGTGTCGACCGTGGGTACACGGATTCGCCCAACAGCTCGGTCACCGAGGTCTTCGAGGATTTCGATCAGCCGACTGGCTTCAACACCTCAGGCTTCACCAACGACGCCAGCAACATCACGATCGCGCATGACCGGATTGCCAACCACAGCTCGGTACAACGTGTGGCTCGAATTTCCTGGGATAATCCAGGGGCCGGGACATTTTTCCAGAGCAACTGGACCGCGCCCGGCTCCGGCCGCAGCGTAACGGCTTTCGAGACGCTCGACTTCCGCGTTTCCGCGCAGTGCAAGGACCTGCCGTGCAATACCACCGACTCGGGATTCAATTTCGAGACCAACTTTTCGATCCGCCTGGTCGGCGCCAACGGCTCCCTCTCCAACCCTGTGCAGCTTCGCGATTACGCTTCCCTGACCGGCCCGGTGGGCGGCCTGGTGTTGGGAATCGGCTCGTCGCCGCACCCGATCCTGATGACCGCCCGCATTCCGCTGACGGCGTTCGGTAACGCTCCGCTGACAAGTCTCCGAGGCGTTCGGTTTACTTTCGATGACACCCACCGCGACGACATTCACATCGGAAACGTCAGGCTGTCGCGGGTCAGCGGAATCGCCAGCTCCATACTGATCTCTACAGCGTTACCTACCAGCGACTCCCCGCTCGATCTGGGCATCTCGACCAATAACGAAAGGAACACTATTGAATCGGTGAAAGCGACGCGTTCTTCCCGAGCGCTTGCAAATCAGTCTGGCGTCGAGATTGAGCTTACAAGCAGCCGAGAGTTCCTGCCGAAGGGCGAGATGTTGACGCTCAAGGTGGGATCGCAGGAGTTCAACCTGAGCCGGTACGGGGAGGACGGGTCTACCAACCGCGTCATCTTCACACTCACTACCGAGCAATGGTCTCTGATCAACACCGGCGATCCGGTCGTCGTCCAGTACGGCGCCGGCGCCGGCGCGGACCCCAGGAACTTCGGTCACATCGACAAGAACATGTTGCGCTGACCTTCCTGAAGCTCCGCTGCAAATCAGAGGAGCGCCTTACCACATCACGCGACCAGAAGAAATCGCTGGAGTGATTGTGGTAAGGCGCATTATTTTCCTGTCGGCAGGAATCGGATCAGTTGACCCGGAGCGGACGCCCGGCGTTCAGGCAGCGATCCGCGGCGTCTCGATGAAGTCTATGAAACCATTCAATCTCCGGCCCCTCCTCTGGTTTGACTGCGCCGCAGCTGCAATCGCGGGAACGGCAATGCTTGCTCTCGCCTGGCTTCTCGCGCCACTGTTCGGTCTGCCGCGCGTCGTTGTTGTGTTCGTCGGCCTCGTGAATCTGGCCTACGGCGCCTTCTCCTTTTCGCTGGCAAGGCAGCCTTCTCCGGCCCGAGGGCGGGTCAGGGCGCTCGTCACCGCGAACCTCTTGTGGGTCGGCGTTTGCGTAGTGATGGCTCTATATTTCGCAGGCCCTGGGAGCTGGCTAGGCGCGAGCTACATGCTTGCGGAGGGGTTCTTTGTGGGAGCCCTCGCGACCGTCGAGGCGCGAACCCTCAAAGCGATCGAATGAGCAAAACCTATGGCGGCCAGCGACTGCGTGTACGGTGTGGGGCGGTTTGTTTAATCGCACTGTTTGTGTCCCTGTCCGATCGGGAGTCCTATTAAGAAAGAGGCGCGAGTAAAGCTAAAAATCATCAGCGCTTCTCTTCAAATCAAATCTGAGAATTCAACGGCGTGGCTGAGTTTACGCCCGCAACATGGAACCGTCAAGAATTGAGTTTGATCTGACGCAAAGCCTCATACAAAACGATCCCTACCGATGTCGCCAAATTCAACGACCGAATACGAGGGTTTGGCATCGGGATCGTCAAGCAGCGTTCCCAGTTCGCTCTGAGTAAATCCTCCGGCAACCCGCGCGTCTCTCTTCCAAAGACCAGGCAGTCGTTCGGCTGGTATCGCCAATCGGTGTAGACGCGTTCGGCCTTCGTCGAGAAGTAGAGGATGCGGTAATCGGGAAGGGATTGATAGAGGGCCTCGATGTCGCGGTGGTAATGGATCTCGACCTCGTCCCAGTAGTCGAGTCCCGCGCGCCGCACGGCTTTTTCGTCAGTGCGGAAGCCGAGTTTGCCCACGAGATGCAAAGGCGTGAAGGTCGCGCCGCAGAGGCGGGCTATGTTGCCGGTGTTAGGCGGGATTTCCGGCTCGATCAGCGCGACGTGTAGTCGTGATGTGATTTCGTAATGCGCGCCCATTCAATGCCCGCGCCCTAACACCCACATCCATCCGCAGGCGCCGAAGACCGCGATTAGCGCCGCGGGCAGGAACCAGCCGCCGAGACCTCGCGCCCGTCCGAAAGCGACCTCGCTCATGCGCCAGGTGATGTATGCGAAAATGACGCTCAGTTCCAGCAGCAGCAGATGCAGCGGCGCCCTCATTTCGGGCGGAATGGGCTTTGGGCTTCTGGGAGAAGCATATTCGAATATCCAGTAATCGAGCGCGAAGATCACTGTGCTGACCAACGGTATCAGGAAGATCATCCATCGCCCGCCCCACCGGTCGGCTTCGCCTGTGAGGCCGAAATGAACGGGAACTCGTTCCGGCAGGCGCGGATAAACACTCAATGCGATCCACCAGCCCAGAATCAGAACGACTACAGACAGCGAATCAATCACATTTACGCTCATAACTTCCTCCTGCCGCGAAATCGTTCACGTAATTCTGATCCGGGGTTACGTAGTGGTCAAGCAGCGCAACGAAACGCTCCGGGGCGGTTTTGTTGATTCGCCGAGGTAAGCAAGAAGGGCAAGAAGGGCTAAAAGAGATTGTTGTCCTTTTAAATTCACCCATCTCATTTTGCGGAACGCGGCAGTCTGCCCAGCAGTTCCAACACCGTTTGCAGTTTCTCCGGGTCAATCGGCTTGACCAGATGATGATCGAAGCCCGCTTCCTCGGAGCGTTGGCGGTCGGAATCCTGCCCGTAGCCGGTCGCTGCGATCAAACGTGTGTCTTTCAGTTCGTGAATCTGACGCAAACGCCGCGCGACTTCATAGCCGTCCATCCCGGGCAACCCGATATCCAGCACTACGAAATCCGGACGGTATTCAACCGCCATTTCCAGCGCGCTTTTAGCGGAGTAAACCGTTTCCGCCTGATACCCATAGATTTGCAGCATCATGGCGATCATATTGGCCGCATCCACATTGTCGTCAACCACCAGCACGCGCCAACCTTGCGCGGCTTGCTTCACTGTTCCCGTAGAGGTCATGTCCGTTTCCATTTCTGAAGTTCGTAATACAGGCAGGCGCACGATGAACTCGCTGCCCTGCCCCAGCCCGGCGCTGTGCGCTTCTATCTCGCCGTGATGCAATTCGACGAGTCTTTGCGTCAGGCTCAGGCCGATGCCCAATCCGCCCTGCGAACGATCGAGCGAGCGATCCGCCTGCGTGAAAAGATCGAAAATGCGCGGCAGCAATTCCGGCGCGATGCCGACGCCCGTGTCGCGCACTCGCAGCGTAACCTCATCGCCTTCCGGTTGCAGGTTCACCCAGATCATTCCGCCCTCGTGGGTGTATTTGGCTGCGTTGTTGAGCAGGTTGATCACGACCTGTTCAAGCCGCGCCGCGTCGCCCTCCGACCAGACCGGTTCGGCGGGCAGCGAGACGAAAAGCTGGTGCCCCCGCTGGTCAATCAGCGGGCTCACCGATTCCACCGCCTGTTCGACGACGGCCCGGATGTCCAGTCGTTCCGGGCGCAGTCGAATCGTGCCGGTGATGACACGGGAGACTTCCAGCAGCTCGTTGACCAGACGCGAGAGTTGATTCACCTGCCGCTCGATCACGGCGCGGGCCTGCTGTTGCAGCGGGTTCTCGTCTTTCTGAAGGCGCAGGATGTGCGCGGCGTTCAAGATCGGCGAGAGCGGGTTTCGCAGTTCGTGCGAGAGCATCGCCAGGAACTCGTCCTTGCGGCGGTGCAGGTCCGCCAACTCCGCCGCATGCTCCTGCATCCGCCGTTCCGATTCGCGCAAGGATGCTTCGGCGCGTTTGCGCTCGGTGATGTTGGTGAACAGCACGGCGACTTTGCGTTCGTCGGGCGCGCCGATACGAAAGGCGTAGACGTCGAATGTGCGCCGCAGCGTTTCGGAATGTTCTTCGAAGCGCAGGCTTTCGTCCGTCTCGGCCACATGCCCGTAAATTTCCATCCATCTCGGCTCGACGGCCAGCCCGAGTTCACGGACGGTTTTGCCTTTCGCGCACGCGACCCCGATGTGTTTTTCAAACGCCGGATTGACTTCGAGAATACGCCAGTCAATCGGCTTTCCGTCCGTGTCATACAGCATTTGGATGATGGAGTAGCCTTCGTCCATCGAATCGAACAGCGTGTGGTATTTCGCTTCCGA
>WNFZ01001179.1_pt1 | contig 37590 bp, 46 predicted proteins | sample 5400081 | NCBI WGS metagenome assembly WNFZ01 (sample SAMN13153365, study PRJNA577476) | soil metagenome | isolation source: 80 cm soil or saprolite under grassland replicate 1 | place: USA:California | collected 2016-06-15
CGGCGAGCGAGATCTGGCTCAGCATGACGCCGCCTGAGCGCGCATAGCTGACGAAGCTTCCCTCGCTCCTCGGATCCCCGTAGATCGGTGTGAAGCCGCGAGCGGTGATCCGAACGTCCGCGAAGCCTCGCGCCGGGACACAGACGGGCAGCTGCTCGGCCGTTCCCGTTTCGAGTGCCTTTCCGCGCCAATCGATCATGTTCGAGCGGATGCGAACGATCCGCGCTCCGATGTCTCTCGGGGCGCGCGCGGTGATCGTCAGGTAGCGGGCCACGGGCTGGGTTTGCTCCGGACTGCTGAAGATCCTGATTGTCGGGACCACACGCGGCACGGTCCAGCCATCGTCGTAGAGCCCGAACGTCAGCCATTCGGTCCGCCACGGCTGCTCGGTTTCGTTCAGCAGAACGCCTCGATACTCGGCGACTGTCTTTCCGACGATGCGAAAACGCGTCTCTTTGATGCTGTCTGCGACGTACTTCGTAGGCGAGACGTTCGCCCGGCCGGTCGACGGGTCGAAGGTCAGCTCTGTCTTCGCAAAGGTGTCGTTCGTCCATGAGAAGGAAGACCCGTAGACGGCAGAACGCTGGACCGAGGCGTTCCAGAACTCGATGTCCCACCAGTACGCAACATTCGACCAGTAGTCCCCGTAGCGCATCGGGTAGGGAATCATCGTCACCTTCGTTTGGGCTCCGACCGCTCTGTCGATCCAGTCGAAGACGACGCCCTGATCGCGTGTGATGGGTCTACCGCTCGTGCCGTCTACTCCGAGCAACCGCGAGAAGGCATAACCGGTCTCGGCCGGCACGACAATGGCGGTGATGGTGACGAGCAACGCCGCGAGCCGCCCCCACGGAACGAAACCGGAGGCCTGGACGAACAGCACGACCATGACGATCGTGCCGAGACCGAGGATCAGCTGGGCGCCCTGCATCGATCCGCCGAGGTCGAGCAGACGGTTGTTGAAAACCGTTACGGGGGAGTCGACGTTGAACTTCTCGAAGCGCACTATCCGAATGAACGAGAACCCCAGCGCGACCAGAACGGCCGGGAGGAGCACCGACCATCGCGACAAGCGACGGTCACAGAGCACAGCTGCAAGTCCGATCAGGATGAGCGGTACTACGTAGAAGAGGTAGCGATCGTGGATCTTCGCGTCACCGAAGCGAAGGTCGTACGCCGTCACCTCGAAGAGGAGCGCGACAATCGTGACGATGGAGATCGACGCGAAGGCATTCCATTCCCTCGACCGCACGTCGACGAATGCGGTGAGCAGCCAGGCAACGCCGACGATGAACGGCAGCACGCCTATCCCCAATGCGACGCTCGCGATGTGCTCCAGCAACGACCGGCCGAGACCGTCAGGAAGCAGATCTCCCTCGGCCGTCACCGAGTACGTCCCGAGAACGCTGGAAAGTCGTCCCAGCGCCGCGAGCGTGATCGCAGCAACGGCGAGTGCGGCATAGGTGCCCGCGAGGACGCGATGTGCAGAGATCAACCCGCGAGCGGTGCTGCGGAGCCGTGGCCAGAACCAGCGTGAACCGGCTTGTGAAAACGCGAGCTCATGCACGAAGAGCGCGAGCGGGAAGACGACGAGCAGCATGGTGAACTGCGTCCGCGCGAGGATGGCCAGGGCAAGTGCGAGCACGGCCAGCACGTCGTTGCGCGGGCGCGGGGAAACCGCCGTGCGCTGGAGCGCCAGCACCGCCCAAAGGAAGACTGGATACGCGACCACCTCGGTGAGCAGAAATGACGAGAGTGCAATCCACGGGACGCAGACCGAGAGCGCCGCCACGAGGTACGACAAGGACCGACGTTGCGTCACTCTGCGCGCGAGCAGGAACGCGGGGATCGTCACCGAGCTCATCAGGAAGGCGTTCAGCACGTGGGCGTCATGCAGGGCCGCCGGAACCAGTTTCCCGTTGAAGACGGGCGCCAGCAAGATGGGGTAGAGCTGGTTGACGTTCGCCACGAGCTCGTCATGCACGCGTGGGAGCGGCGAATGGAGTTGCGCGATGCTGATTCCCAGTCGCTCGTAGAGCAACTCGTCCGTCATCACGTACCAGTCCACGACGCGGCTCGTGAGGGCGGCCAGACCGGTCCCGAGAACGATCCACAGAGCGACCGTCGCCAGCTCGAGGCGGATGGCGCGCGCCAAGAGAAGCCGCCCAAGGAATCGCCGGGGCTCTCGAGGCTCGATCGCTGCTCGCGGCGCGTCGTGCAGGTGTGCAACTTATCGTGGGACGCAAGAGAGAGCGTGCCCGGAAAGACCTCGCGCGGTCTTCGTTATCGAGGTCGGCTGAGCCCGAGCGCCGCCGGAAGGCCGTAGAGATCGGTCAGCCGCGGCTCGAAATCCGGGTGGCGACCCTCGCGGTCGATCAGGATCGCGCGCATTCCGAGCGCTCGGGCGCCCTCGACATCCTCCTCGAGGGAATCGCCGACCATGACAGCCTCGGCGGCCGCGACGCCGAGTAGCTCGAGCGCCGCCTGGAAGATCGTCGGATGCGGCTTGACGCGACCATGTGAGCGCGAGTCGACGATCGCGTCCACGTCAAGCCGGTGATGCGCGACGAATTCCGTGAGGTCGCGGATGCCGTTGGAGACCAGCCCGATGTTGAGCCGCGCAGCGCGCAGTTCCTCGAGCGCGGGGAGCGCGTCCTCGAACAGCTCGAAGTTCTCGGATACCGCCCAGCCTTCTTCGATCTCGGTTGCGCACTCGGATGCGATCTCCTCCGCCCCGCCCATGCCGACGAAGATCTCCTCCGTGAAGTGGTGCCAGATCGACTCGTCGTGCAGGAGCTCCGGGTGCCGCTTCAGGTTGAGGACCGCAGCCTCGCGCGCCTCCTGGTAGCGACTCGTATCGAGAGTAAGGCCGTGTCGCGCCGCGATGCGCGCGTAGCGCTCCGCCGACAGCTCCGGCCCGGGACGGCAGAGCGTGAAATCGACGTCGAACAGAACTGCCCGCAGCGCCATCAGCGGGAGTCCTGGAGCCAGCGGACGTTATCGATGTGCGTGCGGATGTACGTGCTGTCGAACGCCCAGGCAACCGTCTGACCGATCGTCCAGCCGCGTGCGCGTGCACGATCAAGGCCCAATTCCGACGTAAGTCGGTCGAATCGGTGGAGGACGTCGCGGCGACTGTGACCGAACTCGGAGTCGCGCACGATGGGCGCGACGCTGAACTCGCGTTCGCCGACGAGCGGCTTCGGGTCGATAACGAGCCACGGCTCGCGCTGCGCCGCAAGCACGTTGTCGCCGTGCAGATCCTGGTGCAGCAAAACCTGTTCGCCTTGCGATCCGGCCAGGTCTTGAAGTGCGTCAATCGCTTCATCGAGCAGACGCCGCTCGATTGGCCGGCCGGCTCGTTCCCATTCGGTCGGCAGGTAGTCGACCCACCACGCGGCCTCTTCTGCCAGCGGTCGAAAGGGCTCGCCAACCGGTTTCCAGAGACGCGGCAGGAGCCCGATCAATACGTCAAGCGCCTTCTCCACTGCGATCCTGGCCAGCAACGACCCAGGATCGCAGCGTTCGATCAGCATCGCCCACCGCTCCTCGTCGTGTGCGAGCAACCGGATGGCGCCCTCACCGTTCCAAACTTTGAGCGCCTCTGCCTCCTGCTCGGCCTCGCGGTGCGGGTAGATCAGCTTGAGAACGGCGGGCGTCCCGTCGGGCAGATCAGCGCGGACCGCGTATCCGGCCGCCCCCGCTTCGTAAGGCTCGCCGAGGCGCAGTCCCCACTGCTCCACGCATTCCGTGACGAGGTCGGGGACGCGCTCGAGCCAGACGCCGTGCGTCAGACCGGCGTGGGCCACCGGTACGCGGCGGACTGCCTGTTGGCCAGGGACGGGAGCTTCGCGCGGATCTGCTCGAGGTGCGCGCGGTCCAGCTCGGCGGCGATCACGGTCTGCTCGTCCGGGGCCTGGGCCAAGACGACGCCCCAGGGATCTGCGATCAGGGAGCGTCCGTAGGCCGCTTTCCCCGGCAGCGTCTCGCCGATTTGCGCTGCCGCGGCGACGTACAACTGGTTCTCGATCGCGCGCGCGCGCAGCAGGACGTGCCAGTGATCCTTTCCCGTCGGCGTCGTGAAGTGCGCGGGCACCGTGACGAGCTGCGCTCCGCCGAGCGCCAGGATTCGGTACAGCTCCGGAAAGCGAACGTCGTAGCAGACCGTGAGCCCGATCCTCCAGTCCTCGACCTCGGCGACGACGGGCTCCTCGCCCGGCTCCTCCGCTTCGGACTCGCGGTACACGACGCCGCCGACCTCGACGTCGAAGAGGTGGATCTTGCGATACACGGCGACGATCTGACCCCCGGGATCGAAGAGGATGCTCGTGTTGGAGAGCTTCTCGCGTCCTTCGCGACGCTCGGCGATCGAGCCGCCGACGAGCGTGATGCCGTGCGTCCGGGCCCAGTCGGACATCGCTGCGACCGACTCGCCGCCCTCGAGCAGCTCTGCGGTCGCGTGGTAGACCGAAGCGTCGCCGATCGCGTTCCACTTTTCCGGCAGGACGACGATGTCCGCGCCCGTCGACGCAGCTTGTGCGACGAGCCGTTGCGCCGTTTCAAGGTTCGCCGCCTTGTCGGCGCGGCTCGTCATCTGGATGCACGCGACACGAATCCGATCGGGCATGAACGCAGGATAGCCCGGCCCTACGGCGATCAGGCAAGACCTTGAACGTTCGCCCAGCAGAACGACGAAGGCCTGTAGCTAACGCAGGGCGAAGCCGCGTTAGCCGCAGGCGAACTGATGCGGAAGGAGACCGTCGACCAACGCCGACCCATTGGAGCGCGGCGGGTTCAGCCCGCGCGCGTTCCGCGCGAAGCGCCGATCCTTAACCGGGGCGAAAGCGGAGCTTTCGCCCCGGGGAAATCGGGGTGCCCAGATTTGAACTGGGGACCTCTCCGACCCGAACGGAGCGCGCTACCAGGCTGCGCCACACCCCGAAGCGGCACACAGTAGCCGCTTTCGGCACTGACAGGTCACAGCTCGGCCGCTATGTTGCCGCTATCGACAACGAGGAGGAATCGGAGTGAACAGCGTCATTCTGACAGGCAATTTGGCGAGCGACGTCGAGTTGCGCGAGTTCGGCGAAGAGAAGCGGCTGGCGACCTTCAGGCTCGCCGTGGACCGCGGTAGCAAGAACGACGAAGCCGACTTCTTCCGGATCGCCGTCTGGGATCGCCAGGCACAGCTCTGCGCTGAATACCTCGCAAAAGGACGAAGGATCGGCGTCGAGGGCCGACTGAGGTACCACGCCTGGGAGGACGAAGGCGAAAAGCGGAGTCGGGTCGAGGTCGTCGCGCACCGCATCGAGTTCCTTTCGCCGAGGCCGGCTGAGTCAGGCGGGGAGGTGGTGCCGTTCGAGGCCGCCGTTGCCTAGACACGCGGATGTGGCTACTCGCCGGTTCGTTGACCTAGAAGCTGTTCAAGACGGCCGGTCGGCGAAGCCGCCCGGCCTCTCGGCGGCGCCGCCAAGTCGGCGCCTTAGGAAATCGTCGATCGCCTTTGCGCAAGCGTCCGGGCGCTCGCCGATCAAGAGATGTCCGCAGCCGGGAATGACGCGCAGCCGCGCACGCAGCCGCCGTGTGTACTCGAAGGCGTCATCGACCGGCAGCTGAACGTCCTCCGCGCCCCACAACACCAGGACCGGACAGCGGATGCCCTCGAGCTCCTGCCGTGGGTCGTCTACCCGCAGCGCCTGCCACGCGCTGTCGACGTCGGTGTGCAGAAGGTGCGCAGCGAGGAAACCTTCAATCGCCTCGTTCGTCAGGCCGACGGGATCCGCAACCGACACGAAGCCGAACACAAGCCGACGCAACAGCCCCGAACGCGAAACCCAGCCGCGATAGCGAGCCGCGAGGCGGCCCGGTCGAATTGAGGTGCACACGGAAAGCAGCTGCCGCCCCCACACGTTGCCAATACTGAGCCCCGCCGCACCGGCAAGCACGATGGCCTGAACGTCGCCGGGCCGGCGCAGCGCGAGGCGCAAGACAACCATCCCGCCGAGCGAGTGGCCGACGACAGGCGCCGGAAGCATCCCTTCTCGCTCCGCAACGAGCCCGACGCGATCCGCGAACGGCTCCAGGCCGGAGACCGCCGGAAGCGCAGTTGAGGCGCCGTGCCCGGGCAGGTCCGGGACGAGGAGCCGGTGCCGCCCGGCCAGCAGTGGAGCGAGCTCCATCCAGTTGGAAGCCGCCCCGCCGAGTCCGTGGACGAGCAGGAGCGGAGGGCCGCTCCCGCCGACGAAATAGCGCATCCGGACGCCCTTCACCTCGGCGAACCGCTCCTCGAGCCCGGTCAACTTTGCGTCCGTCATGGAGGACGATTATTCTGTGAGTCGATGATTGAGTTGCAAAGGCGCCGACTAGGCGGCGCCGCAAAGAGGTCGCGCGGGCTTCGCCCGTGCGACCGGGTCGGAGCGGCCCGTTGAATCCGGCATCAACATTCGGAGGTTCGAACTAGCCCGCTGAGCGCCTGGCGCCGGCGGGTTTTTTCGTTCACAGGAGAGGAGCGTCAATGCCGAACCATCTCACGCCCGAGGAGCTGTCCAAGGAACTCGGGATCGACCGCCAAGAGGTCATCCGCGTCTGCGTCGAGGAAGGTGTGCCCATCTACCAGGGCAAGATCGACAAGACGCTGTTCCAGGCGCAGCTCGAAGCACTGGGAGCGATGCCCGCGCCGCACTGAGCACTAACGACTAAGCAGACTTGCGCGCCGGTGTGCGCCGGCTGCGAGAGCCGCTCTTCGAGGCGGCTTTCGACTTCGACGCTGCTGCAGTGGGCTTCCGGCCCTTCGCCTCGGCAACGCTCCGCTTGAGCGCCTCCAAGAGATCCACGACCGGCGCCTCTGGAACGGGCTCCGGCTTCGCGATCTCCTGGCCGTCCAGCTTGGCCTCGAGCATCTGTCGCAGATCGCTCCTGTACTGGCTCTTGAGCTCCGACGGATCGAATTCGCCGACGAGACTCTCCATCACCTGCTGCGCGAGCTTGAGCTCGGCAGCCTTGACCTCGGTGCCGCCGACGGCCTCCTCGATCTCCGCCTGCGAGCGAACGTCCTCGGCGAGGAAGAGGGTCTCGAGCACGAGCGCGTCGCCTTTGGGACGGATGAGGCAGAAGTACTCGGCCCCGCGCAGGATGAAACGGCCGATTCCACCCATCTCGGCCTGCTTCATCGCCTCGAGCAAGAGCACGTACGGCCGCCGCTGAGCGGGTGCGGCAGCGGGAGCGAGGTAATAGGTGCGATCGAGGTAGACAGGATCGACCTCGTCGAGCTCCACGAACCGGGTGATGTCGATCGAGCGAGAGTCGTCGTGCTGCGCGATCGCTTCGAGGTCTGCGTCCTCGACGATCACGAACTCGCCCTTGGCGACCTCCCACCCCTTGACGATCTCATCGGGCCCGACCTCGCGTTCGTGGGTAGGGCACCAGCGCTTCTGCCGGATCGGGGTCTTGCACTCGCGGTGAAGCGTGCGAAAGCTGACGTCCGACTGCTTCGCCTTCGGCGTCGTCGCTAAAGCCAGGCCAACCGGGATGTTGACTAGGCCGAAAGAGATGGATCCATTCCAGATGGTGCGCATGGGGCCGCCTTTGGATTTTATCCGGTGCCAGACTTCAGCCTGGCTCCAGCGAAACTTACCGGGACCCGGCAGATTCGCCTTCAGGCGACGGATCCCTCTCAGACTACGATTACAGGCATGGCGACTGCGACCGCGACGGGGACGCGAACCATTGCGCGGCTGTGGCAAGACGCACTAGAACGCCGCTGGGACGGGCCGGCCTACCTCGTTCAGGAAGCCGAGGGGTGGCGGCAGGTCTCATGGGAGGAGGCGGCACGGGCAGTCGACGAGCTCGCGCACGGCCTGCTCGCACTCGGCATTCGGAAAGGAGACGCCTTCGGGATTCTCGGCTCCACTCGACTCGAATGGGCGCTATTCGACTTCGCCCTCGGCCTGATCGGGGCGATCGGAGCACCGATCTACGCAAACAGCTCCCCGAAGGACTGCGCGTACGTGATCGAGCACTCCGAGGCGCTGGGCGTCCTCTGCGAAGACGACGCCCAGCGGGCCAAGCTCGACGGCCTCGGCCTCGAACACGTGCTGACCTTCGCCGACCTCGACGACCTTCGCGCACGAGGACGCGAGCACGCGGCGCAAAACCCGACCGCCGTGGACGACGCCGCGGCCGCGATCGGCGAGGACGATCTCTTCACGTACATCTACACCTCGGGCACGACCGGCCCTCCGAAGGCGTGCATGATCCGCCACCGCAATTACTACGCCATGGCCGACAAGGTACGGGAAGTCGAGGACTTCACCGTCAACGGCGACCTCATGCTCCTCTACCTTCCCCTCGCGCACAACTTCGGCCGGCTGATGCATCTGCAGGGACCACACGTCGGCTACACGATCGCGTTCTGCCCCGATCCGTACGCCGTCGCCGACGCCCTACCCGCAGTGCGCCCAACGGTCTTCCCGAGCGTCCCACGCATCTACGAAAAAGTCTACACCGGCGTCACCGCGAAGTTCGCCGAGGCGACCGGCGTCAAGCGGCGCCTGATCGAGTGGGCCTTGCGCGTCGGGCGAGACGTGAGCCGGCACCGGCAGCAGGGCAAAGCGGTACCGCGCGGTCTAGCAGTTCAGCACCGGCTTGCCGACCGTCTCGTCTACGGGAAGGTGAAAGACCGCCTCGGCGGCCGGATTCGCATCTGCATCTCGGGCGGGGCCCCGCTTGCGAAGGACGTGATCGAGTTCTTCCACGCACTCGACATCCTGATCCTCGAGGGCTACGGTCTCACGGAGTGCACGACGGCCGCGACGGTGAACCGGCCCTCGCGCTTCCGCTTCGGCACCGTCGGCCCCGCGCTCCCCGGCGCCGAGCTGCGGATCGCCGCGGACGGCGAGGTGCTGATCAAGACCGAGACGATTTTCGCGGGCTACTACAAGGATGAGGAAGCCACGCGCGAGGTTCTTCCCGGGGACGGCTGGCTTCGCTCTGGAGACGTCGGCGAGATCGACAAGGACGGTTTCGTCACCATTACCGATCGTAAGAAGGACATCCTCGTCACCGCGGGCGGGAAGAATGTGGCGCCCCAGAACCTCGAGAACGCGCTCAAGACGCACTCGATCGTCTCGCAGGCGCTCGTCGTCGGAGACCGCCGGCCCTACGTCGCAGCCCTGATCACGCTGGCCGAAGACGTCCCGGTCGACGGCGTCGAGGCACAGATGCAACGCGTAGTCGACGATGTCAATCGCGACCGCTCGCGCTTCGAGCAGATCAAACGCTTCGCGATCCTCCCCCGCGACTTCAGCCCCGAGGAGGGTGAGGTGACCCCGACGCTCAAGCTCAAGCGACGGGTCTGTCAGGAGCATTTCGCGGCCGAGATCGAGGCGCTCTACTCCTGACAGAAGCGTTCCTCGTCCTGTCCGCGTTTCTCGCGAGCGCGGTCGAGATGGTCGAGGCCCTGACGATCGTTCTCGCGATGGGAGTCACGCGCGGCTGGCGCGCAGCACTGATCGGAGCGGGAGCCGCAACGCTGGCCCTGGCGGCGATCGTGGCGGCGCTCGGCCCTGCACTGACTGTCATCCCGATCGAGGCACTCCGGCTTGTGGTCGGCGCGCTGCTACTTGTGTTCGGCCTGCAGTGGCTGCGCAAGGCGATCCTGCGGGCAAGCGGCTGGCGCGCGCTGCGTGATGAGGGCGCCGTCTACGCCCGGGAGCGCGCAAGCGCGGAGTCCGCGGCGCACGAGGAGCACGCGGGGCTCGACTGGTACGGCTTCACGATCTCCTTCAAGGGTGTGCTGCTCGAGGGCTTGGAGGTCGCGTTCATCGTCCTCACGTTCGGGAGCGCCCAGGGGAGCATCCCCCTCGCCGCGCTCGGCGCAGGCGCGGCCGTCGTGCTCGTGGCCGTGGCAGGAGTGTTCGTCCGGGGTCCGCTTGCCCGCGTGCCCGAGAACACGCTCGCGTTCGCAGTCGGCGTGATGCTCACGACGTTCGGGATTTTCTGGGGCGCGGAGGGAGCGGGAGTGGACTGGCCCGGCGACGACGCGTCCCTCCCCGGTGTACTGGTCTTCGTCCTCCTCATGTCGCTGGGCTTCGTCAGCCTGCTGCGACGGCGACGGCGGATCGCGCACGCATGAGGCGATTCGGCGCGTTCTGGTGGAACTTCCTCGTCGGCGACGACTGGGGCGTCGCCGTTGGGATCCTCCTCGCGTTCGGGCTCACCGCGCTCCTCGCCACGACGCCGCTCCCGGCGTGGTGGCTGCTGCCACTCGCCGTCGCGTTGGTCCTCTGGCGATCGCTGCTCCGAGCTGCGCGCTAGACGCGGTGCCGCCGTGATGCCTTAGACTCTCCCAGCTTCCGCGGTCGACTAACAGGGGATCTGGCCGCTCGATCAAAGGGGAGGAAAATGCTACGACGGCTTGTCGGTACGCTCGCCGCAGCGTCGTGTCTGGGGTTGCTGGTGGTTACGTCGGCAGGGGCTCAGCACGGGCCGCTGACCGACCACCTCATTGGCACAGGCGCTTTCGGCAACGTTCAGTTCGTCTCGAAGCTTCGTGTCCACGATGCGGAGCCGGAGGTCATCGCAGACCTCACGGTCTTCAAGAACTACACGTTCGTCTCGAAGTGGGGCGCATCGGATTGCGCCGGCCCGGAAACGGGTGGCCAGAAGTCTCCGGACGGCGGCGCGTATGTAATCGACATCTCCGACCTGTCGAAGCCGCGCGAGGTCGGGTTCATCGCGACCTCCCAGGACACGCTCGTGGGCGAGGGGATGCAGGCGCTGACGCTCACGACGAGCGCCTTCACCGGTGATGTCCTGGTGATGAACCACGAGCAGTGCGGCAAGAACGGGAAAGGCGGTTTCTCGCTTTGGAACATCTCGGATCCGCTCAAAGCGAAGAAGCTTTCGGAGCACGCCGGCGACATCACGGCCGGCGGGGCGCAGAACACGCCGCACGACGTCAACCAGTACCACAGCGCGTTCGCGTGGGACGCGGGTGACAAAGCCTTTCTGATCGCCAGCGACGACGACGAGAGCGTCGACGTCGACATCTTCGACATCACGGATCCGCGCAAGCCCAAGGTGGCGAGTGAGCTGGACCTGAATCCGTATGGGATCCAGCAGCCCGAGCTCGGCCTGACCGACTCGTTCCTGCACGACATGGTCGTGAAGCAGATCGGCTCCCGCTTCATCGGCCTGCTGTCGTACTGGGACGGCGGCTACATCCTGCTCGACGTCACGAATCCGTACGCGCCGGTGTTCATCAGCGATACCGACTATCCGGCCGTCGATCCGGAGCTGCTCGCGCAGACCGGTGTTTCGCTGACGCCGGAGGGCAACGCCCACCAGGACGAGTTCACGCTCGACAACAAGTTCGCGATCACGACAGACGAGGACTTCTCGCCGTTCCGGCTAACACTCACGACCGTCGACGGGACGTTCCGCGCGCAGGCGGGCACGCAGACGACTGTCGCACAGGCCGAGGCGATCGCGGGTCCGACGGTCTTCGTCGGCCGAGCATGTCCGGGTGACCCGGCGGTCCCGCCGGCCCCTGCGGTCGGATCGAAGCAGATCGCCGTGGTCGAGCGAGGTCTCTGCCTCTTCGAGGAGAAGGCGCAGAGCGTTATCGCGGCCGGGGGTTGGGATGCGATGCTGATCATGAACCGCGAGGGTGCTGACGCCTGCACGGGCGTTTTGCAGCCCTCGCTCAGCGCCCCGATCCCGACGATCTTCGTCGGTCGTGACGTGGGCTTCGCGATGTTCAACATCGCGTACGACGACGCCGCGTGCCTCGATGGAAATGCCCTGCGCGCGCCGATCGCGATCGGAACGTTCGGCGACCCGATCCAGAGCGTCGCGTCCCTGTTCGACGGTTGGGGCTACGTGCACCTCTACTCAGTCGACTCGGCAGTCACGACGCTCACCGAGGTCGACACGTTCGCGATTCCGGAGGCGATGAACCCGGCATATGCAACGGACTTCGGGGCGCTTTCGGTACACGAAGTGGCAACGGAGAAGGCGGACGCGAGCCGCGCCTTCCTCTCCTACTACGCAGGAGGTATCCGGGCGGTCCAGATCCAATGCACAGACCCCAGCGACGCGGGCACCTGCCAGCTCGTTGAGACGGGCGGCTACCTCGACCCGAAGGGCAACCAGTTCTGGGGGATCGAGACGTTCGTCCGCGACGGCGTGACGTACGCGGCGGGGAGCGACATGGACTACGGCATCTTCATCGTCAAGAGGAAGCCCTAGACAATCGATCGACAACAGGCGGGGCCGGCTGACCGGCCCCGCCTGCTCTGCCCTATGCCGAGCGCGCCCTACTTATCAGTGCGCTCGAGGATCCAGAGCCCAGAGTTCATGTCGCTGGCATAGACGAGGCCCGTCTCCTCGTCCACGACAACACCCCAAACCTGAGTGGTGTTGGTCAGCACACCACGCTGGGAGGGCTTCACGGGATTCTCCGTCGCCGGCGGCACGAAGTACGCGACCCGCTGCGGAGCTCGAGGATTCGTGACATCCCACACCTGTACGCCGTCGGAGTACCAGGACGAGTACACGGTGTTGCCGACCAGGAAGTTGTTGTGGATGACGAAGTCACCTGCGCCCTGGTCGTCCGTCCCCAACGAACGCGGCGTCTTGAACGAGCCGATCTGGACCGGAGGATTCTTCGAGAAGTCCCAGACCCGGCCGTAGCCGAAGCCCTTCTCGATCGTCGAGCCGGACGTCTTGCAGAAGTCTTCGTCCGCCGAGAAGAGCAGCTTCCGCCCCTCATCGTATTGCGACGAATGCGCGTCACCGTCCGCGTTCGCGGGGAACGCAGCTCGCTTCACGAACGTCGGATTCGACGGGTTCGTCAGGTCGAGCTTGATGTAGCCACTGTCCCAGTAGGACAGGAACACACTCTTCCCGTCGTCCGAGGGGTCGGCGCCGTGTCCGTAGTTGCCGTCGGGATCACAGCCTTGGGCCGCAAAGGGCCCGCCCGCCTGCTGCACCTTCCACGTCGACACTTCGAACGGCGCTGCCGGATTCGTGATGTCGATCAGCCGGAAGTCACCCTTGCCGGCCGCGTCGCGGACGCCACTCGGAGTCTGGGAGTCCGGATAGCTGCCGGCAGGGACGGTCGCGTACGCGAACGTCCGACCGAGATCGTCGCGGTTCTCGATCTCGAACTCGTGCACGCCACGCGTGCAGCAACCGGTGTCGAGGAAACCGATCCATTGCGGATGCGTCGCGTCCGTCACGTCCCACAGCATCAGGCCACGGACGGCGGCTGGGTCGTAGCGGCCTCCCCCGCACCATTGAATTCCTGACACAGCGATGTCGTCGCCTGCGTACGGTCCGTACTGGGCGGTGTACACGACCACGTCCTCGGCGGAGGTCCCCACCGGGTTCTGAAGCGTCGCGACCCAATCCGGATTGGACGGGTGCTCGACGTCCACGACCGCGACCCCGCTGTCGGGCGGCGACGGGCAGAAGCGGCTGTTGCCCGTAGCCCAGTCGGCAAAGCCCCAATGCCCGACGTAGGCAAAGTCCTTGTGCTTCCAGACGTCACCGTTGAATCCGCGAATGTTCAAGTTCTCATGGCCGACGACCCTCATATTCCAGGCCGAGCCGGCTTTCGAGCCGCCTTCGTACGTCTTCTGCGACTGCTCGTAGAAGTGCGCCTCGTCCTTGAGCAGGTCGTCCTTCGACGCCGCCGACAGGCCGACTGCGGCGACGACGAGCGCGGCCAGCCCCACCGACACGAGTGCAAGCTTGCGCAACGTCTCCCCCCTCCCTGTGTTGACCCTGACTTCGGAGCGCCGATTCTGCCCTGCGGCGGAATCAGATTCAACACTACGACCCGTGTGCCGCGCCGTGCCTCATGGGCTTGTTCATCATCTTCAGCATCCGTAGCCCGCCGCCTTGCCGGAAATATCGCCACACGAGCACCGCGGCGAGGCAGAGAAAGACGGTGTTGAGCACGGTCGTGTAGTTGAGCGTCACCGACGCCTCGACAACCTTGGCATCCCGTTCATCGCGAACGAGACCAACTCCCTGGAAGACGAACTCGACGATCAGCCCCGCAGCAACCATCGTCGCGTAGAAACCCGCCAGCAAGAAGCCGGCCATCTTCCAGCCGTAGTACTTGCGGTAGATGTCGAGGATCGGCAGCACGATCAGATCGGCGAAGATGAACGCGAGTACGCCGCCGAAGCTGATGCCCCCGTTCCAGAGAACGGCCGCGAGCGGAACGTTTCCGATCGAGCAGACGAAGCTGATGATCGCGACGAACGGGCCGATGATCGGCCCCCAGAACTTCGCGAGCGTCGGGTGCGATTCGAAGAAGAGCGCCTGCCACCACGACTCCGGTACCCAGGCGGCAAGGGCGCCGGCGATGAGAAGACCGCCGAAGAGGTCGATCCAGATCGCCGCCCAATCCGCGACGAAGTAGTTGGACGTCGCCGTCAGTCCGTCCCGCGTCTTCAAGCGCTGCCACCAGGAGCCGCGCTCCTGCACCGACATGTCCATTTCGGCGTGGCCCTCCATCCGGCCGAGGACGCCGCGGTCGGCCTGCTCGTGCGCCTCCTCGACGAGCCCGCGTCGCAGGAAGAGCCGGAAGACGATCGCGAGGAGCACGATCATCAGCGGGCCGCCGACGAACTCCGCCAGCGTGAACTCCCAACCGAGGATCAGGGCCATGATGATCCCGAGCTCGATGACCAAGTTCGTCGAGGCGATCTCGAAGGCCATCGCCGCCGTGAAGTCCGCGCCCTTGCGAAACAACGACCTCGCCAGCGCGACGGCTGCGTACGAGCATGAAGACGACGCAGCGCCGAGCCCGCCTGCCAAAGCCAGCGAGCGCGGCGAGTCGTCCGGCAGCAGCCGGCGCATCTCCTCCTTGGAGACGACCGCCTGAACGACAGCCGAGAGGGCGAACCCGAGAATCAGCGCCCAGAGGATCTCCCAGAACATCCCGAAGGCGAAGCTGAGCGCGTCGGCCAGCTCGCCGAGCGGCTCGACAGCAAGGAGCGAGCCCGACAGCAGGAGGCCCAAGGCGATCAGCGAGAAGCGGCTACGTCTTCTTCTGGCAGTCGGGGCACGGACACTGATCGCAGCCGCAGCCCGTGCAGGCGTTCCTCGTCATGAACGCGATTCTAGACGCGGCGGGCGCCGTAATACGCAGCCGCGTAGTACCCGGTGATGGTCGAGATCTTCACGAAATCGCCCGTGTGGGGTGCGTGGATGAACTGGTTGCCGCCGATGTAGATGCCCATGTGACCAAGCCCGCTGAAGAAGACGAGATCACCGGCCTGAAGCTGGTCACGCGAGACAGGAACTCCGACGTTCCACAGGGCATACGTGCTGTGCGGAAGCGAGATCCCGATCTGCGCGAATACGTACATGACGAGGCCGGAGCAATCGAAGCCAGACGGACTTGCGCCGCCCCAACGGTACGGAACGCCGAGGTAGCGCATCGCGATCCCGACGACGCCTCCGTGCACATTGGGTGGAGCGACGTAAGACCCCTCAGGAGTGGAGACCGCCACGCCCACGCCGTTCACTGATGCGTCTGTCTGGCCGGCGAACCGCGACTGGGCCGCCGCGGCGAGCTGGCGCTGTTGCGCGACCTCGGCCGCTCGAATGCGGGCGATCTGGCCCTTGATCGAGGACAGGAGCTGCCGCCGTGAGGCCAGCTGCGACTCGATCTTCTGCCGCTGCGCCGCTCTCTGGGCCACGACGCGCTGCTGCTCCGCATGGGCGTTTCGAAGCTCGATGCGGTTGCGCTGGACAGCCGCCTTGAACGACGTCACCTGCCCCACGATGCTCGTGTCCTGCCGCGACGTCGAGTTGATCGTCTCGATCTTGTTCAAAAGGTCTTCGAGGCTCGTCGATCCGAGCAGCACGGCGAGCGTGGAGTTGTCCTGCGTCGTCGTGTACGCGTTGACGAGCCGGGCCGAGAGTGAGTCTTGCGCGGCCTTCAGGTTCGCGCGCGCGAGCTCGAGCTGCTGGCGGTTCTCCTGGAGGTCACCCTCGATCTTGCGGAGACGGACGTTCGCGAGGTTGTACGCCTCGACGGCCGCACCCAGGCTGCGATCGATCTGCTGGATCTGACCGAGAACCTGTCGGGCCTCTGCTTGCTTGGACGCCACCGTGCCCGGCGTTGCGCTCGCGGAAGCAACCGCGAACAGAGCCGCGAGGCCGACAAGAAATGCCTGCGCCTGTCGTCTCCTGGCCTTATGCACCAGCGGGGAACATCGGGGACGCCGGGCGCACCGGAGGGGGCCGGTACGTCACAAGTGGGGCACCCTAGCAGTGCCCCCGGATGACTGCAACCCTCATTCTGAGCCTGAATACCGGCCCGGTCACGCATGGGTTCGGACCGCAAAAAGTCCCTCTGCTAGGGTCGGGGGCCGTGCGTTGGCGAAGGGAGAGCCGCCTCGCGCTTGGGCTGGCGGTCGCGTGCGGGCTGCTGCTCAGCGCCTCCCTTCCAGGGGCAGAAGGGGCCGCCCAGGGCAAGCGCGCCGGGGCACTTCGGCTGGTCCAGAGCGGCCTGGCGGTGCAATCCCGCTCGGCCTTGCTCAGCCTCTATGCGCTCGACGCCCGGCTCTCGCAGGCCCGGAGCGAGCTTGCAGGCTTGCGGGCCCGGGCGGAGGCGCTCAGGGCTGAACGGCACCGCCTCGAAGGCGACATCGCCGTGGTCGAAGGAAGCCTGTTCGCCTCGCAGCGACTCCTCGGCGAGCACCTGCGGATGCTGTATCAGGAAGGGGAGCCGGACGCGCTCGCGGTCCTGCTGGGTGCAACGTCGCTCGACGACGCCGCCACGCGTCTGGATGCGCTGGAGCTGACGACTCGGCAGAGCAAGCAGGCCGTCATCGAGACCCGAGCAGGACGCGCGAGGCTCCACCGCCTCGCTTCGGAGCTCGACGCGCGCGTCCGCCAGGTTCAATTGCTCCAAACGCAGGCTGAACAGACTGCTTTTGCGCTTGCGACCGCCCGGACGCAACGCATTGCGTATCTCGCCTCGCTCGCGCGCCAGCGACGGCTGACCGCCCGCCAGATCGCAGCGCTCGACTCTCATGCGCGGCGGGTGGTCGAGCAAACGCAGGCCGTGCAGGCGCAGAGCGGCACCGCCGTCCCGGCCGCAGCGGCACCCATCGCGGAGGGCGCCCACACGCTGACCGTGACCGCGACGGGCTATTCGCTTCCCGGCCGCACCTCGACGGGCCTGCCGGTAGGCCCTGGTGTCGTCGCCGTCGACCCGTCGGTGATTCCGCTGGGGACGCGGATGACGATTCCCGGCTACGGCGAGGGCGTGGCCGCGGACACCGGAAGCGGAGTGCAGGGCTACACGATCGACCTCTGGTTCCCGACCCTGGCGGACGCCCTTGCCTGGGGCCGGCGCGCAGTGACGATCACCCTCCACTAGAATTTTGGCGCCCCCGCTTCCGCGAGGGCACGCCCAGCATGAGTGAGCCCGTCACAGCAGTCGAGCAGGAGCTGGACGACATCCGGGTCGTGATCGTCGACGACCACGACCTGTTCCGGAGCGGCCTGCGGAACCTCCTCGAAGAGGAGGGAGTCCACATCGTCGGCGAGGCCGCAGCCGGTCAGGAGGCCCTGAACATCGTCCGCGAGCTGGCCCCGGACGTTGTCGTGATGGACCTGAACATGCCCGGAATGACCGGCGTCGAGGCCACGCGGCACATCTCCACGATCGCGCCGTTGACGCGCGTGCTCATGCTGACGATCTCCGACCAGGACAACGACGTGATGGACGCGATCCTCGCCGGCGCGTGCGGTTACCTGCTCAAGGACTCCTCGATCCAGGACCTCATGGCTGGAATTCGCGCCGCATCGAACAACGAGTCCCTGATCTCGCCGACGATCGCGGCGAAGGTGTTGCAGCGTATTCGGGCCTCGAGCAGGCAGCCCGAGATCGAGAGCACGATCCGCGCGGAGCTCTCAGAGCGAGAGATCGAGGTCCTGAAGCTGATCGCGAACGGCAAGGACAACGCGAGGATCGCCGGCGAGCTTCACATCAGCCCGAAGACGGTGAAGAACCACATTTCGAACATCCTCATGAAGCTCCAGATCGACAACCGCATTCAGGCCGCCGTCTACGCGGTCCGAAGCGGGATCGTCTAGGAGTACTGGATCAGACGACGTTCGTTCGGGCCTCGTCCGCGCGCGTGCGGAGCGAGGAGAGGAGTGTGCGCAGCTGGGCGAGGTCGCCATCGGTGGCCGACAGGCGCTTCCCCAGCGTCGCGAGCTCTGCGGTTGCGGGGTCTTTCGATTCTGCGTCGAGGCTTGCAGCAACCTGCGCGAGCTTGCGCTCGATCTGCAGGAGCTCCGCCTCGAGCGCGAGCGCATTGGCGTACCCGACCGTCAGTGCACCCTCGATCTCGTCGAGGCTAGGCGCCTTTGCGCCGGTGGGCGGTGCCGCGAGCATGGAGCGAATCTGGTCGTGGATCATGAAAGGGGCCTCCGCAAGGATGCTTCGCACCAGTATTAGGCCTGAGCCGCACCGCTACATGGGCCGCCCGGACTATCTTCGTCCCCCAGCAGGCCTAGGGTCTTGACTCGATGGGTTCACCCTCGAAAAATGGATTCCGCGTGCGCCGCCGCCATCTCGCCGTCCTCCTCACGCTGCTCACCCTCGCCGCGCCGGCCGCGACCTCCGCCGGACGGTCTCAGGAGACGCCTCTCCAGCAGCAGCTCGCCCGCGCCCTGCGGGTCCCGCACGTCGCCCCGGCGCGTTCGGCGGCCATCGCACTCGACCTCGCCACCGGGACCGTCCTGTACTCGCAGAATTCGAGCCGGTCGCTCGCTCCCGCCTCGAACGAGAAGCTGCCTCTCACCTATGCAGCCCTGGCCCAGCTCGGGTCGGCCTTCCGGATCGAAACGGACGTCCTCGGTCAGGGAGACCTGGACGGGACGAGCTGGCTGGGCGCGCTCGTCCTCAGGGGAACCGGCGATCCAACCCTGTCCAGCGGCGACCTGCGCGTGCTTGCCCGGAAGGTCCGCTCCGCCGGGATCCGTCGCGTGACCGGCGGCATCATTGGCGATGAGAGCTGGTTCGACGCGCGCCGGACCGTGTCGGGTTGGAAGCCCAGCTTCTTCATCGACGAGTCACCGCCTCTGTCCGCGCTCGTGGTCGATCGCGCGCGCGTCGGCCGCTACGTCACGCGGACGCCCGCGCTCGCCGCCGCGACGGAGTTCCGAGCTGCGCTCCGCGCCGCCGGGGTTGCGGTCGACGGCCCGGTCCGCGTGGGCCGCGCCGACGAGTACTCCGTCCCTCTCGGCGAGGTCTTCTCACCCCCACTTGCGACGATCATCCGCTTCATGGACCGCGAGAGCGACAACTTCACCGCCGAGCTCTTGCTGAAGCAGCTCGGCGCGGTCGAGCTCGAGCGCGGCACGAGCGCCGCCGGCGCGTCAGTGGTGATGCGGACGCTCGCCGAAGCAGGTGTGCCGACGGCCGGCGTGCGCATCGTGGACGGCTCCGGCCTCTCTCGGCTGGACCGGCTCACGGCGGACTCGCTCGGCGGCCTGCTCAAGGTTGCATGGGCTGATCCGATCGTCCGGCCGGTGCTGCTCGCCGCCCTCCCGGTCGCAGGCGTCAACGGGACGCTCGAGGGCCGTCTCCGCAAGCCGCCCGCGCGCGGCCGTGTCCTCGCCAAGACGGGAACCACACGCGACGCCTCCGCACTCTCGGGATACGTGCGCAACCGCTTCGCGTTCGCGGTGCTGCAGAACGGTTACCCACTCTCGTACTGGTGGGCGCGCGTCGCACAGGATCGCTTCGCGCAGGTCTTAGCGGCCCAGTAGTGCGACGAGGTCCTGTTCCGACAGGACCGGTACCTCGAGCTTCCGTGCCTTCGTCAGCTTGGAATTCCCTGGCTCCTCGCCGACGATCAGGCCGGTGGTCTTCCCCGAGACAGAGTTCAGCACCTTGGCGCCCTTCGCCTCTAGCGCTGCCGCGGCCTCGTCACGTGTGAACGCTTCCAGCGTCCCCGTGATCACGTAGGTCCGCCCTGTCAGCGGCCCCTCGATCGGCTTGAGCTCGTCGCCGATCTCGAAGTGAAGACCGAGCGAGCGCAGCTCCTCGACGAGCTGGCGGTTCGCCTCGTCGGAGAACCATTCTGCGATCGCCTCCGCGCGCTCAGGGCCGATGCCCTCGACCTCCTCGATCTCCTCCTGCGTCGCCTCCAGCAACCGGTCGACGTTCTCGAAGTGGCGCGCAAGGTTCTGCGCCGTGACCCAGCCGACGTCCGGGATGTTGAGCCCGAAGAGGACTCGGTTGAACCACACCTCCTTCGAGGCCTGGATCGACTCGATCGCGTTCGTCGCCGAGATCTCCGCGTAGCCCTCGAGCTCCATCAACTGCTCCTTCGTCAGCCGGTACAGGTCCGGCAGCGAGCGCACGAGGCCGAGATCCCAGAGCCGGCGCACGGACTGTTCGCCAACACCCTCGATGTCCGCCGCCGCCTGTACCCAGTTGATCAGCGACTCGAGGCCGCGCGAGGGACAGGCTCGGTTCGGGCAACGGTGCATCGCCTCGCCCTCGGGCTTGACGATGTCCGTGCCGCAGAGCGGGCACTTCTTCGGCATCTTGAACGGCCTCGTCCCGGGCTGGTGCGGCAAAACGGGACCGACCACCTGCGGAATCACGTCGCCCGCGCGCTGGACGATCACGATGTCGCCCTCTCGGATGTCCTTGCGATTGATGTCCTCCTCGTTGTGCAGCGTCGCCTGCGAGACCGTGACGCCGCCGACCTCGACGGGCTCGAGCTGCGCCCACGGATTGAGCGCACCTGTGCGGCCGACTCGGACGTGGATCTTGTTGAGTCGGGTCTGCGCCGTCATGGGCGCCCACTTGTAAGCGCGCGCCCAGCGAGGCCGTTCGTGCAGCGCTCCGAGAAGCCGCTGCTGATTGAAGGAGTCGACCTTGATCACGATGCCGTCGATCTCGTAATCGAGCTCGATGCGCTGTCTCTCCCAGCGGCGACAGGCCTCGGCGACAGAGGCGACGGATTCGTGCCGCTCCGCGTACGGATTCGTCCGGAAGCCGTGCTCGCGCAACCATTGCAGCGCGTCCCAGTGTCCCTCGACGGGAAGGCCGTCCCGCACGCCGAGCCCGTGGATCCAGATCGAGAGTGGCCGCTCCGCCGTGATCGACGAGTCCTTCAGCCGGAGCGAGCCGGCTGCCGCATTGCGCGGATTCGGGGTCGGCTTCTTCCCCTCGGCCACCAGGCGCTCGTTCAGCTCGTTGAAGCCACTGAGGGGGAGGTAGACCTCGCCGCGAACCTCCAGAAGCGGTGGCGGGGTCTCGCCGCGCTTGAGCTGCATGCGCATCGAGATCGCCCTGATCGTCTTCACGTTCGGGGTCACGTCTTCGCCGCGCCGCCCGTCCCCTCGAGTCGCGCCGCGCACGAACATGCCGTCCTCGTAGATCAAGTTGATGGACAGGCCGTCGATCTTCGGTTCGGTCACGTAGACGACGTCGCTCGTGCCGAGTCGCTTGCGGACGTCCTCGTGCCACTTCTCGAGCGCTTCGTCGGTCGTGACCTTCTCGAGCGACCCCATTGCGGTCGGATGTTCGACCTTGAGGAATTTCTCGGACGGCGGCGCGCCGACGCGCTGTGTCGGGGAGTCGGGGCGGACGAGGCCGGGATCGGACTCCTCCAGCGCAACGAGCTCGTCGTAGAGGCGGTCGTACTCCGCATCCGAGATCTCTGGATCGTCGAGGACGTGGTAGCGGTAAAGGTGGTAATCGAGGACGTCCCGCAGCTCGGCTGCACGCTGCTCGACGGTCTTCGTCTTAGAGGACGCCACCGAGGCGCCGCTCGTCGGCGCCGTCTTAGAGGAGGTGCGGGCTCCGCCCGCGCCTCCGTCTGACGAACCTTGTTGGGACCTCACGGAGCCGCCCTTTCGCCTAGAGGACGCCATACAAATCTTCGGCGGTGTCGACAACGGCGTCCGGCTCCTCGGCTTCGAGTCGCTCACGCGCGTGAATGCCTCCCCAGGTGACCGCGACGGAGAACAGCCCAGCGGCTTTCGCCGCTTTGACGTCGAAAGGCGCGTCGCCGACGTAGGCAGCCTCCTCCGGCCGCGCATCGAGTCGTTCCAAGGCAAGCAGCAGCGGGGCCGGGTCCGGCTTGTGGTGCTCGGTCTCGTCGCCGCCGACGACGGTCTCGAACAGGTGCACGAGCGGAACTTGGTCGAAGGCGAGCTCCACCGTCGTGCGCCTCTTCGCAGTGACGATGCCGAGGCGCCGGCCCTCGTCCTTGAGCCGGGCGACGACGTCTTCCATTCCGGCGCAGCAAATGAGGCCATCGTGCAGCGGCTCGTTGTGGGCGCGGTAGATCGTGACGAGCTCGTCGACGCGATCAGGCGCAAGCGCATGCATCTGAGCCTCGAGGCCGGGACCTCCGACGGCCGCCATCAACTCCTCATCGGGCGGGGCGACGCCGAGGACCTCCTGGGCGGCGTGGCGCATCGAGGCGAGGATGATCGCCCCGGAGTCGATCACCGTGCCGTCGAGATCGAAGAGGACAACTGGGAATCGCATTGCACCTGATGCTAGCCAGCGAGCCTTTCGACCCGGATCCGCCACAGACACGCGAACCGCTCCACGCTAACGTGACTTCAGGGGACTTCGCATCCCCTTGGGGGCGCGACCCTCAGTAGTCCACCCGCTCCAGGTAGAGACCCCATGGTGGCGCGGTCGGGCCGGCGTCGCTGCGAGCCCGCCCCTCGAGCAGCGGCGCGATCCGCTCGGGCGTCAGCTCGAGCATCGTCCCGACGAGCGTACGCACCATGTGCCGCAGAAAGCTGTTCGCCCTGATCTCGAACTCGAGTGCGTCGTCGCGCCGATGCCAGGAAGCCGCCAGAACAGTGCGGAGAAACGCCTGATGCTGGGTCTCCGCCGGTGTGAACGCCCGGAAATCGTGCTCGCCGAGAAGTAGGTCGGCCGCGTCGGCGAGCTGCTGCTCGTCAAGCGGGCGGGGATACCACCAAGAGCGCCGCTGCTCGAACGGCGACGGCTCGCGGCGCCGCCAGAGTCGGTACCGATAACTGCGCGAGCGGGCGGAATGACGTGCATGGAAGTCGGTCGCCACCTCCTCCGCCGAAACCACGGCCACGTCTTCCGGCAATGCCGCATTCAGCGCGTCCGCGGCACGCCCGGACGGCGGGCCGCCGCCCACGTCGACGCTCACGACGTTTCCGAGCGCGTGGACGCCCGTGTCGGTCCGCCCCGCGACCGCAAGCTTGTCGAAGTCCGAAAACACGGCCTCGAGCGCGCTCCGCAGGACGCCCTCGACTGTCCGCAGCTCGGGCTGGACGGCCCAGCCGCGGAAGTCGGTCCCGTCGTACTCGAGTGTGAGCTTCAGCCGCACGTCAGGCACCCCTGACTTGGTTTGTCAGGTTTGCCTTATGTTCTAGTGACTTGCGTAATGTTTGATACACTCTATATGTGACCGGCCATCAGGCCTTCCTTCTGCAACGCGTTCAGCCCGCGATGGTCGGGCTCATCGACGGGTCGCTGTCGACATTGGCCCCGATCTTCTCTGTCGCAATCGTGACCCATAAACCGCACTACGCGTTCATCGCCGGCGTTGCGGCCGCGTTCGGCGCCGGCATCTCGATGGCGTTCTCGGAAGGACTTTCCGACACGGGTGAGTTCACGGGGCGGGGTAACCCAGTCGTGCGGGGGACGATCACCGGCGTCGGGACGTTCATCGGCGGGATCCTGCACACACTCCCGTTCCTCATCCCGCACTACCAAGCGGCGCTGTTCACGGCCATCGCCGTGGTCGCGTTCGAGCTCCTCATCCTCGCCTGGCTCCGGTGGCGTTTCTTCGAAGTCGGATTCGTGCGGGCACTCGCATCCGTCACGCTGGGCGGCATCATCATTGCGGCGGTCAGCGCCGCACTTGGCTCGGCGGGTTGATCCGCTAACCGACGTCGAACGCTTCGTTCGCGCCGCTCACGAAGAGACCGGGGCGCGGCCCGCCTGCGATCACGAACACGCGAGCTCCGATTCCGACGACCGCAAGCCCGTGCCGCGGCGTTGGCAGATGGGCAACCTGGTCCAGCGCCGGGCAGCCGGCTCGTAGCTGAAGACGGACGCAATCGTCCCTAGGGGCGCCTCGCCGCCCACCGAGACGAGGCGGCCGCCGGCCGCCGCGGCGCCCGTTCCTCCACGCCCCTCGGGGACGGGCGGCAGCATCGTCCAGCGCGCTCCCGGTGTGAGCGATTCAACAACGGTCAGATTCGTGTCGATTCCGGCCGTACGGCCCGCGACTGCGTACACCTTGCCGGCGAGCGCGGCGACGGCGAGGTGCTCGCGCGGTCTGGGCCCCGGAACCGTCGTCCAGCGATCTCGTCGCAGGTCGAGCGCGAACGCCACGCGCGCCAGGACGCCTGAACGCACCACACCGCCAACCACGTAGAGACGGCCCGCCGCGACAGCAGCTCCCGCAGCGGCCCGCGGCGCCGGGAGGGACGGCAGGCGCTGCCAGCGCCGGTTCACGAGCACGTAGGCGGTCCGGAGCGCTCCGCGGACGCCGTAGCCACCAACGACATACAGCCGACCCCGGTAGGAAGCGGCCATTGCATGGTTGACGGCGACGGGCAGGTCAGGCCCGCGCCGCCAGCGCTGCCTCTGCGGTGAGTACACGTCCACGCGCCTGGAGGACCGCCCGTCCGCGAGGTAGCCGCCGAGGACGAACACCTCCCCGCGCACGGCGGCGCCCGCGACCTCCGTGCGGGCGACGGGAAGGGGCGGGCCGGCCTGCCAACCGCCGGCGACGACCCCCGCTGCGGCCACGAGTTCGGCGAGCATTAGTGCCCCTTCCGGTAATGCCGTTGAGCTTTTCGGTCGCGAGCACCAAGCCAGGGCCCGCACTCGTCCGCAGCCAAGGCTAGAAGCCTTGGTGAGGACAAGGGTGGACTCTGGCGCCGCGTGATCGCGGGCGAGAAGCCGACATGTATTGCCGGGAGGGGCACCACTACTCTACGAGGAGGGTCAATCCTTTCACGCCGCGCACGACTACTTCAGCGCCGGGATCGGCACCTGCCGACGAGCGTGCCGCCCAGAGCTCGCCGGCGACACGTACCTGGTCGAGCAGGCCGCCGGTGAAGACGGCAACGATCCCCCACGGCGAAGGCAGGACGAAGACGGCGAGCAGGATCCCGCCGAGGAAGAGCATCGTTACGCGGGCCGCTAGGAGGCGGCTCTCGACGCCGGCCCTGCGCCCGCGGGGTTGTAATCCACGAGCTCGAGATACACCATCTCGGCCGCGTCACCGTTGCGCGGCCCGAGCTTGACGATGCGCGTGTATCCACCCGGCCGGTCGGCGAAACGCGGAGCTACCTCGGCGAAAAGCTGATGCACGACGTCCTGCGAACGGAGCTCGGCGAGCGCGAGCCTCCGTGCATGGAGGTCACCGCGCTTGCCGAGCGTGATCATCTGCTCTGCGAACGGCTTGACCGCCTTGGCCTTCGCCACGGTGGTCTTGATCCGGCCGTGCTCGATCAGTGCCCCCGCGAGATTCGAGTACAACGCCTTGCGGTGCGCCGAGTCGCGCCCGAGCTTCTTGCCTGCGCGACGGTGTCGCATTACTGAATCGCCGAGTTCCCGCCCTCGTCGCCGCGCAGTGTGAGTCCGTGCGCGGACAGGGTCTCCTTGACCTCCTCGACCGACTTCTTGCCGAAGTTCGGGATCGCCGCCAGCTCCGCCTCGGTCTTCACGACGAGGTCGCCGATCGTCTCGATGCCGACCCGCTTGAGGCAGTTGTACGAGCGGACGCCGAGCTCCAGCTCCTCGATCGGGAAGTTCTCCATCCCGTGTGCGAGGGGCATCTCCGGCTGCGGGCCGTCGCCGACCGCGGCCTCGCCGAAGCCCTCCATGCGGTCGAGGTCGGTGAAGATCGCGAGCTGCCGGATGAGAATTTCCGACGCCTGGGCGATCGCGTCCTTGGGGCTGAGCGATCCATCGGTGGTCACGTCCAGACGCAGCTTGTCGTAGTCGGTGCGCTGACCGACGCGGGCGGCCTCGACGTCGTACGCCACGCGGCGGACCGGGGAGAAGATCGAGTCGATCGGAATCACGCCGATGGTGTGCTCGGGCCCGCGGTTGAGCTCGCCCGGGACGTAACCGCGGCCGCGCCCGATCGTCAGCGTCATCTCGAGCTTGCCCTTCTCGGAAAGGTGGGCGATCTCGAGGTTCGGGTTGAGGATCTCGAGCTCCGCGGGAGCCTCGATGTCGGAGGCCTTCACAGCGCCTGCGCCCCTCTTCGCGACGTGGACTTCGATCTCGGGCGAGTCGCCGTGCAGACGGCAAACAAGGTTCTTGAGGTTGAGGATGATGTCCGTGACGTCCTCGCGGACGCCGGTCAGAGTCGTGAACTCGTGCGAGATCCCCTCGATCTTGACCGAGGTGACTGCAGCGCCCTCGAGCGACGAGAGCAGCACACGGCGCAGCGAGTTGCCGAACGTGTAGCCGAAGCCGCGATCGAGCGGCTCGATCTCGAAGACCCCGCGCTGCTCGTCAACTTCCTCGTGGACGATCCTCGGGATCTGAAACTCCATCAAGCTGGTGCGGGTTGCCAATTCGTTCCTTTCTTTACTTCGAGTAGAGCTCGACGATGAGCGATTCCTGAACCGGCGTGTCGATCTCGTCGCGCGCCGGCCACTTGAGGATCTTTCCGGTTAGTCCGTCATGATCGGCCTGCAACCAAGGGGCAACCGACGCCGTGAGGTCGGTCGCGTCGCGAATGGTTTGCTCGGCCGAAGATCCCGCCGACACCGTGATGACGTCGTCGGGCTTGACCTGGTAGCTCGGGATGTTCACGCGCCGGCCGTTGACGTGGAAGTGGCCGTGACGAACGAGCTGGCGCGCCTGCGCGCGTGATGCTGCGAAGCCGAGCCGGTAGACGACGTTGTCCAGGCGCGTCTCGAGCATCCGCAGGAGGTTTTCGCCCGTGACGCCCGTGCCCTTCGTCGCCTTTGCGTAGTAGGTGCGGAACTGCTTCTCGAGCAGGCCGTAGTAGCGGCGCGCCTTCTGCTTCTCACGCAGCTGCACGAGGTACTCGGACTGCTTGATGCGACCCCTGCCGTGCTCGCCCGGCGGATACGAGCGCCGCTCGATCGCACACTTCTCCGTCAGACAGCGCTCGCCCTTGAGGAAGAGCTTCATGCCCTCGCGGCGGCACTGCTTGCACTTGGGAGAACGATCTCGTGCCATTAGACGCGCCTCCGCTTGCGCGGGCGGACGCCGTTGTGCGCCTGCGGCGTCACGTCCTTCACGCCGAGGATCTCGAGGCCGGCGGCCTGCAGCGAGCGGATCGCCGTCTCGCGCCCGGAGCCCGGCCCCTTCACGAAGACTTCCACCTTCTGGAGTCCGTGCTCCATCCCCTTGCGAGCGCACGAGTCGGCCGTCACCTGTGCGGCGAACGGCGTCGACTTGCGCGAGCCCTTGAAGCCTGCGGAGCCCGCCGACTCCCACGCGATCACGTTTCCGTCCTTGTCCGTGAGGGCCACGATCGTGTTGTTGAACGTCGGGTGCGGCCCCTGGCCGCTGTTTTGCGAGGAGGTGCCATTAGTGCCCCTTCCAGTGATGCTGTCGAGTCTCTGGGTCGCGAGCACCAAGCCAGAGGCCGCACTCGTCCGCAGCCAAGGCTAGAAGCCTTGGTAAGGACGAGGGTGGACTCTGGCGCCGCGTGATCGCGGGCCAGAGGCCGACAAGTATTGCTGGGAGGGGCACTAAGTCTTGGCCGTCGCTTTCTTCCCACGGCCGACGGTCTTCGCCGGGCCCTTGCGCGTGCGGGCGTTTGTCCGTGTGCGCTGACCGTTTACCGGTAGCCCACGGCGGTGGCGGATTCCGCGGTAGGCGCCGATCTCGCCGAGACGCTTGATCGCCTGCGACCGTTCTCGCCGAAGATCACCCTCGACCTGAAGGTTCTCGTCGATGTACTGGCGGAGCCTCGTGACCTCTTCGTCCGTCAGGTCCTTGATCTTCGTGTCCGGGTTGAGGCCGAGCGCGATTGCGATCTTGCGCGCCGTCGGCTGTCCGATTCCATAGATGTAGGTCAGCCCAATCTCGAGCCGCTTCTGGTTCGGGAGATTGACGCCTGCTATGCGTGCCAAGTTGCTATCCCTGCCTTTGCTTGTGTCGGGGATTAGTGCAGATGACCATGGTCTTGCCGTGCCGCTTGATCACGCGGCAGCGCTCGCACATGGGCTTGACTGAAGCTCGAACTTTCATCGGTGTCGGTATGTGATTCGGCCGCGGGTGAGGTCGTAGGGGGAGAGCTCGACCTTCACCTTGTCTCCCGGGAGGATGCGGATGTAGTGCTTGCGCATCTTCCCGGAGATCGTGGCGAGCACCGAATGCCCACCGTCTAGCTGCACCCGAAACATCGTGCTCGGGAGCGCCTCGGTGATCTCTCCTTCCACCTCGATTTTCTCTTCCTTGTTGGCCATCGCCTTTCTGTTACATGCGCGCAAAAAGACGGCGGAGCAGGCCCCGCCGCGAACCGATCATGGTAGCAAACCGGCTTTTTCCCTGGATTTTGCCGTGGTCAGCACCCGCGGCGGGCCATCCTCGGTGACGACGACGGTGTGCTCGAAATGGGCGGCCATCGAACCGTCCCGGGTGGAGATCGACCACTCGTCGTCATGGAGATACACGTCGGGGCCTCCGGCCGTGATCATCGGCTCGATCGCGAGGGTCAGGCCGGACTGGAGCAGCGGCCCTCGCCCGGGCTCGCCGAAGTTCGGAATCTGGGGTTCCTCGTGGTAGGAGCGGCCGACGCCGTGGCCGACGAGCGACCGCACGACCGAGAAGCCGGCACTCTCGACGACCTGCTGCACGGCGTGCGAAATGTCGCCGACGCGGTTGCCGGCGCGCGCCTGGTCGATGCCGGCGAGGAGTGCCTGCTTACCGACCTCGAGCAGCCGCAGCGACTCCGGCTCCACGTCCCCAACGGGGAACGTATAGGCGCTGTCCGCGACCAGGCCGTCCAGTGTGATGCCGACATCGACGGAGATCAGGTCCCCATCCTCGACTCTGTGGGCCCCGGGGATGCCGTGCACCACCATCGCGTTCGGCGAGATGCAGGTTGCCGCGGGAAAGCCGCGGTATCCCTTTGACGTCGGCACGCCGCCGCGTTCACGGATGAAGTCCTCGGCCAAGCGGTCGAGCTCGCCGGTCGTAATTCCGGGTTGCACGTGCTCTCCGACGTGCGCGATCGTGTCCGCAACGAGCTCGCCGGCGCGGGCAATGCCCTCGATCTCTTGCGGTGACTTTCGAAACATCATGCCGCCGGCACCTGCTCCAGCGCCGACTGAATCTGCGCGAACACCTCGTTCTCGCTGCGGTCCCCGTGGATCGGCACGAGGTTGCCGCGGACGCGGTAGTACTCGATCAGCGGCTCGGTCTCGCGGTGATAGTTGTCGAGCCGCCTCTGGATCGCCTCGTCCGTGTCGTCCGCGCGGCCCTCCAGGTCGGAGCGGCGGCGCAGGCGCTCGAAAGCCACTTTGTCCGGGATTTGCAGCGCAAATACGACGCTGAAGTTGCGGCCGATCTCGCTGAACATCTCATCGAGAGCCGCGGCCTGGACCGTGGTCCGCGGAAAGCCGTCGAGAACGAAGCCCGCCTCGGTGTCAGGCTGCTCGAGCCGCGTACGGATCAACTCGATCATCAGATCGTCGGAGACGAGATCGCCGCGATCGTAGATGTCCTTGACTCGGCGGCCGAGCTCCGTCCCCGCTTCCATCTCCGAGCGCAAGATCTCGCCGCTGGCGATGTGCGGGATGGCGTACTCCCGGGCGACCCGCTTTGCCTGCGTCCCTTTGCCGGCTCCCTGGGGGCCGAGGAAAAGAATGTTCAAAGGCACAAGGCCCTTACTTCAGGAAACCCTCGTACGAGCGCATCATCATCTGCGACTCCATCTGTCGCATCGTGTCCAGCGCGACGCCGACCACGATCAGCACGGAGGTGCCGCCCAGCGCACGCGAGGTCGCCTGCGAGAAGCCGCCGTAACGGATGAAGAGGCTCGGCAGGACCGCGACAAGGGCGAGGTAGAGCGAGCCGGGCAAGGTCAGACGCGTCATAACGCGGTCCAGATACTGAGCCGTCGGCGGGCCTGGCCGAATGCCCGGCACATAGCCGCCGTACTTGCGCAGGTTGTCGGCCTGGTCGACCGGATTGAACTGGACGGCCGTGTAGAAGTAGGTGAAGACGATGATCAGGACGCCTTCCATCAGCAGGTACGGCAGGGACGAGTAGGAGAAATGCGCGTTGATGAAGCTCTGCGTCGCCGGGAAGAACTGCGCGATCGTCGGAGGGAAGGCCATCACGGCGGCGGCGAAGATCACCGGGATGACGCCGGCCATGTTCACGCGCAGCGGCATATAGGTTGATCCGCCGGCGGTCTGTCGCCGGCCGACCATCCGTTTCGCGTACTGGATCGGGATCCGGCGCTGGCCCTCCTGGATGAAGACGACCGCCGCGATGATCGCGAGCGCGACGAGCGGGAAGAACAGCCGCTCCATCGTGCCGCCGTTGTACCAGGCCGCGATCCCCGTCGGCGCCGACGAGAGGATCGAGGCGAAGATCAGCAGCGAGATGCCGTTGCCGACGCCGCGCTTCGTGATCAGCTCGCCCATCCACATCAGCAACGTCGTCCCCGCAGTTAGCGTGACGACGATCAGGACGATGCGGCCGGTATTCGCCTCGAGGTTCCCCGCGCGCTTGAAGAGGTACGAGTAACCGGTCGCCTGCGCCGCCGAGAGAGCCACGGTCAGGTAGCGCGTGTACTGGTTGATCTTGGCGTAGCCCGACTCGCCTTCCTTCTGCAGCTGCTCGAGCTTGGGGACGACGACCGTCATGAGCTGGAGGATGATCGAGGCGGTCACGTAAGGCATGATCCCGAGCGCGAAGAGCGCGAACTGGGAGAGCGCGCCGCCGGAGAAGACGTTCAGCAGCCCCAGGATGGTGCCGCCGCGGCCCTGGAAGTAGTCCTTGATCGTCTCCGAGTCGACGCCCGGAGCCGGGATCCACGAACCGAGGCGATACAGCGCGAGGATCGTGAAGGTGAACATGACGCGCCGCCGCAACTCGGGGACGCGCCACGCATTCGCGAGCCAGGAGAACACTACGACTCCTCGGGAGGCTGTTCTTCGGCCTGTTCAGGCTTGAGCTCGGCCGGCGCCTCGGATGCCTCGGCTTCGGGCTCGGGCGCCGCGGGCTTGGGCTTCGCGTGCTTCTGCTTCTTCGACTTGGGCTCCCTGAGGAGCGAGACCGTCCCGCCGGCTTGCTCGACCTTGTCTCGCGCGCTCGCGGAGATCGCGTGCACGCGGACCGTCAGCTTCTTCTTCAAGTCGCCGCCGCCGAGCAGCTTGACGTCCGTCTTCGTGTTCTTGAGCAGGCCCTTCTCGACGAGCGACTCGGGCGTCACCTCGGCCCCGTCGTCGAAGCGGTCGAGGGCGCCCACGTTGACGGGCGCGGTCGACGTCCGGAACGGGCCGATCGGCATCGCGTCCTTCGAGGTGGAGCCGCGCTGCTTGCCCATGCGCATGTACACGGGCATCTGCCCGCCCTCGAAGCCGGCGCGCATTTTGTGCGACCCGGAGCGCGACTTCTGCCCCTTGATGCCGCGTCCCGAGTAGCGGCCCTTGCCGGAGCCCAGGCCGCGGCCGACACGCTTGCGATCCTTGCGGCCCTGCGCCGGCTTCAGCGAGGAGAGGTTGAGCTGCTCAGCCATTCTCGACTTTCACGAGGTGACGGACCTTGCGAAGCATGCCTGCGAGGACCGGTCCGTCGTCGTGCTCGACGGTCCTGCCGATCTTGCCCAGGCCGAGCGCGCGCAACGTACCGCGGTGCTTCTCGGACTGGCCGATCTGGCTACGAACCTGCGTGATCCGTATCTTCGCCATCTACCCCTCGGCTTCCGCCGGGGGAACCTCCCGGTTCCCCCGAACCCCCTCGACTGGTCCGCTGTCGCGGACAGGCGGCTCCGGAGTCGGCTCCGCCGACTCCTCCACCGCCGGAGCCTTGTACGGCAGCACCTGGCTGACCGTGAGGCCTCGCATCTTCGCCACCTCGTCGGGCCGCCGGAGGCGCTTGAGCCCGTTCACGGTCGCCTTGGCCATGTTGATCGGGTTCGTTGTGCCCAGGCTCTTGGCGAGGATGTCGCGGATTCCCGCCAGCTCGAGGACGGCGCGGACGCCGCCGCCGGCGATCACGCCCGTGCCCTCGCTGGCCGGCCGCAGCAGGACGCGCGCCGCATCGGAGCGACCGAGGATCTCGTGGGTGATCGTCGTGCCGTGCTTCGGCACCGTGAAGAGGTTCTTCTTCGCATCCTCGACGGCCTTCGTGATCGCCAGCGGCACCTCGCGTGCCTTGCCGTAGCCGACGCCGACACGGTCGACCTCGTCGCCGATCACGACGAGCGCGGTGAACGAGAAACGCCGGCCGCCCTTGACGACCTTGGCGACGCGGTTGATCTCGACGACGCGCTCCTTGAGCTCGCGGCTCTCCTCTCTGGAGATGACCGCGCGCTCGACGCTCGTGAACCCGGGTCTACTCAAAACTTGAGGCCCCCTTCGCGCGCTGCGTCGGCGAGTGCCTTGACGCGGCCGTGGTAGAGGTAGCCGCCGCGATCGAACACGACGACCTCGATGTTCGCCTGCTTCGCATTGTCGGCCAGGAGCTTCCCGACCGCGGCCGCCTGCTCGGACTTGTTGCCCTTGAACGTCTTCAGCTCCAGCCAGCTCGCAGATGCGAGCGTGTTCCCGTCCATGTCGTCGACGAGCTGCGCCGAGATGCCCTTGTTGGAGCGCGACACCACCAGGCGCGGACGCTCGGATGTCCCGCGCACCTTCCCGCGAACTCGACGATGACGGCGCTGACGTGCTTCGCGAACGGTGAGTGTCGTCATGCTCGCTTACCTACCTTGCGGCGCACGTACTCGCCCGAGTAGCGGATCCCCTTGCCCTTGTACGGTTCCGGCGGACGGACCTTCCGCACCTCCGCGGCCGTCTGCCCGACCTGCTGCTTGTTCACGCCCTTGACGACGATCTCCGTCGGCGTCGGCACCTCGAAGGTGATGCCCTGCGGCGCCTTCATCACGACGGGATGGGAAAAGCCGACGTCGAGTCGGAGGTCGGCGCCCTGCATTGCGGCGCGGTAGCCGACGCCCTGCAGCTCGAGGCGCTTCTCGAAGCCCTTCGTCACGCCCTCGACCATGTTGGCGATCAGCGTCCGCGTCAGGCCGTGCAGCGCCCGGTCGTCGCCGCGCTCGGTAGGACGCGTCACGGTGATGTGCCCGTCCGCCTGGTCGATCTTCATCCGAGCCGGGACGTCTTGCGAAAGCTCGCCGAGCGGCCCGTTGACCATCACGCGGCCGGAGAGGATCGAGACGTTCACTCCGCCTGGAATCTCGATTGGTTGTTTGCCGATTCGACTCATTCGTTCGTTACCAGACGAAGCACACGACTTCGCCGCCGATTCCTTTCTCTTCGGCCGTACGTGACGTCACGAGACCATTGGAAGTCGACAGGATCGCCACACCCATCCCGCCGAGCACGCGCGGCAGACGGTCCTTGCGCGCGTAGACGCGGCGGCCGGGCTTGGACACCCGCTTGAGGTCGGTGATGATCCTCTCGCGGCTCCGGCCGTACTTCAGCTGGATGACCAGGGTATCGAAGCTCTCGCCCTTTCGGACGTGGTAGTCCGAGATGTAGCCCTCTTCCTTGAGAATGCGCGCGATGCCCTCCTTGAGGCGGGAGGTCGGCATCTCCGCGCTCTCGTGCAGCGCCTTGTTGGCGTTGCGGATGCGGGCGAGCATGTCGGCGACGGGGTCCGTAAGCACCTAGATCACCAGCTCGATTTCGTCATGCCGGGGACGACGCCCTGGTGCGCGAGCTCCCGGAGGCAGATCCGGCAGAGGCCGAACTTGCGGAAGACCGCGCGAGGCCGCCCGCAGCGGTTGCAGCGCGAGTAGTTCCGGACGCGGAACTTCTGCGGCCGGGACTGCTTGATGACGAGTGACTTCTTTGCCATGCAGTTACTCCTGCTCCCTTCCGTCCGCCGCGAAGGGCATGCCGAGCCCGCGCAGGAGCGCGAGCGCCTGGTCGTCCGACTTCGCGGTGGTCGTGATCGCGACGTCGAGGCCGCGAACCTGCTGGATGTCGTCGTAGTTGATCTCCGGGAAGATGATCTGCTCGCGAATTCCGAGCGAGAAGTTGCCGCGGCCGTCGAGCGACCGCGGATTCAGGCCGCGGAAGTCGCGGATGCGAGGGAGCGCGATCGACACGAGCCGGTCGAGGAACTCGTACATGCGGGCGCCGCGGATCGTGACCCGCGCACCGATCGGCATCCCTTCACGGATCTTGAACTGCGCGATCGACTTCCGGGCGCGGCGCACGTGCGCGCGCTGTCCGGCGATCGTCGTCAGCTCCTCGAGCGCGGAGTCGAGCTGCTTCGCGTCGGTCTTCGCCTCGCCGACGCCCATGTTGAGCGTGATCTTCTCGACGCGCGGGACCTCCATCAGCGAGGAGAGACCGAACTCCTCCTTCAGGCGCGGGCGCAGCTCCTGCTCGTAGAGCTGCTTCAGGCGGGGCGCGTACGGGGCGCCGTTCGTCTCGGGTGCGCTGCGCCGGCGAGCCACGCTACGCGTCCACGTTTCGTTGAGATGCCATTTCCAGAAGTTGCACTCCGTTCACTATCTATCGATCTCCTCGCCGCAGTCGACGCGCTTGCAGACGCGCACCTTCACCTGCTCGCCGTGGGACTCCTTCTCCTTCATCCCGACGCGCGTCGGCCGGTTGCACACCGGACAGACGACCATCACGTTCCCTACCGGAAGCGGAGCGGGCTTGTCGATCACGCCGCCCGGCGTCATCCCGGCCGTGCCCATCCGGCTCGTGTTCTGGATCGGACGGGGCTTGGTGTGGCGCTTGACGAGGTTGAGGTTTTCGACGACGACCTTGCCGTCCTTCGGGCGCGCGTCGATGACACGGCCCTGCTTGCCGCGGTCCTTGCCGCTGAGGATGTGCACGAGGTCACCTTTGTGGACTCTCATCGTGTGAGCCACTTACAACACCTCCGGGGCGAGTGAGACGATCTTCATGAAGTTCTTCTCGCGCAGCTCGCGGGCGACCGGCCCGAAGATGCGCGTGCCGCGCGGGTTGCGCTGGTTGTCGATGATCACGGCCGCGTTCTCGTCGAAGGCGATCGTGGTTCCGTCGTCGCGGCCGAAGGGCTTCCGCGTACGGACGATGACGGCCTGCACGACCTCGCCTTTCTTGATCGCGCCCTGCGGTGCGGCCTGCTTGACGGTGCCGACGATGATGTCGCCAACTCGCGCGTAGCGCCGGTGCGACCCGCCTTTGACACGGATGCACAGGAGCTCGCGGGCACCGGTGTTGTCGGCGACGCGCAGACGGGACTCCTGCTGGATCATTGGTGATCCTTCCGGTGACGGTTTCGCGTCTCTGGCGTGCGAGGCGCAAGCAGTGCAAGGACGCAGCCCGCGGTCGGGCCAGGAGGCCCGGGCGCGGGTGAGGACGCGGCAATGCGCCGCGCATCGCGCGTCAGAGGCGCACTAACTGTCGCCGGGAGGATCACCTTGCAGCCTCGACGATCTCTACTAGACGCCAGTGCTTCGTCTTCGAGAGCGGACGCGTCTCGACGATCCGGACGACGTCGCCGACGTTCGCCGTGTTCTCCGCGTCGTGCGCGTGGAACTTCACGCTGCGGCGGACGACCTTCTTGTAGCGCGGGTGCGCCTTGATCGTGTCGACCTTCACGATGATCGTCTTGTCCATCGCGCTCGAGACGACGACGCCGCGGCGCTCCTGGCGGCGTCCCCGCTCGGACTCGGGCTTGGACAGGCGCGTGATCTGCTTGCGCTCGGTCGGGCGCTCGCGGCGCGGCTTCGGACGCTGCCGGCGCTCCGCTCGCGGAACGTGCTTCCGCTTCTTCTTGCGCTCGGATACGGCCGGCGCGGGCGGCGCTTCCGCCTCGGGAGGCTCAGCCTCCGCCTCGGCGGCGGCGGGCGCCTCCTCGACGCCGGTATCGGGCTCGGTGGTGGGCGCTTCCTCGACCGCCTCGGCCGGGATCTCCGGCGCGGGCTTCTTGGCCGCAGGCTCTGGCTCTGGCTCCGGCTCCGGCTCCGGCTCGGCCTCCGCCAAAGGCTCCGGAGCAGGCTCTCCCGCGGGGACCTCTTCAACCACAGGCTCCTCCGCCACGGGTTGCTCGGCAGGAGCCTCGGCAACCGGTTCGGGCACGCCCACCTCGACGGGCGTCTCGGCAGCCTCCTCCTCGACCGGCGGTTCCTCGGCCTTCTTCTTCGGAGCAGCCTTCTTGGCGGCCGGCTTCTTCTCCGCCGCCGGCTTCTTTTCGGCGGCAGGCTTCTTCGCCGCAGGCTTGCGCTTGGTCTTCTCCTCCCCGGCCTTCGGAGTCTCCTCAGCGACGGCCTCGGGCGTCTCCTCGTCCTTCTTCTTCCGCGTCGTCTTCTTCTTTTCGTCAGCCATCTAGCTCCGTCCGTTCGCTTCGCGCTCGACGCGCACGGTGAGGATGCGCGCGATCTCGCGCTTTGCGAGCTTCAGTCGCGCGCTGTTCTCGAGCGCGCCCGTCGCCGACTGGAAGCGCAGGTTGAACAGCTCCTGCCGGCGATCGTGGAGCGCGTTCTCGAGCTCCTCGTCGGTCATGTCCCTCAGGTCCCTAGCTCTCAAAGAGATCCGCCTCCCGCTTCACGAACTTCGTCTTCACGGCGAGCTTCGTCCCCGCGAGACGCAACGCTTCCTTCGCCAGCTGCTCGGGCACGCCGGCGAGCTCGAACATCACGCGGCCCGGCTTCACGACGGCGACCCAGTGCTCGGGCGAGCCTTTGCCCGAACCCATGCGCGTCTCCGCGGGCTTCTGCGTCGTCGGCTTGTCCGGGAAGACGTTGATCCAGACCTTGCCGCCGCGCTTGATCTTGCGCGTCATCGCGATTCGCGCCGCCTCGATCTGACGGTTGGTGACCCAGCCGTTCTCGAGCGCCTTGAGCCCGAAGTCGCCGAACTGCACCGTCGTCTGGCCCTTGGCGTAGCCGCGGCGACGGCCGCGCTGGTACTTCCGGAACTTGGTCTTCTTCGGGAGGAGCATCAGTCTGTCTTCTCCGCCGATTCGTCACCCGACTGCTCCAGCTTCGTCGGGTCCTCCGTCTGCTTCTTGGGGGTCGTCGTGTCCGGAGCGTCCGCGACCGGAGCCGGGGTCGTCTCGACCTGCGGCTCGATCTGAGGCTGCTCGCGGCCCTCCGCCGAGGTCGCCTGCTCGTCCGTGCGTGGCCGCTCGACGTTGTCCTGGCCGCGTGCGCGATCACGGGGTGCGCCCCGACCGCCGCGGCCCTGGCCCCCTCGGCGACGCTGCGGGCGAACCGGCCCGAGTCCCTCGCGATCTCGCTGGCGGTCGCGGCCGCTCTCGCGTGACGCGCCGAGGCCCTCGACGTTCGCTCGGCGCCGGCGGGCCTGGTCCTGCTCGCCGAGCCGCACGTCCTTCTCGGTGTCGAGACCGCCGTACCCCTCCGGCATGATCTCGCCTTTGTTGAT